>OCVV011299955.1_pt1 | contig 15065 bp, 10 predicted proteins | sample 1539721 | NCBI WGS metagenome assembly OCVV01 (sample SAMN02144230, study PRJEB22623) | gut metagenome | biome: sheep rumen | host: Ovis aries | place: New Zealand
CGGCGTTCTGGCCGCCGATGCTCTCGGGGCTCGACAGGCAGGCGAAGGCCAGCGCGAAGCAGAAGATGGCGATGAAGATGTTGATCATGCCTTTCTGGGCGTAGTTGGTGCAGATCTTCACCACCTCCTGGCTCTTGGCGGTATCGGCCTTCTTGGGGGCGTTGGCGTCGAGTTTGATGTTGTTCTTGATGTACTCCACGGCGCGGTTGGCACCGGTGGTGACAGCCTGCATCGAGGCGCCGGTGAACCAGTAGATGACGCAGCCGCCGAGGATGAAGCCGAGGATGGAGTAGGGGTTGAGCAGGTTGAGAATCGTCGAGGGATCGATGCCGAGGGTCTTCTGGATCATCAGGATGAGGCTGAAGATCATCGTCGTGGCACCCACCACGGCCGTGCCGATGAGCACGGGCTTGGAGGTGGCCTTGAAGGTGTTGCCGGCGCCGTCGTTGGCCTCGAGGTAGTACTTGGCTTTCTCGAAGTCGGGCTTGAAGCCGAACTCGCTTTCCACCTCGCGGGTGGTCTTCTCGACGTCGTCCTCGATGAGGGAGAGCTCGTAGACGCTCTGGGCGTTGTCGGTCACGGGGCCGTAGCTGTCGACGGCGATGGTCACGGGGCCCATGCCGAGCATGCCGAAGGCCACCAGGCCGAAGGCGAAGATGGAGGCGTACTGCGGCAGCACACCGCCGAGGTCGACATGGAAGAGCACCGTGGCCAGGTAGGCCAGGAGCATCAGCACGAAGAAGACGAAGCCGGTCCAGAAGGCGCTCATGTTGCCCGCCACCAGACCGCTGAGGATGTTGAGGCTCGAGCCGCCCTGCTCGGAGGCGGTGACCACCTCGTGGACGTGTTTCGACTTGGGCGAGGTGAAGACCTTGGTCAGCTCGGGGATGAGGGCGGCGCCCAGGGTGCCGCAGCTGATGATGATGGCCAGCGCCAGCCAGGCGTTGCCGGGCAGGGCGTCCTTCAGCATGAAGTAGCTGGCCAGGAAGGTGCCGCAGATGCTCAGGATCGAGGTGATCCACACCAGCGAGGTGAGCGGCTGCTCGAAGTCCATGTCGTCGGCCTTGTTGTAGCGGGCCTTGGCGATGGCACCATTAATATAATAGGAAAGCACCGAGGCGACGATGCCGAGGATGCGCATGACGAAGATCCACACCAGCAGCGGCACCTGGTACTCGGTCGGGACGGCCAGCAGGATGAAGCTGACGAGGGCCACACCGGTGACGCCGTAGGTCTCGAAGCCGTCGGCCGTCGGGCCGATGCTGTCGCCCGCGTTGTCGCCCGTGCAGTCGGCGATGACGCCGGGGTTGCGCGGATCGTCCTCGCCGATCTTGAAGACCACCTTCATCAGGTCGCTTCCGATGTCGGCGATCTTGGTGAAGATACCGCCCGCGATGCGCAGGGCGCTGGCGCCCAGGCTCTCACCGATGGCGAAGCCGATGAAGCACGAGCCCGCATACTTCGGGTCGACGAAGAGCAGGATGACCAGCATCAGCACCAGCTCGATGCAGATCAGCACGATGCCGATGCTCATACCGGCGCGCAGCGGGATGTTCAACAGGTCCAGGGGTTTGCGCCGCAGCGAGGCGAAGGCCATGCGGGCGTTGGCGTAGGTGTTCATGCGCACGCCGAACCAGGCCACGCCGTAGCTGCCCAGGATGCCCACCACCGTCCAGCCGAGCACCATCAGCACCCCCTTGAGGGGCATGTGGCTCAGCACACCGAAGTAGAGGGCCATGGCGGCACCGATGAAGACAAAGAGCAGCAGCAGGAACTTACCCTGCTGTTTGAGGTAGGTCGAACAGGTCTTGAAGATCACGTTGCCGATCTCAAGCATCGACTTGTGCGCCTTGAGTTTACGCACCTTGTTGAACTGCCAGAATCCGAACAGCAGGCCCAGCAGCACCACCGCGAAGCCCCAGTAGAGGATCGAGGCCGTCTCGCTCGAAGCGAATCCCGCGGGCATTTCCAAGTCTGCCTCGCTGGCAAAAGCGAAAATCGGGCTTGCCAGCGCAAGTAATGTTAGCGTTAATTTCTTCATATAGTGAATATTTTATTATTATTCGTCTCGAAAATCAGGGTACAAATGTAAACATTTTTCAAAAAATAGCAAAAAAAATCTGCCACCGGCGGAAAAAAATCCGGACCGCTCTCCACCGCGTCGAAAAGCCCATGGTTCCTAGGTGGCTCCGTGATGACTCCCTGATGACTCCCTGATGACTCTCTTAAAACCAGGGTAAAACCCTTGCCCTGTCAGCGTTTTGCGAGTTTTCCAGCATGGTTGACACAGTTTCGGAAGGTCAAATATCTCGTACTGAATGGTTTAAAGGTGCAAATTAGATCGTGCACGATCTAATTTTTTAACCAAAATTTACTTAAATTTAAAGTAACGGCGAATTACTCGAATTTAACGAAGCTACGCAGGTCAATTTTAAGCTAATTACTCGAATGGCCTGCGCAAGCATTCGAGTGATTCGCACAACAAACTGATAATATGGCAGCCTGCGTAGCTTCGAGTAATTCGAGTAATTCGCCGTTAAAATCTTTGTTTGGAGTGGGTCGTTCTCCGCTTCGCTATCGGAAGCCTCCACTGGAGGCTCCCTTCACGTGCACGATCTAATTTTTTGACATAAATTAACTTAAATTCCGTCTTTATACATCGACATTCCCCCACCCCTTGCCCCTCCCTAGGGAGGGGATGGCTACCGCAGGCTGATACTATCTACGTCCCCTCCTTGGGGAGGGGCAAGGGGTGGGGGAGGGAGTTGAGATTGAACCCGAGATGTCCCCGCAGGGGACCAGGATCCAGGGCAGGGGCGCTGCCCCCGCCTATGTGCTTGCATCCCGTCGGGGTGCCGATCGGTGAGGATTACATCGAAGTCCGCCAGGCTCTTGGATTGACTTTTTGATGCTTTTTTGCGGGCTGTTGATAATATTTATTTTCTATTATCAAAAAAATGTGTATTTTTGCAGCATGATTAACTACAGCGACATGGCCTCACAGATGGCCAATTTCTTATTGACAGTGAAAGCGGTAAAGCTGAACAACGAGCATCCTTTCACGTGGGCTTCGGGGCGCAAATCGCCCATTTATTGTGACAATCGCGTCACTTTGTCGTATCCCGAGATACGCACCTTCATACGTCAGCGCTTCGTCGACGTGATCCGCGAGACGTGGGGCGATGTGGATGTGATAGCGGGTGTGGCCACGGGCGGCATCGCCCAGGGCGCACTGGTGGCCCAAGAGCTGGGCAAGCCGTTCGTCTACGTGCGTTCGGAGCAGAAGAGCCACGGTCTGACCAACCAGATCGAGGGCGAGATCCACGAGGGTCAGTCGGTGGTGGTCATCGAGGACCTGGTGTCGACCGGCAAGAGCTCGCTCATCGCCGTGCGCGCCCTGCGCGAGAAGGGCTGCGTGGTGAAGGGCATGGCGGCCATCTTCACCTACGGTCTGCAGGTGGCGGCCGACAACTTCGCCCAGGAGAACGTCGAACTGGTGACCCTGACCAACTACGACACCCTGATCGGGGTAGCCAAGGAGCAGGACTTCATACGCCACGATGCGCTGGAGAGCCTGGCCGCCTGGCGCGTCAACCCCGAGCAATGGAGCAAGGACCACGGCGAATGAAACCATTGCTCATAGGACTTATAGGGCTTATAGGACTTATAGGGCCTATAGGGCTACAGGCGCAGGACAGCGTCCGTGTGGTCGAACTGCCCGAAGGCCAGCGCATCGAGCTGGTGTGGGTCGAGGGCGGCACCTTCACCATGGGCAGCAACACGGCTCGTGGCGTGAGCCACCACTACGACGCCACCCGCCCCGAACACACCGTCACGGTGGGCGGCTTCTTCGTGGGGCGCACCGAGGTGACCCAGGGCATGTGGCGCGCCGTGATGGGCGAGAACCCGTCGAAGTTCACCGGGTTGGACTCGCTGCCGGTGGAGCAAGTGTCGTGGGACGAGGCGCAGCAGTTCGTCACCCTGCTGGCGCAACAGACGGGTCTGCGTTTCCGCCTGCCGACCGAGGCCGAGTGGGAGTTCGCCGCCCGCGGCGGCACGAAGGGGCGCACGGGCGAGCCCTTCGCCGGATGCAGCCGCGGCGACCTGGAGCAGTACGCCTGGTTCACGGTGAACAGCGAGCGCCACACGCACGTCGTGGCGTGCCTGCAGCCGAACGAACTGGGGCTGTACGACATGAGCGGCAATGTGGCGGAGTGGTGCTCGGACTGGATGGAGCCCTACGGCGCCGAGCCGCAGACCAACCCCCGCGGGCCGCGGGTGGGCAGCAGCCGTGTGTTGCGCGGCGGACACTACAACAGTGTCTCGGCCGCCTGCACGGTCTACGACCGCAGCTGGTATGTGCCTACGGCCACGAGCGAGTACTTCGGCCTGCGGGTAGTGCTGGATGAGGAGGAGTAAGGTTTAAGGCTAAGGATCGATGAGGATCAAGGATAAGGAATTCAAACCGTTCATCACGGAGCGCGAGCTGGACGCGACGGTGCGTCGGCTGGCCGGCGAGGTGAGTCGCGACTATGCGGGACTCGACCTGGTGGCCTGTCCGGTGCTGACGGGGGCCTACATGTTCGCCTCCGACCTGCTGCGGCGGCTCGAGGTGCCCTGCGAGGTGCGCTTCGTGCGCTACGCCTCCTACAGCGGGATGACCTCGACGGGCGCGGTGCGCTGTGAGCTGCCTTTCCCCGAGAGTGTGCGGGGGCGCGACGTGCTGCTGGTGGAGGATGTGGTGGACAGCGGCCTTTCGATGGGGACGATGCTGCGCGAGGTGCGCGCCATGGGGCCCCGCAGTGTGAAGGTGTGCGCCTTGTTCTTCAAACCGAATGCTTTCTGTGGCGACTACCGGGTGGACTATGTGGGCCGCGAGATCGGCGACGAGTTCATCGTCGGCTACGGCATGGACTACGACGAGCAGGGGCGTACCCTGCCGGAGGTATATGTGATCGATGATTGAAAGTCAACAAGACAAAGAGTCTAGGAGGACTGGGATGAAAAAGAAAAACACAATACGAATGGCGATGGTGCTGCTGGCGCTGCTGGCGGCAGGGTGCCATAAGCCGGAGACGCATATCACGGTCGAGCCGGAGCAGCTGCTGGGCAAGTGGCAGAAGGACGGCTCGCAGGAGTACTGGCGCTATCGGAGCGACTCCACGGGTGTCACCTGGGATGAGGCCGAGGACGTCAGCGAAGAGGAGTCGAACCTCACCTTCGAATGGACCATCAACGGCGACCGGCTGACGCATGTGTTCCGCGGCGAGCAGGGCAACCAGGCGGTGCCGAAGGTGTACACCATCAAGGAGATAAGCGAGTCGACCATGCGTTGGCAGGACGACTATAGCATGGAGTACAGTTTCACCAAAACAGAATGACGGCCATGAAGAAAGGATGGAAGATAGCACTCATCTCGCTGGGCTCGTTGCTGGGCCTGGTGGTGGTCGTGGTAGCGGTGGCGCTGTGGCTGGTGTTCACGCCCAGCCAGCTGACTAAGATTGTCAACAAGCTGGCGGCCAACTATGTGACCTGTGATACCCACTTCGGCCGTGTCAATCTGACCCTCTTCAAGACCTTCCCCGATGCAGGCTTGACGGTGGACGACGTCTATGTGGTCAACCCCCTGGAGGGCGCCCCGAGCGACACAGTGGCCTGCATCGGTAACCTGACGGTGGGTGTCGACGTCAAGAAGTTCCTCAAAGAGAAGGAGGTGCTGGTGCACCAAGTGCTGCTCGACGACGTGCAGGCCCGCCTGTTTGTCAATGGCGAGGGCAAGAGCAACTTCGACATCTTCCCCAAGAGCGACAAGGAAGAGGACACCACCAAGAGCACCTTCAGCCTCGACAGTCTGCCGCAGATGGACCTGCGTAAGATCAAGATATCCGATGTCAGTGCCACGTTTGCCAACGCCCAGAACGGCATGGATGCGGCCGTCGAGGACCTCGACCTGGGCATCGTGGGCACGCTCAAAGAGGGTAGGGTGGACGCCACCCTCGACCTCGGCACCGACCGCATTGCCCTCGTTACCAAGGACAGCACCGGCGCCACCAGCATCAACGCCTTGCTGGACGACATGGCCCTGGCCCTCAAGGCCGAAGGCAATATGAAAGAACTTGACGGCAAGCTGAAGCTGAACGTCAAGAAAGGCCAGTTCAACGACATGGTCAACGAGCGACTGCAGGCCTCGAAGCACGACCTGCTGACCGCCGAGCTACCCTTCCACTACCGCGACGACCTCTCGCAGCGCGTGAACATCAAGGAGGGCCGCATCGCCCTCGACGAATATGCCCTCACAGTGAATGGTGATGCTCGTATAGATTCTTTGCAGTACAACGTGAATATCGCCACCGATGGCGACTGGCAGGTGGCTCCGTTGCTGGCGCTGCTGCCCATGCAGGTGCTGCCCAAGGGGATGGATGTGGACGGCAAGGTGTGTCTCGACGCCCATGCCTTCAGCGCCAAGTTGGGCGACACCCAGCCCGTTGTGATGGCCTCGTTGCAGCTGGGCGACGGCCGCTTCTACTATCCGTCGGCATTGCCCTACAAGGTGAACCGCATCAATGGCGACCTTGCGGCAAAGGTTGACCTGTCGAAGCAGTCGGCCAGCACCGTCACCATCAAGAGCCTCAAGGCCCACACCCGCAACACCGACGTCAGCGTCAGCGGGCAGGTGGACGACCTGCTGGGCGACATGCATGTGGATGCCAAGGTGAAAGGGTCGCTGCCGCTGGAGGATGCCAAGCCGATGCTGCCCGACAGCCTGCCGCTGGTGGCCGACGGTCATGCTGACCTCGATCTGCATGCCGACCTGAAGATGAGTCAGCTGAAGGCCAAGGCCTACGACAAGATGAAGGCCGACGGCACCATCAAGCTGCGCAATCTCGATGTCACCTACGACAGCATCCACGCCACGGCGCCCGACCTCGATATTGCCTTGCAGTTGCCCGCCAAGCAGCATAAGGGCAAGATGGCCGAGGCAAGGGTGTCTGGATCTTCGCTACTCTTCCACATGAATGGCATCGATGCCCATGCGCAGCGGCCGGACATCAGCGTGGGTGTCAACAATATTACACGTGAACAGTTGGCCGCTGCCGTCGTGGTAAGCCTGGAGAAGACAGTGGCTTCGATGGACAGCAACAGCATCGACCTCAGCGCTATGTCGCTGGCGGGCTCGGTGCGGATGGACTCGACCCAGGACAACTTCCTGCGCAAGTACAATCCTAATCTGGACATCGACCTGAGACAGACCAAGGTGATCAGTCCCATGCTGGGTGAAGAATTGTATATCAATAACCTGGACTTCCACTACACGCCGGAGCTGTGCGACATCGCCGATGCCGACATCAAGTTGGGCAACAGCGACCTGCAGCTCTATGGCAGTGTGGAGAACCTGGAGCCTTGGCTCAGTCACGAGCGGATGCTCACGGGTGAACTGAACCTTACATCGCACTATACCGACGTGGACCAGCTGATGGATATGTTCAGCGGTATGGGAAGTGATCCGGACACGCTGGAGCAGATGCGCGAGGAAGACAATGTGCCCAAGGAAGCTAACCCCTTCATTGTGCCGAAAGATGTCGACTTCACCCTCCACACCCACATCAAACGTAGTCTGGCTTTCGGCAATGACCTGGGCGATTTGGCCGGTGCCGTCACCGTCAAGGATGGGGTGGCCGTACTCGACCAGATTGGTTTCGTCTGCAAGGCGGCCACCATGCAGCTCACCGCGCTCTACAAATCGCCGCGGCCGAACAACCTTTTTGCTGCCATTGACTTCCACTTGCTCGACATTCAGATAGACGAGTTGCTTGACATGATCCCGGTGGTCGACACGCTGGTGCCCATGCTGGCAGCCTTCAATGGCAACGCTAACTTCCACCTGGCAGGCGAGAGCTACCTATTCGCCAACTACCAGCCCAAGATGAGCACGCTGCTGGGTTCGGCAGCTATCAGTGGTAAAGACCTCGTGGTGATGGACAACAACAGCATTGCGCAGATCGCCAAACTGATGCAGTTCAAGAGTTGGAAAGACAAGGACAACAAGATCAAGATTGATAGCCTTGACGTCGAGATGACCGTCTTCCGAAAGGAGATCGAGGTGTTCCCCTTCCTGCTTTCGTTGGGTAACTATCAACTCTGCGCCTCAGGTAAGCACACCCTTGACAACCAGTGTGGCTATCACGTCGAGTTGCTCAAGAACCCCTTGCTGGCGAAAGTGGGCGTTGATGTGACCGGATCGCTCAAGAGTCCGAAGATCGCCCTCGGACAGGTGCGCTACGCAGACCTCTACAAGCCCGAGAAACAGGGAGTGGTCGAAAAGGAAACGCTGAAGATGAAGCAAATGATAAGAGAAGCACTGGAACGAAATGTAAGGTAAAATGGGAGTGTTTCACAGATATAGGAGCCAGATACATGGAAATTACCGCAGGGCATACCTCCGAGGTGGATTGCTGACGGGAGGGTTGTTAGGACTGTATGTCTTGATACGCCTTTTGATGGGTAGGCCTATGGAAAGTCCTCTATCATTGGTGGTCGACGCTGTCCTGTTGATATGTATCTTTCTGCTGACAGCGTGGTATAGGAACGGACTGCCAGAGAAACGTATCACCCTTAAGGAGGCCATGCTCTTCGGATTAGGAACTGCTCTTATTGCCGGAGTCTTGTACGGTCTCATACTGTGGGCAATTGGACTCTCGTCTGCCTCTCAAACGGTATTGTTTACCAACACGATGGTCGGGGAAAATACTATTGATAGTCAGAATCCTCAGCTGCATTATTGGGCAGCATGGTGGGCCATTCTGGCAGGTCTGGAGACGATCATCTTGGGCTCCTTCTTCGCTTTCTTGGCAGCCATCCTTTTTCGGAACGAAAAGTCACAGGTACGAACTAAAAATTAATGAATAATATAATATAATAATGAAAAACATTTCAATCATTGTTCCTGCATATAATGAAGCAGAGTCATTGCCTCACCTCGCCGAATGGATTGACAGAGTGATGAAAGAACACGGCCTCGATTATGAGGTTATCGTTGTAGATGATGGCTCCAATGATGGCTCATGGAAGGTTGTAGAGCAACTCCACTCAGCAAATCCGGCCTATCGTGGTATAAAGTTCCGTCGCAATTACGGCAAATCGGCTGCTCTTAACACAGGATTCGCCGCATCTGAGGGTGATGTGGTTATCACCATGGATGCCGACCTTCAGGACAGTCCGGATGAGGTTCCTGAGTTATATCGTATGATCAAAGAGGAAGGCTACGATCTCGTCAGTGGTTGGAAGAAGAAGCGCTACGATTCCAAGCTGGCGAAGAACATACCCTCTAAGTTCTTCAACTGGACCACCCGTCGCATGAGTGGGATTCACCTGCATGACTTCAACTGTGGACTTAAAGCCTATCGTCATGATGTGGTGAAGAGTATAGAGGTCTATGGTGAGATGCATCGCTATATCCCTGTTATCGCTAAGTGGGCAGGTTTCGGCAAGATCGGTGAGAAGGTGGTGCAGCACCGCAAGCGTGAGTTTGGTGTCACCAAGTTCGGTATGAACCGCTTTGTCAATGGCTATCTGGACCTGATGAGTATCATGTTCATGAGCAAGTTTGGCAAACAACCCATGCACTTTTTTGGTGCCATCGGATCGTTGGCATTCCTCTTTGGTATGGTGGCTTTGCTGGTGGTGATCATCATGCGGCTGACTGGCAGTATATACCTCACCAACAATGTCTGGTTCTACCTCTCTATGTTCTTCGTCCTCTTGGGAACCGTCCTTTTTATGGCCGGTTTCCTCGGTGAACTCATCTGTCGTAATAGTAGTACACGTAACCAATACTTAATCGAAAAAGAACTATGAGCCTCCAATGTGGTATCGTCGGACTGCCCAATGTCGGCAAGTCCACGCTTTTCAACTGCCTTTCCAACGCCAAGGCTCAGGCAGCCAACTTCCCATTCTGCACCATCGAACCCAATGTGGGTGTTATCACAGTCCCTGACGAGCGTCTAGCCAAACTGGTAGAAATCGAGCGACCGGCCTCTGTGGTCCCAGCTACGGTCGAGATTGTCGACATCGCGGGTCTTGTCAGGGGAGCATCGAAAGGGGAGGGGCTTGGCAACAAGTTCTTGGCAGATATTCGCAACTGCGACGCAATCATCCACGTGTTGCGCTGCTTTGAGGACGATAACATTACCCATGTCGACGGTACTGTCGACCCTGTACGAGATAAACTTACTATTGATACCGAGCTGCAATTCAAAGACCTGGAGACTATAGAAAACCGCTACGACAAGGAGGTCAAGAAAGGTAAGGCTGGTGGCGACGCCCGAGCTCGCAAGCTAGTGGAGGTGATGGACCTCTATAAGGCTGCTCTACTCGAGGGACGCAGTGCCCGTACCGTTCCTCTCGACGAGGGACAGGCAGAAGTGGCACGCGACCTCATGCTCCTCACCACCAAACCGGTCATCTACGTCTGTAACGTCGACGAGGCCTCTGTTGTGAACGGCAACAAGTACTCTGAGGCTGTCCGCGAAGCTGTCAAGGACGAGCATGCCGAGGTGCTCCTCATTGGGGCAGGCATCGAGGCTGACATCGCCGAACTGGAGACCTACGAGGAGAAGCAGATGTTCCTCGAAGATCTCGGCCTTAAGGAAAGCGGTGTCAACCGCCTCATCAAGGCAGCCTATCGCCTCCTCGGCCTCCAGACGTTCCTCACCGCCGGCCCAAAAGAATGCCGTGCGTGGACTTTCAAGCGCGGCATGAAAGCCCCCCAGACCGCCGGTATTATCCACTCCGACTTCGAGCGAGGCTTCATCCGTGCCGAGGTGATCAAGTACGAGGACTATGTTGCCCTGGGCTCTGAGGCTAAATGCCGCGAGGCCGGCAAGATCGCCGTCGAAGGCAAGGATTACGTCGTCCAGGACGGCGACATCATGCACTTCCGCTTTAACGTCTAAACCAATGGAACGACAACATAGACAACAACGACAACTGTTCCGGCGTAACATGCGCCGGATAGAGAAAGCGCCAGCAGCACTTTCCCGCTTGTCTCTGTTGTCTGTGTTGTCGTTATTCCTTCTTAGCGCCTGCTCTACCGAAAAAGCCAAGTGGACCAACATACAATTCCATAACACCACCTGCCACTATAACGTCTGGTGGAACGGCAACGAGAGCCTCAAGGCTGGCCTGCAGAAGCTGCGCCACGAGCCGGCCGACGACTACACCGTCTTCCTCACCCCCGACATCATCGGCACCGACGAGGCCGTCCGTGCCATCTATCCCGAGTTGGATCGCGCCATCGAAAAAGGCGTCAAAGGCATCAAGAAGCACAGCATCTTTGTCGGTGGCGAAGAGCACGTCCCCTACATCAAGGAGTGCTACCTGCTGACCGCCTACGCCACCTTCTACAAGCACGACTACGTCTCCACCGCCAACACCTGCAACATCCTCATCAGCCAGTTCCGCGGCACCCATGCCGGCGACGAGGGCGCCGTCCTTCTGGCCCGTTGCATGACCCAGGAAAAGCGTTACGCCGAAGCCGAGGCCACCCTCGACCTGCTCGTGCAACAGCTCGACAAGGGCAACTTCACCAAGAGCCAGCGCGACAAGCTCTACCTCGCTATGGTGGAAGCCACCGTCCCCCAAGGCAAGTTCAAGAAAGCCGTCGAATACATCCACCTGACGCTCGAGAGCACACGCGACAACGACACCAAGGCCCGCCTCAACTTCCTCATGGCGCAGATCTACCAAAAGCTCGACCGTCGTGCCGTCGCCGCCAAGTACTACCGCAAGGTGCTCTCCTACTCCCCGGCCTACGTCATGGAGTTTAACGCCCGCCTTGGCGAGGCCTCTTGCGCCGACCTCGAGCACAGCGACATCCAGCGCCTCGAGCAGCAGCTCGACGCCATGCTTCGCGACAAAAAGAACCTCGAGTATCGCGACCAGATCTACTACGCCATGGGCGAAATGTACCTCGGCGTCAAAGATGCCCAGAAGGCCTGCGACAACCTCCGCCGCAGCGTCGCCCTCGCCTCCTCCAACCGTGCCCAAAAGGCCAAGTCCTCCCTCCGCCTGGCCGAGGTCTACTACGACACCTACGAGAACTACGACCAAGCCCAGCTCTACTACGACACCGCCATGCAGTGCATCACTCGCGACTACCCCGGCTACACCGCCATCAAGCGCCGCGCCGACATGCTCACCGAACTCTGCTCCTACACCCGCGTCTACGAGCGCTGCGACAGCCTCCTCGCCGTCGTCGCCCTCCCCGAGGCCGAGCGCAACGCACTGATCAAGGCCAAGATCGACACCCTCCGGGCACAGGAAGAGCGCGCCCGTCAGCAAGCACTCCTCGACGAGCTCGCGGCCGACGACCGCGCCCAGCAAAACACCCTCGTCGGCGACTGGTACTTCTACAACCAGAACACCGTCCAGAAAGGCAAGGAATCCTTCCGCCAGCGTTGGGGCGCTCGCCTCCTCGAAGACAACTGGTGCTTCAGCAACAAACCCTCCTTCGACTTCTTCGCCGACAATATGGACACCTCCACCGTCGACACCGATGCCGACACCCTCGGCGCCGATACCCTGGCTGCACGCTCCGCCGTCCAGCCTCCGGCCGGCAACCCCGACGACCCCCATTCGCCCGCCTACTACCTCAAAGAACTCCCCACCACCCCCCAGCAGCTCGACTCCATCGACTCCCTCACCGCCATTAGCCTCCTCAACGCCGGCTACATCTTCTACGACGGCGTCCAAAACACACCCCGCGCCCTCGAGTGCTACCAGCGCCTCGCCAACGACTACACCGGCTACGACCACATCGTCCAGACCTTCTACATGCTCTATCGCATATACGACCGCCAGGGCAACACCCCACAGGCCAACTACTACCGTGACATGGTCCTCATGGGCTTCCCCGACAGCGACTTCGCCAACCTCATCCGCGACAACGAATACTACAAGGAACTCCTCCGCCGCGACGGCATCGTCGAGCAAGCCTACGAGGAACTCTACGCCCACTACCACCGTCATCGCTACCCCACCGTCGTCTCCCTCGCCGACCAGGCCGACCTCCTCTACCCCGGCCACGTCCTCCTCCCCAAGTTCCACTACTGGCGCGGCCTCGCCTACGCTGCCCTCGGACGCCGCTCCGAAGCTATCGCCCAGTTCCGCGACATCGTCCGCCTCACACCCCGCACCGACAGCATCGTCCCCCTCGCCATGGCCCAGCTCGAGCTCCTGCAGTCCGACACCACCGAGTTCGCCGCTCTGCCCGCCGACACCGTCAGCCCCTCGGCCACCCCCACAGTCAGCCAGCCCGTCTCGACCGTCGACACCGCTCCACCCGCCGAGGAGCCCCTGCCCCCAGCCGCCCTCGTCTACCGCTACCGCCCCGGACAGAGCTACTACATCGTCCTCCTCATCGACGACCGCCGCATCAAAGCCACCGAACTCCAGTACCGCCTCGCCAACTTCAACTCCCAGTACTACTCCAATGCTGGCTACAAAGTCAACGCCATCCTCTTCACCGACACCTCACAGCTCATCACTATCCACAAATTCAAGAACGAAGACGACGCCATGAGCTACTACCGCCACCTCTCCCAGGACGACAGCCCCCTCCGCCAGTACTCCGAGTCCGACTACCGCCTCTTCGCCCTCTCCTCGCCCAACTACGCCACCTTCTACAACCGCAAGGACCCCGACGCCTACGCCGCCTTCTTCCGCCGCTACTACCTCAAATCCTCCCCCAAACCCTAATCCATATACACCCGAATCATAAAGAACAAACATAAAACAAAACACACAAATCATGGCAAAAACAATGGAAACCGAAAACGCACCTATCAACATCATCACCGACGGCACCGTCATCAAAGGTGACGTCGTCGCCACCGGCGACTTCCGTCTCGACGGCAAACTCGAGGGCAACATCCAGCTCAACGGCAAACTCGTCGTCGGCGATAGCGGTGTCGTCCAGGGCAACGTCCTCTGCCAGAACGCCAACATCATCGGCACAGTCAACGGCAACCTCTCCGTCAAAGAGCTCCTTTCGCTCCACTCCACCGCCCGCGTCCGTGGTGACATCCTCATCAACAAGCTCTCCATCGAGCCCGGCGCCACCTTCAGCGGCAAGTGCCGCATGATCGATGAGGTCCGCGCCCAGCGCGAAGAGCAGGCCACCGCCGAGGCGCAGGATGAAGCCGCCAGCGAATAAATGACTGTCCTGCAACAACTCTTTGCCCAGTGGGCCGGCGAGCCCTGCACCTCCTGCCTCGCCATCGGCGCCTCCTCCGCCTCCAGCCGCCGCTACTACCGCCTCGCAGGCGCCTCCCGCGCCTGCATCGGTACCGTAGCACCCGACCCGCGCGAGAACGAGGCCTTCTTCGCCTATACCCGCCACTTCCGCGACCGCGGGCTCCCCGTGCCCGAGCTCTTCGCCGTCGCTCCCGACCGCTGCCACTACCTCCAGCAGGACCTCGGCGACCAGTCCCTCTACGGCCTACTCCTCGACAAGCGCCGGCAGGGCCGCGGATTCGATGCCGACATGCTCGACCTCTACCGGCACGTCCTCGCCGACCTCGCCCGCTTCCAGCTCGCAGGCATCGACCTCGACTACTCCGTCGCCTACCCCCGACCCGCCTTCGACAAGACTGCCATCCTCTGGGACCTCAACTACTTCAAGTACCTCTACCTAAAGCTCTGCCACGCCGACTTCGACGAAGACCGCCTCGAGCAGGACTTCCACCGTCTCGCCGACTACCTCCTCTCCGCCGACTGCCGCTACTTCCTCTACCGCGACTTCAACCCCCGCAATATCATGGTAGTGGGGAGTGGGGAGTGGGGAGTGGATAGCACACGAGCACAAGCGCTACCCACTAACCACTCTCCACTACCCACTCTCTACTACATCGACTACCAGGGCGGCCGGCGCGGCGCCGCACAGTACGACGTCGCCTCCCTCCTCTACAGCGCCAAAAGCGACCTCCCCGAAGCCATACGACTCGATCTCCTCGGCCATTACCTCGACCTCCGCGGCATCCGCGGCGACGACCGCCGCCAGTGGCTCC
>OCVV011349242.1_pt1 | contig 15065 bp, 16 predicted proteins | sample 1539721 | NCBI WGS metagenome assembly OCVV01 (sample SAMN02144230, study PRJEB22623) | gut metagenome | biome: sheep rumen | host: Ovis aries | place: New Zealand
AGAGCTCCCCCTCATCGCAGTCATGGGGTTCACCTGTAAACGCGTCCGCCGTGAAGAGAGACATATACTCTGTCACCCCTCCGCCGGAAACAAATGTCACCAGTCCCCGGTACGCATAACTCGTCAGCGTGTAACCGGTCTCCTCGAAGACCTCCCTGAGAACACACTCTTCCGGGCTCTCGTCCTGTTCAAAGTGCCCGCCGACTCCGATCCATTTGTCTTTATTCACATCGTTCTTCTTCACCGTACGATGAAGCATCAGATATTTACCGTCTTTTTCGATATAGCAAAGCGTGCTGAGTGATGCGTTCATGCGCTATCCTCCATAGTATGATCCGGATTTAACGTTTCCTGTTACGGCAGCATATAATACATGAGACAGCCCAGAATCAACAGGATTCCGATGCAGGTCATGAGCAGGGCGAACGAGAAATTGGCAAACAGCGGCACGACGGCATCTTCTGTCTGCCGCATGAAGATTTTCAGCCTGCCCTGTCTGCCCGGACCGGCCCCTTTTACAGGTCTTTCCCTCACTACCGTCTTTCTGAGCAGGACAACAGCAGCATCCAGGCTGTCAGAGAGCACACGGCCTATAAACGTACCGGCTAAGACCGCCGCGCGGGCGAGCGGCACAAGGACCAGGTCCTCGCCGAAGACGGACGCGGCCATGCCGAAGACTTTCGGAATCTGTCTGCAGATCGGGGTAAGGATCCGGTTCTCGCCGAAGATCCGCGCAATTTCACCGAAAATATTCGGCAGCCAAACAGTGAGCATCGGACGATACAGAAGATCCTCGAGATCCAGCTTTTCCGGCCAGAGATTCACGTAGCGCCCGTTCCTTATGAAGACATGCCTTACAAGCGCGAGGTAGATGAAAAGACCGATCAATATGGAAATTCCGCCGCCCTTCAGGTTTCCGAATGTGAACGCGTGGAATTCCAGGATCTCCTCTTCTCCTGTCATAAACGCCGCAAGGTTCTTCATAACTGCCGGAACACCGAGAAGAACCATGTAGACCGAGCCGCCGCAGACCGCGATTTTTGAAGCGGTGTTCATGCAGTAATCATCCGCGTCGAAAAAGGCCTGCCTCACAGGATCCTCATTTTTCTCAACGAACACGCAGATAAAAAGTTTAAGCATGTATGCGCAGGTAAGTCCGCCCGAGATGAGGAATATCCACTCCGCACATTGAAGCAGACCGACTGCTCCCGAAAGCGCCGGCAGTTCCTCTTCGATCATCTCGTAGAGCACTACAATACCCTCGTGCAGCATCGTCTTAGATACGTAGCCGTTAAAGAGCGGGACACCCCCGATGCCCACCGCTCCCAGAAGAAACGCGATCTTAAGGGGCAGTTTGTTCCTGCCGTAACCCCGGATCGCATTGAGATCCAACGCGTGGATATTCATGACAACTGTTCCGGCGCACATAAAGAGGACCAGCTTGAGCAGAGAATGGTTCACCATATGAAGCATCGTTCCGGAGTACGCGAGAACAAAAGCCTCTCCGCCTTCCCGAAACAGGGACTTCGCAAGGACACTGCTGCCGATGCCGACCAGAATAAATCCGATCTGGGACATAGACGAACACGCGAGTGTGCGCTTCAGATTGACGGAAAAGAGCGCAAGGAGGGCTCCGAGGAACATTGTGACCACGCCCAGAGAAAAGATAATACTGCCGAATGTCAGGTTCGTGACCATTGCTCCTGTCGCTGTCATCAGGATCCCGAACACTCCGACCTTGGTCAGGATGCCCGAAAGCAGAGCGGATGCCGGCGACGGAGCTACCGGGTGGGCTTTGGGAAGCCAGACATGTACCGGGAACATGCCCGCCTTGGCTCCGAAGCCGATCAGAATACACACGCCGGCTGCAAGGATCCTGCGCTTACATGCTGCGGCACTGAGAATTATTGCCGCCCCGCCGGCAGGTGAGACGCCTCCCTCTCCCGCCGTGCTCGAGGACACTCCCTCTGTCACGGCAAGCTCAATGGCGCTCCTCATATCCGCAAAGTACAGCGTTCCGACAGTTCCCTGCATGAGAAGAAGCCCCATAAAGAGGACGAGTCCGCCGATGATCGCAATAAAGAGATACGTGTAGGCGGCGCGGATCGCGCCCTTTGTCTCCTCATGGATGACCCATGTGAAGGATGTGAGTGACAGGATCTCAAAGAACACGAACGTTGTCATGAGATCGGCTGAGAGCATGACGCCCTGCGTCGCACCCAGGGTGAGAATGACGAACAGCCAGTAGCGGGAAAGGCCTTCCCTCTCGTGCCTGAAGTATTCTTTAGCGAACAGCGTAGTCCCGGCCCACATCACGGAAGTGATAATGCTGTAGATCGACCGGAATCCGTCCACGTAAAAATGAAGACCGCCCCAGAATATCACCGGGATGTCAAGGGCGGCTCCCCCCGTGATGATCACCCTGTGGACAAGCAGCAGGGATAGAGCCAGCTCGAAGAACGTGAGTCCGATCGCGCAGTTATCGCGCAGGTCCTCATTCCGGATACCAAGTATATAAAAGAACGGCGATATGATAATCGGAATAAATACCAGAGCCGCAATTACCATGAAAGCCTCCTTTCACAGAGTAAAAATCACTCCCTGAAGCGGGACGAAAGTGTGTCAGTTGATTTACATGAGTCCAGCCGAGATACGTCCGATAAAATCCATGACCGGTCCCGACCATACACCGAACAGAATGTTGAGGAAGGCAAAGAAGCCGATCGGCACGAGCATGAACAATCCGGCCTCCCTGATACCGGACGGATAGCTGTCTGTCCCGCTCATAGGGAAGAAGGCCCTTACGCTGACAGTCAGCGTGTACATCGCGCAGAGAAAAGCCGCAGCGATGAGGCATACGTCTCCGATCACGCCGACCACTGTGCCGGAGGCGGCTCCCGCAAGCAGCAGACGCCATTTGCTGATAAATCCGCAGAACAGCGGTATGCCGGTCAGGGACAGGGCACCCAGAGTGTAGAACGTGAAAGTCAGCGGCATGCGCCGTCCGACGCCGTTCACCTCATAAATATACTCATTGCCCGTCACATGCATGAACGCGCCGGCGCAGAGGAACAGCGACATCTTGATGACCCCGTGGAACAGCATATGGGCCATGCCGGCAAGCAGCCCCTCCGGAGTCATCAGCATAATGCCGAAGAGCATGTAGGACAGATTGCTCACAGTCGAGTAGGCCAGCCTCCTTTTAAAATGACGCTCCTTGAGAGCACCGACCGCGGCAAATACCAGCGTAAACGCTGCAATCAGCACGCAAAATTCCTGTATTCCGGAGCCGAGCAGAAATTCCGGGCCATAAGCGTACCAGGCAAGACGCATGACGGCATATACGCCGGAGTTGACGACAGCTACCGCGTGAAGAAGGGCTGTGACCGGAGTCGGAGCGACGCCGGCAAGGGGAAGCCACCTGTGCAGCGGAAAAACGGCGGCCTTGGTCCCGAATCCGAAGAATCCGAAAAGAAATACGACCCGCATCAGAGTGTCGGAGAACACATCTCCGAGGTTCCCCCCATACACAAACTCTCCCCCGCCGTCCAGAGTGGCCATGACCACGGCAAAAAAGCCCAGCGACGCGCCGCCGATACAGTATGCGGCATAGTGCCTTGCGGCGAACAGGCTCTCATGGTCCTCGTAGAATCCGACCAGTGGGATCGTGACCAGAGTCAGCATCTCAAAGAACACATACATCGTGACAAGATTGTGGGCAAAGGCCACACCGAGTGTGATCCCGTATGTCATCACGTAAAACGCAAAGAACATGCTCTTGCGAGCGGCATGCGCCATATATTCGAACGCGTAGAGGAGAACGAACGGCCACATGACCGATATCATACCCGCAAAGAGCATAGCCGGCCCGTCGATCCTGAATGACATTGAAAAGCCCTCGATAAAGCTGTAGACTATGGCCGTTTCTCTCGAACAGAAGGCGAGAGCGATCCACACAGAGGCACTGGTCAGGATCGCGACAGTCTCCGCATAGATGTTCCTCATGCGGTCGCTTCGAAAGTTAAGCGGGATAATTAGCGCCCCTCCGAAGACAGCGAGCCCTATGGGCACAAGTATAAATAAAGGTGAAAGCATCGTTTAACCTCAGATGATCATAGTGACAAGATTTGTTCCGAATACGCCGACTAAGAGGGCTGTAAGGCAGAGGACGATCATCGGCACCCACATGAGGGGCGTCGGTTCCCTGCTGCCCGAGGCAGGCTCCTCCGCCTTCTTCTTTGTGTGCTCACCATGACCCTCCTCGTCGTGGCCCGGGAAGAAGGCATCGACCACTACCGGGAGCAGATATCCCGCAGTCAGCAGCGCGGATATGAGCAGAATAACAGGGGGCAGTACCGCATAGACACCCATGCCGTCGCCGATGGCGGCCAGGGCGATATGCCATTTGCTTGTAAATCCTCCCATCGGCGGAATGCCGACGAGAGACAGGGAAGCGATGAGGAAGCACCACATTGTGATCGGCATGAGCCGGCCGATCCCCCGCAGTTCACTGACCCTCCTCTTGCCGAGCTTGTAGATAAAGACACCTGCACAGAGGAAGAGGCAGCCCTTCGAGGCTGCATGGGCCGCGACGTGAAGCAGCCCTCCGCGGAGACCCTCGAGGCTGAGAAGCGACAGGCCGAGATTAATGTAGGATATCTGACTGATCGTAGAGTAAGCCAGTCTCTTTTTTGTGACCTTCTCCCTGAAGGCCATCATGGATCCCATGAAGATCGTCAGCATGCACAGGGTCATCCACGCATACTGGACCCAGGTACCCCGGATGAAATCCGGGCCGACAGAGAAATAGACCAGCCTTATGATCGCAATGACACCGGCTTTGGCGATAATACCGGAGAGCAGGGCCGATGCGGGTGCCGGAGCGATCGGGTGGGCGGTCGGCAGCCAACCGTGCATCGGATACATACCGGCTTTCGTACCGAAACCGACAATCCCGAGAAAGATTATGAAGAACAGGACTTTTTCATTGGCCGAGGCTCTGGCTGTGTCGAGCACGCCCCCGAAGGCGAACCGGGCTTCACTGCTGTAGTAGGTGACAAAGAACACGGCCAGGAGACCGAGCAGCGCGCCGCCGATCGAGTAGAAGAGATATTTGAGGGCCGCGTTCACAGCGTCCTTTGTCATCTCATGAAGGACCAGCGGCATCGATGTGAGTGTCGCCATCTCAAAGCAGAGATACATGGTGACCAGATTGCCCGCCATGCAGACCGCCAGCAGCGCGCCGAAGGAGACAATGAAGAAGGCGAAGAACACATTCTCCCTCTCCTCCATCTGCATATACTCGAACGCGTAAAAAATGACGCACGTATAGAGAATCATGACCATAACCATGAAAAATTTGCCTATGGCGTCAATTTCAAAATAGAGATCGATCCCTTCGGCAAATGAAAACAGCCGGAGCGAGCTCCCCGACACCATGGCCAGAATGCCCAGAATGTCCGTCGCAATGATCGTGGCAGCATACCACGGATGCCGGGCTTTATCCTCCATTTGCAGCACAGATATAATAATGCCCGCAATGACCGGCACAAGAACAGTCGCTGAAATAAGCATTGCCTAAGCTCCTTTCACGTTAATCAAACATCATGAGGCCGCGCTGTATGAGATCCGCCACCGCGGACGAATTGAGCCCCAGGATCAGGTTGGCGGCCACAAGGATCAGCATGGGTATCCAGTACTCCAGATGACCCGCCATTGTCTCGACGCGTTCCCGGGAATCCGGGACATCCGACTCGAGATTGTGCATATGCGCGAACTGCTGCGGAGCTGATATATCCGCCCCTCCTCTTCCGCTGGAATATATGCGGATCAGCGTTCGTATAAAATACATCGCGTTCAGGACGGAACTGATCGCCAGTGCCGTCATGGTAAGGAACAGAATCCTCAAATTATCGGCGTCCGCCGCCGCGAGGGCGAAGAACAGTTTTGCGGAGAATCCTGCAAATATAGGAATGCCCACCATTGAAAGCGCCCCCACCAGAAAGTAAAGACCGGCATCTTTGCGGCGCAGACCGCTGCCCTGCAGATTCTTGAACAGAAGGCTGTCGCCGGAGACCTCCGCCAGGCGGGGTGTGGTCAGGAACAGCAGGGATTTTGTGAACGCGTGGGCGAGGATCTGGAACATAGCCGCGGCATAGCCCAGCGTTCCACCGATACCGATGCCCATATAAATATAGCCGATCTGGGCTGCGGACGAGAATGCGACCATGCGGTTGATGCTCTTCTTACGCATCGCGGATATGGAGCCGAAGATCATGCTCATGATACCAAGGATAAAAATGATCTTTCTGATCGGAAGCGTCTCAAAGATCTGCGGACCGACCACCCTGTAATAGATTTTGAACAGAAGAAAGATATAGGCTTTCGAGACCAGCGCGGACAGGACCGCTGCCGATGTCGGTGTTGCCCAGCCGTACGTGTCCGGCATCCAGAAGTTGAACGGGAAGAGTCCGCTCTTTATGGACAGACCGATCGTCAGAACGCCCAGGGCAAGAGTGACCGGCTTCATAGCCGCGTCTGAGTAAAAAATCTCCGCGATTGTCGCGTGCATGGGCACCATGAGGAGGTGACCCGTGATGTCGTAAAGGAGCACGACACCGAGGAGAAAAAGACCCGAGCCCAGAAGATTCAGGCACATATAGCGGACTGCGGCCAGTGTCGTCCGCCCGATCTCCCTGACAATGAGAATCCCGCAGGAAGTCAGAGTCAGTATCTCGAGAAATACATATCCGGTGAAGATATCGTTGGTCCATATCATCGCCATGAGGGCTGCCGTCATAAGATTGATGAGCACAAAGTAGAGGTTTATCTTTGTCTCGTCAATGTCGATGACCAGGAACTTCCAGCCGGCAAGTATGCTGCACATCATAATGATCATGAAACACATTGCCATCAGGGCTTCCAGCACCCCGGCCCGTATCTCGTTGCCCCACGGGGCGGGGAACTCGCCCATGACATAGGTAAAGTCACCGTTCACCGACGTGTACACAAGGACTGCGGCGAGCATGGCAATGAGAGCCGCTTCGTACAGAAGCGTATAATATTTTGCCGTCCGCCCCTTAAACATCGTGCACAGGACTCCGGAAAAGAGACTCAGCACGATCGTAAAAAGCGGAAAATTGCAGATAAAGTCCATGTTCAGCGATCCTCCGTCTGATGCCTCGAGAGCAGATAAATGTCATCAAGGTCGAGCGTGTGATATCTTCGGTACAGCCGTATGGCCAGTGAGAGCATGACCGCTGTGACCGAGACCGAGACGACAATACCCGTCAGCACAAGCCCGGCAGGGACCGGATTAATATAAGCATTCACATCCGTCACCCCGTCGGTGATGATCGGGGCTTTTCTGCCCCGGATATAGCCCATGGAGGCGAGGAAGAGAAAGATCCCCGTATCCATAATATTCATTCCGATCAGTTTTTTTATCAGATTCCTGTGAAGCAGGAGCATCGTGAATCCTATTCCGAACAGCACGATCGCCGCCGCTTCCTCATAATTATTGAGCAGTGTCTCAAGCATGAGCAAATGCTTCCTTTCGATTCGTCTTACCGCGCACAGAGCACCGATCCCTCAGGAATTGATCCTGCCGGGGGATCCCCCGATCTGTCCTCTTCTGAATAAACTGTAGAAGCCGAACATCGTGCAGGCGACGACCAGCCCTACCGCCACATCCAGAGGAAGGATCAGACCGCCGGAGAGAATTGCTCCGGGAGTGCCTTTGGGTATGTGGTTCTCGAGACCGTTTGCGCCTGTAAAGAAAACGTAGCCTTTGGCAAAGCTGTAAAAGGACAGCGCGACAAAGGTCACGTAAGTCTGCAGCTTCAGCGTAAAGAACCTGTCCACGCGGTCGAAGCCGAACGCGGACGTGAATATTATCATCGCGGCTCCCATGATCGCGCCGCCGGAGAAGCCGCCGCCCGGGGAATTCTGTCCATTGAGCAGCACATATATACCGTAGACAAAGATGCAGGGGACAAGGAATATGCCTATTGTCCTCAGAATTGTGTCTTTCTCACTCGCAAAATAGGTCTCGCGCATCGTGGCATAATAATCCTCAAACCCTTTCCGCTGATTCTTGCTGTCGACGCGCAGAAGGATCATGACACAGATAAGGGCGGTAAAGAGCACGTGGGATTCGCCCAGAGTATCGAAAGCACGATAATCGAGAATCATGCCCGATACGATATTGATTGCCCCGGTCTCCTCAAGTCCGTGCTCAATATAGCGCTCAGCGACCGTTGTCGCGCGGACATTCTCCGCGCCGTAGAGCGGGAGCTGTGCGATAATGTACATAAAAACGAGTATGACCAGAACGCAGCAGATGACAGCGATCACATCGTAGACCATTTTCAGCCCCTCTCGCTCCCTCGCGATCATGAGGACGGTCTCCCTCCGGCTGTCGATTTCACGGGCGATTTTCTTATCCCGCTCCTTTATATCCGCTCTCGCGTGGTCATGCTCCCTTGCCGCGTCGGAGATATTCGCCATAAGGTCGATATCGCCGTCCAGCCATCTTTGGAATGCGTTTTTCATCGGCGACTCCCCTTTCCTTCCGCAGGTCCGGTCTCGCCGGGCTCGGCATTCTCGTCCTCTCTCCGGATTTTTTTCAGCGTCACCAGAAAGAGAAGACCGGAAACTCCGGCTCCGACCGCCGCCTCCGTGATCGCCAGATCCGGAGACTCCATGAGTATCCAGAGCAGGCACATCACAGAGCTGTAAGACATAAAAATAATCACAGCCTGCAGCAGACTCGGGGTCAGATTGACAGCGACCGCGCATCCGATGAGCAGGACGATCAGTATTATTTTAAAAATTTCAGAAAGATCCATGACAGTTCCTCCTCAAAGGCGCTCCATATGATCGAAAAGCTTCGGGTTCGTGTAGTATTCTATCTGACTCAAAAAATGCGATGACACCGGGCTCGTGTTCCACATGAAAACCACGAGAAGGAAGAGCTTGGCTGCGTCCATTATGCTTCCTGCGCTCACCGCCACAGCAAGGACAACAAGAAGCAGGCCCTGGGTATCACCGACGCCGCCCGCGTGCATTCGGTTCATGACATAATTAAAACGGCAGTTTCCGATTACTCCTGCCGCAAATGATATAAGTCCACACACAAGGAGGACCGCCGTGATCCAGAATCGGATCCATTCCATCATGATCGCTTTCCCCTTTCCTTTTTATTCTTCCTCGGTCTTCCGCGGACGCCGGAAGGCGCGGCTGCGTCTTCATGTCCGAAGCGTTTCCGCTTCGGTCTCGCCGGAATGTACACACTCGCAAGTACCAGGACTGTAACAAAGCTGATCATTGTATATATGAGCGCAACGTCGAGCAGATAACTCTCCCCGAGATACGCATACAGAATCGCAATGCAGGCGATGACCATCGTCCCTATCATATTGATCGATAAAATTCTGTCTGTCACACCCGGGCCCCGGATCGATCTTATCAGCATAACCCCGATAAGGACAGCCAGAATGACCAGCGCGCCAGTGTACAGGCAGGTATAAGCTTCCCATACTGTCATACGAACCTCCTGAGCAATTTTACAAAGCTGGATTCGCCAAGTCCCTCCGCATACTCGCGGCGCAGGGCATGAACAACAAAATGATCGCCCTTCTGAAAGACCGTTATAGTCCCCGGGGTCAGCGTGATCGAATTGGCAAGGAGCACATTCAGAAATCGGCCGGGAAGGCCGGAATGAAATTCCACAAGGACCGGATCAGGTTTCGCGCCCGGAGCGAGTGCCACCCCGATCACTGTCACCGAAGCCTTAATCACTTCCCATATCAAGTTCAAAGCATATACGATACCTACAGGGAGATTTCTGGCGATCCGGACATCCATTGCGACAGAGTATCCGAGAACTTTAATAAGAAATGCGTAGATAAGCGCCGTAACGGCGATACCGAAAAGAACAATCTCGAGGGTAATACGCCCGTTAAGAACGATCCACAACAAAAAAAACAAAATCGGCATAAACTACTCCTCACACCGGTAATAATTGCACGATCAATATTGTACCATATTTCGTACAATTTGAAACACCAAAAAAATGTTATACTAAAGATGAGCAGACAGACATGCAAATAGGGCTGCCTGACCGGCAGCCCCTGACCCCTTTAGTGACGCATTCAATTGTCGCTCATCATATAACCTACGCCCCTGATATTTTTAATATATCTCGGCTTTTTGGAATCATCCTCGATTTTTTCTCTGAGATGGAATATATGTACCATGATGGCATTCTCATAGTTGGTGTAGATCATCCCGTTGATTGCCCTGCACAGCTCTTCCTTCGAGAAGGCTCTGCCCGGGTATCTCATCATTGTGTGGAGGATTTTATACTCGTTCGGGGTTATCTGAACCACTTCCCCGTTCTTTGACAAAGTCAGATTTTCTGTGTCCAAACACAGTTCCCCGATCTGCAGAAGATGTTCATTCTCATTATCACACCAGGCCGGATTCAGAATAAAGTATCTCCTGGTCTGAGCCCCGACACGGGCAACCATCTCAAGCGGATTGTCCGGCGTTACAAGGACGTCATCCGCTCCGAGATCAAGGCATGCAATTTTATCACTTGCTGACAGGTCATCGGCGAACACAATGATCGGTATATTGCCGTTCTCGCGGATCCGGCAGAGCAGAGTTTTACCGTCCATACATCGAATGTCACGATTAATCAGCACAATATCGACCGCGTCATTCAGCGACATTCCATATGCTGCATCCCCGCTTGAAGCACACAGCACACGGTAGCCGTTATTTTGCAGGCACTCTTTAAAAGTTTCCGCTTCCTTCGCATTGTGATCAGCAACTAAGACCGTATGATGAACTGTCATATAATCACCCCATTTCCGATTCACGATGTCGCTGCAAAACGGATAGTTTATTTATGCACAATACGTCCATTAGTCTCTGGCAGCATCAACAGCATTATTTTAACAGACAAATGGACACAAGCAGGACACAAAGACAGGGGATTTATACAATTTTTTTCGACTTTTAGCGTTCCGAGCCCGATTCACGGGACGCTCATGCGAATTCATTCATTTCTAAGGAGAGAACTACTATGGTAATTCTGGCTGTGGACGACGAGAAGATCGCCCTCGATAACCTGATCCAGTCGATTCGAAAATGTGTGCCGGACGCGCAGATCCACGGTTTTCGAAAGGTACGCGAGGCGAAATCGTTCATTGAGACCAATCACTGTGATATTGCTTTCCTCGATATCAATCTCAGAGGGGCGAGCGGTATCACATTTGCAAATGAACTTCGCTCCGTCAACCCTAAACTCAACATTATTTTCACGACCGGCTACAGCGAGTACACGGTAGACGCATTCAAACTGCACGCGAGCGGATATGTCTTAAAACCTGTCACCCAGGCAAAGATACAGCACGAGCTGGATGAACTGCGTTTTCCGGTATCTGATTCGTCCCGGAAGCGCGTCCGCATCCGCGCATTCGGCAATTTTGAGATCTATGTGGACGGCAAGCCGATAAAATTCCAGTACACAAAGACCAAGGAGCTGATCGCATATCTGGTGGACCGGACAGGCACGACCGCCACAATAAACGAGATGCTTTCGGTACTATGGGAGGATGAGTCGCGCAAAAGCCATATCTCCTACCTGAAAAATATACGCTCCGATCTTTTGTCCACGCTGGCGGATCTTGGCTGCGATGACATAATCCGGCGTGTCAGAGGAGGTCTCTCCATCGTTCCGGATAAAGTGGACTGCGACTATTTTGATTATCTGAAGGGTATCAACAAGAACGATATTGTCAGCACTTACCGCGGAGAGTACATGTCCCAGTACAGTTGGGCCGAGTACACACACGGACTTCTCGAGCAGAGCAGTAATAAATAAAGGGGCTGCCGCATAAGACGGTGTTCCGCTGTGCATTCAGCAGACATATGCAGATAGCGTCTGCTGAATGCAATGCGGACTCGCCTTAATGCGACAGCCCTCGTTCTTATCAACCGGATATCATCATTAACAGAGAAACACACAGGGTGGCCAGGACGATCGATCCAGTGAGAATAATCGCGCACGTTGTGAGCGGGATGACCGGCTTCGCGCTCTTCGGTGACAACAGAGCCAGTGTCAGGAGCAGCATACCGGCTATCAGTCCGAATACCGCCACGAACATCAGAAATATTAAAATCTGCTGCATTTCCTTCTCCTCCTCGGGAAAGTTTATCTCCACCGCGGAAGATCCCACCGGACCTTCCCGGGACCTATAGGCAACATACTACCATCTTCAATTCGTTCTGACCATTCTTTTTTTTCTGTTTCGTAATTTTTTTAAGTACCTCGGGCACTTGCTGTATTTGAGAACTTGTACTATACTTTATATGTCGATAATTTAATAACGACTGTTTACAATCAGTCACAATCGGCAGGCATACATGGAGGTGACATAATATGTACGAGAAAGAGTTCTCAAAGCGACTCTGCGAACTCCGCCTTGAAAAAGGTGTTTCTGCACGTGAAATGAGTCTTTCGCTTGGTCAAAGCGCCAGCTACATCAATCGAATCGAAAACGGCAAGATGCTCCCGTCCATGGGAGGATTCTTCAAAATCTGTGATTATCTTTCAATCACTCCCAATACTTTCTTTCAGATGAAAGATTAAAACGGACATTGCTGTCCGTTTTGCTGCAGTCTACAAACCACGGTCAATTTAATGCCCGTGGTTTTTCGCATTTCCATTTTTCGTCCCCGCGACTAAGGCGCGGGATCCGGGCCGCGTCGTACGACATAATGACGGACCGGATCCCTGCGCATGCATACTAATCAAAATCAAACTTTGTAATTCTCTGATTCATCGCGCCATAGCGGAGCCTCACCAGCTCGTTCCACTTTACGATTTTCTCTTCCGTCCCCGTGAACTGACAGCGGAGGCAGTAATACTCCTTCCTATCCCTGTCATAAAACATATCAATGTCAAGATCCCTCATGAAGCATGACGGGCATCTGTAATTCAGTCTTCCCTTTCCAGCCTGAGCCATGTTGTAAACACCTCCTTATCCCTGACATTCTTATTAAATCCGAGGGTAAACATCGGCGAAAATGCGTAACCTTCCCGCACGATGCCGACCGCGCCGTCCGAAGACCGCATGGAGACCTTTGTGCGGATCTGAGGAACAGATGCGCAAACGGCTTTCGCCCCGGCCACCGACAGGTCACGGCACTTATACTCATAGTCAATGTATTCCGCCCGGCCTTCTCCGTCGACAGCCCCGAGCGTTATCCCTGTCATGTTCTCAGAGTACTCTGTCGTCCCGTAGCAGGCAACCATGTACTCGCGGATCTCGACCTCCGCGTCGGGATCGCTCATCTCAAGAATATTTCTGTCGATCCTGATCTCACCCGTCCCCTCCTCAAACGTGATCACAGTCTGCAGTTTTACAGTCAGATCACTGAATTCTATATCAACGGGATCCAAGGTGAGAATTCTCTTTGTGCCCGCTTTGGATTTTCCGTCCGCGTCAAGGACCCTCTCCTCAGTGAAATGAGCATGCGTCCTCGTCAGGCAGAGGTCGACTTCCTCACCTCCGCGACAGATTTTCGCGCTCCTGATCGTACCCTCACCAGCATAATGTGTAAAGTAGCCTGCGCGGTACTTTTCCTGGATCAGGAATGGGTAGGACGCGTCCTGAATGTGATCGGTCCCGATACCGACCGGCCACTCAAGCTTGGCGGCGTACGGGCGAAGATCGAAAATCGCGCCTCCCTGATCCATATTGACGCCGGCTCTCATGTAGGGATCGCAGTACCAGAAAAGCTGTTTGTCCGAGCCGTAGAGAATGTCTCTCCACAGAGCGCATTCAGGCTCCGTGTAGGATTTTTTCTGCCGGTAATAGTCTGCAAATTCAGCCATCGTGAGATCAAGGAGCTTCCCCTCTTTTTTCAGATCGCCGTAATACCGACAGCCCTCGGAATAGGATTTCACGAGCAGTTCATACGGCGCTTCCCATCTACCCATTTTATTCATCCAGCCGGGGCCGACGAACATCATATTGTACGCGTAGCCGTTATTGTATTTTTCAAGGCTCCTGTACTGGTCGATCAGGTTGAAGAGATATGGGAACTCCCACGTCTTTGAGTCATAGATCATGCCGCGAAGAACATTCTGCGGGTGTGTGCCAAAGTTCGAACCGTTGCCGTCGTAACACGCGAGAAGGTCCCGGGACAGGTGCGGGATGGCAACGATTCCCGAGTCCTCGGCTTCGTTGGCGGCAGGCGCGTGCGTGTTGACCTTTGACGGGATCCACGGTGCCCACGGTCCTCCGTCCATGAATGTATACCAGCTGTTGTTGCAGGTGTGGTAAGCCTTCGGGCCTTCCTCCCAACAGGTTGCCACGGCGCATTTGACGGACGGGTACGTCTCCTTAATGTAGTTGATCAGTTCCGCGTCAAGGTAGTAGGACCCAGTTGACTCAGGGTAAAAGCCGAAGGCGTCATAGAACTTTTCGAACACATCATTCACTATGGCCTTTTTGTCCTCCATGGAGAACATCCATATGCAGAAGTCCTTGGTCTTATACTTCTCTCGGAACTGCTCGCAGGGCAGCCCGAGAAGCGAGAGGGCGATCTCGTCGCCGTATTTTGCATGGTCCTCCTTCGCGATCTGCACGGCCTCCTCATTGAAAAGAGACGCGTATGTCATCTGAATTGTGACCTTGAGTCCGTTCTCATGGGCAATGCGCTGCTGTGTCTTAAAAATATCGAGAGATTCTGTAAGCAGCTTTTTGTCCCCGATGTCCTCTTTCTTTCCGTGGCCGGTCACCGTCGCGGAATACTCCGGCACCATCTCAGGCCGATGGATAATGTTTACAATGAAGTCGCTCATCACTGCTCCTTTCATATTTTTCGTTGCTGGACATTATTCCAGATAATTATTCCAGGCAATTGCAGAACTTAGCACGGAGAGGTAGTGTATGTCTAATTCAAACAATCTGCACAAGCCTTAGAACTTCTTCATGAGCGAAAGATGTGAAATGAGCAAAAACCATACTGTCTGAGCGCAGCGAGTT
>OCVV011247003.1_pt1 | contig 15064 bp, 15 predicted proteins | sample 1539721 | NCBI WGS metagenome assembly OCVV01 (sample SAMN02144230, study PRJEB22623) | gut metagenome | biome: sheep rumen | host: Ovis aries | place: New Zealand
TGTTTAATAATGTAATGTATGGAAAACCTAAATCTATTTCTGATGCCCGCAACCTTTTAATTCAAATGAGAGGTTCTGAAGAAATATATTTTTATACTGGTAATGCTGTACTATTAGCTAAAAATGATAAAATACTTCAAAGTATTAATATTACTGATATTTCAAGAGTTAGCTTTGATAATATTTCTGATGAAAAAATAGATGATTATTTAAAAGATGATATCTGTTTATCAATATGTGGTGGAATACAGATGAATAGTCCTTTTATACATCTTAAAGAAGGACGTTTATCAACTGCTCAAGGAATGACGATTGAATATGCAAAAGAGATGATGGCAAATTTAACTATATAACGGGCGATTAAAATCGCCCCTACATTTTCTATAATTTTTTTCATTACTTTAAAAAATTCAATTTAATATATCTTTTTGTATTGCCAAATTTAAATTTTTGTGTTATTATAAATAAGTAGCTTATAGGAGTATAGTGTCAATGGTAGCACATCGGTCTCCAAAACCGCCTGTGAGGGTTCGAATCCTTCTACTCCTGCCAAGTTAAAAAAAATCCAAGATTTATCAATCTTGGATTTTTTTATTTTGCAAATATGTTGTCAAAAATCTCCGGTACCGGTGACACAAATTTTTCAAAAATCTCTTGTACCTGCTGCAATCTATTCTATTATCTTTTTTATTTCCTCATCATTTTTCAATCTTTCACTTAGAAAATGTATTGCCCTTTTGTCCTGATTTACTGCAATTTTTGCAATTTCTTCATTATCTCTTAATCTGAAACTAGCATATTTTATAATTAGTCCCTTATTTGAAACTGCTGCTTTAACTACATCTTCATCATCTCTTAATTCTTCTGATGCATAATATAAAGTTTGCCCATAAGTTTTTACACTTTCAAATATTACATCTTTATCAGCTTTTAATCTTTCTGAAGCATAACAAGCAGTCCAAGGAGCATTTTTTATAGCTAATAGCATAATTTCTTTATTGTCTTTTAATCTGTCACTTGCAAATTCTAATGCTTCTCCATCATTTTCTAATGCTTTTTTTACAACCTCTTCATCATCTTGTAATTCATTTGATGCCCACTCTAATAGCTTTCCTTGATTGCTTACTGCATTTATTACATATTCTTTATTCTTATTATTACTTTTTATTTCTGTAACTTTTGGATTTTCCAATTCTATCACTTTCCTAATCTTATATTCTAGTTAGATAATAAAATATATATTATCTAACTAGAATCAGTATTTAATTATTATATAACTCTACATAAATATCATAATCTCTTAAAATCTTTCTCACATAATTATTAGTTTCTTTAAATGGAATATTTTCTAAATCTGAACCATCTTCTTTTATAGTACCTTTGCTAATCCAATTATCAACATTTCCACTTCCAGCATTATATGCAGCTAAAGCTAGCCCTGTATTTTCATATTTTTGAAGTAGTATAGAAATAAGCTTCGCACCCAAATTTATATTAACATCTGGATCATAAATATTATGTTCTGTAACCCTAATTCCTGCTTTTGGAGCAACTTCTAATGCTGTATTTTCCATTAGTTGCATTAGGCCTAATGCTCCTTGTGATGATTTAGCATATTGATTAAAATTACTTTCAGCTTTAATAGTGGCATAAATTAAATATTTATCCACATCATAATCTTTCGAATATTTTTCTACATATTCAGAATAATCTATTTTATATATTTTTTTTAAAGTAAAATTTTTAACTTTGTCAAAATTTACACATAATACTATTACTAATAGTATTAGAATAATGCTTAAAATTTTTTTCAAATTCTTTCACTCTCCTCGATTAGAAGTGAGAAGTTAAAGGTCAGAAGTCAGAGGTCAGATTCATCTTTCTTCTTCCTACCTCCAACCTCTTATCTCTAACCTCTTACTTTTTACCTCACTTGCAATCATACCAATTGTTTGCTTCAGATATATCTGCAATTAATGGCACTTTTAATTTTGCTGCACTTTCCATTGATTGTTTGATTATCTCTTTTATCTGTTCTTTTTCTTCTATTGGTGCTTCAATCATCATTTCGTCATGTACTTGTAATACAATTTTAGATTTTAAGTCTTTTTCTTTTATTTTATTATATACTTTTATCATTGCAATTTTCATAATATCTGCTGCTGTTCCCTGAATAGGAGTATTCATTGCTGCCCTTTTTCCAAATTCCCTTACCATATAATTGCTTGATTTTAGCTCTTGAATATATCTTCTTCTTCCAAATTGTGTCTGGGCATATCCTTTAAGTTTTGCAGTTTCTACTATATCTTCCATATATTTTTTTATTCCAGAATATTCTTCTAAATATTGGTCAATATATGCTTTTGCAGCTTTTCTTCCTATTCCTAATTGTTCTCCAAGTCCAAAGTCACTTATCCCATATACGATTCCAAAATTAACTGCTTTTGCATTACTTCTTTCTTCTTTGGTAATCTCTTCTATTGGTTTATGCAGCACTTTTGATGCTGCTTGTTTATGAATATCTTCTCCATTTTCAAAAGCCTCAATCATATGAGCATCTTCTGACATATGTGCTAATACTCTTAATTCTATTTGAGAATAATCGGCATCAATATATACATATCCTTCTTCTGGAATGAAAACTTTTCTTAATCTTTTTCCAAGTTCTATTCTTGTTGGTATATTTTGAAGGTTTGGCTCAGTTGAGCTTATTCTACCAGTTGCTGTTATTGTTTGATGGAAAAATGAATGTATTCTGCCTGTTTTAGGATTAATAAATGGTCTCATTCCTTCTACATAAGTTGAATTTAATTTTGCTAGTTGTCTATAATCTAATATTTTTTCTATTATAGGTGATTCTTTTTTCAACTTTTCTAAAACATCTTCTGCTGTTGAATATCCACTTTTGGTCTTTTTTATTACAGATAACTTCATTTTGTCAAATAGTATTTCACCTAATTGTTTTGGTGAATTAATATTAAATTCTTCTCCTGCTAATTCATATATTTCTTGTGTTAATAAATTTAATCCTTCTTTTAACTGCCTACCAAATTCTATTAAATCATTTTCATTTACTTTCATTCCATTCCATTGCATATTTGCTAATACTTCAATTGTAGGCATATCAATTGTTTCAAACAATTCTAGTTCATTTTGTTCTTTTAACTTTTGAGTTAGTATTTCTGACATTTTACCTATTGCATATGCATATAGTGCATTTTTGTATAATATATCATCTTTTTGATTTTCAGTGCTGTCAAATAATGTCATTTGTTTTGAATTTTCCTCATTTATTCCATTTTGAGCTAAATAGTTTGAAACACTTAAATTTAAGTATTGTTCAATTAGTCCATCAATTAGGTATTTTCCAATACTAGGGTCTAAAATATAAGCGCCAACTGTTATGTCATATTTCATATTATTAATCGTAATTCCCATTTGTTGTAATATAATATATACATTTGATAATTCATACCCAGTTTTTTCTATTTCATTATTTTCAAATACTCGTTTTAAAAAATTATTAAAGTCATTTTGTGTATTTTTTATAGAATATACTGTATTATTTTCATTATTATAAATCGAAATTGATGTTACTTTGCTTTTAATTATAAGTTCTGGATTCAAATCATCTTCTAGTCCCAAATAAAATATAATTCTTTTTTGATTATTAATAAATTGTTCAACTTCTTCTATAGTTGCATTTTTTTCTATCTTAAACAAATTAGCTAAATCTATATTAGTATTGTTACTTGGTTGTTCATCTTCTAGGTTAAATCTTTCTATAAATCTTTTAAAGTTCCACTCCCTAAATAGTTCTAAAACTTTTGCTCTATCCCATTCTTCTGTTTTTAATTCTTCAAGAGTATCTTCAATAGGGACATTAACATTTATTTCTCCTAATGTTCTTGAAAGAAAAGCCATATCTTTGTTTTCTATAATTGATTCTTTATTTTTGCCTTTTAAATCATCTGTTCCTTCTTCTATTGATTTATATAAATTTTCAATTGTTCCATATTTTTGAATTAAACTGATTGCTGTTTTAGGGCCAATTCCTGGAACTCCAGGAATATTATCTGATGTATCACCTTGCAACCCTTTTACTTCTATTAATGCTTTAGGCTCTATTCCATATTCTTCAATTACTTTATTTCTATCATATTCATCTGTTTCAGTTTTACCTTGTTTAGTTCTTGGAATTCTTATTGTAACTTTATCTGTTGCAAGTTGGAATGTATCTCTATCTCCAGATAATATAGTAACATCAAGCCCTTCTTTTTCACCATATTGGCTAAGAGTTCCTAAAATGTCATCTCCCTCATAGCCTTCTTTTTCAACTATATCTATATTCATAGCTCTCAATACTTCTTTAATCATTGGCATTTGCTCTGCTAGCTCATCTGGCATTCCATGACGATTGGCTTTATATCCCTCATATAATTTATGTCTTGCTGTTTTTGCTTTTAAATCAAAAGATACCGCAATATAATTTGGATTTAAATCCTCCAAATTTTTAAATAAAATAGCTAAAAAACCATATACTGCATTTGTATATTTCCCATTATTTGATAACATTTTATTTCCCATTATTCCATAAAATGCTCTATTCATTATGCTATTTCCATCAATCAATAATAATCTTTTACTCATTATTTTTCACCATTTCCTCATGATACTCTTTTTCTGTATTAACACTCCAGATATTTGTCTTGTCTTTAATTCCATTAACTATATTTTTAACAGCCTCAAATGCAGTAACCATAGAATGATCCATATTATTATATCTATGCTGACCATTTCTACCCACACAATATAAATTATCAAATTTGTTCAGATATTCTATTAGTTTGACCATATCTTTATATGTATCAAAATATGAAGGATATGCTTTTTTAACTTTTTCTCTGTGAGCATCTAATATACTATTTTCTTCAATAATTCCCATTTTTATTAATTCTTTTGAAGAAAAATCAATAAACTCTTCATCACTCATATTCCAGTATTCATCATTTTCTTGACAAGTATATTCTAAACCTATCCAAATTGTATTTCTGGCATCTTTAACCATATATGGTGACCAATTATTAAATATTTGAAGTCTTAATATTTTTGCATTAGGCTCATGAATATATATCCAACAATCTGGAACTATATTACCTAAAGTTTTTATATTAGTTTCATTTTTTAAATTAAGTTTGTTTACTAATAGACCAACTGTCATAAAGTCCCTATATGGCAAACCATTTGCAATATCAAAGATTTTTTTCGGTATTCTTTCTCCTTTAAACCCTGTAACTAAATCTTTCACTGGCATAGAAGAAATAAAAATATCCCCCTCAATTGTGAGTTTTCCAATTGATGTCTCACATTCTACTGATTTAATTTGATAATTTTTTATATTAATATTTACAACTTTGTATCCTTTTAGTATTTTTCCACCTTTTGCTTCAACTCTTTTAGCTAATTTTTCCCAAAGATGACCTGGTCCATATTTTGGATACCAAAATTCTTCTATTAAAGATGTTTCAGTATTAGATTTGTTTTTCTTTCCCAACACTTTATTAGACATATCTTTCAATACTGCTGAAATAGATACTCCTTTAGCACGTTGTGCACCCCAATCACTTGAAATATCTGATGCTTTTCTTCCCCAAAGCCTTTCTGTATAGTTTTTAAAAAACATTTTATATAATTCTTTTCCAAATCTATTTATAAAAAAGTCTTCTAAGGATTTTTCTTTTCTTTTAAATACTACAGCTTTTAAATAACTAAAACCAACTTTTATTGTTCTAATAAATCCCATGTTTTTTAAAGTTTGAAATTTCAAAGTAACAGGATAATCAAAAAATTTTTTTAAAAAATAAATTCTTGATACCCTTGTACGTACTAACATTACATCATCTTGCACTTCTGGATCTGGTCCATTTGGTTCTAATGGTTTAGCTCTACCGTAGTTCTTCATCATCAAATGAATTTTTACCTTGAACATTTATTAGTTCTTTCCAATAGTCCATTACTTCTTGATTTTTCGAAAAAAATCTATGTCCGCCTATATCCATTCTATTTCCATTGTAATTTACTGTTTTTGAAATACCGCCAATACTATTACTTTCTTCCAAAATAACAACTTCAAATTCTTCCTTTTTATCTAACAATCTGTCTGCAGCAGTAAGTCCGGCTGGTCCTGCTCCTATAATTATTACTTTTTTCATCATATCTCACCTAATGTTTTATAAATTAATTTTATACATTTTATATACTTCATCACCAAAAACGTTTTCTTTATCACTTTCATACAAAACTTTTGATAGAATATTTTGATTTTGGAGTTCTTTTATCATTTTATCATCTTCTGATGAAACTAAGTTTTCTATTAAGTATATATTTTTTTCATTATAATCACTTTTTTTAATATTTTCGATAATATAATTTACAGCAATATTTTTATAAGCTGTTTCATCCCATGTAACATATGTAAATTCTCTTAAATTTAGTGGATTTATAAATGTTGCATTTTTTACATATGGTATTATTGCACTTGTTCTTGGTATATTAGTACACAGAAAAACCGCGTCATCTTCTACATTTGTGTTGATAAATTCTGCAACTCCAATAGAGTCACTATATTTTTTTGTTATCTCACTTTCTATATTTTGTAATCCATTAATATCAGAAATTAGTAAAAATAGTGTAAAAGTAAATATGGTGCAAAATTTTAATACATTATCACATTTTTTGTTTACATTTATTTCTTTTTCATTTAAATTTATCCAGAATATAAATACTAAAACTAAAAATATAGTATTGGTTTTTTGTGTTGCAAAATCGCTATATATAAATAAAAAAATCAGAAATTCCCATATAATTGCTACTATTCCCATTATAGTGTTTTTGGGTTGTTTATAAATCTGATATATTAATATAATAGTAAGTGTAATGTAACAAAATAAAAAGATAACTGAATTGTTAATAATATTTCCTAAAAAATTTGTTAATATTTTTTCTAAAAGTATATTAGCTATATTTTTAGAAAAAATAGTAGAAATAGACACTCCTTCGTTTGTTGAAGTACTTCCAAGTAATGTTAGTATTAGTACTATTAGACCTACAATAGCTATACTAAATCCTATAACTATTTTTTTTATCTCTTTTTTATCTTTTTTATTTTTGATAATATATGTTACTTGTTCTATAAAATACATTAAATATAGTATTCCGAACTAGCCCCCACATTAAAACATGTGTGTATGCTAAAAATAATATAGATAAAATATATCGTATTTTTTTTTCATTTCTTTCTTTATATAATACTGCAATCATTGAAAGTGCTAACGGAATTAGAGAATAATTTCTTGATATATCTGGATATAAGTATATTATAGGCAAACTAAATAATATAATTATTTTTATAAAAATTTTAAATGGAGATTTTTTTAATACTATCCAAGCAAATGTCCACATAAAACTTAAGCTCAAAATACTTTGCGTTATATATGGAAATCCTAATTTTGCAAATGGTATAAGTATTATTTGCCATAAAAATGGATGTCCTTCATATTTCATCTGTCTTAATAAATTTATAAAACTTAAATCTCTTGCCATTAACCATGCTTGTGCTTCATCTCTCCATTTTTCATGAAAAAAAATACTGATTATAAATGTTATAATCATATATGATAACATTATGATTAATTCTATCTTATTTTCTTTTAAAAATTTCTTCATTTTAACACTATTCCTTATTGTTAATACTTTAAGAATTTGATATATTCCACTTTATTTCTATCTTTATGCTTTTTATCTAAATATATTAATTATCGAATTATATTTGCTATAACTCCAAAAGACAATATCATCATTATTATACTTGCCATAATAACCCCTACACATACAGCTAAAAATGTTTTCTTTTTATTCATCTCTAGTACAGATGCAATAAGAGAGCCTGTCCATGCACCTGTTCCTGGAAGTGGAATTCCAACAAATAAAATCACTCCTAAATATCCATACTTTTCAATTTGACCTTTGTGTTTTTCAACTTTTTTATCTAACCAATTTGCAATTTTACTAAAATGCCTACTAGTTCTCATCCAAGATAAAATCTTATTTATTAAAAGTAGAATAAATGGAACAGGTAAAATATTTCCAATCATACATATTATATAACTCTTTAAAGGGCTTAATCCTAATAATGCTGCTGCAATTAATCCTCCTCTTAATTCTAAAATTGGCATTAAAGAAATAATAAAAACAAGTATTTCTTTGCCAAATTTTATTGCGGTTAACCCTCCAAATGCTCCTATTATCGTATTTACTAATTTTTCATTCATTTTTTAATCCTTTCAAGCTTTAGCTTTTTATATTTTACATTAACTAATTAAAAAAAACAACATTATTATATGTTTATTCATAAATGCTTTTATTTTCAAAACAGTCTAATTAATTATAATATTTATATCTTTCCAATAATTAGAATATTTTTTACGTATTTTCTTTAACTTCATATCCAAATTCTTTTAATATGTTATATGCTTTTTCCATTTGTTCATAAGTATAAAAAACAATTTTTAAAACTCCATAATTGTTTTCTCTATTATTAAGTATTTCAATGTTTTTTATTCCAATATCATTATCGCTTAATATATTAACAATTTTAGCTAATGCACCATTTTCATCCTTAATGTTTATATTTAATTCAGGCATAGTATTACCATTTACTTTTTTGTTTATAAATGAATCTCTATATTTTTTTGCTGAATCTATAAAATTATAAGTTATTTCACTATTAGAAATATTTTGTTCAAATTGATTAATTATTTCCTTAAATATTGATAATATTTTTAAGATTTCATCTTTATTCTCACTACAAATGTTTTCCCACATTAAAGGATCTGACGAAGCAATCCTTGTAATATCTTTAAACCCTCCTGCTGCTAAGTTTTTCATTGTTTCATTTTTATCATCCAATTGTTTTACTAAACTTACCAAACTAAATGCAATTACATGTGGTACATGACTAATAGTTGCTGTAATATAATCATGTTTATCTTCATCAATAATAATTGGAATTGCTTTTATTGCTAAAATCAAATCTTTTAACGTATTTATTGCTCTATCTGTTGTTTTGGGAGATTTAGTAATAATATAATATGAATTTTCAAAAAGAAATTCTTTTGATGTTTTATATCCTGATCTTTCTGAACCTACCATTGGATGTCCTCCAACAAACTCTCTATGTAATTTTTTGGATTGTTCAATAATCCTCTTTTTTGTACTACCTGTATCTGTTATAATGCAATTTTCATTAACAACCTTATCTAGTTCTTGTTCTATAATAGGAATGTATTTTACAGGTGTACAGATAAATACAATATCACATTCATAAAATTTATCATCAATTTTGTCAGAATAATCTGTAATTACATTTTCCTTTTTAGCTAATTTCAAACTATCAATATCTATATCATATGCTATTATTTTATTTACTATATCTGTTGATTTTAAGCTTTTTGCAAGAGATCCTCCTAAAAAACCCAATCCAATAATCCCTATATTATACATCTAAAATTCTCCTCTTAAATTGCATTTTTCTTTATTTCATCCATTAATTCTTTAAATTTATCTATAGATTTTTCAACTATTTTTGTTTCTGTACAAAATGCTAATCTTACATAACCTGGCATTGCAAATGAACTTCCCGGTACCATTAAAATATTAAATTTCTTTGCAATATTACAAAACTCTTTTTCATTTTGTATTGGTGATTTCAAAAATAAATAGAATGTTCCTTGAGGCTTTTTGCACTCATATCCATTATCTATTAATCCATTATATAGAATATCTCTATTTTTCTCATATTCTGACATATCACATGTTATATTTACACATTCAGCTATAGCTTTTTGAATTAAAGATGGAGCATTTACAAATCCTAATATTCTAGTTGCAATTGTCATTGCTTGTATTAATTCTTCACTGTCTTCTACTTCATCAGGTATTGCAACAAACCCAATTCGTTCACCTGGTAAAGATAAGCTTTTACTATAACAATATATAACAATTGTGTCTTTATAATAATGTGTTAAATATGGTACATTAATATTATCATAAACTATTTCTCTATATGGCTCATCAGAAATTAGATATATTGTATGATTGAACTCTTTCTCTTTCATTTTTAATATTCTTGCAAGTTCTTCTATTATCTTTTCAGAATACACTATTCCTGATGGGTTATTAGGGCTATTTACTATAACAGCTTTTGTATTAGAAGTAATCTTTTTTTCAAAATCTTCCATATCAGGTTCAAAGTTTTCATTACATAATACTTCCACAACTTTTCCATTATAATTTTCTATGTAATTTTTATACTCCATAAAATATGGAATAAAAACAATAACTTCTTCATCTGGATTTAAAATAGATTCTAAAGTAACATTAATTCCTCCAGCAGCTCCAACACTCATAATAATATTTTTATTACTGTATTTGGTATTAAACCTTAAATTTAATGATTCAGCTATTTTTTGCCTTACATCTTCATATCCACTATTACTCATATAATTATGAATACTATTTACATTTAAACTTTTTCTAATGGCATTATTCACTTCATCAGGTGGCTGAACACTTGGATTTCCTAAACTAAAATCATAAACATTTTCTTCTCCGTATTCTTTCTTAAGTTTTTTTCCTTCTTCAAACATTTGACGTATAACTGAATTATTATTTACTAATTTTTTCATTCTATTTGAAATCATATTTAGTGCACACTCCTTTTTATATTTCTTCGTATCTACCTAGAACTTTTAAATAATTACATTCATTATTTAATTCTTGCATAACCTTATTTATATTTTCATTGATATCTAAATCAACTAAAAAAATATACTCCCCTAGTTTTGTTTTTGCTGGTCTTGATTCAATCTTAGTTAAGTTTATTTGATTTTTATTAAAAATACCTAATACTTGGTATAATGCTCCTGGTTTATGTTTTGTAGAAAAAATTAAAGACATTTTATTTCCTTTATTTATTTCTTTTTTACTTAAAACCCAAAATTTAGTAGTATTAAAATCATTGTCTTGAATATTTTCACCTAATAATTGAAGTCCATATTCTTCTAGGCAACTAATATTTGCAATACATGCACAATAGTCCTTTTGGGTAATCTCTTTTGCAGCAAGTGCAGTACTTGAAACCTTAATAATTTTAATGTTTTTCAAATTTTGATCAATATATTTTCTACATTGTGCAATTGCCTGTGGGTGTGAATATAATTCTTTAATTTCATTTAGTTTGTATTTTTTATTTGCCAATAAATTTTGATTTATTTTCATCTTAATTTCTTTATTTACAAAAATCCTATCATTTTCAATAATAGCATCAATAGTCTCTGTGACTCCTCCTTGTATTGAGTTTTCAATTGGTACTACTGCTTCATCTATTTCTTCATTTTTTAAACTTATTATTACTTCCAAAATTGTATTAAACTCAACCAATTCTGCTGATTTAAAATAATCTTTTGCTACTTCAAATGAAAATGTCCCTTTAGGACCTAAATATCCTATTTTCATATATATTCTCCTAGTTTTTTCTTATTTATTAAAACTGCCTTTTATACCTAAATCTTTAAAATAGTCTTTTACTTGCTCTATTACTTCTAGTACCTCTTTTATTTTTCTTTCATTCGCATTTTTTTGAGCATATTCTGAAATATCTCTTAAATATTTTATACCTTTTCCAAATTTCTCAGTCATCCAATCATAATTAGGGAAAATCCAAATGTGTAAATGTTTAGAGCGTTCTTCTTGAACCAATGTTACTTCATTGGTAATATTTAATTCTTTCAAAGCTTTTTCTGCATAAAATATAACATCTGCAACTTCGTATCTTTCTTCTTTACTAAGTTGTGAAAATGAATTAATATGTCTTTTAACATTTACTATTAAAAAACCTGGTATTGGAATTTCTGGGTCAGCGCCTAAAAATGTATGCTTTCCTTCATAAATAATTCCTCCTGGAATTGTAATTTGTTTGTTTGAAATAGCACATCCCATACATTCATAGTTCCATTTATTTCCTAAAAAATCAATTGATATTTTGGAATTTCCCACAAAATTTTCATCTTTCATAATTTCCTCCAAATCTAATTATTTTCTATAATTCTATAGTATTATTTATACCTTACATTTATAGTAATTGCATTAGTTCTATTATATTTTCAAAAGTTTGATATTTTGAACTTTTTTCTTTTGTTGTCCATAATGCATTCATTCCCAAGCTAATTGGTAATTCAACATCGTTTTTTAAAGAATCACCTATAGAAATACAATCTACTTTATTGTAATCCTTTAAAATAACATCAAAAACCCTTTTATCTGGCTTATAATAATTTATATCTGCCCCATATATCTTTTTAAAATACTTCAAAACACCCATTTTTTCTAATCTAATACTTTGCGTTTTTGTAAACCAATTACTTACCGCATAAAGATCATATTTTTTGCTTAAATATTCAATTACTTTTATAAGATCTGGGTCATCATAAACATTATTTCCTTGTTTTATTTCTAATTTATCAATAAATTCAATTGGAAGATTTAAATTACACTTTTGATTTATATAATCTACCAATTCTTGTTTATTCAACTTTAAAAAATGCTTTTCATGCTCATCAGCATATTTATATATTTCATTAATTTTTTCATCAGAGAAATTATAATTCATTTCTATTAGAACATCTTTCATAGATGATACAAACTCATCTCTTAATTCAATTAATGTATTATCAATATCAAATATTATTGCTTTCATACTATATAATCTCCAATAATTATTTTAATTTTTTATGTCTTCTCCCATTATTTCTAAATAATCTTTTTACATTAAGATTGTATACTTTTATTAAATATTCTTTTAAAAGCATTGTATATTTTTAAGAAAATATTTTCCTTATACTCTATCATTTGTGTGTTTTTTGCAGATTTCTCTTCAGTTTTTATGTTTTTCTGTTTTTTATGAAATATTTCATCATATTTGTATTTTTCATTTAGTTTGTCCTGATATTTTTTTTCATTACAATTTAATATTATATTAAGCCTTTCTTTTTGCACATCTGATGCTACCACGTCCCTAAATAAACCAACTATCAATACCTTCGTTTCTCTTAATACGTCTTGTTCGTTTAGCGATTTAAAAGGATTGTATTCAAATTGATACGAAGGATCTTTATGTTTTTTAAAAACATCTATTTTATCTTTAGGAATTTTTTCATATTCTTCTGATGGTATATATTTCAATATTTCTAGTATCTCATTATATGATTTTTTACATATTCTATCCATCTATATTTCTTCCTCCGTTTTATTATAATTCTTCTTATCACTTGTATATTCTTGTTCTACATTGAGCATTTCGCCAGCTCTAATATTATTTCCTTGTAACGCTTGTTTTGCCAAATTACTAAGTGTAACCGGTGAATTATCTTGCATATTGCGTTTCTCAATAATATCGGCTACTTGATTTACAGGCGAATATCCCTCTTTAAGAATTGCAACAAGTGTATTTTGAAAAACCTCGTCAATATCAGCTTTATAAATCTCATAACGATATTTAATTGATTCAAAAACATACAGTTGCTCCATAACAATGTCTAAATGTTCTAAAAAGCCATTAGTTTGATGTGGTTCAAAATATAGCTTTCTATATTTGTTAAAGAATTCCTCAATTTCTTTCTTTACTTCATCTGACGCACTTGTACCCTGTATACTCTCAAATATCTTTTTTTTATCGGGATAATAATTTGATTCTTTTATTTTATTCATAAAATCTGTTTGATCAAATAATTCTTGTAATCTATCTAATTTTTCTCTGTTTTTTTGAATTCTTAATTCTTCGAATGCTTCTTCTCCTAATTTTTCAATATAACGTCTCATCAATTCTGTCATACTACCTTGATAAGTAGATGGCACATAACCTGGAATTTTTTTATATTCACTTATTTCTAGCATTTTATATAAAGCCTTCTCTTCTTCAATTGAATTTAAAGCTTCTTCTACATATAAACCTTCTGTTCCTACTTCTTCTATTGTATGTGTATCTCTATTTACTTTAATGTGTATCCTATATGTACCAATAGACATTGTATAATCTCCGTTTTCTTCTTGTACATACTCTCCTTCTTGTGCTCCCCATGCATGTCCTAATTCATGCATTAAATGTGATAAATTAATTTTGGTTCCGTAATATTTTGCTGTTTCATCATTATCATTGAGATTTGTAATATAAATAAATCCTACTCTATCTATAATATTCATGTTCTCATCAAAGACTGGTTGGTTTACATATGCACCTTGACTATTACTTTTTTCATATTCTCCTTTATCTAATAATATTTGTTTTACATGAGTATTTCTTCCACGTAATTTTTGCTTTGTAATGTTATCTATCTCCCCTTGATTTGGTTTATCATTAAATGTATATATTTGTACTCTCTCTAAAGTATCCATTAATAAGCTAATATTTTTTTCTGTTTTTCCGTCTATCATTGCTGGAACACACCTTTTTAGTGCATCTATTAGTTCGGCATCATATCCATATTTCTTCCCTACTCTTTCTATACATTCAATTATTTGCATATTTCTTACTTTCCTCTCTTTGGGAATTTGGAAAAGAGAACCGTCCCAAACTCCATTTATTTTATTTTATTTTATTTTCTTTTCCACTCAAATCCTTCTGGCAAACTTAAAGAATCTTTCTTTTTCTTTAAATACCTATCTTCCTCTGAAAACACACATCCACAATACTTTTGCATATATAGCCCCGCTTCTTTTGCTTTATCATGTCCTTCCCAAAATCCATATCTAAAATCTCTATATAAAAACTCAATTCCATAATCTTTGCTTAAACCTTCACATAGTTTTTTTATATATTCATGTTTTTGATAAATACTATATAAAAGAGTTGTTGTTACTGCTTCATATCCATTTTCTTTTGCATATTCAAATGTTTTTTTCATACGTATAGGATAGCAATAATCTACACATCTTGAATTTAAATTATTAG
>OCVV011356427.1_pt1 | contig 15062 bp, 10 predicted proteins | sample 1539721 | NCBI WGS metagenome assembly OCVV01 (sample SAMN02144230, study PRJEB22623) | gut metagenome | biome: sheep rumen | host: Ovis aries | place: New Zealand
AGTAAGGATGTGAGTGGAACGATGTTTACGTTTGAGGGAACGAACATTCCTGAACACCTTCTGCTTTATATCAGGTCTGCATTCCCGAATGTGGAAGATATCGTGAATGGAGACGAAGAGTATGTTGAGTGGGGTGAGACGGACCTTTCAAAACAAATCAAAGCGGAAACTACGCCTGCTGAGAGTTTGAAGTTGCTTCGCACGACTTTTGGCTACACTCAGCAGCAGCTTGCGGATAAGGTTGGTATAACAAAACAGCAGATATCTGCCATGGAGCGGGGTAGGGAACCGATTGGTCGCAAGATGGCCCACAGGCTCGCGAACGCTCTTGGAACAAGTTATAAGAACTTGTTTTGGTAGAAACTAGCCGCAAATCTCAAGGCCGAGTTGGTGTAGGGTGGGGTTGCGTGCTAAAGTTCATTGCTCGTAAAGAGCGACTATAAGACCTATTTCTGAATATACCTTTATTTATGCGGATTCGCAAGTAGCTTTTATGTTGTCACGAATTTAATCAGTTCCGTGTAATCTCCTGAATCAGCGGCATGAAGCGCATCAATGTACTTCTTTCGTAAATCCGTAATGTCGGTCAGGCTAGCATCACCCCAGTAGAGCCGCGCTTCGCCAAGTTGCTGCATGAGCAGGTCCGCCATCAGTCGCGAAATTCTACCATTGCCGTTAGGGAACGGGTGGATTAAAACAAGCCTGTGGTGAAGCCGGACGGCTATTTCCAAGTTGGGGAATGTATGGTTCTCTATCCAGAATTTCACATCATCGAACAATGTCTTCAATTTGACGGGAATTTGGTATGGTGCGACCCCAATGTTTCTTTCCGTCGTTCGGTATTCACCGGCCCATTTCCACACTTGACCGAACATCCGTTTGTGCAATTTCATAAGGAATGTATCGTTCAGAACATCTCGTTGCTTGTGAGTTGCAAGCCACATTTCAGCATCCAAAATATTGCGCGTTTCGAACTCGTTGAGTTCGCGCCTAAGTGTTATCCACTTGGGCTTTAACCCTTCGCGTTCTTCTGGCGTAAGGGGCGTAGAATTGTCGTCTGATGTAAATATATCGGCCATACCCAAAATATAAATTATGGGCATGTCATAAAATGACAAAATGACGAATGGGAAAAATTTTTACTTATCCCAAATGCGCCTTATGTTCTTGGCTATCATCTCATCGGCCATGTCCGTCAGGATATGCGGATCGTCGACAAGTTGGTCTTCCAATGCCATGTTCGTGTTGACGCTCGACAGGATTGCTTCGGCTTTCTTACGGGCCTGTCGTTTAATCGTCTCCTGCAGGCTGCTCTTGGGGACAAAACCATAAACGAAATCGCAGTCAAGGCCTTCCGCGATTTTTTTCATGGTCGAAATCTTGAGGTTGTTTTCGTTGAGTTCCATTTTGGCGATACGTGGCTGAGAAAGCCCGACGCGTTCCGCAAGTTGTTTTGCGGTCATTCCGAGAGCCCGACGAACGGCGGAAATCCACCCCTGTTTGGGAGGTTGGGCGTCGCGAAGCTGGGCGAGGTTTCCCGTCTTATGGGCAAGAGCCCTGAGCAAAATCAACCTTTGGTTCATAAAATAACCTATTTATTATAATCTTCTTGATAAATATAATAAATATATTGTAGAAATTTAATAAAATATAACTTTTTTGCTATGAAACGAAAGATGGCTCTGAAAAAATACAATTTCCCGCAAAAAAACGCCCAGGCTTTGAACCTGGACGCTTTTGAAAAGGGTTGGGGTATGTTTCTCCCTCGTCTAGGGCACCGCCTTAAAATCCAACACCTTGCCAAGCGAAATCCTGTACGTCTTGACAACTGTCTCGCCGTGGCGCAGGTGCATTTGCCGCTTCGCCTTTTCTACGAGAATGTTGTCTATGGGGGTGGGGAACATGGGGTAAAAAAATATAAAAAACGCCCGGTTTTACCCGAGCGTTTTTCAATGTTTTCAAGTCAGATGTGAAAGCTTACAGTCCGCAGAGTTCACGGGCTTTCGCTTCGACAGCCTTCGAAAGGGCTTCCTTGTCGCCAGCGTTCGCTTTGATCAGGCGCACAAAAACAGAACCCGCGATGACCGCATCCACGGAGCTTGCGATCGCCTTGGACTGTTCGCCATTCGAAATGCCGAAACCGCCGTACACCTTGGAACCGCCAGCGCCGACCTTCGAAAGAAAGTCGAGCGTCGCCTGGTCGATCACGGTCTGCGTTCCGGTAATGCCCACGCGGAGGGCCGCGTAGATGTACTTGAAGCCTGCGTGGGCGAGTTTCGAAAGGCGTTCTTCGCTCATGCTCGGGCTTGCAACAGGAATGTTTTCCATTCCGTATTTTTTGCAGGCGGCGGTCAAGCCTTCGTCGTGGTCAAAAGGCAGATCCGGAATGATCATGCCGGTAACGCCGACTTCGCTAGCGCGCTTGCAGAAGTTCTCGACGCCCGGCGTATAAATTAGGGAGCCGTAGCTCATCAGATAGATCGAAACTTCCGGGAACGCCTTGTGGACGCGTTCAATAAAAGCGAGTCCATCTTTCACTTTGTAATTGTGAGAAAGCACTTCGGTGCAAGCGTCTTGAATGGCCGGGCCGTCGGCAGACGGGTCGCTAAAAGCAAGCTGGATTTCGAGAATGCTGGCTCCACCGCGGACCATTGCCGAAGCGGCTTCAAAAGAAAGTTCTTCTGTCGGGAAACCGGCAACCAGATGGCTCATCAATTTGATTTTAGACATTACTTGCTTTCTCCCATGATCTTTGCGTTGTGAATATCCTTGTTTTCGTTCAGGCGTTCCAGTTCGCTTTCAAGGAACTTCTTCCATTCGTTCGGGCGGAATACCGGGCTCGAAATAAAGACGTCCTTGTCGCCACGGCCGCTCATGTTGATGATGATCGCCTTGTCCTTCGGGATTTCCTTCGCAATCTTCATGGCGGCAGCACCGGCGTGAGCGCTTTCGAGGGCAAAGAGAACGCCTTCGTTCTTGGCAAAGAAGTTCAGGGCGGCGAGAGCTTCCTTGTCGAGAATGCTCGTGAATTCAATACGTCCCTTCATGCCGAGGGCGGCGAGCTGCGGACCGATTCCCATGTAGTCAAGACCTGCGGAAATCGAACGCGTCGGCAGCGACTGTCCGTCGTCATCCAAAAGGAATCGACTTTTGTAACCTTGCACAATGCCTTCGCGGCTTGCGTTGCCGGTCATGCGGCTTGCATTTTCACCGATGTTGGGGCCGACTCCACCCGCTTCGGCACCGATCAAACGCGGAGAATCTTCGTCGATAAACGGGCTAAAGAATCCGATCGAGTTCGAACCGCCGCCGACACAGGCGACCATCGCGCCGATGTCGATGCCGCGTTCTGCGCATTGGCGCTTGACTTCGTCACCGATGACGGATTGGAAACGGTGTACAATGTCCGGGAACGGGGCAGGACCTAAAGCGGAACCGAGCACATAGTGCGTTGTATCCGGGTGGGCGGCCCAGTCGCGCATCGCTTCGTTCACGGCGTCTTTCAAGGTGCGGGCACCGCTTGTGACGGCGACAACTTTTGCTCCGTAAAGTTCCATCGAGGCGACGTTCGGCTGCTGACGGCGCACATCGACTTCTCCCATGTAAACCGTGCAATCCATGCCGAGCTTTGCACAGGCGGCCGCCGTGGCGACTCCATGCTGGCCCGCGCCTGTTTCGGCGATAATGCGCTTTTTACCCATATGCTTGGCAAGGAGAACCTGACCGATGGCGTTGTTGATCTTGTGGGCGCCGGTATTGGCGAGACCTTCGAGCTTGATGTAGATCTTTGCACCGCCGAGAAGTTCCGTTGCACGCGGGGCGTAAAGCAGCGGGGTTTCGCGACCGATGTAATCGCGCTGGATTTCGGCGAGTTCGGCGAGGAACTGCGGATCCTTCATATAATGGTGGAAAGCCGTTTCGAGTTCATCGAGCGGGCGACGGAGAACTTCTGCTACGTACTTGCCGCCGAAGTTGTCAAAGAAGCCGTTGTCACTGTACATGGTGTTTTCCTTTGGGATAAAAACAAAAAAACCTTCCGGATTTGTCCGGAAGGTTGTCTAAAACTCCTAATATTAGAAACGCAAAAAACCGGACTTTATGTCAAGCCCGACGCCACCAGCGATTGTTGTTCTTTACGTTTTTCATCGCCGTAAAAATAGACAAAGCTCTTTTCATTGGCAAGGGATTTTCTAAATTTGCGAGTCAAAAAGAAGGCTTTCTATGAGTGCAATCCAAGATTCATTTGACGTAGTGGTAATCGGCGGTGGCCATGCGGGTATTGAAGCTGCCCATGCGGCGTGGAAAATCGGCGTGAAAACGGCGATGATCACGATGGACTTGGACGCAATCGGTAGAATGTCGTGCAATCCGGCGGTGGGCGGAGTGAGCAAGGGCCAGATCGTTCGCGATATCGATGCGATGGGCGGCCTCATGGGACTTTTGACCGACAAGGCGGGAATCCAGTTCCGCATGTTGAATTTGAGCAAAGGTCCCGCAGTTTGGGGACCGCGTGCACAGTGCGATTTAAAGGCTTATAGCCGTGTCGCCCGCGAAGCGCTTGAAAATTGCAAGGGCTTGCACCTGATTCAAGGGGAACTTGCCGCTTTTGACCGCATGCCGAACGGCAAAATGGAACTTTCGCTGCTTTCTGGCGAACGTTTTGAAACCAAAACGCTTGTCATCACGAGCGGAACGTTCCTCGCTTCCAAAATGTTCACCGGTCTCGAAACGAGCATCGGTGGGCGTGTCGGCGAACCGAGCGCGGACGCTCTTTCTAAATCGATCCTTTCGAACGGGCTTCGTCTTCGCCGCTTAAAGACCGGTACGCCGAGCCGTCTTGACCCTTCGACGATTAACTTCGACATTTTGCAGGTGCAGCCGGGCGATGAAAATCCATGGCCGATGAGCGACCGCTCCACGGGTCCGATCGACAACGGCAACTGCTGCTGGATCACCCGCACGAATCTCAAGACTCACGACATTTTGCGCTCCGGATTTAAGGACAGCCCGATGTTTTCCGGCCGTATCAAGGGAAAAGGCCCGCGCTACTGCCCGAGCATTGAAGATAAAATCAACCGCTTTGGCGACAAGGACGGTCACCAGCTCTTTTTGGAGCCGGAAACGAAGGATGTGGAACGCGTTTACTTGAACGGCTTTAGTTCAAGCCTTCCGGCAGATATTCAGCTTGCGGCGCTGCATACGATTACTGGCCTTGAAAAGGTTCGCGTGATGCAGATCGGTTACGCGGTGGAATACGACAGCATCGATGCGACACAGCTTTACCCGACTTTTGAATGCAAGACGATTCCGGGCCTTTATTTTGCAGGCCAGGTCTGCGGAACGAGCGGCTATGAAGAAGCGGCCGGCCAGGGGCTTGTCGCAGGCATCAATGCCGCCCTCAAGACCCAGAATGCGGAACCGTTTATCCTCGGGCGTTCCGAAAGTTACATCGGCGTCATGGCGGATGACCTTTCGCACTTCTTGCTTGACGAGCCGTACCGCATGTTCACGAGCCGTGCCGAATACCGACTTTTTTTGCGTTCGGACAATGCGGATTCCCGCTTAAAGGACCGTGCCCGTAAAATCGGCATGATCGACGATGCCCAGTATGCGGATTGGGAAGCTCGCAAGGCGGAAATGGCCCGTGTACAAAAGTTCCTGGCCGAAACTCCGGTGACCGCCGCAGAAATCAATCCGTTCCTGGAAGCGACGGGGCAGGCTCCGACCCGCGAATCGATCCGTTTGAATACGGTTCTCCGCCGCCCGGGCATCGATCCCGAAGCGTTCTTCCAAAAATTCGTCCCGAATTCGAAACTCATCCGTCGAGATGTGTGGAATCTTTTTGCCGAAGAGGCTTATGCCGGATTCTTTGCCCGCCAGGCGAAGGAAATCGAGCATGAAAAGAAGATGGACCGCATTAAACTCGATCCGAATACCGATTTTAGCCAAATTTCGGCACTTTCGATCGAAAGCCGCCAGCGTTTGGCCGAAGCTCGCCCGTTGACGGTGGGGAGTGCTTCCCGCATTCCGGGAATTCGTCCGTCCGACATTATGGTTTTGACCCATTGGGTCGAAAATCATTAAAATTTTGTAAAAAAGGCAATTTTGGGGGGATTGTCTATAGACAACGGAGCAATTTCTTTTTTGTCTGAATTTCGCCTTTCGGATATATATTATCTATAAGGTCGAATGGGATATATGTGTAAAAATGCCAAAAGCATGTTTAAATCGTGTGTTATAGCATGGACGATGCTAGTCCTTTTTGCGCTTATCGCATGCTCGGACGGTAAGACCGCTTTAGGGAACAGTGCGGAATCGGGAAATCCCGAAATCGCAGGCGTCATTCGGTTTGAAGATGGCTCGCTGGCGGCTTATGCGCGGGTGGCCGTTGTCCCTGCGTCTTATTCGGCTTTAGCAGGGGAATCTCTGGATTCCGTCTTTATCGGTTCTACGGATTCCGTGGGGCGTTATTCTTTCGATTCGGTTCCGCAGGGAGGTTTTTCTTTAGAAGCTCTGGATTCCGCTACGGGACGTCAATTCTTGAAGCTTGGGCTCTTGCCGCCGTCGGATTCGAATGCTTTGGACGTAGACGGAATTCTCGAAGAGCTCGGCGGTGTCCGCTTGGGCGCTCATGGCTTTGACGATGGCACGACGGGATTTGTCTATGTTCCGGGAACGACGATTCTTCGGCCGGTGACTGTGGAACTGGGGAACATTTTTGTGGATTCTCTCCCGGCGGATTCCCTTTATCCGTTTGTGTTTGTTTCGGACGATGGTTATGCGCTTTCCTTAGAAAAAGGGGTCGAAGTGATTGCCGATTCGACCGTTTCGGTGGATGCGGAAAAGGTATCGATTCGCTTTAAGGTCCCTCTGAATACGGCGGAAATCGGGCTTTCGGAAGACTTGATGCAGTTCCCGCTTACATTCTACCTGGATTCTGCGGATTTCGATTTTACCGGCATGGAACGTTTTTTGGGAAATTGGACCGCGGTTCTTTGCGGGGATACGATTCCGTTGGACGTTTCGTATTCGGATGTGGCGAAGGGAAAATTTACCTTCTGGACACGGATTCCAAAACTTCGGGCGGATTCCCATGACACGCTTTTCCTTTCGTTTGTGGAAGGGGAAAATCTCTCTTCTGCTGATGCGAAAAGCTCTGTGTTTTCGGACGGTTTTGTCGCCGTTTGGCATTTTGATGAAGGCGCGGATACGGTTACCGATGCGACTGGAAACCTGTACAACGGCGTTCCGGAGTCTTTGGCGGTTGCGGAAGAGGCGATTGCAGGCAGTGCTTTGCATTATGGCGGAACTTCTGGATCGGTCACGATCCCCGGATCGTCGAGTGGGGATTTTGATGTCGCTCTGAAGGATTCGATTACGTTCTCTGTTTGGGTCAAAATGGAAGGGAATGAACGTTCCCGCGTCATTTTTGGGAAAGGCGCATCCCAGTACCACTTGATGTATCTCGCAGGAACGGATTTAAAAGTTTGGCTGTATGAAGCCTATACGGATGAAATTTATGGCACGGATTCCACGACGCAATCGGCGCGTTACTGGTATATGGATTCTACCGTGGTTTCGGATGTCTGGACTTTTTTGACGGTGGTCCAGGATTCTTCCGGGGCAAAAATGTATGTGAATGATTCGCTGATTGCGGCGGCACCTGCGATTGGTACGAGTGGCGATAAACGCATCACGGATAGCTTGTTCATCATAGGAAAATTGACTTATCCGAGAGACTCGGAAACGAACAGTGTGACGCATTATTTTAACGGGATTATCGATGAATTGCATGTGAGCCGAGTTTCCCGTTCCGATGCGTGGATCCGAGCATCCTATGCAAACCAGAATCCGGCGGTGCGCTGGCCTGTTCCGCAGGCAGTTCGATAAAACTTACCGTAAACTTTCAGTAACCTTGTTTAAAAATATTCAACACCGTTGTCTGTAGACATCGGTTAATTTGTATGCTTTTTAGTGTAGATTAATGAAGGGGATATTTTTAGGATAAAGGAGAATTTGTATGCGGATGGATTGGTTGAAAAAGGCAGCCCTCGGAGTATGCGGAAGCGTACTTTTGGGTGGTTTAGTGGGTGAATCTTTTGCGGCAACGCCACAAATGGAAAGATTGGGACGTGGTCTTACTGTTGCAAACAACGGGACCGGTACTTTTGTTTCCTGGCGCTTGCTCGGTAGCGATGAGCCGACGGCGACGTTTACGCTTTTGCGCGATGGCGTCGAAATTGCAAAGATTTCGGGCAGCGATCCTACGTCTTACGTGGATGCTTCCGGCTCCGTTTCAAGCGTCTATACGTTAAAAGATGAAAAGGGAAAAGTCTCGTCGACTGTCATCACTCTCCCTGAATATTATAAGGATAATTATGGACATGCGGCCTGGAAACAGGTGCAGCTCGACCCGCCTGCGGATGGGGTGACTCCGGCGAATGAAAGCTATTCCTACACGCCGAACGATATGAGCGTGGGCGATTTGGACGGCGATGGCGAATATGAGCTCATTGTGAAATGGGATCCGTCCAATTCGAAGGATAATTCGGCGGCCAAAACCGGAAATTATACCGGTAACGTTTTTATTGACGCTTACAAGATCGACGGCACAAAACTCTGGCGTATCGATTTGGGCAGAAATATCCGTGCGGGAGCGCATTATACGCAGTATCTCGTTTACGATTTTGACGGCGATGGCATTGCCGAAATCGCGATGAAAACGAGCGATGCGACTGTCGACGGCACGGGAAAGGTAATAGGGGACGCGAATGCGGATTATCGTACCACGAGTGGCACAATCATGAGCGGTAATGAGTACCTCACCGTCTTTAACGGTAAAACAGGGGCGGCGATCACGACGATCGATTATCTTCCGGGCCGAGGCTTGATTTCGGGTGATTCCTACGGTAATCGTGATAACCGTATGCTCGCCGCTGTTGCGTATCTGGACGGCGTACATCCGAGCATGATCTTTTGCCGTGGCTATTACACGGAAGTCTATATTGCCGCTTTTGATTTCGACGGCAAAAATTTAAGCCTCCGTTGGTATAGCGAAAATACGACGGATAATGTGGGACTTTATGGCGAAGGAAATCACAATTTGACGATCGCGGATTTGGACGGCGACGGTTTTGATGAAATCGTCTACGGATCTGCCGCATTGAATCATGATGGGACGCTTCGCTATCGCACGGGCTTCGGTCATGGAGACGCAATGCATGTTTCCGATATGGATCCGGATCGTGCAGGCCTTGAGACTTATGATGTGCATGAAGAAGGCCTTGCTGCAACTTATACGGAAGAACTCCGCGATTTAAACGGTAAAGTCATTTGGGGAACGTTGCAGGCGACTTATGGCGACGGGAAGGGTGTTGATAATGGGCGTGGTCTTGCCGCAGACATCGATTCTACGAACCGTGGTTTTGAAATGTGGTCTGGAACAAGCGGTGGTATTCGAACGGTCAAGGGAGAACTCCTTTCGGAAACCAAGCCTTCGGTAAACTTCCGCGTGTATTTTAGCGGAGACTTGCAGGATGAACTTTTGGACGCTACGGGAGGTGGCGGAAGTGGCGGTAAGATCGAAAAGTGGAATTCGACGACCAAGAGCGTGGATCGCTTCTTGAACCTTTACGGCATCAACAATACCACGTTGAATAATTATACCAAGGCGAACCCATGCCTTTCTGCGGATATCTTTGGCGACTGGCGCGAAGAAATCATTACCCGCAGCAGCACGGATCCGAGCGTGGTGAACATTATCGTTTCGAATTACACGACTCCGTATCGCGTGTACACGCTGATGCACGATCGTCAATACCGTGAAAGTATCGCTTGGCAGAATGTGGGCTATAACCAGCCTCCTCATTTGAGCTATTACCTGCCGGATCATGTCGGTGAAAATTTGAAGAAACCGGATATTTCTTACGTGACGAATTTGGATGAAGCTCCGGCTTCCATCGAATTTGTGAAGGTCTTTGAAGCGTCGACTCCGGATTCGGCAAGTACGGGCTACGTCGAATCGGATCATGCCGGTTTCTTGGGCAGTGCTTATTGGAACTTTGAAAACGTCGCAGGCTCGTTTGCTTCGTATTATCTTACGTCTAAATCCGATACGACAGCGACTTTGGCCTTTGTTTATGCGAACGGGGGAACTTCTGACCGTAAAATGGTAGTGACCATGGGCGAAAACAGTTACACGGTCAGCTTCCCGTCGACGGGTTGGGATACTTGGGATACGGCTCTGGTAACGGTTGCGGTTCCGCAGGGCGATTTTACCCTGACGCTTTCTTCCGCGACAACGGATGGCGGCCCGAACATTTGCGTTTTTGCGTTTGACATTTCGACAATCGGAAAAATGGGTGAAGATTTGAATGGCTCGGAAGATACGACCGCCCTTCAGAAATCGGTTGTTTCCCGTTCGAACTTCTACAATCCGATTCTTGAAATCTTGAATACAAATGAAGCCGGCATGGCGCATCTTGAAATCTTCAATATGCAGGGCAAACGGATTCGTTCGATTTCGGCAAATGTCCATGTGGGCGAAAACGCGGTGTCTTTGCACAAGGAACTTTTGCCGGCGGGCGTTTACATGGTGAAGGCTTCGGTGAATTCTAGGCCGGTCGCCGTTAAAAAGTTCGCGGTCAATCCGTAAAAATGAAAAGCCTTGCAGGGGAGGTTCTGCAGGGCTTTTTTCAACTAAAAAATTTAGGATGGAGTTGGTTTTGAGTATGCTGAGTAAAATTTGGCAAGCGGTCGTGATTGCGACGATGGTCTTTTCCGTTGCGGTCTGGGCAAAGATCACCATTTACATGTGTGGGGATTCCACGATGCAGGACTGGAATTCCGGCTATTATCCGAAACGCGGAATCGGCCAGGATTTTAGCTATTTCTGGAATGCGGATTTTGTGAATGTCGTGAACATGGGCAAAGGCGGAACCTATGCGATGGGATATTACCAAAACTTTTGGCCTACGGTCAAGTCGAGTCTCAAGTCTGGCGACTTTGTGATTATCCAGTTCGGGATCAATGACCGCTCGTACAGTAATGAAGCGGATTTTGTGACCGCGACGACGGCGATGGCGCAAGAGGCGCTGAATGCAGGGGCGATACCGATTATCATCAATCCTGTGCGCCGTAGCGATTATCGCTGCTCGGTGACAACTGAAAAAAATGCGGTTTGCGATGGGAGCATGGTCCCGGATTCGATTTATGAATCTTACCACGGCTATCCGATCCGTGCCCGCGAAATTGCGGCATCTCTCGGCGTTCCGCTGATCGATATGGATACGCTTTCGCGCAACTATCTGCTTTCGGTGGGGCAGTATTATGCTTTGCATTATGTGAACATGTATTTGGATGCTGGTGAATATTCCACGTATGCGAATGGCAACAGCGATAATTTGCACTTGCAGCAGAACGGTGCGACTGTTTTTGGAAGAATTACCACGGAACAGATGCGCGTGCATTCCGATGCAAATGTCCGGGCGCTTTCCAAGTATCTCGCTCCGATGTACCAGTTGACGGTCAAAGTGACGCCGGAAGGTTCGGATTCCGCGACAACGATCAGCTCTTATTATCCGGCAGGAATGCCTGTAACGCTGAAGACGACTCCGAAAGCGGGCAAGACTTTTATCGGTTGGTATGACGGCAAGGGCAACAAGTGCGTGAATACGGAAAGTTCTGTCCAGTCGCCGTACATCTGCACGATGACTATGGGAAGTGCCTCGACGCAATACACGGCTGTTTACAGTGGAGGTTCTGCGGAACTTTATACGGGGGATGGTGCTGCACTCACCACGTTCCCGACGGGAACGCCGAAGGTTTTGGATGAAGCAAAACAGACGGATGTCGTAGCCGTCGATACCTCTGTGAAATATGACAAGGATATCAAAAGTTGGTTTGATGCTTACCTTCCAGATTCCGGAAATGGCTTTTCCGAAAATAATCATCTGGACTTTATTGGCGAAGGCTTTTTCAACTTTGATAATTCTTTGAATTCGGATGCTTACTACCAGATGCTTTTCCCGGCAGCAGGATATGTGACGATGGGCATTCGTTATTCCTTCTCCGGATCTACGGACCGTGAATTGAATGTTTACTTGGATCATGATTACTATGTGACTTTCAAATCAACGGGAAGCTTTGATGTTTGGGATACGGCTTGGGTGAATGTGGACTTGGCTGCGGGCGTAGAAACTCTGAAGATGGTTTCGACCACATTTGACGGAGGTCCGAATATCGATGCTTTCGGCTTTAGCTTGGCCGGTGTGCAACGCATTCTTGCTTCGGGCGATACCGTTTACGGAGCCGGTGAAGTTGATACTTCTTCGACCGATTCGACGGATTCGACAGGTGTCAACGATTCGACGGGAATTTCTATGGCACAAATGGCTACGGCCTTCCGTTTGAACGGTAACAAGGTGACTCTCGCTTCGGCAGCCAATGTGAACGTCAAAATTTTTGATATGAACGGTCGCATGGTGGCGAATAGGACTCTTTCCCTTTCGAAAGGAACGTCGGATTTGCCTCTGGATGCATGGGCCTCCCGTTCTGGCGTATACCGGATCGTGGTGAAGTGTGGAAATCAAACACGGATTGGAAACTGGGCGCTTGTTCGCTAAACATTGAGGACTTTCAAAATGAAAAAATTAGCGGCTTCTCTTTTATTTGTCGCAGCCATGTCTGCGATCTCGGTGAGTGACACGACGTCTTTTACCATTCACATTGTGGGCGATTCCACGGTTTGCAATTATAAGGCTTCGGCTTACCCGCAGACCGGTTGGGGGCAAGTCATCGGAAGCTTTTTTGACGGTTCCCGAGTAAAAATCAACAATGTGGCGATTGGCGGTCGCAGTTCCAAAACTTTCATTCAAGAAGGTCGCTTGGAAAGCTTAAAGGCGAGTATGCAGGCTGGCGATTTTATGTTTGTTCAGTTTGGCCATAACGACCGCTACTTTGGAACGAATTCTCGACAGGTCCCTTATGATTCCCTCGGCTATTGGCTGCAACAGTATGTTGACGTGGCGAAGGAAGCCGGTGTGACTCTCGTTTTTGTGACGCCGATGAATATGAACATGGGAACAAACGGGCGAAATATTTTTACCGAATACAATGTCGTCGGTAAAATGCTTGAACTTGCGAAGGCGAATGGCGTCCCATATGTGGATTTAAATACTAAGTCCTATACTGCTTACAGCAAAACGTGGAATGCGTCTTACGTTACCCGTTATCAGTTCAAATATTTCCTCGAAGGGGAATATCCGAACTATCCAGCGGGCGTGACGAACGACGGAACGACGCACTTCCAGGAATCGGGCTCGATTGCTCACAGCCAGTGGATTGTCGAAGAACTTGAAAATGCGCTGAATGAAACATACCTCTCCGCGGATTCTCGTACACAGCTGACAAAGCTTGTTTCGGCAATCAAACCGCGTTACAGTTTTACGGTCAAGGCGAATGTTTCAAATAGCAACGGTCTGATTACCCACAACCAGGAACTTCCGGGAGGCGCTCCGCTGACTTTGCACGTGAGCCCGGGAAGCTTCGGGAAAACCTTCCAAGGTTGGTATGATGACGACTGCAACCTGCTTTCGACAGATTCGAACTATTACGGAAACACGACCCTTTACCGTGCAGCCACTTATACCGCGGTTTTCGAAGGAGGCTCCACTTGCGCAACGACAGCCCATGGAGAAGAAGAGATCCCTTCTAGCAGCGAGGAAAGTTCCTCTAGCTCAAGCGTCGAAAGTTCAAGCAGCTCCATTCTCTGTTCCAAGCTGACCCCGACCGCGGATTGGAAATCTCCGATCGACATGGTCTTCCCGGAGGCAAATAGGGGAACGACCGATACGAATCATGTAGGCTATTCAGGACTTGGCTTTTACAACATCAGCAATGAACTTTCGAGCGTTGCCACGTTCAAGCTGCAATCGGATCAGTCAGCGTCGAATGCAAAACTTTTGATTCGTTATTCCAATGGGGGAACGGAATCCAGGCCGATGAAGGTCACTGTAGACTACGGCGAATATGAAGTCGATTTCCCGCCGACAGCCGACTGGGATACTTGGGATACCGCCTATGTGGAAAACGTTTGGCTTGATGCGGTGCCGTTTAACTTCACTATCGAATCCTTGACGGCAAACGGGGGCCCGAATATCGATATGATCGCTTTCGATATCAGCGGTGTCTACCGTGAAGGATGTACGCCGTGCGAAGATTTGACGTCTTCTTCTTCGGCGTCCGAATCGGCAGAATCCTCTTCTTCGAGCGAAACGGATGGCATTTTGACGGTTTCGAAGACGATGGGAGTTTCCCTCGACATGCAGAATCTGAAGATTTTCACTCCGGGCGGAATTCTGAAGGTTTCCGTCGTGGATGCCCTCGGTCACAGCGTCTTTTCGTCGGAAAAAAACGTTTCTGCCGGGGAAGTGGACCTGATTCCTGCGGGCAAGGCTCTTCCGAAGGGGCGTTACTTTGCCCAGGTTTCCCTGAACGGCAAAACGGTCGCTCTAGCCCCGTTTAATGTGAAATTGCGCTAAAAAACGGATGCTCTTAAAAAAACTCGGGGAATTTTCCCCGAGTTTTCTATATTTGCGCGTACAAATCCAAGGAGTAGCTAAATGCTCAAATCAACATTGCAACAGACCGATCCGGAAATTTATAACATCATCCAGAAAGAAGCGGAACGCCAGGAATATGGCATTGAACTCATCGCTTCTGAAAACTATACCTCGAAGGCTGTGATGGAAGCCATGGGCTCCGTCCTCACCAACAAGTATAGTGAAGGTTACGTTGGCAAGCGTTACTACGGTGGTAACGAAGTGATTGACGAGATGGAAACTCTCGCTATCGATCGTTGCAAAAAACTCTTTGGTTGCGATCACGTGAACATTCAGCCGCTTTCCGGTTCTCCGGCAAACGCTGCCGTGTACTTCGCAGTCCTCAAGCCGGGTGATAAGGTTCTTGGCTTAAAGCTCGACCACGGTGGACACCTTTCTCACGGCCATCCGGTGAACTTCTCCGGCATGCTCTACAACTTCGTGCAGTACGAAGTCGATAAG
>OCVV011326160.1_pt1 | contig 15054 bp, 10 predicted proteins | sample 1539721 | NCBI WGS metagenome assembly OCVV01 (sample SAMN02144230, study PRJEB22623) | gut metagenome | biome: sheep rumen | host: Ovis aries | place: New Zealand
GTGCGGTTTCTATTGCAGAAGCCGAAGAAATCGGGAAAGCTGAAACAGCGAGAACGGATGCAGCGATTGCAGAAATTACTTTTTTCATTTTAAAAACTCCTTTTTGTTTAAATTATTTTTTTGTGTTCAGTGTTCAGTGGAAATATTACTTCTACATTGGTCTACCCTCCATTTTTAAAGCAGCAATCAGTTTATGCAAATATATTCAAATCAAACTGCTGAATATATGCTGCATCAAGCCCTGTTATTCCGTCTGAGCCGTCACAGTCGGCATTGATTTTCCCCTGTGGTGACAAAGGATATTTCGCATAATCAGCAATATATTGAAGAATGGCAACGGAATCCGAAATACTTACTTTTCCGTCACAGTTGGAATCGCCTTTCAGCTCAAACGCAGACAAAAAGTCAATTGTTTCGCCCTCAGTTGTTTCAATATCTGCCAGCCCGTAAGTATTGAATGTCAGGTCAAATATTTCATTCAGGCTGTCATTAAGCTGATACTTTTCAAGTTCCGTCATATCTTCGGGAAGAATCATTCTCTGATTATCAGTATCAAAATATGCATTCACACCCGATAAATACTCATTAAGCCGTGAAATCTCCGCTTCTGTGAGTTTATGCGTGTCATAGGGGTCGGACGGTCTTATCAAGTCCCAGTGTACAGTCTCCGAAAGAAAACTCTTTGAATCAAAGACACCTATTGATTCAGTTACCTGATATTTGCTTTCAAGGAATTTTGTTATTTCTTTTGTCAGTTCAATATTGCTGTCATGGTCAATACTTGCATAAGACAGCGATATAAGAGTATAATCCTGATACTGATTTCTGTCATATCCGTATATTTCAACGGTTCTGTCAAAATTTCCGCAGATTTCCTCTTTTACAGCCTCAACAGATACATCACTGCTGATTTCAATGTTTACAAAGTCTTTTCTGCAAAGTTCAACAATTCTTTCCGATGTGTACTTGTCAATATTTTTGACATATACATCTGAAACGCAGCTATACTCACTGTTTTCAAGTCTGTTATCGGCATATTCTGCAAGTTCAGGCATTGCAACATAATCTGAACTTTGAATTGAATAATCACTCATTACAGCATTGGCAGACAGAGAAGCTACAGGAACACAAACCAGAGCCGATGCCACAGCACAAATAATTTTCTTTAACATTATGAATCACTCCAATCATTATGTAATTAAATGAGATTTGCAGAATTTTGCAAATAGAACCTTAAAAGAGTAGGTGTCATTCTAACTGACCATGTAGGTCCGCCATTCTGAATATTAGAAGTTCCCGTAACTACACCTGTAATTGCTTTTATCATATTGTTATTGAATGAAGACGTGTAATATACAGCTCCTCCACTCTTTCCAGGGTAAGCAATTCCATTTGAATACATACGATAATCAATCAAATTGTGAGGTTCAAGCAGTTCATTATAGTGTACAACTGCACCAGAACTATAATATCTTGCATAAATACTGTTATAGTATCTGTAGCCGCTTGTAGTCAAAAACGCTCCACTATCCATAAATTCGGTAGTCACAACTCCCATTGACCATACACCATAGCTTGATAAATCATCCTCAACATATATCAAAGCATAATCATAATTATCTTGATAACCGCCTGTAGATGTAGCGTAGCTTTTAGGAATGTGAAGTGTTTTAGCATACGATGAACACAAAAGATTTGTACTATTGACCTGTCCATTTTGATTATAAACTTCTACTTTGACATTATTTACAAAAGTAGAATTACTAAGATTATAAACAACATGAGCAGCTGTTGCAATAATATGATCTCCAACTATAAAACCGCTTCCATAACCACTATCTGTTGCTATTCTCACAACGTTGAGATTCTCATAATCTCTATATTCCGCAGCAATTCTTGGTTCAACTTCAAAACTTTCATCCGCCATTGAAACTGTCGGAGCAGAAAGATAATATTGTGTCTTGCTTGCCAAATTATTACTACTACAATCATGACGGTAGTAATATCTGCCAGACAAATCAGGAATCGAATAAAGTTCTTTTGTTGTTGTGGTAGGGGAAATGTTATATGCATCCATATAAACAAGTATGTTTGAATCTGTTTTGTCAATTACACAATCTTGGTTTACGTCCATGCAAGTAACCTGATAACTCGTAGCTGCAACTGCACCAAGAAGATATTGGTTAATAAAAACAGAATCTGATATGGTAACATAGCCATTTCCATTAGCATCACCAAGCAAAACGTTGGTTTCAGTGGCGAAAGAATCTGTCAAATTAACTGATCCCATAGTCACAAAAGAAAACGAAATAACCGAAAACAAAGCAATCAATTTTTTTAATAACTTTTTCATATAAATTATAACCCCTTTCAAATTCCAGACTTTAACTGATTTATACTCATGCACCAAGCAAAAACGACAGCATATTACCCCCTTCTTTCTTTTAATTGTTAGTGCCCTGAAATCAATATTTCTCTCACGATTTTATAAAAAAATATCTTTTAACTTTTGAATATTATCTTCCCCGACAAAGAAAACCGCACCCGAATCTATAATATTTGTGCGTATATAGCCATTTTCCGAGACTTCAACAACTCTTTCCGTCATATTAAGTACAGGAAGGGAGACTTCAATTATAAAATCAACAGAGGTAAAAGCACCGAACGGCAGGCTTTCAGAAGGCGGGAGGGACAGGAGCCAGTCGGAAAAGTCCTCGCTTTCAATGTTTCCGCAGGGTATGAGATTATTATTTTCATCATATCCGTAAACAGTTCCAGAGTGCAGATTTTCGGACAAACTGAGAGATTCTGCCATATCGTCCAATGTTTCGGGCATTGCAGAGGGGTTTCTGTAAAGCATATATCTGTCACTGTCTGCAAGTCTGACAGCGACGGCATAATCTTCCGATATGCCTTTTATTGCAAAAACGGTGCAGTCGGATTCATATTTTTCATTTGTCAGGTCATTTGTGCCGCTGATACTTGTTTCAAGGAGCTGATGAGCAACATATTCGGGGGATATATTGCTGATTTGCGATTCATAAATTCCACACAAAAGAGAAATATCTGCAAATATCCTGTTGCTGTAAAGTCCTGCCGTGCTGCTTTCCCCATAGGCATATATTTTGTCGGATTCTCCGAAACGAACCGCAATAATATCATTTTCTTTGTCTGATATGCTGTATATATTAGCCGTGACAAGGTATACAGTCGTTGATTTATCGTCATATACCTCAATATCAAAAGTTTTAATCAGAGAATCCAATTTATCTGCTGATACTTCGCTGTCAAGAAATTCATATGTTTTGTCAATATCAAGGTTTATCAGCGGAAAGAGTGCAGATATCTCGTCTTTACAGGGATTTTCGAGCCTTATTTTTTCAAGAGCCGCTGTAATTTCCGTGACCACAGGCGGAACATCTTCATTCTGTGCTGTATCTTCGTGATTTTCCTCATAATCTGACGGCTGTACTGATTCAATCAGGGGAACGGCTGTTGTAACTGTTTCCGCTGATATATGGGTCTGAACTATGCTTTCTGCCTCGTTATCTGACGACAGGACAATATTACTTGTGGAAGCTGTGACAGTCTGTGCTGTCTGTGTTTCCTGACAAACAGAAGAACATGAAGATATGACAGGAACAGAAGTCTGAGGAGCAGTTGTATTTACTTCTGTTTGTGCAATCATATGAAATTCATCTTTATCAATATTTTTGTTTTGTGGAATACGGAGAAAATAATTGCTTTTAAATGCAAATGCACATACAATTACCGCTGCAAAGATACCTGATACCGAAACAGCCACACGATTAATAAATAAAGCTCTGCGCTTTTTCCTTTCAAGTTTAAGATTATATTTTTTAATTATGCTTTCTGCGATTTCGTCATAGGTTTTCATATAATTCCTCTTTCTCAAGCTCTTTTTTAAGGGCTTGTTTTGCTCTGTACACAAGATTTTCTATTTGTCTGTTGCTTTTATTCATTATTTCAGCCGTTTCGGAGTTGGTGAAGCCCTCAAAAAAGGTTAAATAAATGACTTGGGAATACTCAGGCTTTATTCTTTTCAATGCCTGATGCAGGATAATTTTCTGTTCGTTCCTGATGTGATTTGCCTCTATGCTCAGTTCATCAGCGAGTTCATAATGCTCATCAAATGGAATATTTGAGAATCTGCTGCGGTACTTCAATTTTTTTGATGCATGATGCTTTGCAATTGCATAGAGCCATGTTTTAAAACTGCTTTTTCCGTTGTATTTCGGTTTTTTCAAGAGAAGTTCGCAGAAAACATCTTCTGCAATCTCTTCGGACAGGCATATATCACAGACCAGCTTATTCAAAAAGAGAACAAGACCGTCATTGTATTCGGTAAGTATTCTGACTAAGGCTTCTTTATCTCCTTCGAGGAAACGGCGGTAATTGTCCGCACCGTTATCCATTAAACCATTCCTTTCTTCTTCCGAGGTTATCTCCCCCATTTATTAGTGCTTAAAGTAATTAAAAACTCTCAGAGAAATCTCACTCATTAATCTTTTATTCGCATATAAAATTAAAAGAAAAAATTAAAGCTGAAAAAATGCACAAAAAATAAATGTGATGGATTTGTGATAGAGGTTGCAAGCAGGTTGCAAGTAGGTTGCAAGCAAAAAAAATTTTGATTGCAACCGTTGTTCTTGGCTATAAATAGGCATAAACATGGTTTCTGGTTGTAAGTACCAAAAAAACTGCTTACAACCGTGTTTTTGGCTATAAATAGGGAAAAATAAAGGAAAGTTGCAAGTAATTAAAAAAAATTTCCTATATAACATAAAAAAAGCACTAAAAAAACACTATTTTTTAAGCGGTTTACCGTAACCATTTTGTAACCTTTTCTTAAAAAAAATATCTTCTATAGTAAATTGCTTACAACTCTTACAACCTTAGCCGTTTTAATGCTTAATATAGCCATTTGTAAGGTTGTAAGCAAATTTTTTCGTGCTTACAACCTTTTTCCAGATTTTCCCCTATAAATAGCCTTTTTTAAGGTTGTAAGCAAATTTTTTTTTACTTACAACCTGATTTGGTAAAAATGTACAAAAGACCGCATAGAATAGCCAAAAACAGAGGTTGCAAGCAAATTTTTCGTTGCTTGCAACCTTTTTCATCAAATATAATAGTCAGAACAGAGGTTGCAGGCAAATTTTTTGTTTACAACCTTTTTCCCATTTTTCCTATAAATAGCCATTTTTTAAGGTTGCAAGCAAATTTTTTTGCTTACAACCTTTTTCATCAATTGGAAGTATAATTTTTGTATGGGAGATTTATAACTTGTGATACTGTTCCATTTATTTTTTTCTTTATAGGTATATAGCCGTATTTTTTCAGAACTCTGCCAACAATGCTGGCATCGTACCTTAAATTATTATGTTGGATAAATGCAGATACAGTCATTTCCTTGAATGTGCAGGTATATCCCTGCTGTGGGGTCTGCTGTTCTGCCAGTGCATCGAGAATTTCTATTTCGCCTTTCATCGGCTTTGTAAAGGCTGAATTTCGCTTTTCAAGGTATTTTTTCTCGCTCTCAGTCAGTCTGAAACAATTTTCTTTTGTCTTGCCCTCTTTTTCAAGAAGTCCTATAATGTGATATACCTGCGCCCAGAGCTGTAAAGCATTGAATGGCTTTATCTGCATTTCATAGTCAATAACGAGGTCAGGAGACAGCGGAATGGTCACAAATCGCCTGTTTCCCGTCTGGTCTATAAGATATTCATTATCATTAACTGTGCCAACAAATGAAGTAATTCGGGGATAATGCAGGCTTGCCCGTCCGTATGGGGTGCGGTATTCGTCTGTCGCTTTTGTGATGAAGGCTTTCACACTGTCCATGTCTTTCTTCATGGTAGATCCGATTTCGCCCAGCTCACTTATCCATTTGCTTGTTGCTTGGATTATACTGTCCTTGTCCCGTGGGTCAATGCACATTCCCTCACCAAAAAAAGCCGATTTTAAGGCTAATTTCTCGAAGAATCTGGTCTTTCCTATGCCCTGCCTGCCTATGAATACCAGTACAATATCAAGGGAAAACGGGTTCTCGATAGTGTTGAACAGTCCGCATACGCATTGAAGCAGCCATTTATATATAAAAATCCTGCTGTACAGCCCTTCTTCCGTATCGGCAGGTATGCGGAATATCTCATATATTTTGTTTATTCGGTCAATTCCGTCCCATTTTACGGACTTTATCAAGTCAAGAACTGGGTTAAACCTGTGTCGGGTAGCATATCTTGTGATATAGTTCATTACTTTTTGAATAGTCACCCTTTTGTATTGCTTTTGCAGTCCGTCAACAAGTATCTGTGGGACATTTTCAGCCAAATGCTCGGTGCTTTCGCCCTTGTCAAAGCCGTAGAACTCAAAATTATGGGTAATTTGATTATATCTTGCAGAATACCCCATTTCGTCAATATATTTTTCAAACTGCTCATAATCTTCAAGCGGAATTTTTTTATTTTTGGTTGCCTGTCCCGTTTCGGGGGATTTGTTAATATTTTTTTGCGGTTTTTTATGTAAATCCGATTTCCATTTTTCAATGTCCAGATTTATCGCCCGTTCTGATAGTTCTGCAAGCGTTTTTTCAAGTTCTTGCCTGTCATGTAGTAATAAGTCATTAGCATCTTTAAAGTCGCCGTATACGTCATTCTGAGCCATTACAAAGGGTATCTCGTGTTCTTCGCAGAGAGCAGATAATTTTTTAGCCGCTTTTCGTCCTGCATTATCGTTGTCCATGGCGATTATAAGGACGGTTTTCGATATATTATAATTGAAAATTTTCCCTATATTGCTGACCGAACCCAGACCGATACACGGAAAGCCGCACTCGTCAATACTCATACAGTCGATTTCTCCCTCCACAACAAAGCAGTAAGGCTGATTTAATGCTGAAATATTGAGAATATTCGCTTTTCCTCGTTTCTGTTTCAGGTTCTCGGCTGTGCTTCTCCATGCGAATGAACTTGATGACGTCGGGATTGTTACCGCAGGTGTCATCTGATTATTTTTATACATGAAGTCTGAGACATATCCGCAGTGAAATTTCCGCTGTGTATCGGGAGATATTCCCCTTTTCGTCAGGTAGTCGGTTTCATGCAGTCGGCTTTCTGCAAACTCAAAGAATTTTGTATAATCTTTTTCTTTTTTGACTGCCTTGTCTTCCTGCTTTTTCTGCGGAATATCGGGGAAAATCCTGTATTTTTCTTCAAGTTCCGTCTTTATCTGCTGAAAATCCGTCTTTATGTCCAAATGATTGATTTTAGCATACAAAGAAAAAATGTCACCTGAATTTTCGCAAGAAAAGCAGTAATATGTATTATTTTCAGGATAAAATGTAAATGCTCCTGTGTGGTTATTGCCTGTTCCGCTGCCGCAAATCGGGCATATATACTGGTTGTGTCCTTTGGATTTCCTTGTTATCTCCTGAATGTAGTTGATTAAATATTTCTTTACTTCACTGTTTTTATTCATAAAAAGACCTCCGATTTTTTCGGAGGTTCACATCTCTATTACACAAAATCCCAAAAAATTATGAAACACCCTATTGACAAAGTGACATAACTGTGCTATAATACCATTGACATTGGTTTATAGCTATGCTATAATAAATATAATGGTGGGTAATTGAGAGCGAACCTCAGTTATTCAGGGGAAACGATGTCGCAGTTGTTTCCCCCTTGCCTATTATATCATGGTGTCAATTGATTGTCAAGCGGATTTTTATTTATTATGTTAAAGATTAAGGCGATGTGTTATTGAATACACCGCCTTTTTTATTAATTAATTTCTGTATCTGTTGCCTGTTCTTTGTCTTTTGGAGTTCTCTGCATAGCTTTTGTGAAATAATCACCTCTGGTATTCTGATTTTTCAGAAATGCGATAAGGTTTGATATGTCGCTGTCGGTTATCGTGTCGCCCTCTACGGTATCTTCGTTAAGTACTTTGCAGACTGCACCGCCTAATTGAATGAGATTTCTTGTTCGCTTTTTGCGTTCTTCCTGCGACAACTGCGCTTTCAGTTTTTTCTCCTGTTCTTTTAGCTGACGTTGTTTTTCCTGCAACTCAGCCAGTCGTTCCTGCTTGCTTTTTCTTGTTGCTGACATTGTATCACCTACCTTTCATTTGTATTTTATCACAAACAAATAGTGTTGTCAATATTTTTCAGCAAAACACTTGACAACTTGAAAATATTGCGCTATACTGTGTGTAGCCCTTTCGGAGAAGGGCGCACTTACACACTACATTACACTTGCTATGCTACGTTTCATATAGTGTTCCAGTGCGCTCTCCGAGGGTGGGGGCTTTGCCCCTCAACCCCACAAGGAAAGGCTCTGCCTCTCCTTGACCTCTCCGTAAGAGCTTTACATTTGAAAATGTAAGATTCTGCCATTTGTGGCTTGCACTTTCGTTCACTCCCAGTGCAAGAGGCAGAATCTTCCTTGACTTTCCTTAAAAGGAGTTACACATGGCTATCTATCATATGAGCATAAAAATTGGCAGTCGCTCAAAAGGACAAAGTGCTGTTGCTGCTTCCGCATACCGTTCAGGACAGAAACTCACAGACAGACAAACAGGAATTGTTTCAGACTATACACGAAAAGGCGGTATAGTTCATTCTGAAATCGCTTTGTGTGTAAATGCTCCTGCTGAATATGCCGACCGTGAAACTCTATGGAACGCTGTACACGAAATTGAAAAAGCTAAAAATTCAAGGCTATGGCGAGAATTTGAAGTTGCATTACCGCAAGAACTAACCCGGTCAGAACAAATAGAAACTGTTCGTGATTTCGTAAACAGTCTTGTCAGGCAGGGAATGTGTGCGGACTGGTCTATACATGATAAGGAGGACGGCAATCCTCATGCACATATCATGACAACAATGAGGAGCATCACCGAGGACGGGAGCTGGGCGGCAAAAAGCCGCAAAGTCTATGACCTTGACCAGAACGGCAACAGGATATATCTTGGCAAAGACAAGACAGGCAGGCGGCAGTACAAGAGCCACAAAGAAGATTATAACGACTGGAATGCTGCGGAGCGTGTCGAGGAATGGCGGGCAGAATGGGCGAAATGCTGCAACAAGCGACTTTCCGAGCATGACCGAATAGACCACAGAAGTTATGCAAGACAGGGCAAAGACCAGATGCCGACCATTCATGAGGGCTATACTGCCCGAAAACTCACAGGGGAGGGAAAACCTTCGGAGCGTGTCGGATTAAATGAAAAAATCAGGCAGGAAAATGCCCTTTTAGCTGAAATAAAGGCAATTGAAAAAGAAATAGAACAGCTTACAGCAGAGTTAAACGCTGAGAAAGGAAGTGCCATAAATGCAGGAAAACAACGACTTGCCGAGTTATTCGCCCGAAGAAATCGAGCAGTTAATCAATGTTCTGGAGGAAGTCCAGACGGAGAACGAGCAGTTCAGGGTACAGATACAGATACTCTCATCAGACAGGCGGAAACTGTCAGAGCAAGTTCAGCGGCAGATGTCGCAGATTCAACGGCAAGCCGAGCAGATAGAGAGGCTGAACGGGAGCGACTTAGAGTTGAAGAAAGCCGAAGAATTGAAGAAAATCGCAGCCGAAAAAGAAAGAAAAGCAAGGATTACAGCAGATAATGCTATCAATGAAGCAAATTATGCAATTTCAACCGCTGAACTTAAAGTTAAAAAATCTGAAAATCTCCAAAAATCAGCCGAAAAATTAATTAAAAACCAGAAAAGGCTGATTCAGGAGCGAGTCAAAAGTCTGAATGATGACTTCCGCTTGAAATGGAGAAAATTAATTATTATCCTGACAGTTTACAGCATTTTGTCAACTTTTTTCATGGTCTGCAATTCTGAACGCTGTATGAATGATATTTCAGCAACAGTAAATTTCACGAAAAGGCTGTTTACAGGGATATTTGAGAGAATATCGGTTCTTGCGGACGGTGCGGAAGGTTTCAGCGGTCTGGTTGCTGTTATTCTGGTTGTCGGGTCTGTCGTGACACTGTATTTCAACGTAAAACGGCTTATAAACTGCTACAAACAGCACTGTATGGATATAGTATCTCTTGTGGTGTTCCTCGGCTGTACGGCGATTTTGACGGGGTTTGCGGAGCTTATGCCGGTGAATATTGTGCTATTGCTGATTGGTTCGCAGACAGTTTATATTTTTGTCCGCCAGCGAATAGAAAAAATTAAGCTTAATGAATGATTTTTGCCTAAATACAGCTATATTTCGCAATAGCAGAAAATGACTTTCAACAGCTTTCCACAGTGTTTCAACAGATTTTAAACATACTTTCAACAAAGTTTCAACTATAAAAATCCCCTCAAAATCAAATTTGAGAGGATTTTTTGTTATTATAGTGAATTTATTTCGTCAACGGAAAGACCTGTACATTGGGCAATACTCTCCAAAGACATGGTTTTCATTTTCAATAATTCTTTTGCCATTCTGATTTTTTCTTCATAAACGCCCTCAATTTTTCCCTTGACAATGCCCTCTGATACGCCTTTTTCATAGCCTGTTGTGAAATTTTCGTATACAAGCTCGTTGTAATCGTAGAGGGCTTTCTGTCTGGCGGTGTATTCAAGTCTTTTCTGCTCGTCCTGACTGATAATGTCAAGCTGTTTGTAGGCTTCTTTCAAATAATTATTTTTCTTAGCAAGCATTTCAAAATCCTCCCTTTTTTCGGATTTTATAAACTTTGCCCAGTCGTAAATGTCTGTACCGTCCGAAACTTCGGGGAGTTTCGGGAGTTCTACAACGTGCCATTCCGCTATGTCGGTATATTTGAAGTGTTCCTTATCTTCTGATATGTGGTAAACTGTGTTAAATCTTTTTGTCTTGTCAGTAAAATTAAAATTCAAAATACTGATATTTATGCATTTCTTCATGTTTGAATACATCTTGTTGATGTTGGTCTGCTCGGAAATCATCTTTGAAACGTAAAAAACACTTCGTTCCGCCCATGTTTTCATACTGCACACCTGCATTTCAATGTCTATCTCCGTGTTGTCGTTCATGGTCAGTCTTACGTCAAGTATGCCCTGTTTCTCGTCCTTATGGACTTTTGTGAGGTTTGTATTGAGCATTATGACCGACTTTATTTCCGTGTCCCTGATGTTGAGAACGGCACTTAAAAAGCCCTTTCTGACCGTTTCATTGTACATTATCTCCTTGAAAGCAAAATCCACTTTCGGGGACATTATAAAATCGTCTTTCATGGGTATCACTTCTTTCTGTGATTTTTTCCTAATATAATCATATCATTTTTTTCGCAAAATGTAAAGTGCTTTTCAGAAATATAAAAATACCGATATCATGATATATTCAAAGATACCGGTATCTAATTATCATTAAATTATATAGTGGTGTTATTGGGTATACCTCTCAAAATATAAACTCTATTAGGTTTCATTTTTCCTTCCCATGTGAAGGGAACTACATGACCTACTATATCTTCTTCCTTTAATACACCTTCTGGCTTTCTTCCATTTGCCCCAATGCTCTCTAATTCAAATCGATATTTTTCTTTTTGCTCATTTAAGTTTACATTTATTGTTGTGATTTTTTTATGATTTGAAAACATTTTAGGATATATTATATAAATTAAATGATTGCTTTTATAGCTGCGTTTATATTCACATTTTATTTCATTAGAACGATTTTTTTCTTCTGTATATTGAAATCCAATGTCCAATTTGTTGATAATATTGCTTATTTCGGGAATATTTTCATCAAAACCAATACCACTAAAATTTCTTTGATATGTTTCATTGTCTACTGTCAATTCTGCATTATCTATAAAACCAGTTTCATTTAAAAAATACAATGATATCTCTCTGGTTTTTGATTTACATTTAAATTCATATTTTCTACTATCATTAATTTTGTTATCTTCTTTTTTCATTTTTATTGTAATTTTCAATTCATCTACTTTTCTTTTTTTGTATGGCTTTTCCATATCAATGTAACTTGCGTAGAGGAAAGAGTAGTACTTATTGTTTTTTATAAGGTTTTTATATTTTCTTATTTTATTACCATTTGGAATCATCATTATTGCTAAAATAATTAAGAACAATAAGTTTATTATCAATAAGCCTAAGGATATGTAAGGCTTTTCTTGTAATGTTACAATAGAAATAAAGATACTAATTAAAGTTACAACAATAGATACTATATTCATAAATAATGATATTATATCCAAAACAAAAACCTCCTTTCAACCTCTTGGTAAAGCTAAATAAAACAGCTATATGCATTTATGATTTCCATATTAATTATGTTATAATATCTACCTTTTGCAAAAACAAGCCTTGTTTTTGTTTCAGCCTTATCAAAATATCAATAAGGCTGAAATTTAAGGAGAAAAAATTGATTTTTAATTGTCTCAAGTAGTTGTATATTGCATTTGTCTTTAACTGCTGAAAATGAAAATACTTTTTAGTATTTACAAAATTCTAAAGTATTGTAACAACATTTGATATGATTATATGTTAATCATCGTAGGAAAAACTTATTTGGTTGCAGTGTTTGCGTATTTGGCAAGTACAGATGATGCATCAGAGGCATTTATTGCGCCATCGCCGTCAAGGTCTGCGAGTTTGGAACTGAAATTATAGATTGGCGGATAATTTTTTACCGAAAACTCGGCATAAGATTTAAGCAGTAATGATGCATCAATGGCATCTACCTTTCCGTTGCAGTCAATATCTCCCTGTTCAATCTTTTTGTCAAATATATTGTCTTTATCGTCATCAATGAAGATGTCAAAAGAATCAGAATTATTATTATACTTGAACATTATATTATTGGTGCATATAATCCTGAAAATATGCTTTCCGTCAAGACCTGTCCTGTAATAGTCGAGCCAGCCGCCCTCAGTTTCAAGGCGGTTTCCGAGCGTTATAATTGCATCGGTCTGACCGTCTGTCTGCAAAAGGAAACCGTTTTCATTTATTTCAACTGCTGTTTTTGTGCTTGTATTCTGCATGAAGTCATTTGTTGTCTGTATCAGAAACATATTAAACGGTTCACCCTGCCAGTCCGCATCATACGGGCTTTTCTCCGAAACAAGTTCCAGTGCTATATTCCCCTTGTGATTTGATTCTATTCTGTTCTCGAAGAAATTAACGTCGAATTTTCCCTCTGAATAACAATATGAATAACTGTCTGTATCTGTTAAAAAAAGATGTGTCTCCGATGTTCTGGGATTTTCGGGCATTTCGTCTATGCTGAATTTTATATTCTTATCCGCTGTACTGATAAAATATTTACGCATTCTTCCATCTAATTTGCCAATAATGCTTGTAAGTATGTCGTTGACAGTAATATTGAGAGGTTCTTCACCCGTTCCGTTATAAGTTTTTCCGTCAACTGTAAGGCTGTAATCCGAAAGGGTAAAATTATCTATCTCAATTGCCGTGAGGTCTGATATATCCTTTTCAAGTTCATAACTTGGATTTATACAGCCCTTGTAATTGAGAAAATTCTCATCGTCATATACTCCCCTGATGTACAGGCTTTCATCTTCGCTGCCCAGATTGTAGGCAGGTATATAAAAATTATAATCTTCGGTGTTTATGTATATACAGGCATTTTCAGCAAAGCCGCCAGCAATTGTATCTCTATCCTTTTCATGTACATTACTGTCAAGAGTAAGAATACATTTGTTATAAATTTTATCATTGAATGTCCATTCGCCGTCTGTACAGCCTATACCAACGACGGCATGACCGAAATTCATGCCGCTAAGGTTGATGACAAAATATTTATCCTCCTGCATGGCTCTTTCAGCATATTCAATGAGGTCTCTGCATTGCTTTTCATAGTCGCTGTTGCAGAAATAATATCCGTCAGAGAGTTCTTTTTCCTGATACAACTGTGTTGCCGCATAGTATGAGACAATGCCGTTCACATCATCATCGAACTGTATATCATGAATAGTCTGCGCTCCCTCCTGAATATCGGAAGGCTTTATTATGCCGTTATGGACAAGAACTTGTAAAACAGCCATTCCGTAGCAGTGACCGCTTGCGGCTATTTTTGTCATCTGCGGCATAACTCCCCTGCGATTATCAATATCAGAACAGTTTTTATTAAATTCTGTGATATAATCATCTTTCACGCTGGCAGAAACATAATTTACAAAATTAAAGTAATCTGTATCTGCTCCGAGCGATGATGCCAAGCCCTTTAAATCGGAATTGTCCGCAGAAAATGTGGTAAACTGTGGTAATCCCGAAATAACAGGCAAGCAAAGCAGAATTGAAATTATTCTGTTTTTTATCATATTGATGATGAAACAGGAACAGGCATTCCGAGTCTGCACAAGGGGTCAATATCCAATGGGTCAAATGTTCCGCTTCCGGCTGTTACTGCATCGTAATAAAGTATAACATCAGAGGTATTAATTTTGGTTATTCCACGATAGTCAGTGTATATAAATGCTGCATCAGCAACATAAATATAAGGAAAATAGTATGCTGGCATACTTTCCACGTAAGGATGATACAAAGGACTAATTGGTGCCTTTGCAAGTGCCTGGTCAACGCAAACTGCATCAGAAACGCTTATTACATCGTCATCATTCATATCGCCTGCTATGTAAAAACCTGCACCACTTCCCATCGGCTGATTAACATTTTCAATTGAAACGCTTGCATCATCAAAGAAGTAATCAAGGATTTCAAAGTCGTCTGAACTTACGTTTTCCTCTGAACTTATGTAGAAAGTAAATAATTCACCAGAACCGGAAGCTGAATCAGCTGAAGCAGAAGAAAAGACAGCGATATCTTCATTTACAAAGCCTACAATATGCGAATTATCCAGTAAATTTCCTTTACTAACAACAGGCAAATCATTGTTTCCAACAACAACATTTCCATTAATTTCAAGTTTTGTTCTTGTTGCGTTGAAATCTGTAAGATTATTGGCATTTATCGTTATAGCAGTTGCTCCGGCAGGAATAACTGTATCGCCAACAGTTATTGAAGTTTCGAGGACTTCAGTTGAAACAGAAAGTTCATTAGCAGGTGCG
>OCVV011305659.1_pt1 | contig 15043 bp, 13 predicted proteins | sample 1539721 | NCBI WGS metagenome assembly OCVV01 (sample SAMN02144230, study PRJEB22623) | gut metagenome | biome: sheep rumen | host: Ovis aries | place: New Zealand
CAATATCTGCTTCCTGAAATGGAGAAGCCATATTATAAAGAGCTTCGTCAGTTTCTTATAAATGAGTACCGTACCCGGCAAATCTTTCCGGATATGTATTCTATATTCAATGCCCTGCACTATACCAGCTTGGCGGATACCAAGGTGGTTATCTTTGGGCAGGACCCATATCATGAGCCGGGGCAGGCCCATGGTTTGAGCTTTTCTGTGTTGCCAAATGTGCCACCGCCACCATCCTTGCAGAATATTTTTAAGGAGCTGGAAACGGATTTGGGCTGCAGCGTGCCGGACAATGGCTGTCTGGAGCCCTGGGCAAGGCAGGGGGTGCTGCTGTTGAATACAGTACTTACGGTGCGGGCACATAATGCCAATTCCCATCAGGGAAAGGGCTGGGAAATTTTTACTGACAGGATAATTTCCATACTTAATGAGCGGGAAAAGCCCATGGTATTTATTTTATGGGGGGCACCGGCAAGAAGAAAAAAGGCTATGATTACCAATAAGGCCCATTTTATAATCGAGTCACCCCATCCAAGTCCTCTTTCCGCCTATAGGGGCTTTTTTGGCAGTCGGCCGTTTTCAAGGGCCAACGAATTTTTAAAATCAACTGGCCAGGAGCCTATTAACTGGCAGCTGCCAAATATACATTAGATTTTATTGGGCAAATGACTAATGGCTTTCACGCCGTCCCTGTGCTAAAACTTTTTCTTGCTTTTATATAGCGGCAAAAATCATAACTCGCTTCGCCCTAAAGGACTAGCTTCGCGTCGCTCAAACAGATGATTTTTCCCACTATGATTAAGGTATAGCAACAAAAAGTTTCTTAACGCACAGTGACTAAATGTTCAAGCCACTAGTCATTTGCCCATAAATCAAATATTAAAAATAATTGTTGACAAGCTGCCACCTTTTAGATATAATTCTCGTTGTCTGAAAGATTCATAGGGGTATCGCCAAGTTGGTAAGGCACTGGATTCTGAATCCAGCATTCGTAGGTTCGAGTCCTGCTACCCCTGCCATTCGACTTCAGGAGACTGCATGGCAGTCTTTTTTTTTGCCTTCCCCTATGGGGAAGGGGGATCGTTCCAGGCTTTTTAGACGGTGGATGAGGTAATTAAAAAATATTTCTTGCATCGAATCTTTCGGAGTGATATAATTTTCAAGTCACAAGGACAAAGATAGTTTCAAATTTTCGTTTGATAACTTTCTCTGCTCCTTATGTAATAAGGAGCCAAAGACCAAAGAGGGAGGTGATTTCGTGAGAAAGTACGAAGTCATATTCATTGTTAAACCAATGGAAGAAGAGGCAACTAACGCTGTAGTTGAGAAGTTCACTAAGCTGATTGCTGCTAATGGCGGTACTGTTGATTCCGAGGATCGTTGGGGCAAGAAGCGTCTTGCTTATGAGATCAAGGATTGTACCGAAGGCTACTATGTTCTGCTTAACGTAACTGCAGAGCCTGCTTGCGTAGCTGAAGCTGACCGTGTTATGAAGATTACTGATGATCTTCTCAAGCACATGGTTGTACGTGTAGAAGAGTAATAGTTTCGGGAGGTAAACCATGAACAAGGTTATACTGGCAGGCAGATTGGCTCGTGATCCAGAAATGCGTTATACCACTTCTGGTAAGGCAGTTGCATCGTTTTCTTTGGCAGTAAATCGCCGTTTTGGCCGTAATGCCGGAGATCAGCAGCAGACTGCGGATTTTATTCCGATTATCGCTTGGGAAAAATTAGCTGAAATTTGTGGTAATAACCTCATAAAAGGAAGTCAGGTATTGGTAGAAGGCCGTATGCAGGTGAGATCCTACGAGGCCCAGGACGGATCCAAGAGATACGTTACTGAGGTAGTTGCGAACGAGATTGAGTTTATGGGATCCAAGCAGCAGCGTGACCCTAATGCTAATGGTGGTGGATTTGCGCCATCTCCTGCTGCAGCACCAGCTGAAGCAGCTCCTATGGGCGGCTTTGGTGGCAGCCCAGTACCGGATGACGATATTCCATTTTGATAGGAGGGAATATACTTGATTAAGCGTGATAGAAGCAGAAGACCTCGTAAGAAGGTTTGCAGTTTCTGCGTAGATAAAGTAGAAGTTATCGACTATAAGGACGTTGCTAAGCTCCGTCGTTATATCACCGAGCGTGGTAAGATTTTACCTCGTCGTATTTCTGGCAACTGCGCAAAGCATCAGCGTCAGGTTACCGTAGCTATTAAGCGCGCACGTAACATCGCTTTGTTGCCATTTACTGCTGAGTAATAAAATGATAAGGAGGTGTCACTTCGGTGATACCTCTTTTTATTATGTTTCCTTTTTGAGAGGTTTTTATGGCAACCACAGAAAGATTAATTAAGGATATAACACGGGAACGGCGCTTTCATTTCCGTTTATTTATAGAAGGAATTATTGTAGGTATTTTTGCAGGCTGTGTTATCGCCCTGTTCAGATACCTGTTGGGGGCTTCGGAAATCCTGCGGCCCTTGATTTATAATATGGTAGCCGACAGCTTTGTGGCCGGTGATTATTCATTGCCCCTGTTGTACATCGTCACCTTTCTAATAATTGGCTGGCTGCTTATGAAGATAGTTCAAAATGAGCCCATGTGTACCGGTAGTGGAATTCCCCAGATAAAGGGGATTCTCATGGGGCGCATGAATATGCGATGGCTGTCCGTTTTGGTTTCCAAGCTCATTGGTGGTGTGCTGGCCATTGGTGCCGGTTTGTCCCTTGGACGTGAGGGCCCCAGTGTTCAGCTGGGGGCCTGTGTGGGACAGGGCGTGAGCCGCAGACTTATCAGAACCCGTTATGAGGAACGTATTCTGATGACTGCCGGTTCCGGAGCTGGCTTGGCGGCTGCCTTTAATGCACCTTTGGCTGGTGTTATTTTCGGTCTGGAGGAGCTTAACAAGAGCTTTTCTCCGGTGCTTCTTATGGCTTCCATTACGGCGGCAGTGACAGCCACCACCGTTACCCAGGTGATTTTTGGAGCGGGGCCGGTATTTCACATTGGTGATTTGGCTATTTTCCCCCTAAATATGTTTGGTATACTCATTATATTAGGTGTTTTTATTGGGCTGTTGGGGCGTATTTTTAACCCATCCCTGCTTTTTTCCATGAATACCTATGATCGCCTGGGACTAAGGGGCATAAAGCGACCACTGCTGCCTCTTTTGCTGGCGGCGGCTCTTGGCTTTATTTTGCCGGATATTTTAGGGGGCGGCAATCGATTGGTGGATGCTCTTTCCCATAATTGGTATCCCCTTTATTTTCTTATAATACTATTTGTGGGAAAGTTCCTCTTTACCATGGTGTGCTTTGGTTCCGGGGTACCGGGTGGCATATTCCTGCCTATGCTGGTGCTGGGGGCTGCTGGAGGTGCAGTATTTGGCAGTGTGATGGCCAGTTGTGGAATATTGCCTTACCTATATGTAGGGGATATTATCGTTTTCGGTATGGCGGCTTATTTTGCGGCGGTGGTAAAATCTCCTATTACCGGCAGTGTCCTTATTATGGAAATGACAGGCTCCTTCCATCATTTGCTGGCTCTTATATGTGTATCCATGACAGCCTATCTGGTGGCGGATCTTACGGGGGGCAAGCCTGTATATGAGGAACTGCTAAATCGTGCCATCAGACTGAAGGAAAAGGCTCATGGAATAGGAGCCAGTTCCTCGGGACGGCGCATTGCCCTGGAGCTGGTGGTCAGCTCCGGAAGTGTTGCTGATAAGGCATTGATTAAAGATATAAAATGGCCGGAGCAAACTGTTGTGGTCGATGTAAAAAGGGGATTGCAGCGCATAAACCCAATGGAGGATGCCAGACTTTATGCAGGGGATTATGTTTATTTATTGACCAATGATACTGATATTTCCAAATTGAAGGATATGCTTGAAAAGGAATCTACCCCGAAACGTTAGAAAATAAATTTTTTCAGTTGTAGTATTTTTTGAAATTTCGTGCAAAAGAATATGAAATATGATAAAGTAATAACTGGAAAATTGAGACTCATTTAGGATTTTTATCCGTGATGGTATATTATTTTGACTGTAAGGACGTGGGATAGATGTTTTTGGAAGAGCGCCAGGAAAGCATAATGAATTTGCTTAATGCCGAGGGCAAGGTTCGGGTTAAGGAGCTTAGCGCCAAGTTTAATGTTACAGACGACTGTATCCGTAAGGATTTGGGGGCACTGGAAAAGCAGGGCCGCCTTAAGAGAACCTATGGCGGTGCAGTGGCTATCAGAGAGAATATTCATGCCATAGAGGTCAGCAAGCACAAGGGCTCCGATGTGGATGCCAAGCGTCGCATCGCCCAGGCGGCAGTTAAGCTCATCCACGAGCACGATATGGTTTTTTTGGATATTTCCACCAGCAATCTGGCCATTGCGGAGTTATTGATAAAGGACCAGCGGGAGCTTACTATTGTTACCAATATGATTGATATTCTGATTATTTTGGCCCGTCACCCAAGGATTCGCGTTATCTTTGCCGGTGGCAAGATTAACAAGAGCCGTGATGGCTTCTGGGGGGGCATGACCATGGATTTCATTTCCCATTTGAAGCCGGATATTGCCTTTGTAGGGGCCGTAGGTGTGGATGTAATGGAAAACAGCGTATCCACCTACGATATTGAGGACGGTATCAACAAATCCCGTATTATTCGGGTGAGCAAGCGGGCCTACGTTGTGGCTGAGGCCAAGAAGCTCAGCACCGATGGCAATTACAATTATGCCACCTTGGACACCCTGTCCGGCCTAATTACTGACGCCCTGCCAGATGAAAAAATCCGCAAGGCGGCTGCTGACTATGGCGTGGACATTATTGTGCCATAAGATCGTTTCATCAAGGAAGTAATATGACAAATAGTAATACAAACCAGTTCAAAGACTGGAATAATTATTATAATCTTATAATCAAGGGGCTGAAGGTATTTCTTTTTTATCTCTCAGTCCTTTCTCTTTGCCGCGTGATATTTATCGCCCTCCTTCAGGATTACATGGGTGCTGATGCAGGCTCTGCCGATATCTGGCTGGCCCTTTTCGGAGGGACCCGTTTAAGTATACAGACGGCTGGTCTTATGACTATGGTGGTGGGATTGCCATCAGCTGTGGCTGCTGTTTTCAGCAGAAAAGGTGGTAAAATAATCTTTAAGGTATTAAGCGCTGCAACGGCGGCTGTTACCATGATATTGTTCTTTGCCAGTATACCCTATTACCATCAGTTCCATTCAAGATTTCATCAGATGCTGTTTAATACTGCCAACGATGATGTTTATGCCCTTTTCGTATCTCTTGTGCAGGAATTTAATTTGCCACTAAGACTGGCGGGGGCTTTGCTGGTGGCTTTTGTGGTGTGGTGGCTCCTTAATAAATTTATTGAGCTTCAGTTTACGGAGCATCTGGGGATAAAAGGGAAGCTGGAGTCATGGGGAAAGGCCGGTGTTTGGGCAGAGAAAATATTGGTAATTGCCGTCTTTTATTTGGTGGCCCGCCTTGTATTCTTCGGTGGCAGCCTTAGCTGGGAAAATTCTGTCAGCTGGGAAAATGCGGGTATTACCAAGGACGCCTTTTTGAATGAGGCTATTTTGGACGATTATCAGGCCATTTATCGTGGCTATCGCATGAACGGGCGGTTGCTGTCCTCTGAGGGGTTGGATTTTACTCCTAAGCAGATTCAGGAGCTGGCAGCTCACATGGTGGGCAAGAACCCGGACAGCAATAATCTGGAGGATTATATCACCAGAAGGGCCCAGGGTCCCCAGATTGAGAAGCCAAAGCATATCTTTTTAATAGTTTCTGAAAGCTACGCCAACTGGCCTCTGCTGGATAAATACAAAAATCTTCATATCGCCGATGGTATGAGGTCTGTTATCAAGGAACAGGATACGGCCTATTGTCCGGCATTTTTGCCTAATGGGGGCAGTACCGTTTCTGCTGTAACTGGTATTGTGACGGGGCTGGCGGATGCCAATCTGTATCTTACCACTATGCCTGAGTCCTTTGAGGCTCCTTATCCAACCTCCATTGCCCCACAGATGAAGGAATTGGGCTACGATACCACCATGTGGTACGCCGGGCCTGCCACCTGGGAAAGGATAGAGCCATTCGTATTGTCCCAGGGCTTTGACCATTTTCGGGGCAAGGGCAGTATGCCTCAGAATGCCACCGGCAGTGTATGGGGGGTTGATGACGAATACCTTTATCAGGCGGTGCTGGAGGGCGTTGACCCTGAAAAGGACAGCTTTAATGTGATTCTTAATGTTTCCAACCATTCCCCGTTTAATGTGGAGCTGTCATCCAAGGGCTTTGATTCCCAGCAGGTTATTGCCGGTCTGCCTGAGGAGGTCAAGGGAGATGCTGAGCTGATTAATCAGCTGGGGCATTTTTGGTATGCGGACCGGGAAATGGCAAAATTTATCAAAGCCGTCAAGGAAAAGTATCCTGACAGTTTGGTTTTGGTGGTAGGTGATCATGCTGAGCGATATAACATCGACAAGACACCTAGCATTTATGAGCGCTATGGTGTGCCTTTTATCATTACTGGCAAGGGGGTAACCCCAAATCTGATGATTCCAAAGGCAGCGGGAAGCCAGATAGACATTGCACCGACTATTTTGGAAATGATAGCCCCTAAGGGCTTTAAGTATATGTCCATAGGCTCCAGCCTTACCCGCCATAATACCATGGGGGTCAATTATGCCGTGTGGTTCACAAGGGATTATTACGGTGAAGCGGATATTTATCCTCTCCAGCCAATTCCTATTGATGCCAACGGGGGGGCAGAGCCAATGGATGTGCTGGAAATGCAGATATATTGTGATACGGTTCGCTCTATTTCCTGGTGGCTGCCAAAATACGGCAATATATTGGATGAGAGTCTGATGGAGGCAAAAAAATGAGCGGCATTTTGGATAATGGTGTAGGGGATTTATTGGCAGACTGTACCCTGTGTCCCCGCCTTTGCCACGCTGATCGCGTAAGGGGCATGGGATTTTGTGGAGGGGGCCTTAAGGCCAAGGTGGCTTTGGTGAGCCTTCACCCATGGGAGGAGCCGGTAATTGCCGGAGAAAAGGGGGCTGGAACGGTCTTCTTTTCCGGCTGTAGCCTTCGCTGTATGTTTTGTCAGAACCACGAGATTAGTCACGGTCATAAGGGCATTGAGGTATCTGATGAGCGCTTGGGGGAAATTTTCTATGAGCAGCAGCTGCGGGGAGCGGCAACCCTTGATTTGGTTACGCCTACCCATTACGTTCCTCAAATAATTAGCGGATTATTTTTCGCAAAAAAGAAGGGTTTTTCACTGCCCGTGGTGTATAATTCAAGTGGGTATGAAAATATCTCCACTTTGGATTTACTTGGAGATATGGTGGACGTGTTTTTGCCGGATTTGAAGTATTATTCGGAAGCTTTGGCCGGTGAGTATTCCAAGGCACCGGATTACTTTCGGGTGGCCAGCAGGGCCATCAAAAAAATGGTTCAGCTGACAGGAGCTGCTGTTGAAAGGGGCGGTATACTCCAAAAGGGGGTGCTGGTACGGCATATGGTTTTGCCTGGAGCCCGAAAGGACAGTATGGCTTTGTTGAAATGGTTGTGGGAAGAGTTTGGTGACAGCATTATGGTGAGCATAATGAATCAGTATACTCCAGCCTACAAAGCCCTTGCCCACCCAAAGCTTAAACGGACCTTGACCACCTTTGAGTATGATTCTGTGGTGGACTATGCACTGGATTTAGGATTTACCAGATGCTTTGTGCAGGAATCCGGGGCGGCACGGGAGGAATTCATTCCCCAGTGGACAGGCCAGGGAGTTGAAGCTTATCATATATAATTTAGTTGTCTAAACTAATCATTAAAGGTATAATGGTATCATCCATCTTTTGACGAAATTTGAGAGATCAATTTATCGTGTGTTAAAAACAAACTTCACAAGGAGAGGTGCTTATTTATGGCAGATTTAGAGAATATTCGCGTGCAGGATATTTTTGACATGGACTTCTTACAGAAATTCCAGGATACATTCGCTCGTGCGGTAGGTATGACAGCAGTAACTGTTGATGCAGATGGTAAACCAATTACCAGACCTACTGACTGGTCCGATTTTTGTATGAAGTACACCCGTGATTCCAGAGAAGGCTGTCGCCGTTGTGAGGAGTGCGACAAGCGTGGTGGTGAGACCGCAGCCAGAACCGGTCGTCCATCTGTATATGAGTGTCATGCTGGCCTTATGGATTTCGGTGCTCCTATTCTTCTCAATGGCAAGCAGATTGGTTCCATTTTGGGCGGTCAGATTTTAACTGCTCCACCAAATGAGGAAAAGTTCCGCAATTATGCACGGGAAATTAACGTGGACCCGGAAAAGTACGTTGAGGCTGTTCGCAAGATTCAGATCGTTCCAAAGGCTCGTCTGGAGCAGGCTGCTGATTGCCTTTTCCTTATGGCTACTACTCTTTCCAATATTGGCTATATGGAGTATCGCCTTAAGACCTTGGCCAGCTCCATTAATGACGCCGTTCTTCATTGCTCCGCAGCAATGGAGGAGCTTGCAGCTTCTGCCAATGATGTAAATGATAACCAGAAGGGTCTGAATGTTGAAATTCAGAACGTATCCGATATTTCTGGTAAGATTAACGAGTTTACCTCTCTTATCCGCGATATCGCCAAGCAGACCCGTCTCCTTGGTCTTAACGCTTCCATCGAGGCAGCCCGTGCAGGTACTGCAGGTGCAGGCTTTGCCGTTGTATCCGAGGAAATCGGTAAGCTGGCTGACAGCTCCCGTGAGACTGTAGACAAGATTCAGGAATTCACTGACCGCATTGGTGAGTCCGTTCAGGAAACCGTTGCCAAGGGTGAAGCTACCTCCAATATCGTTGGTCAGCAGTCCGCTGCTATTTCTGATGTGGCCCAGGAGCTCACTTCCCTTTCTGAGACTGCATCCCAGCTGGTTTCTTTGGCAAATAGCAGTAAATAATCTTTCATAGCATAAAAAGTTATCCCCATCAATGGATGTGTATCCGTTGATGGGGATTTTAGTGTGGAAAAATAAAAACAATAAGTGCTGTTTTATTATTTAACGATGTGTTTTCCTGCGGTAAAGGCCTTCTTCCAATATTCATTGGAAAGCTCGTCTATGCGGATACCCTTACTGGAGGAAGCATGGATGAATTTGCCGTTACCTAAATAGATGCCGCAATGGCTGACACCGGCAGAACTGTCGGTGTGGAAGAATACCAGGTCGCCTGGTTCCAGCTTGCTGACAGGAGCGTATTTTCCCAGCTTATACTGCACATCTGCAGTACGTGGTACAGTAAAGCCGTTCTGCTTAAAAACATACTGGACATAGCCGGAGCAGTCAAAGCCCTTTGGGGTGGTGCCACCGGAAACGTATTTTACGCCAATATATTTCTTTGCCGTGGCGATAATTCCGTTTACCTTGCTCTTTGGCAAAAATGGCTGACTTTCCGGAACATATTTTGGCTTTGTGGTGGCAGCCGGTTTATCGGTTTTGCTATTTGTATCAGTGGATGGTTTTACTGCAGGCTTTGGGCTTTCAGCTTTCACTGCCCCTGGCCTGAGAGTGTTGATGGCCTTCATGGTTTTTTCGTCCACATTGCCACTGAGCTTAATTTTATTGTCCCGCTGAAAGGCCAGAACCGCCCGTTTGGTGCTGTTGTCGTAAACACCGGAAACCTTCTTGATGTTGTAGCCCAGGTCCTTCAGTTTTTGCTGTACTGCCACCACCTCCGGTCCGGAGGAATTCATGGTAAGGGTTTGGGCCATAGCTATGCCGGAATTAAGGGTAAATACCGTTGCCAGTGCTACGCCTGCAGTCAGTGCCTTCCTTTTTAGGGATAACCAGTTTGTTATCATGGAGCAATCACCACTTTTCTAAAAGTAACTTGTTTAACAACAGAATTCTGTGGATAAGTCACAATTTATTCAACTAAAAACACAAGTTATCCACATTGTTATCCACTTTTGCGAAAAAATGTGGATAAACTACTAAAAAATACTTGACAATAATTTTATAACGCCATTGTTCAAATTTTTCTTTTCAAAAGAAAAATCTTCCAATTAGGGTTTCAACGAGATTGAAGAAATCCTAATCTCGTTATAGAACATCCAGATTAAAATCAGATTAGAAAAACTTTAGAAAACCTTAACCACATCATAACCAGCATCATTTAAGGCCTTGGTGAGCTTCTGAATGTGGTCGTGGTTGTTGGTTTCCACGGTAATTTCCAGCTCTACCTTCTTGAAGCTGTCAGTAACCTTGGATTGATTGTGATCCAGCTTAATAACATTGGCATTGTTGTCTGCTATAATTTTGGCCACATTTACCAGCTGGCCAGGCTTGTCCGGCAGAAGCACGGAGAAGCAGAATACACGGCCTCTGGCAATAAGTGCCTTGTCGATAAGGGCTGAAATTGTGGAGATATCAATGTTGCCGCCACTGATAATGGCTGCCACCTTCTTGCCCTTGAATGGCAGCTTGTTAAGGGCTGCAAGGCTAAGTACACCGGCACCCTCCGCAATGAGCTTATGCTTTTCGATAAGGGAAAGGAGGGCAGACATGATTTCCATTTCGGAAACAGTAATAATCTGGTCCAGATACTTTTTACAGAAGGCGTAGGTAAGGTCACCAGGGGTTTTTACAGCACAGCCGTCAGCCACAGTTTCCACAAAGGAAAGGCTGGAAACCTGTCCGCGGGCAAAGGAATTTTCCATGCAGGCGGCTCCCTCAGGCTCAACGCCAATTACCTTCACATGAGGATTTACCGCCTTGGTGGCCAGGGCTACGCCACTGGCAAAGCCACCACCGCCGATTGGTACCAGAATGGCATCCACATCCTTCAGCTGGTCAATAATCTCCAGGGCAGTAGTACCCTGACCCAATAGAACCTGCTTGTCATTAAATGGGTGGATGTACACATATCCCTTTTTCTTCTGCAGCTCCAGGGATTTTGCATAGGCATCATCGAAGCTGTCACCATGCAGCACAACTTCAGCCCCCATGGCCTTGGTGGCCTCCACCTTTAAAAGAGGGGTGGTGGCAGGCATACAGATAACTGCATTTACTCCTAACCTCTGTGCCGCAAAGGCCACTCCCTGAGCATGGTTACCGGCAGAAGCAGTAATTACACCAATCTTTTTTTCCTCATCGCTGAGCTGACTGATTTTGTTGTAGGCCCCACGAAGCTTGAAAGAACCGGTATTCTGCAGGTTCTCCGGCTTCAGATAAACGTTGTTGCCACAAAGATCAGAGAAAAAAGGGCTTTCAATGAGCTTTGTTTTCTTTGCCACACCGTCAAGCTGCTTTGCAGCCTTATAAACGTCAGCAATGGTGGTATTTTCCAGTATTTCCTCTACGGTAGTTACTTTTACTTCTTCTGCCATGTATGTTTCTCCTTGCATAATTACGTGATTTGTCTTAAAGTGTAGCATCTGGAAAAAAGGGTGTCAACGCAGGCAACAAAAAGTTGCAAGAAAAAGGGGAAGAAGGACACTGGGAAAAAGTGAAAACAAAAAAGCGGGGAAAAGGCTCCCCGCCAAATTACTACTATACATCATACAATACGATGTCGTTTCCTTTTAATGTTTTTTGTACATCAATAACCCGTTGATTGCTGCTTCCGCGGAAGCTGAGGGAAATGTCACGCTTCCATTCCTGATAGGGGCCATCCACCAGAACATCAAGCTCCTTCAGCAGTTCCACCTGCTGTGGGGTTCCCTTTAAGAGCTGTTCTATGGTATAGCCGGTGTAACACCAGACATCCAGACCATGCTGATGAATCTTGCGAGCCAAATCAGCCAATGGTACCGGCTGGCAGAAGGGTTCGCCTCCACTGAAGGTTACGCCCTGCAGCAGCGGATTATCCAAAATAGTCCCCAGTATATTATCCGTATCCTCCACATGACCTCCGTCAAAATCATGGGTCTGGGGATTGTGGCAGCCAATGCAGTTGTGGGGACACCCCTGGGTGAAGATGGTAAAACGGTATCCTTCACCGTCTACAACTGAATCATCGACAGTACCGGCAATCTTAATTGAGGCCATGCTTTACGCGATCATGCTCCTCGGAACGCTTGGCATTGTTCCAGCGATCAATAGTACCAACCAGATAACCGGTGATGCGACGGATACGCTCAAACTTTGCAGGCTGTAACACATAATCAAGGGCCACGGAGCCATCCTCTGCAGGAGAAATGGTAAGGCTGCTGAGATTCTCATCGTTTTCTTCCTCCAGCATGTCGATGTAGCTCATGATTTCCTGCTCACTGACATCATTCAGTCCCTTTACTGTTACATCAATTCCATTTACTACCATTTTTTTGCACTTTCCTTTCATAATAAAATCACACCTGATAACGAGCTTTTATATGTCCCCTTCCACTTTAGGTGGGGGAAAACAAACTACAATAGCTGGCGAGCACATCTACCAGCTCGTTGAAACGCTAATTGGAAGATTTTTCTTCTGAAGAAGAAAAATTTGAACAATGGCGTTATAATTACACCCGTGTATTACTGTCATAATTGTGGTCTGCGTACAATCCGGCGCATCTTGTGAGCTGCTTCACTGCGTCCGCATTGAGGGCAAACATCATATATTATACCGTTGTAGCCGCAAACCGGATCCCGGTCAACAGGATGGTTTACTGAGCCATAGCCAATGCCATTATCGTGCATGCAGCGAATGATGGCCTCAAAGGCCTTGAGATTCTTTGAGGGATCACCGTCCATTTCCACATAGGAGATATGGCCGGCATTGGTGAGAGCGTGATATGGCCCCTCCAGCTCCAGCTTCTTGGCAGCGGCAATCTTGTGATAAACCGGAACATGGAAGCTGTTGGTGTAATAATCCTTGTCGGTAACTCCCGGGATTTCACCATATTCCTTGCGGTCAAGACGCACAAAGCGGCCGCTGAGTCCCTCGGCAGGAGTAGCCAGCAGGGTGAAGTTAAGACCTGTCTGCTGGGATTTTTCATCCATTCGCTTGCGCATGTGTCCTACGATTTCAAGACCCAGCTGCTGAGCCTCCTCGGATTCACCGTGATGCTTTCCTGTAAGGGCGATAAGTGTCTCTGCCAGACCGATAAAGCCCATGGACAGGGTACCGTGTTTTAATACCTCGGCCACGCTGTCATCGGTTTTCAGCTTCTCGCTGTCAATCCACACACCCTGTCCCATGAGGAAAGGATAATTGCGGACTGTCTTGCTGCACTGAATCTTGAAGCGGTGGAGAAGCTGGCGGAATACCAGTTCAATAATGCTGTCCAGCTCATTGAAGAAAATCTTCTTATTGCCCTTGGACTTAAGAGCCAGACGAGGCAAATTGATGCTGGTAAAGCTGAGGTTACCACGACCACAGGTCACCTGGCGGTTCTTGTCGTGGACATTTCCCATTACTCTGGTACGGCAGCCCATGTAGGCCACCTCGGAATTGTAATCCCCCTCCTTGTAGAACTGGAGATTAAATGGGGCATCCAGGAAGGAGAAATTAGGAAACAGCCTCTTGGCAGAGGTGCGGATGGCCTGCTGGAACAAGTCGAAGTTAGGATCATGCTTGTTGTAGTTAATACCTTCCTTAACCTTGAAAATCTGAACCGGGAATATAGGGGTTTCACCATTGCCCAACCCTGCAGTGGTGGCCTTTAAAAGATTTCTGATAACCATGCGGGCCTCAGGGGAAGTGTCAGTACCATAGTTAATGGAGCTGAAGGGCACCTGGGCACCAGCACGGGAATTCATGGTGTTGAGGTTATGGATAAATGCCTCCATAGCCTGATAAGTGGCATCCTCAGTGGCATCCACCGCAGTAGCCACTGCGTAATTATGGGCACGCTCTGTCTGATTTGGTGAAATGGCCTGATAATTGTGACTTTGCTGATGATATGGCAAAAAGTCAACCAGATGATGTAGGTACTCATCGGTATTACCAAGGCGGATACCCATAGGAATGCAACGCTGAATTTCCTTGGCCAGGAGCTTTGCATCATTGGAATTCATGCTGAGAACCGCTATAAAAAAAGCAGTTAGAGCCTTGAAATATTCCTTGGCAAAGGTTTTGGCCACACCGGGTGCCATAGAATAATCAAAGTTTGGAATAGACTGTCCACCGTGCATTTCATTTTGATTAGCCTGAATGGCAATACAGCCAAGAGCAGCGTAAGAACGAATGCCGTTTGGCTCCCTCAGATAACCGTGGCCTGTGGAAAAACCATCCTTAAATAATTTAAGCAGGTCAATCTGACAGCAGGTCTCGGTGAGCATGTAAAAATCCTTGTCATGGATATGAATGTCGCCGTCAATGTGGGCAGCGGCAATATCCTTTGGCAGGATGTAGTTATCAATATAATACTTTGATCCCTCGGAACCATATTTCAGCATGGTGCCCATGGCAGTGTCCGCGTCAATATTGGCATTTTCCCGCTTAATATCGGCATCAGCTGACTTTTTAAAGGTCAGCTCGTTATATATATCCATAAGGTTCCCTTGAGCCTCACGAATCTTGGTGTGCTCTGCCCTATAGATAATATATGCCTTGGCGGTGCTGGCAAAATTGTTGCGGATCAGTACCTTTTCCACAGTGTCCTGAATAAATTCCACAGTAGGAATATCCTGGGCGGAGATGGCCTCTGTTACCTCATTGGTAAGGCGTTCCAGCTCCTTGGCTGTAAAGGTATCATCAATGGATTCCAAATTAGCCTTTCTGATGGCATCCGTAATCTTCTGCGAAATAAATGGGACAATGTCCCCATTGCGTTTTCGTATATTCTGTATATAACTTGCCATGTAAACTTACCTGTCCCCCCTCTATAATCTACAAACGATTTTACTATATATAGTGTCTGGTGTCAAACTGAAACACTACATCTTGTGGTTTGTCTTATCCACAACAGTATATTAGTATATTTGAGTATATTGCATAAATATGCAGAAAATGAAAGAAGACCGCTAATAAAAGTCGGCCTTCTTATTGTATATACAACACATGTATATGAAATTTTGGGGATAAGTTAGTAAGTGAAAAACTTTAATATGTTGAAA
>OCVV011132905.1_pt1 | contig 15041 bp, 39 predicted proteins | sample 1539721 | NCBI WGS metagenome assembly OCVV01 (sample SAMN02144230, study PRJEB22623) | gut metagenome | biome: sheep rumen | host: Ovis aries | place: New Zealand
GCGACCAGTATCTGACCATATGATTTCCTTAGCATGCTGCTTGCCGCATTTAGAAACAATATAATCATAAATACCGCGATAGTACAGCGCATCTGGGCGAATAAAGACACCTATCTCGTTGCGGATCTTGGTAAGCCGCTTGCTGATCAGGTCTCTGACACGCCCTTCTGTACGCTCTTGGTGTTGCCGATAGGCATAGTCATAAGGATCGGAGCCATCCGGCGTCTTCGTCATACGATACGGAAACCACACATAACTGCCGTGATAAGGAAACATTAGATTGGTGTATTTATAAGCTTTGTATTTCTCAATCTCGTGGTTCCGCCTCAGCAATTCCATGCATTCCTCTTGCGGATGAATATTTCTATCTGGAAGGTGGACGATATTCCTTACAAAGTCAACTCCATCCTGCGGAATAGCAAGGATATCATCCAGTGAGAAACATCCGGAATAAAACAGCCAGAGAATAAGCTGTGTAAACTCTGCGTCACCCGGATCGAATCTATCACCGATAGAAAGGCAAAGGTTCTCCAGCGTTTCTCTCGTAAAAATTGTGACATTATCCTGGCTCTTAAATCCAAGATAGCGAAAACGCTTGTCTTCTAACGGGTTCTCTCCACCGCCGGTTTCGGCAAGATAGAACGCAAAGGCTCTGCGATAATAACTAACCAGATTGCGGAGATAAGATTTGGATGGACGAATCTTATCACTGCGGCGATATGCGTTGTTATATAAATTGCTCAGATAATGCTCTATCTCGCTGGCCGAAAAATCAAAGAAGCTTTTATTGAGCTTCGCTTCTTCCTCCAAGAGCTCTTTTCTTGCAAGTAGATTGTAGATTCTGCCGCGCCTTGTTTCATCTGGAAAGGACTGTTCACAAAATCGCGCAAACACATCAAACGTATTTGTTGCCATAGTCATCACCTCTTCCTCAATATATAGTATCTTATTACATTTGTCAACAGTTATAACTGCTTTAAGAAGTAAGAGGAAGAGTTGATAACGCCTGAATGATCGGGAACTGGACGCTGACTGCGGTATAAATTTGGGCCAGCGTTTCGTCATCCGTGATCTGCCCAATCTTTCTGTCGAGCGCGTTGACATGAACAGTTGTAAGCTGCTCGATCAGAATCGTGCTTGGAGAGAGCAGACCATACACCCTGTTATTCCAGAGCTCCACATGAACCGGCAGATTGCGTTTGTTCATTTTTGTTGTCAGAGGAGCGACGTTAACTGTCGGCGAGAACAGATTATTTCTGTCATTTGACAGGATCAGAACGGGGCGATAACCGCTCTGTACCCCGACGCCATTGCTGCCAAGATCGCACATCCATATTTCATAACAACGAGGATAACTCTGTTGCCTATGATCCGACATAACGTCATCTTCCTTTCTTTTGATTTCGATGACATTATATCAGATCATTATACATTTGTCAACAGTTTTGGTAACAAAATTTTACTGTTTTGTAATTTTTATTCTTCTGTCAGGAAAGCCTTTGCAAAATTTTGCAAACAACGATGGTCGCTTATGTATTTCGCGCTGATTTTATCGAGGAGTTTCCCCTGGCGGTAGTAAAGAAAACTCACAACCGCCAGAGCAACAGTCAGAATTATAATGATTGCCGTCTGCATATTCCCTCACTTCCTGATGTTGTTGATCTGCTTGGTTAATTCGATGACAAGGGCCGCGTCGTTTGAACCGTCGCTGTTCTTCCCTGCGTAAAACGCCTGCTGGATTAACTGGAACAGAGCCTCAGTATCTACCGAGATTACAGGCGAGGCAATCTGCATTGGGATTTCTTTACCTCCAACGATGTATTCATTGAAGAAGTTGCCCATATCCTCAACATAACCGTCAGTCTTCTTTTTCGTCAGGCCAATGTATCGGTTTGTAATGGCACTGGAACTATGGTTATAGTAGCCTTGCAACGCCTCGATACAAGATGCGTCGCCAGGATGAAGCATTTTCGTTGCGGCACCGAATGTCTTTCTGGCGCTGTGTGTGCCGACATTGTACTCGATCTCGCATGCAGCAGCAGCTTCTTTCAGCGCCTTTTGAACGCCTGCATAGGAAACGACCTTACCCTTGTGCGTCCCGGAAAGCTGGAGAAAAACAGGGTTTTGATAGTTGTTTGCCGATGGATCACAGCCTGTTTTCTCGCAATAGAGCGTGATGGCATCGCGCATCGCCTCCGGAATCATAGGACTGGCCAGTTTGCCGGTCTTCTGTTCCTTGAAAGAACGGATCTCTCTACGAAACTGGCCGTTCGCTGGATGGAAGAAATCACACCAGAGAAGCCCGTCGCTTTCCTTTTTACCGCTCTGCTTATTGCAATACCCGATCAGATCACCGATCCGGCGTGCGGAGATCGTCTGAATCGTAAACAGGAGATAGTGAATCCACTTTTGATGCGAGGCGAAATAGGCAATCATTTTTGCGGCATCGGCGGGTTCGTAAGCGAACACTTCGGACTTTTGCCCAACTCTTTTACCGCAATGCTCATGCTTTTCGTTACCGGAAATCTCTACGATCTCGGTTTGCTGCGGCTCGTCGTACCAGCCGAAATTGGGCTTCAAGACGTTGCTGCCTTCGATCATGCTCTTCATGGTTCAAACCTCCTTGGCTAACTTTCAATGAGATTCTACCATACTATTTTACATTTGTCAACAGTTTTGTAGAGAAAATTTTATCCGCCCCAACCTCAGCCGAGGCGGATCAAACCACTCTTTTATTTGCCCTTCGATGTCTTATCGTTCAACATACTGGTGAAGATAAAAGCCTTGGCGGCTCGGCGTTCCTTCGGATCAGTCCAGCCGGTGGCATTCAGAATTCCATCCACCAGCCAAAAGAGCAACGCAAAGAAACCAATGATATATACCAACCACATGACCGAGCCGCCTCCTCTTTGACAATGCTTAGAGCTCGTACAGGAGCGTGTACTTGTTGTATACCAGTTTACCGTTCTCATCGAACTCGCCATTGATGGCGTCGATCTGAACATCCTGCCCTTTATAGGCGTCACGGTAGCGCTGTTTGCCAACAAAAGCGCCTTCCTTGCTGCTGCACACTTCGAGAACAGTGGTCTCATTGCCTGCTGTCTTAATAACACCATACTTCTGCATTATCATTTCCTCCTAATGTTGTGTTTTGATTTTACCATGACGCTGTTACGGCGTCAATTCTTGTTATGATTCTCTTTGAGCCTATCAATGATGTTCTTGTGTCTGATCCTGACGACCACGCGCTTCCACTGCCCGCAACCCTCGCAGAAATCCAGATCGTCTGGCGCGGAGAGGACGACGGTTTCATTCTCTTTCAACGGATTGATCTCAAGAAAACAGTCTTTGCAAAACTCGGCCATAAGCGGCACCTCCTATTAATGATATGTATAGGAAAGATCAATCCTTTGTTTTATTCGCGCTGACAGAAAGGATCTTGCCGTCCGGCGCTTGCTTCACCCAGCAGGCACCACCAAAAATCATGAAGTCTTCTCTGGCGATGCTATCCAGGAGAAGCAATTCCAGAAGAGAACGCACCATTGTTTGATACTGCTTCTTAGATCTGCATGTCTCTTCGATAGGTCGTCCGCGTTCCAGAAAGTTATATACATCCAAGAGCGCGGCCTTGTATCCGCCGGAATAAGTATCTCTCACGGCTTCCTCCTGCTTGTACGGCAAGGCATGACAACTGCGTGAATTCCCTGACTCAAATTGCCATAGTCGTATTCCGGCTCTATGATCAGATACGGTTCTGGGCAATGTAAGTTGGCGCTGTTTCCGATGTAAGCAATGGCATCTTTGCCAACAGCTTCAAATGCGTTGACAAGGTTGCCGTAGTCAAAAACTGACCACACTTCATCGCCTCTGATATCATGAGAAGACAAAGAAACAACGACATGCTGCCCATCATCAGACATGAAGGTATGCTCCTTCAGCATGACACGAAGTTTAGAGGATGACTTTCCGTTCGGAATCGGCTCCTCGACGCGGTAGAAGTCGGCACCGTAATCATCAAAGGCAGCATGGGAATACTTGTTCATACGCTCCGCGCTCTTCGAATCCGATTCATTCTGCTGTTTGAATCCGAGAGATTCCGGAGCATGAAGCAAGACATGCCCATCTGTAATGATAATACCATCCGACACAGGTGCTTCTCCTGACATATCTTTGTGTCTCGGATCTGAAACACAGTTAATAATAACGCGCTGGATTGCCGCAATCTGTTTCTTGGTGAGAGTCATGCATCCTCCTTATTGAAAAGTAGTCATATTTGCTCCAGTAATTATACGAAAAGTGTAATTCGTGGAGAAAATACGATGATTAAATCTGTGTTTTATTACTCTGCAATTCCCATGGCTCTGCAGGAGTGTGCTTAACCGGGCGAACATCAATCGCCATGATGTCCATTGTTCTGAAGTCACATTCAAAAATCACGACTTCACTAACATCCTTCCACGCACTGCGCTGCGCGTGAGTAGCCATAGCTTTTGCCGCAGACAGGTTCTCGGTGGCAAATGGTGTGCTGGATCGCCCAGAATGCATAAATCTGAGCTCTCCATTTTTATATTGCTTAGCAACCATGTAGATCATTTTAAATCTCCTTTCGGCTCGCCAAAGGCGCAGTAGAAGTCCGGCTCTGTTACGAGTCCGCCGAGCTTCGGACAGCCTGTCCATTGGTTATGCGGAACGGCGCAGTTCTTACAGAAGACCACCGGCTGCACATTGGCGGCAGGGATACGTTTCAGACGCTCTCGCATCTCGTTCAGGTTCATGGATTTGTTTTGTGCAGACAAAGCCTTCTCTCGTTCTATGTATTCTTTCATTATATTGTGTTCACTCGCTTCTCAACATCTATATATTGTGGTATATGTGGTAATCAAACAGTCGTTTTATCATTCGTCCATAAGGTCTTCAATAAAATACCTTACTTTCTGGAAGGCAACAGCAGCAGATGTATTCATTAGATCATCTGTTTGTTTCTCACCACATGTCAACCTGGAATAATGATAATCTTCGTTCCTTGAAACAAAATCCAAAACCTTTGCTAATGCTTCGTTCATGCAATCTCCTATGCCAGTAACTCTGGGTTATCATAGATGTTCCCTATCACTTCCATTACGGGCCCATGTGCATAGCAGTACGCTTCCAGAGGTTTAAGATTGTAGCCAGCAGGGATCTTCTCTTGCCCGTAGAAACAGCCCATTTTAAACACAACTCTTTCAAGCCGGATACAATCGTCAATCATGATGATATCGCCATCGAAGACTTTTACTCCATTCTTGTCAAGCAAGCCAGTATACTGGCCGACTGTTTCAGGATCGACAACCCCATACTCCAAATTCCATGGATCACATACACCGTCCGGCTGCGGAACCCATATTTCAACACGACGAGCACCTGTGCGCATTTCATTTGCATTGACCAGATCGCCGTATATCCACTCGCCGCTATCCAGGCGTTTACCTCTAAAAAGAATTTCTCTCATGAAATAGCCTCTTTCTCCCATGCGTCAACAGCTTCCTGGCTTGTAAAGCACAACAGTCTGTTCAGAATTTCGTTCGCCGTTTCAATACAGCACGCGCCATGCTCATCGTATGGCTCCTGGCAGCTTTCATACAGCTCGTCGCGAAACTCTTCAATGCAGTTTACAGCCGCTGCAACCGCCATGACATCCGGTGTTCTGCGGTTCCAGTTTGAAATGAGCTTTTGTTTGAAAATCTCGCAATCATCTTTCAGTCCGTAGTGAATCTGCATGCCGCCAAGACAATTATGATCCGAACACACGATAGCATAACCGCCTTGCAGCTCAACAAATTCGACTCGTTTATTACAATGAGGACATCTTCTCAGTTCAGCCATTGATAATCTCCCGCTGCTCATAAGCGATTGCATTCTTGATTTTCTTCCGGTTCTTCTCTGCCCATTTGTTTACAGTTTCGCTCAGTTTGCATAGCTCCGATTCCATGACGACGCTGTAGGCATCCGTTCCATCTACGTTCCAGAATGTAATCAGATACTTTTTCAGCATTTGGAATAGTCTCCTTTGTCTGTGTAATAGATTCCGCAGTTGATATACTCCCCACAGCGGCAACACTCGATTCCAAGATCCTGGTGTTCGTAGGCAATGACTTTGACAGAGTTTGAACCGCAGCTCCGGCATGTGATGGCAAACGGATGGCTGCGTTTACTGCTCATTCGCTGATTCTTGGGCGGATCACCCCAGCCGTCGTCATAATCGTCCCAATAAGACATATCATTCCTCCTCCGGCAGATAGCCGCACACGGAAAAGAATTCAAGTTTCCTCGCAAGCTCTCGCGCCTGCTTCTGGTTCAAGTGCATCCGGCTTTCTACAAGAACTTCTTCCGGAATCGGGTAGTCATACCACCCGGCTTTTTCGTCTATCTCTATCCCGTACTTTCCCGCGCTGCTCCACATAACTTTGTGCGGAGGATTGTGAACCCCAAGCCATACATGAGGTACCACTGCGCTGCTTTCCTGGATGGAGCATTTTGTTCCATAATCATCGTCGAAGTATTGCAGTTCAAAGCCTCGATTCGTTTTCATCAACCGCCTCCATGCTTAGATATAGGGAAGTTCATGTGTGATATCACTCGGGATATTGCCATCCCATACAAACGAGTTTTTCAAGATATACTCATTGTAAGAAACCGCTGTTTTATTTGCCCGAATACGCGCCATCTCAGCCCAAGACTGTTTATCTTCATCTTCGCTGTCTTTATATTGCTCGTACATCATTATGTCGCTTGTGTAACTGGCAATCATGGAACGGCATGTATCTTCAACATTCTTCCGCGTCTTGTAGCTCGTTACATCGTCTGCTTTTTGGACGTGGAAAAACCACTCATTGATATTAGCTCTGCCAACCGGGGATAATCCCCACGAGAGAAGAACAATCACGACCAAGACGCAGACGGCAGCGATGATCTTTTTATATTTGTTCATCCGACCACCTCATAATTGACGACAGGATTTTCAACCTTGAACGGAATGTCGGAGTACAGATAATCGCCAGACCACTCGATGTACTTGCCATCCGGTGTAAAGAAGAAGATACCGCTATCATTCTGACCGTATGTACCATCAACATCAGCCAACCACTTATTCGTATAAGTAGTCGTGCAACCAGTTGTAATTTCAAAATACTCGCTGTCCGGCGTGAGGTAGCTATTCAGACTTGAAACTTTTCCATCAACGACAAAACTCCCGACCGCAGCGTTGCCACTAAACAAGACGATATAGCCAAGTGGCTTTTCGATTTCGCAAGGTAAAGCGTCTGCCTTTTCTCTCTGTCCATTTACCAAATAGGCACGACGGATCAAGTTGTAACGCTCCAAAGAGTAATTCAGATCTGTAGGCGTCGCCTGGTTTCCCTGAATTGTATTTGCTGCCTCTTTCGTGTTCTGCACGTCCTGTTCGGAACCGGTAGGGGTATACTCCGTGCAACCGGTAAGCAAAAGCATAAACAATAATACAAAAGCAATAATTCTCTTTTTCATTCTCACTTCTCCTTTTTTACAAGCGCCCAATTCATGGGCACTTTTTTCATGATAAAATTCGCATTTCATTTCAAAATCACATATGGTTCACCATCGTAACTGTTGCCAGCAACATCGTTGCTCCCATCGTTTAACCTGACAACACTAAATTCTTCGCCTTCATAACTAACAACGGGAAGATCCATATCAAAATTTTTTAAATGTTCAATCAATTCTTTTACTGTCATGAATAAACCTCTTTCACTTCCCCATAGCAGCCAAAATCGAACCGCAAAGAACGGCTATAAAAGACGCAAGCATAAATAAGCCACGGTAAAAATCCGTTTTCAAACCTGGCACAATGGCTGCGGCCACACGAAACAAGTAGTAAGCCAATATAATGCAGAATATTGCTCTCATACTTACTCCCCTACGAAGACCAGGTTGTCAATGTACTGCCGACCGTCTCCCTTGAAAATAGGCGGGTTCTTATCAACAAACCACTCACCTCTGCCGGTCTCCTGATCTGTCAGACGGATACAACAGGAGCCGCGCTTCAGGTGCTCCGGGATCGTATTCCAGTTCAGACCCTTCTCTGTCATAAGCATATCCTGAATCTCGTTGCAAGACTTGCCGTGGAGCTGCGCCTGAGAGAAATATGCCTGTCCAACAGCTTCAATGCTGTTTCTTGTGGCGTCGTTCTGCCTCCAGAGGATATTGTTGCAGACCTCTTCCTTTGGGACGTTGAACACGCGGGCGTCGAAGGTGGCGCCACCCTCAATTGCTTTATCATAAATAACTAAATAGGACGGATTCTCGTCTGAATACTCTCGAAACATTCCGTTTTCATCCAAGTATTCTCGAATATTCTCTTTATACTGAGTAACACTCCTATAGAAGAATCTGTTAAAAGCCATAGTCGCCATGCTGGCCGCAACACTCACCATCTTCTGGATGTTGTTATCAAACCACGCGCAACTGTTCAGCCGCAGATAGTCCACCAGCACCAGAGAAATCTCGTCAGACTGCGTATAACCAAGCACACAGCCCTGGATATTCTCGCAGAGATACTTCATGGTCTCCTGCATGGACTGCACAAGGATGGGGTCGAAAGGCTTTTGAAAGCCTCTCGTGAAGGTGTGAAACGCCTTGCCGTCGATACGGATGATGACTGGACAGCGGCGCATCAGATGGGTGCGCGTGACGTTCTCATAGCCTTTCATGCGCTCGCCGAGCGCGTCGTATTTCTTCATGATCTATCTCCTTCCATCATCGTGTTCAGCATTGTCCGATAGCATAGCATGTTCGGACAGTATCTTGGATTATCAAAGATCGGAGTATCGTCTCCGTTGTAGTATTTCATCAGAGCTGCAGCGATCCCGGCGGAGCGAGAAACGCCGGCATCACAATGGACGATGATCGAATCTTCTTTGTGTGCTTTGACAAACTGTTTGATCTTCTCGGTGTCCTCTTTCTTGATGCAGTCCTTCCCACTCTCCACGTCATCAAACCAGAGGCGCAGCACGGAAGAAATGCCGTTATACGGGCTCGTGTAAACGCTTGTGTGGTATTGCTCTCCCGGTGTGCTGATCGAAATGACGGATGTTTTCTCCTGCTGAGGATGGAAACTGTACCGAACGGCATCGCGCCGGTTCATAACGGTTATCTTCATTTGTTTCTTTTACCATTTTCCTTCTCTGAATCCATTGATGTATCCGTTATCATCTCTAACCTGTGTGCTCCGCAAGCATTCAAGAATGGCTGCAGTCGTATTACCGTTGCGATTAAAAATATCAAAGAATCTTTGGACTTCGTATGCAGGATTGCGTGCGGTTTTTAAGTAGTCCACGAATACCATCTGTGCAATACGCCCCATCTCGGCTTCGTTATAGTATCCGATTGGAGTACATGTGTACGAGGCGAGAAAAGCAATTGCTTCATCTAACAGCGTATCTTTTTCATAATTACGGCGTTTTAGCGCATAGATAAGCTCCAGGGTCGTATCATTCATGCGAATAAACCTCACATTTCATTCTGCTTTTTGCATAAGCCAGTCAAGCCAGCAAGTTTTGCAACTCTCACTATGGCAGCCAGTCTTCGGACAGCCAGACGGCGTTATAAATCCTTTTGTCAATTTCTCTAGAAACTCCGCCATCTCATCCGACGTTTTGCGGATAAGCAGGTCATAGTGTGTAGCGGATTTCTTTTCTTGACTCGCTTTTGCACGCAGATGAAATTCACCATCTGAGCTACGAACATAAACTGCATCGAGATTCATAGTATATCTTTTCAGCATTTTACTTCCTGCATCAACCAGTCTTCCACGTTGTCAACACCGCAGGTATTGCAGCAGTCATACATCGGGCACTCCTCATCGCATTCGCCACAACGCCCGGAGTTGAAACAGCAATCCATCAACTGAGCCAGAAAATCAGCCAATTCATACGGTTTCATTTCATGGAAATTATCGTAGTTTGTTTTACGCATAACTCTCCTCTGCCGGAATGATGGCCGGTGCATATCTAACCGCGTCTGCCAAAGACTCATCATCCCATGAATTCTCATACAGTTTTTGTCTGTCTATCACATCTCCGTGTGCCGGGAGGTTGAAGGCGGTGCAGTTTGGAAGCCTTTCCTTTGCCGGGTCAAACCCATCCGGGATAAATGCACTGTCTTGCGGATCATAGAAACTGACCTCAAGGCTTTTGCAGTAAAAGCAATCGTAACACAGGTCGCACTCATAGCAACATCTTGGCATTTTCATGTTCGGGAAATATACACCCATACGTCAGTCCTCCTTTGCGTTCACAATTCGGAGCAGATATTCATCCCAACAGCGGGTGCAAGCCGTCTCGTCGAAGCATTCGCTGACGCGGCATATGTATTGCTTTGGGTCAGGCGGGCATCCGTCGTTCAGGATCAGACGCGCCGCATCGAACAGGCGTTTATTCTTTTGTGTCATTGCGTTCCCTCCTGTCTAACGGCGGATAATTGGTAAGCGCGTTCAGGATATTGATGCAGTTATGACACAGGGCTATCTGCGTGCCTTGGTTGGAGAGCCGGAACGTATACTCACGAAAAGCCTTGTCGCCGCAGCATTGGCATCTGCGATAACTGGCCGGAATACTGACTTCGATCATAGTTCATCCTCCTCGTTCTGCCGGAATGATGGTGTGGGCCGTGGACAGGCACTTTGCCGCTTCATGCAAGCCATCTTTAACGCCCTCAAGATACTCGCTAAAAGGCGAATCCTCGATGTCTACATACGCACGTTCTTCTCTGCGGTAGATGTCCGTCGCATCCACATCAACCATCCTCCCATGCGGCGTTTCAACCGGGGAAATCGGGCACAGGGGATGTCTACCGCTGGACATATCGTGCTCTTCCGGAAGAACCAAGCGCTTGGTATAAACACAATTTGCAATGGTGGCAAGATCATGCCCGCATTCTTTGCAATTCTTCGGCGCGTCAACGCCGCTGACGTAAAACCCCATTTTTCACCTCTTCGAAACGCCCATGGTATGGGCACTTTGTTTTGAATAAAACTTATCTTTTATTCCCAAGTTTCTTTCTTTTGCAGACACCCTTCGTAGATGTCTTTATAGTCTGTGTCGATGATGATTTCATCACCGTACTCGAAAGCTCCGAACGAATGACCGCACACCGGGCAATCAAACTTTGTAAAATTGATCTCGTGTTCAAACTGAATCCAGTTATCGGCGATTGCCTGCCCGTGGAACCAGCGTTTACAGGACGGGCATTGCACCGCGATATGCCGCACCGGCGCTGGATCTAATTCAAGTCTGATATGCATCTTCATCGATTCTCCTCACCCTCATGCTTGATATACAGGTAGAGCTCAGTGCCTTCATAGTTACCGTCTATTGTCCAGAAATGATCTATATCTTCGCGGCTCCATAAGAAGTCTCGTTTAGGTGTAATGACAAGATCATAAAGATCTTTGACGAGCCAGTAATGAGTTTGAGTCACGCTGAAATTGACGGCCAGGGCTTCCATCAGATCACGAGCTGCCCATCGGCAAGCGTTTGCTTCGCCTTCGCAGGCGAGGACAAACCAGAGTTCGCCGAAAATTCTATCTTCCTCGTGCTGGTACTGGACTTCCGCACCTTTATACATAGAGCAATGCGGATCAAACAGTTCGTCTGTATTACGAATCCAATAGTCGCCGTCTGTATAAAAGTGAATCCGCAATGCTAATTTCATGTTTTACTCCTCCAACTGTTTACATGACTCAATCATGTAAAAGAAAAGCGCACCAGCCGCTTTCTTTTCATCGAGCTGCTTCTCTGCCTTCATAAGGGCGAGCTTCTTTGTCTTGGCGTCAACATAGATCATCAGGTGTTTGTTCGCACACATGTTGATTTCAGCGTCGATAACCCAGTGCTTTTTCATACACGCCTCCTATAAATCTCGCGTTTCATTGGACTTGTTTTAATCTTTTGGATGCTTCATATAAAAGCTGGGCAGTATCTTCTTTGACCAAGTGCAACCCCTCCAAATCCCAATAATCCCAGTAATACTTGGCATGATTCTCTAACTTCTTGGCCAATTCTTGATTGCTTAAATATTGGATTCCAAAATTGTTATTACAATTAGTCATTCTCATCTATCTCCTATCCAATATCAAATTCGTGTTTTATCTTTTCGCGTGAAATAGCTCGGCAAACAGCAGGGACAGCCTTGGTTTGAACTCATAACACCAGCCGTTGCTGTGCAGGCAGCCTATGCTCCACCGGCAAGGTGCCTGCTGTGATCCTCGCTTTCGGTATCTGCAATTATGGCATGTCCATTCTATATTCAGTTTTCTGCATATGGTTCCCATTCTGATCTCCTTACTGAATGATCCACTCGGTCACGGCGCGGCCAAGGTAATCCAGGTCGTATTGTCTGACCGCCTCCTCTTTCAGAGGGACGGAGTAGATCAGAATATCGTGATACTTCCCTGTCGTGTCCTCCATGCGATCCAGAAAAGTCCCCATCGGCTGAGCACCGGGGCTGAATCCACGCAGGCGCATCCCGTAAGCATATCCTCTTTCCATAATTCCTCCCGATACAATCCGTATTTTGTGTATTTAGTTTCTTTTGACTGCGTTTTGCTTGCTATTTTAACGGGTCTTTCGTTCGACCCTCTTGTATTCTATCAGAACATTTTGCATTTGTCAACAAGTTATGTAAATATTTTTCAAGATTTTTCAGGCGGAGAGATAAGTCCCCGCCTGCTCTTCTATCTAATGTTATAGAACTTCTCGTATCGGCCAACACAGCCCTCCACTTCGTCCTTCTTCCGGAGAAACACCCCTGCGCTCATTTCACACTCGACCAGACTGGCAAGGAACTCAAAATTTACAAGGATTCTGCTGCGGTATGCGTCCATGAAACTGAACACATCTTTGGCCTCCGCCTCCAGATCACATCCTTCATCTACTACAACAGTCGCCTCCTCGTTATGTACGGATCGTCCGAAGCTGTAATCTACCGGTGCGTCTCCATCCGGAAACAACAGATCGTCCAGGAATTCAGATTTGTCCGCCGTGTCGAGCTGCCCGGCTCTGCTGCCAAGTGCCCACAGGACAGCAAACAACACCGCTTTCCGCAGACTTCCTGCATCACAGGCATCCTTATAGCTTCCACCTGGATTGATACTGATTTCACCGTTCTTGCTCCGCTTGAATGTTATACAGTTCTTTCATTTTGCAGTCCCCTTTCATTGAATTATGCAGTTATCAGATCTTCTTTGTTCACGTCAAAAGATTATCACCAAAGTTTACATAATTCAATGAACAATGATTGCCAGTTCTAATCCTCTATTGATAAACGCGGATAATGTGTAAAATTTTGCACTTTATCCATAGAAAAACGTGTTAAAAGGCACGATATTTCTATTTATTTTCGTGATGAAGTGACAATTTTATTCTGTACTATCATTGCCATCATCTTCGCTTGACTTATATATAGCATACATCGCCGCAAACATTTTTGGATTGACATCGCAAGAAAGATCTGTGCAAAAGTCACAGCAATCAATATCATCGCAATGAATCGACATAGAATTGCCCTCTTTTTATTCGGCTCGATAATAGAATACCCAATATGGGCATCCAGTTGAAACGTTGCATCCCTTTTCAATTCCAGTCAGTTTTACCGTTTCCCCAAAGTACAACGAAAGAAACTTTTGAATATCCTTGGGATTGCTTCTATTAAACACTTGCCTTCTGTCGTTCCACACTTCCATACAACAACGATCATACTTTTCTGAATCCCATTGATAGAGCCTGTCTGAGTAAACCGCATCATCATTTTCTTTGTACTCTTTAGCCCAAATTACATAAGCATCGTAACTATATGGATATGACATCGGGTGGCGCTTTGTCGGATTGCCGCGAATATCGCACAAATAGCCATAGTCTGGTTCAAGCTGATTCTGAACTTCTACAAAACCATCAACCAGAGCATCCATAAAATCCATAATAGATTTCTCCTTTACTACTGTTTATTCGTACTTTACAGCGTACTGGCCGGCTGCGAATTCTTCTGCCATATCTACCGCCTGCATCAAAGCGTCACAACGGCCAAGAAGAATATAATACGTTGTATCTTTACCGTTTTCTGCATTGTGTCGTTCCATCTGTTCTTCGGTTTGATACCATTTCTGGCGCAGTTCATAGATAAAATTCTGAGCATCCAGGAACCTGGCGTTTCTCTTACTTGCCATAGAAGCCTCCTTATCGACTGTTATATTCGGTCTCCCACTTTGTTCCCTTCCAGTTCAGGCCCTTTACGCCGTAGTGTGAGAGCTGTTCCGCCTCTTCGTCCGTGAGAGAACGCAGGAGCCAGTTCATGTTGACGGATTTCATATCTCGCTGGAACTTGTTAATGAAAAGCAGAACATCCTCCAGCTCGTCCGTCTTTTTGATCTTCCAGAAATCAGGATACTGCATGTCATAGAACATACCGCTGCCGTTGTCATAGGCAGTCGCATAGTATCCGGTGTCCATCATGACTCTCTTGCCAGGATCGATGATAACCTTGTGAAAGCCTTTGAATTTCCCTTCTACTGTCTCAAAGAACTTCTGATCAAAGATATAAGGGTCTTCGCTCCCATTGTGGAACAATGTGCTCGTATACATGTTGTAGCACATCTTATCCGGCTCGTACCAATCCGGTTCAATGTCTGCACCGATCACATAGGTTCTGCCGCAGCCGCCGCAAATGACAAGCGTATTCTTGTTCTGTTCAAGCGCCTCGTCAATGATCCCGGAATCAATGAAGTGGATTCTGCCACAAGAGCAAATTCTAATATCTTTTCTGTTCATTATGCGAACATCCTTTCAATCTCTTTATACCACTTGTTCCAGAACTCTTTTCTGAGTTCTTCGCATCTTTTCTTCCCTGATTCAAAAGAGCCGACCGTTTCCTTGATAAAATTATTGTTCGGGAATTGAACGAAAACGCTAAATGTCCCATCGTCCATTCCGCTTTCAATGCAAGTATTGGCCGTTACATCATATCGGATATAGATT
>OCVV011082724.1_pt1 | contig 15040 bp, 28 predicted proteins | sample 1539721 | NCBI WGS metagenome assembly OCVV01 (sample SAMN02144230, study PRJEB22623) | gut metagenome | biome: sheep rumen | host: Ovis aries | place: New Zealand
GGAATGTCAACTCTCTTGCCGTTTACGTCGAAGTGGCCGTGAACAACGAGCTGACGAGCCTCTCTTCTGGTCATAGCAAGGCCCATTCTGAAAACAACGTTGTCGAGTCTTGACTCACAAAGTGTGATCAGGTTTACACCGGCCTGACCTTCCATCTTCTGAGCGAGCTCAAAGTAGTGATGGAACTGCTTCTCGAGCATACCGTAGATAAACTTCAGCTTCTGCTTTTCCTTCAGCTGGAGTCCGTACTCGGAAACCTTTCTTCTCTTATTTGCGTTAGGGTCACGCTTAGTCTCCTTAGCTACACCCATAACCATAGGGCTGATCCCAAGAGCCTTACATCTCTTGAGGATAGGTTCTCTGCTTACTGCCATAATTAATGACCTCCGTTTTCAATGTTGTATCGGGTCTTAGGGGCGATTCCCTTACCCGACTTTGAGTAAACTTTCTAACTCAAAACTGCCGAGTTTGTTCCGGTTTCGGCGAAGCCGAAATTCAGGTCATTGACCTGAAAGGTACAAACTCGTGGTGTGATGCCTGCATCACACTATACTCTACGTCTCTTAGGCGGACGGCAGCCGTTGTGAGGGATAGGAGTAACGTCCTTGATAAGTCTTACCTCAAGCTCCTCAGACTGGAGAGCTCTGATAGCAGCTTCTCTTCCTGCTCCCGGACCCTTTACATAAACCTCAACAGTTTTAAGGCCGTGCTCCTTAGCTGCTCTTGCTGCAGTCTCTGCTGCTGTCTGAGCTGCGAACGGAGTGGACTTCTTTGAGCCTCTGAAACCGAGGCCGCCTGCTGATGCCCATGAGATCGCGTTACCCTGCATATCAGTGATGGTAACGATAGTGTTATTGAAAGTAGACTGGATATGAACCTGTCCATTCTCAATATTCTTTCTTTCACGACGGCGACGGACCGTCGTCTTCTTCTTAGGCTGAGCCATAGTTCACACCCTCCTTACTTCTTCTTATTTGCGATCGTCTTAACAGGACCCTTGCGAGTTCTTGCATTGGTCTTTGTTCTCTGTCCTCTTACGGGCAGACCTCTGCGGTGACGCAGACCTCTGTAGCAACCGATCTCGGTAAGTCTCTTGATGTTAAGAGCAACGTTTCTTCTGAGGTCACCCTCAACTGTTATGTTGTGATCAATATATTCACGAAGCTTTGCTACGTCATCCTCGTCCATGTTCTTCACTCTGACATCAGGATCTACTCCTGTTTCCTTGAGGATCTTAGTAGCAGTCTTCTGACCGATGCCGTAGATATAGGTGAGGGCTACCTCAATTCTCTTATCCTTCGGCAGGTCTATACCAGCAATACGAGCCATTATTTAGCTGCACCTCCATTAAAGTTCCTGTTAGCCCTGACGCTGCTTGTGCTTGGGATTCTGGCAGATAACCATGATCTTGCCCTTTCTCTTGATCACCTTGCACTTCTCGCAGATAGGCTTAACTGAAGGTCTTACTTTCATTAGAATACCTCCTTCGATTAGTAAACGTAGCATCGGGGAGCCTCCCCTCTGCTGAAAATACCCTTACGAGCTTACTTAGCTCTCCAGGTGATCCTTCCTTTGGTCAGGTCATAAGGCGACATCTCGACCTTGACCTTATCTCCGGGAACTATACGAATGTAGTTCATTCTCAGCTTACCCGAAATATGAGCAAGGATCTTATGGCCGTTTGAAAGCTCCACAAGGAATGTGGCATTGGGCTTAGCCTCAATGACAAGGCCTTCAACTTCGATCATATCTTCCTTTGACATTTGAATACCTCCTAAAGGTCATGGTCCTGCTGATCACTCGTCCGGGTCAGATACGAGCTCATCAGCTGTCTTAATTTCCTGTCTGTAAGTCCGTCTGTGTCAATATAGTCATTGACAGGTGAAATGTGCTTCATGTTTTTCTTCTTCGGTGAAGAGAGCTTTCGCTCCTTCCCGTCTGCGATATACACAAAGCCGCCGCTGACAGCCACTGCAACGAAGTATCTGTCTTTTTCACGGCCTGCCAAAGCTCTGACCACAGAACCGATCTTTATATCCACGCTATGTCCTCCGTCAGGGTCTGCTGAGAATAACAGCCCCGTCCTGAGTTACAGCGATGGCGTGCTCGAAATGAGCAGACCACTTTCCGTCCTGAGTTTTAACGGTCCAGCCGTCGGGCATGATCTTGATCTTTGCAGTTCCCATATTTATCATGGGCTCTATGCAGATCACCATACCTGCCACCAGTCTGATCCCGTGTCCTGCCTTGCCGAAATTAGGAATTTCGGGGTCCTCGTGCATATCTCTGCCGAGGCCGTGGCCGACGAACTCTCTTACGACAGAAAAGCCTCTGTCCTCATTATATTTCTGAATTGCTGCGCCTATATCTCCGATCCTTACACCGGGCTTTACCATATCGACAGCGGCCATAAGGCTCTCTTCTGTCGAATCAAGCAATGCCTGGACCTCATCGGAGACCTTGCCGCAGGCAAAGGTCTTGCAGGAATCTCCGTAGTAGCCGTCGATGATAGCGCCCGTATCAATTGAGACGATATCGCCCTCATTGATTTTTCTCGGTCCGGGTATACCGTGAATGACCTCATCATTCACAGATATGCAGGCCGATCCCGGGAAGCCGTCATAGCCCTTGAAGCCCGACCTTGTACCGTGAGAGGCGTAGTACCTTTCAATCAGCTTATCGAGCTCATAAGTGGTCATACCGGGCTTTAAGCACTCCCCTGCATAAAGGAGAGCCTCAGCGGTGATCCTGTTAGCCTTGCGCAGCTTTTCGATCTCTTTTTGTGATTTTAAGCAGATCATACTGATCCTGACTTTCTATCAGCCCTTGAGTGCATCAAGAACGAGCTGTGAGGTAGTGGCAACGTCTTTTGTTCCGTCGATGGAAACGAGCTTGCCCTGCTTCTCATAGTAGTCCTTGAGGGGAGCTGTTGTTTTGTGGTATGTTTCGAGTCTGCTTACTACTGTCTCAGGCTGGTCGTCCTTTCTGATGACGAGGGGCTTTCCGCAAACGTCGCAGACGTCCTCAACCTTCGGAGCCTTGTAGTCGATGTGGTAGGTAGCACCGCAATCGAGGCAAACTCTTCTTCCTGTTACTCTTCTCTTGATCATTTCGTCGGGGACGAAGATCTCAACTACCTTATCGATCTGAACTCCCATATTATCGAGAGCCTCAGCCTGAGGAACTGTTCTCGGGAAGCCGTCAAGAATGTAACCGTTCTGAGCATCGGGCTCAGCGATCCTGTCCTTGAGGATACCGATAACGATATCGTCTGAAACGAGCGCACCTGCGTCCATAGCAGCCTTTGCCTTCAGACCGTACTCAGTGCCTGCCTTAACAGCAGCTCTGAGCATATTACCTGTCGAAATGGTGGGGATACCAAGCTCTTTGCATATAACCTCTGCCTGAGTACCCTTGCCCGCACCGGGAGCGCCTAAAAGAATAATGTTCATAACTAACTCCTTTCAAGTTGATCGATCGGGTGTTTATTCGAGGAAGCCTCTGTGATGACGCATCATCATCTGAGACTCCATAGTTCTTGCAGTTTCGAGTGCAACGGAAACAACGATGAGTATCGAAGTACCGCCCATTGCTATATTCATCTTGGTCACAACAGTGAAGATGATAGGGAATATAGCGATAACACCGAGGAACACAGCACCCACGAGGGTGATCTTGCCGAAGACCTTCTTCAGGTAATCCGAGGTAGGCTTGCCGGGTCTGATACCGGGGATAGCGCCGTTGTTCTGTCTCAGATCGTTTGAGATCTGAACGGGGTTGTACTGCATAGAAACGTAGAAATAGTTGAATCCAATGATAAGAACAAAGTAGAGGCAAGCGTAGAACGGTGAAGTATATTCAAACCACTTGAGGAACTTGTCATAGAAGCTTCCGTCCTTAGGGGTAATGAACATTTTCAGTGTAGAGGGCAGTGACATAAACGCCATTGCGAAGATGATCGGCATAACGCCGCTCATAGCGATCTTCACGGGGATATATGTGCTCTGTCCGCCGTACTGTCTTCTTCCGACCACTCTCTTTGCGTACTGTATCGGGATCCTTCTTTCGGCCTCATTCATAAAGATGATAAAGCCTATCATAAGAATGAAGATGATAACGATAGCGATAACGAGGATAATGTTCTTAGCCTCACCTGTTTTCGCATAGTCGAACAGTCCGAGGACTGCTGTAGGACCTCTTGCGATGATACCTGCAAAGAGGAGCATTGAGATACCGTTTCCGATACCCTTTTCGTTGATCTGATCTCCGAGCCAGATAGTCATTGAAGCACCTGCGGTAAAGCAAGCGATAATAACGAGCTCAGCGAATACCTTATCAAAGCCGTCAGCGGAGTACACAACTGCGCCTGCTTTTTTCAGGGTGAGGTAATAAGCCCAGCCCTGGAAGATAGATATTGCGAGTGCCGCATACTTTGTGATCTTATCGAGCTTCTTTCTGCCCTCGGGGCCTTCCTTCTGGAGTCTTTCCAGAGGAGGCAGAGCATAAGTCAGAAGCTGAATAATGATCTGAGCGTTGATGTACGGTGACACCGAGAGAGCGAGCAGTGTAGCCTTTGCGAAGTTACCTCCCGAGAGAACGTTCAGGTAGCTGAAGAAGTCTCCCGAGGATTCACTCTGCTCGAACCATGATCTGAGCGCCTCTGAATCGAGGAACGGTACAGGAACCGTTCCGCCTATTCTGTAAATAACGATGATGAAAAAAGTAAAGAGAAGTTTTTTTCTTAATTCCGGAACTTTCCAGGCATTACGAAATGTCTCTATCACAATTACATCACCTCAGCCTTCCCGCCTGCCTTTTCGATTTTTTCCTTAGCAGCCGCTGAGAACTTAGCAGCCTTAACGGTAAGGTTCTTGGTCAGTTCACCGTTTCCGAGGACCTTGACGCCGTCAAGCTCCTTCTTGATGATACCTGCTGCCTTGAGCAGCTCTGTATCAACAACGGTTCCGTCAACGAACTTTTCGAGGTCCGAAACGTTTACTGTAGCATACTTAGTTGCAAAAATGTTATTGAAGCCACGCTTAGGAGTTCTTCTTGCGAGAGCTGTCTGACCTCCTTCAAAGCCCGGTCTTACTCCGCCGCCGGAACGAGCCTTCTGGCCCTTATGTCCCTTGCCGGCAGTCTTACCGTTGCCCGAGCCGTGACCTCTTCCCACGCGCTTAACGTCTTTTACAGCACCGGGATTAGGTGATAATTCGTGCAGTTTCATTAAGATCGCACCTCCTTCATTAAGCTTCGGTTACTTTTACAAGATGGGAGATGACCTTTATCTTTCCCTTTGTAGTCGGATCGTCGGGCTGGCTGGTCTTATCCCCGATTTTTCTGAGGCCAAGTGAAGCAGCGGTTGCGACCTGCTTATCGCTTCTGCCGTTAAGGCTCTTGACCAGTTCTATATTCAGTGCCATTTGCCTTTCCTCCTTAACCTAACATTTCCTTTACGGTCTTGCCTCTGAGAGCTGCTACTGTTTCAGCAGATCTTACGTTTGCAAGGCCGTTTACTGTAGCTCTTACTACATTGTACGGATTGTTTGAGCGAAGAGACTTCGTTCTGATATCCTTGATACCTGCGATCTCAACTACTGCTCTGACAGGACCGCCTGCGATAACTCCGGTACCTGCTGCTGCAGGTCTCATGAGTACCTCGCCTGCGCCGAACTTACCTACGATCTCGTGAGGAATTGTTGTACCTCTGAGGGAGATCCTGATAAGGTTCTTCTTAGCGTCCTGAATTGCCTTTCTGATCGCATCAGGAACTTCTCCTGACTTTCCGATACCGAAGCCTACGATACCGTTTCCGTCACCAACGACTACGAGTGCGGAGAACTTCATTATACGGCCGCCTTTAACAGTCTTAGATACTCTGTTAATTGCAACGACCTTCTCTTCGAGTTCCATGTTTGAAGCATCTATTAAAGCCAAAGTTTTCCCTCCTCTTTAGAACTTGAGTCCGCCTTCACGGGCTCCGTCTGCTAACTCCTGTACACGGCCGTGATAAAGGTAGCCGCCTCTGTCGAATACGACAGTCTCGATACCCTTGTCTTTTGCCGCTGCGGCGATCATCTCGCCTACCTTGCGAGCGCCTTCCTTGTTTGCGCCGCTGCCCTCAAAGCCCTTAGCCATTGAAGAAGCGCTGCAAAGTGTTACGCCCTTTGTGTCGTCGATGATCTGTGCATAAATGTGCTTAGAGGAGCGGAATACATTGAGGCGAGGACAATCAGCCGTGCCGTTGATCTTATTGCGCACTCTCTGGTGTCTTTTAGCTCTTGCCTTAGCTCTGTCAAGCTTTTTAACCATAGTAATTCTCTCCTTTTATTACTTCTTAGCGCCCTTACCGGCTTTACCTTCCTTACGGATAACATACTCGCCCTCATAGCGAATACCCTTACCCTTATAAGGCTCCGGCGGACGTTTTTCACGGATCTCACAAGCGAACTGACCTACCTCCTGCTTATCACAGCCTGAGATCACTATGTGGTTTGCATCGGGAACGTCGATCTTGATGGTATCGGTCTCAGCGACCCTTACCTGATGCGAGAAACCAATGTTCAGAACGAGCTCCTTGCCCTGCTTCTGAGCTCTGTAACCTACGCCGACGATCTCGAGCTTCTTAGAAAATCCGTTTGTAACACCCTCAACCATGTTGTTGATGAGAGTTCTTGTAAGACCGTGAAGTGACTTATGGAGCTTATCCTCGCTCGGACGCTCAACAGTTACCACACCGGGCTCACTCTTGATTATCATATCCTTGTTGAACTGCTTTGTAAGCGTTCCCTTAGGACCCTTTACTGTAACAACGTTTGCGTCAGCAACAGTAACCTCTACTCCGGCAGGAACACTAATAGCTTTATTGCCTATTCTTGACATAGTTTAAGTCCTCCTTACCATACGAATGCGAGAACCTCGCCGCCTACATGAAGCTCACGAGCCTTCTTATCGGTAACAACGCCCTTCGATGTAGAAACGATTGCGATTCCGAGGCCCTTGATCACCTTAGGCATATCCTCGCAGCTTGCGTAGATCCTGAGTCCGGGCTTGGAAACTCTTCTCAGCCCTGTGATCACAGGATTTCTGTTCTCGTCATATTTAAGAGTAATTCTGATGATACCCTGCTTACCGTCTTCAATGATCTTGAAGTCCTTAACGTAGCCCTCGTCAACGAGGATCTGGGTGATGGACTTCTTCATATTCGATGCAGGAACGTCAACCGTTGCGTGCTTTGCAGAGCTTGCATTACGAATTCTGGTCAGCAGATCTGCGATAGTATCTGTAATTTGCATGCTGTGTCAACCTCCTTCTTCTTACCAGCTAGCCTTCTTAACTCCGGGGATCTTGCCCTCATGAGCAAGCTCTCTGAAGCAGATACGGCATACGCCGAACTTTCTGAGATATGCGTGCGGTCTGCCGCATATCTTGCATCTGTTGTAAGCGCGGGTAGAATACTTAGGCGCAGCCTGCTGCTTGTTTATCATAGACTTCTTAGCCATTATTTATCCTCCTTAGCTTATCTGTCAGCAAAAGGTGCGCCCATAAGTGAGAGCAGCTCTTTTGCCTCTTCGTCTGTGTTAGCGGTAGTGATGAAGTTGATATCCATACCTCTAATCTGGTCGATCTTGTCGTACTCGATCTCAGGGAATATCAGCTGCTCTTTCAGACCTGTAGAGTAGTTGCCTCTGCCGTCGAAGGAGTTGGGGTTGATACCTCTGAAGTCTCTTACACGAGGAAATGCGACGTTGAACAGTCTGTCAACGAACTCATACATTTTCTCAGCTCTGAGAGTTACCTTTACACCGATGATCTGTCCGTCACGAAGCTTGAAGTTTGCGACTGACTTCTTAGCCTTGCAGACGATAGGCTTCTGGCCTGTGATAGCTGCAAGCTCTGTCATTATGGTGTCGATAACCTTCTTATTATCCTTATCTGCACCGCAGCCCACGTTGATAACGACCTTATCAAGCTTAGGGATCTGCATTACATTAGCGTACTGGAACTTCTTCATCATAGCAGGAGCTACGTCGCTAACATAATATTCTTTAAGTCTAGCCATCGTATGATCCTCCTAATTAAAATTCTTCGCCGCAGTCTGCGTTCTTGCAGACTCTGACTTTAGTTCCGTCCTCAAGGATCTTATGTGCGATCCTTGTAGTCTTGCCGCACTTGGGGCAAACGAGCTGGACCTTGCTTGCATAGAGAGCTGCCTCAGCGCTCACGATGCCGCCCTGCTCGCCCTGTCTTCTGGGCTTTACGTGCTTGGTAGCGATGTTGAGACCCTCAACGATCACCTTGCCTTCCTTGGGGGAAACCTCAAGCACCTTACCCTGCTTGCCCTTGTCCTTACCCGAAAGGATAACGACGGTGTCGCCTGTTTTAACGTGTACCTTATTCATACTTACGACACCTCCGATCAAAGTACTTCGGGAGCGAGCGAAAGGATCTTAAGATAATCCTTCTCACGGAGCTCCTTAGCCACCGGCCCGAATATACGGGTTCCTCTTGGGTTCTTGTCATCTCTTATTATTACAGCAGCGTTCTCGTCGAAACGGATATAAGTTCCGTCTGCACGACGAAGACCCTTTGCTGAACGAACGATTACTGCTTTAACAACGTCGCCTTTTTTAACAACTCCGCCCGGTGTTGCCTTTTTAACCGAGCAAACTACAACGTCACCGATGTTTGCATACTTTCTGCGTGTTCCGCCGAGTACTCTGATGCACATAAGCTCCTTTGCGCCGGAGTTATCTGCAACCTTGAGATAAGTCTGCATCTGTATCACAGTGCGTTCCTCCTTTCGTGATCTTGAAGCGTGTTGCCACGCTAAAACTTATTACTTAGCCTTCTCGAGAACCTTTACAAGTCTCCATCTCTTGTCCTTGGAGAGAGGTCTTGTTTCCATTACCTCTACCTTATCGCCGATACCGGCGGTATTCTCCTCGTCATGAGCCTTGAGCTTTACTGTTCTCTTGATGATCTTCTTGTAAAGAGGGTGCTGTACGTTGTCCTTGATAGCAACAACGATCGTCTTATCCATCTTATCGGAAACTACAACTCCGACTCTTGTTTTTCTCAGATTTCTTTCTTCGCTCACAGTGGATCCTCCTTCCGAAATTACTGAACGTTGGACTCTTGCTTACGAATGAATGTTTTTACACGAGCAATATCCCTTTTAACAGCCTGGAGTCTCTTTGGATTCTCGAGCTGATTTACAGCGTGCTGGAAGCGAAGGTTAAAAAGCTCCTGCTTGAGTTCGTCGAGCTTTGCATTGAGCTCGTCTGCTGTCATATCTCTGATCTCACTAGCCTTCATTATTGCTCACCACCCGTTTCTTGAGTTTCTTTCTTAACAAACTTACATTTTACCGGAAGCTTGTGACTTGCAAGTCTCATAGCCTCTCTTGCGGTCTCCTCGCTTACGCCGGCGATCTCGAACATTACTCTGCCCGGCTTAACCACTGCTACCCAGTACTCGGGAGCACCTTTACCTTTACCCATTCGGGTTCCAAGGGGCTTCCTTGTTGCGGGCTTATCGGGGAAGATCTTGATCCAGACCTGACCGCCTCTCTTGATGTATCTTGTCATAGCGATACGGGCAGCCTCGATCTGATTTGAGGAGATCCATGCAGGCTCGAGTGACTGAAGACCGTACTCACCGTAGGAAACCTTGTTTCCTCTGTAGGCCTTACCTGTCATTCTGCCTCTGTGCTGTTTTCTGAACTTTACTCTCTTTGGAAGCAGCATTATGCGTTACCTCCTTCTCTTTTCGTCTCACGAGCCTTGTTGAACGGTCTGCGTCCGTCCCTGCTCTTGTCATTGCGGGGTCTTCTCTTCTTGGTGTCAGCGCCGTCATCTCTCTTATCAGATGCAGCTACCTGTCCCTTGAGAACCTCACCTCTGTAGATCCATACCTTTACGCCGAGCTTACCGTAGGTGGTGTTTGCCTCAGCGAAGCCGTAGTCAATATCAGCTCTGATGGTCTGCAGCGGGATCGTACCCTCATGATATGTCTCAGCTCTTGCGATCTCGGCTCCTGCAAGTCTGCCTGATACTCTGGTCTTGATACCCTTTGCACCGAGCTTCATTGCTCTGCCGATGGACTGCTTCATTGCTCTTCTGAACGAAACTCTGTCCTCGAGGTCGTGAGCTATCTTCTCAGCTACGAGCTGAGCGTTCAGGTCAGGCTGTCTTACCTCAACTATGTTGATCGAAACACCCTTACCGATCTTCTTTTCCAGATTTGCACGAAGCTTGTCGATCTCAGCTCCGCCTCTTCCGATCACGAGACCCGGCTTAGCGCAGTAAATGTGGATCCTTACCTTCTGAGCGCCGTCTTTACCGTTGAATCTCTCGATCTCTATCTTAGGAACACCTGCGTAAACGCACTTATCCGAAGGATTCTTGGATCTTCTGTTGAGATCCTTCATAATATACTTACGAATGTTGTAATCCTCTACAAGCGTATCACCGAAAGTGCCCTTATCTGCAAACCAGCGGGAATCCCAATTCTTGATCACACCGACACGCAGTCCGTGCGGATTAACTTTCTGTCCCATGATTTACCTCCTCTTTCAGTTATTCCTTTTCCTTGAGAACAACGGTGATATGCGATGTCCTCTTGAATATCCTATAAGCTCTGCCCTGTGCTCTTGGTCTGATTCTCTTCATTATCGGTCCCGGGCAAACATAACACTCAGAAACATAAAGGTTGTTCTTATCCATGTTATGATTGTTCTCAGCGTTTGCAGCAGCGGACTTCAGAAGCTTCTCAAGATATTCACTTGCAGCCTTTGGTGTATGCTTTACGGTTGCCATTGCAACGTCGTAATCCTTTCCTCTGATAAGGTCCAGAACGATCTGCACCTTACGGGGAGCAATACGAGCAGTTCTCAGAATTGCCTTTGCTTCCATCACGTTTCCTCCTTCCGCTTACTTACCGTTATTAGAGGTCTTTGATCCGGCATGACCCTTGTAGGTTCTTGTAGGAGCAAACTCTCCCAGCTTATGACCTACCATATCCTCTGTTACATATACAGGAACGTGTTTCCTTCCGTCATGTACGCCGAATGTATGACCAACGAACTCAGGGAAGATCGTCGAGGCTCTGCTCCATGTCTTGAGCACCTTCTTCTCGCCTGCTTCGTTCATTGCTACTACTCTTTTGTAGAGGGCCTCTTGTACATAAGGTCCCTTCTTGACACTTCTACCCATTGATCATCTGCCTCCTCTCAAATTACTTACCGTTTCTGCGCTTTACGATAAACTTATCGGAACGATGATGCTTAGCACGTGTCTTGTAACCCATTGTAGGCTTACCCCAAGGTGTAACAGGAGACGGACGTCCGATAGGAGCACGTCCCTCACCACCTCCGTGAGGATGGTCGCAGGGGTTCATTACGGAACCTCTTACTGTAGGTCTCCAGCCCATGTGACGCTTTCTTCCTGCCTTACCGATGTTTACATTCTCGTGGTCGATGTTGCCGACCTGTCCGACTGTTGCCATGCAGTTTACGGGAACTCTTCTCATCTCGCCCGAAGGGAGTCTGATGAGCGCATAAGCGCCTTCCTTACCCATAAGCTGAGCCATATTTCCTGCTGAACGAACGAGCTGAGCGCCCTTTCCGGGATAAAGCTCAATGTTGTGGATAAATGTACCCACAGGGATATTTGCCATTGCAAGAGCGTTGCCGGGCTTAATATCAGCGTCGGGTCCCGATCTTACAACATCACCGACTTTAAGGCCGTAGGGAGCGATGATATATCTCTTCTCTCCGTCCTCATACTGAAGAAGTGCGATGAATGCAGATCTGTTAGGATCGTACTCAATGGTAACTACCTTAGCGTCCATACCCATCTTATTTCTCTTGAAGTCGATAACACGATATTTTCTTCTCTCTCCGCCGCCTCTGTGACGAACGGTGATCCTGCCATAGCTGTTTCTGCCCGAATGCTTCTTGAGAGGCTCAAGCAGAGACTTGCAGGGAGCCGCCTTAGAAAGCTCGGAATAATCGGTAACGGTCATTCCACGTCTTCCTGCAGTGGTCGGCTTATAGCTCTTTATTGCCATTTGAAATTCAACTCCTTAAAAAGTTTTGCGAAAGGCTTTTGCCTTCCATACATACGTCCGGCGGAATAGTGCATCGGCAAAGCACTCAGTGCCTTACCCGAGCAGCCCTCGCTGCCTCGCCGGAGCTTACCGCCGTGTGCTCGGTATCACGCACATCTGCGGTTCAGGGCTAATTAGTAAAGTCCCTCAAAGAACTCAATGGTCTTATCGCCCTCGAGAGTAACGATAGCCTTTTTCCAGTCGGGGCGGTAGCCTACGCTTCTGCCCATTCTCTTCTGCTTGCCCTTAACTGTCATTGTATTTACCTTTGCCACCTTAACGCCGAACAGCTCCTCAACAGCCTTAGCTATCTCGATCTTGTTAGCGTCTTTAGCAACCTTGAAGGTATATCTGTTAGCCTGAAGTCTGTCCATGGAGTCCTCAGTGATAACAGGGGTCAAAATAATATCCTGAGCAGCTTTCATTATGCATATACCTCCTCGATTTTCTTAACAGCATCGGAAGATACGATAAACTTGTCATAGTTCATTATGTCATAAACGCTGAGAGTGTTTACCGTTGCTGTCTTGACTCCCGGAATGTTGGCAGCGCTCTTAACGATCTTCTGATCTGCCTCAGCAGTTACGATCAGAGCCTTGCCCTCAACCTTGAGAGCCTTGAGCATCTCAACGATCGTCTTTGTCTTGAACTCTTCTGTCTTGATAGCGTCAACAACAACGAGGTTCTCGTCTGCTACCTTTACGGAGAGAGCCGACTTCATTCCGAGTCTTCTTTCCTTCTTATTAAGCGAATAGCTGTAATCTCTGGGCTTAGGGCCGAGTGCAACACCGCCGTGTACCCACTGCGGAGCTCTGATAGAGCCCTGTCTTGCATGACCTGTACCCTTCTGTCTCCAAGGCTTTCTTCCGCCTCCTCTTACCTCTGTTCTGGTGAGAGTAGACTGTGTGCCCTGTCTCTGGTTAGCGAGATAGTTTACAACCATTGCGTGTAAAATGGTCTTGTTTGGCTCGATGCCGAAAATAGCATCATTAAGCTCAGTGTCGGCAACCTTTACGCCCTTCATGTCAAATACTGAGATCTGTGACATAACTATTCCTCCTTCCACTAAGCCTTCTTCTTAACGCAGTCTGTAATAGTTACTGTACCGTTCTTAGGACCGGGAACAGCTCCCTTAACTGCAATAAGATTGTTTTCTGCGTCGATCTTCACGATCTTAAGGTTCTGAACAGTAACCTTTACGTTACCGTACTGACCCGGCATTCCCTTGCCCTTGAAGATCCTCGAAGGCGATGAGCAAGCGCCCATTGAGCCTGCGTGTCTGTGTACAGGGCCTGTACCGTGTGTTTCCTTAAGTCTTGCGAAGTTGTGGCGCTTGATCGTGCCGCTGAATCCGTGACCCTTGCTTGTGCCGCTTACATCTACGATGTCGCCCTCGGCAAAGGTGTCAGCCTTTACGATGTCGCCTACGTTAAGAGCCGAGATGTCCTCAAGTCTGAATTCCTTAAGAGTTCTCTTCATAGCAACGTCTGCCTTCTTGAAGTGACCCTGAAGGGGCTTGTTCACTCTCTTAGCCCTGATCTCTCCGAAGCCAAGCTGTACAGCCTCGTATCCGTCATTCTCTGTGGTCTTCTTCTGAACTACCACACACGGACCTGCTTCGATAACTGTTACAGGAACTACCTTTCCTGTCTCATCGAAGATCTGTGTCATACCGATCTTCTTTCCGATGATACCTTTCTGCATTGTTTTTTCCTCCTATTGGTTATTGGTCGGTTCCCCGACATGACCTGCGGTCTGCAACGTTTCCGAGATCAGCTCTCTGCGATCTCGTTTGGGGATTACTTGATCTCCATTACGATGTTTACGCCTGCAGGAAGTTCAAGATTCTCAAGAGTAGATGTTGTCTCCTTTGTAGGTCTGATAACATCGATCAGTCTCTTGTGTGTTCTGAGCTCGAACTGCTCACGGCTGTCCTTGTACTTATGAACAGCTCTCAGGATCGTGATGATCTCCTTGTCGGTAGGAAGCGGGATAGGACCCGATACCTGTGCGCCCGAACGCTTGATTGCATCAACGATCTTTGCAGCTGCAGCATCTACTACTGCGTGCTCGTAACCCTTGATCTTGATTCTGATCTTCTCATTGACTGCCACTTAAATCGCCTCCTTAGTGCATTTGTTGTTCAGGGGGCGGCTTCCGGAACGAAAGCCTCAGTCAATTGTATGAATGTTCGTCAGCAAGCTGTACACTATATATAGTATACAAGCACGACCACTCACACAACTGACCCGGTTTTCATTCCAAAAGCCTCTGTAATACCGTTCAAATCACCTTTTTGCGATTTACACTCTGCCGTGTGTTCCCTGTCTTGTCCGTTAAAAATATCCGAAAAACGCAAACGCTTTTCGGACTCCAAAACAGCTCACACAGACACCGCACCCACGCCAAAGCGGAACCCCGCCCTCGCAAGAAGCATAAGCACATACTGTGTTCGGTATTACAGTCGCCCGGTTTGAAATCGGACATACTCCACGGAAATTACCTGACGCACCGTCAGCAACCTTCCGCTTCATCGCATATCTTTGTTCCGGCATAAGCCGAAACCTCGCAGTCACGCAAGTTTGATTATAACACACCTCTCCCGTTTTTTCAAGCACTTTCATATTTTGTTCACAGAGAAATTTTATAAACTTCCCCGAACATTTTTAGTGATTTTTCACAAATTCCTTCTCAAAACCCGAAATCCGCCCCTTGACAATGGCTTACCGATGTGGTATAATAATATCAGAAAAGGAGAACGTACCGCTAGTAAGCGGCCACCTCCTAAGACTGGTAATAAATTAATAACCGTCCTTATTGGCGTGAGGGCGGTTATCTTTTTTTATTGCAGTTGTCGAGTATGACCCCGACAATATTCGTGATAAGTAACATCAAAGTCAGTACCTCGAGTACACTCACTATGCTCACC
>OCVV011360657.1_pt1 | contig 15039 bp, 11 predicted proteins | sample 1539721 | NCBI WGS metagenome assembly OCVV01 (sample SAMN02144230, study PRJEB22623) | gut metagenome | biome: sheep rumen | host: Ovis aries | place: New Zealand
TGGGTGAGAAGATGATGAAATGGAAAACTTGTTTTCAAATTTCAACATCTTGCTTACACAACCATTTCAAAGAAATGAAAACCTTTGAAGATGTTTTCTCGGTTTTTCTTCAATCTTCAACCGAAGGTCATCGACTGAGCAGAAGAAAATTACGAATTACAAATCATAAACTTCAAAGTTCAAACCTCAAAGTTCAAAGAATATAGCATTGCTTGCAATGCGTTCGCCGACGCATCTTGAAGGCGAAAGCAGAGCTTGTAAACTTCAAAAACATTATCTAAAACGAGACGGCAGTTTACTTAGCTTCTCTTTTAAATATTTTTTAAGCCCCCTATCGCCTAACACTTCAATATCCTCAAATAGTCCCAGAATAAAGCGTCCTATTCCAATATAGCTTGCCACAGGAAGATGCAGAAGCCAATGGCACTCATCTTCCTGTTCAAAGAAGCACACGCTTTGTGGATATTCTTCTATCATGAGGTTGTGAGAGAGAATGCCCATTCTTAGAGTGACTGCATATTTCTTTTCGCCACTAAACTGGAAGATATCTGTAAATACTTTCTTGTGCCTTCTACTGTTTATCCAAGGTGTATCGTAGATTTCAACTGAAGAAATGCGCAAAAGCTTAAATGTTTTATTCTGCTTAGACGATAACTCGTAACAGCGAACATCCATATTGCTATTGAAAAACATAAAAGGCTCTACAATTCTATCAGAAACGGTTCGACTATGTGGAGAAGAATAACCTTGCAAACAAACCATTTTCCTATGCGAAATTGCTTCGCTAAGCTTTGAATAATTAGCAACCGCCTGAGCATGATATTTCTCATCGGTAAAAAAGCGCAAGTTATAATACACTTCAAGCTTGCGCCTTATGGTACTCACCATAGGATTATTCTGATCGTTGGCAGCAACAAGCCCATGCAGAAAGGTTGCTTCTGCCTCATTAAAGTTAACAAGATCTGTCAACATTCTAAAGAATGGCGAACGAACATCCATTCTATAGCGATGATCTTCTTCTATAATATAAAAGCCCTGATCAGTAAAGGAATGAAGATAGTTGTATAGTTGTCGGCGGGTAACATTAATTTTCTCACACAACTCTTGTGCTGTATATGATGTTCCGTCAACAAGTGTCAGGATTAATTTAAGTTCTTTATGCAACGCCTCCATAAACGATCAATCTTTGAAGTCTAACGACAGTTCTTCACTTCCGAGCAGATTATACGATTTTCTGTGATAAGGGCTCACTCCATACTCCTTTATACCCAAACGATGCTTCTTGGTTGGATAACCCTTGTTGCTTGCCCAGTCGTAATAAGGATATTCCTTAGCAAGTTCTTCCATATAATCATCACGATAGGTTTTAGCGAGAATGCTGGCAGCAGCTATAGCCTGATACTTGCCATCACCCTTGATAACGCAAGTATGAGGAAGAGGTTCACCTCCTATTCCCTGTGTAGAACGCGATTTTAGTAAACGTTCAGGCGCAGAAGGATAGTATTTATCAAATCGGTTACCATCAATAATCAAAGCCTCAGGAGACACCTTCAAAGCAGCCACCGCCCTATGCATAGCCAAGAAACTGGCATGCAGAATATTTATCTTATCAATCTCTTCAGGAGTAACCACACCAACAGCCCATGCTACGGCATCCTGCTTTATCTGTTCACGCAGAACATATCGCTTTTTAATGCTGAGCTGCTTTGAATCATTCAAATCAGGATTATTATAGTCCTTAGGCAAAATAACGGCTGCAGCATACACACTTCCAGCAAGACAGCCTCGTCCTGCTTCATCGCATCCAGCCTCAATCTTATCAAGATAAAAATGTGGTTCTAACATAAATCAATATCTATTTTGATGCAAAAGTAATGTTTGAAACACAAAAAAACAGGCTAAATTGTTAATACATCTTAACTATTAACACTTTTAACAATTCAAAAGCACACGTGGAAATTTTACTTCCACGACTACAAATAACTTTGCACACATAAAGTTGAAACAAAACATATTATTATGGAAAAGAATATTTCAATCCTAACGCCAGAAGTTGCTTTAAACAACAAGAGCACAAAGAATACTATTGAAACTATCAAGAGTATTGCAAACACCGCTATGAAACCAGTACATTGGCTATCAACCTACTACTCTTCTGTATTAGGCCAAAAAATAAGCACTAAGCAAACTCTACTACTCCTTAATGCACAAGCTGCATTTGTTATGACGGCCTTTCCCGCAGAAGCCCATTTTGTTGTTAGAATTATATGTCTTTCATGGTTTATCAAAGCAGTATGGGCATGTAAGCAAGTGCTTTAAAACATCTTGCTTACACGTTCAATTCCTGCAATAAAACTATCAATCTCGTCTTTTGTATTATAAAAGGAGAAGGAAGCACGAACTGTTCCCAACACCCCAAGACGATCCATCAAAGGTTGAGCACAATGATGACCTGTACGCACGGCAATACCTAAGTGGTCAAGAAGAGTTCCCATATCCATGTGGTGTATGTTGCCCACATTAAAACTAATTACAGCATCAGATACGTTGAATGTAGGATGCCCATAGATATGCATATCTGGTATCTGGCGCATCTTATCAAGAGCATATTGGGTGAGTTCCTGCTCATAACGCTCAATATTATCCATGCCAATAGCCGACACATAGTCGAGAGCCTTTGCCAAACCACTTGTAGCGATATAGTCAGGAGTACCAGCTTCAAACTTCAATGGTGGTTGTTCAAAGGTTGTTCCTTCAAAACTTACACGGGCTATCATCTCGCCACCACCCTGATATGGTGGCAGTTTGTCGAGCCATTCCTCCTTACCAAAGAGCACACCGATACCAGTAGGACCATAGATTTTATGTCCACTGAAAACAAAGAAGTCACAATCAATATCCTGCATATCTACTTTGAAATGAGGAGTGCTCTGAGCACCATCAATAAGAGCAGGAACATTATGTTCATGTGCTATACGAACAATATCCTTAACAGGATTAACCGTTCCAAGGACATTACTTACATGGGCAACACTCACTATCTTTGTTTTCTCTGTAAACAAATTCTTGTAAGCATCCATATCAAGCACGCCATCATCGCTCATTGGAATAACCTTTAGAACGATACCTTTCTTACGAGCTTGCAACTGCCATGGAACGATATTGGAATGATGCTCCATAACCGATACGATAACCTCATCACCCTCGTGCATGAATTCATCACAGAAACAGCTTGCAACAAGATTTATACCCTCGGTTGTTCCACGAGTGAACACTATTTCATTAACCGATTTGGCATTAATGAATTTCCTTACTGTTTCACGGGCAGCCTCATGAAGGTCGGTAGCCTGTTGACTCATCCAATGAACGCCACGATGAACGTTAGCATTCACATTAAGATACTCCTCGCGCATAGCATCAAGCACACAGATAGGTTTCTGTGTTGTTGCTGCATTATCAAAATACACAAGCGGTTTATTATAAACCGTACGAGATAGTATTGGAAAGTCTTTTCGTATATTCTCGATATTCATCTTACTTACAAAGTTTACAACCTTCGCACTTATTAAGCTGTCCACGGAAACGAAGTTCCACAAGATGATGAAGACGATCGCGCAAAGGTTCGAGTTCCATCTTATCAATAACCTCATTAATAAAAGCAAACTCCAAAAGAAGTTTTGCCTCTTCAACGCTCACTCCACGCTGCTGCATATAGAAAAGAGCAGCATCGTTAAGCTGACCGACAGTAGAACCGTGATTACATTTCACATCATCGGCATAAATCTCAAGCATTGGCTGAGTGTACATACGTGCCTCCTTGGTAGTACAGAGATTCTGATTTGTCTGCTGTGATGTAGTCTTCTGAGCATCCTTACGAACAAGCACACGACCAGCAAAAGCACCAACAGACTTATCATTCAACACATACTTGTAGAGAATATTGCTATCACAATGAGGCACCTGATGATCAATGAGTATATTATTGTCAACATGCTGACTCTTGTCGGCAATCACACAACCATTACAATTACATTCAGCTCCCTCACCTTTAAACACAAGATTAAGCATATTACGTGTAAAGCCATTATGCAAAGTGATAACATTATGGTTCACTCTACTGCTACGCTGCTGATCAACGTAAACATTACTTACACGCGCGTTCTTGTAATGAGTTTCTTCAAGACAATTAAGTTCCAAACTGGCATTCTCATCTACAAAGGCTTCTATAACCTGTGTAGAGAGGAAATTACGATCGTCAACAGCATGATCACAGAAAAGGAACTTTGCCTCGGCACCTTCCTCAAGCACTATTAGTACTCTACGGTTAACCATAAGGTCAACATCCGAACGAAGGATATTTATAACCTGAATGGTACGATCAACCTTTACATTTTTAGGTACATAAACGAAAAGGCCGTCTTGAGCAAGCATAGTATTCAAAGCAGTAACAGCATCCTCATTTGTCTTTGCAAGTTTACCATAATACTTGCTTACAAGCTCAGGTTTCTCTGTTGCTACCTGACTCAAAGAACCGATAACCACACCTTCGGGAAGATTCCCCTTAGGTAATGCCTTGGTGTAGAAAGCGTCATTAACAACAAAATAGAGCAGAGTGCTCAGATTAGGCACATCACACTTGAAAGCCTGATAAGGATCAACAGGAATATCAAGACGATTGATATTCAACCCATAGTCGGGCTCAAAAAGCTGTTGCATATCAGAATACTTATATCGCTCAACCTTTCTTGTTGGGAAACTCTGATTCTTGAAGTCATCAAAAGCCTTGTCACGAATAGCATTCATTGGTGCTGACGAATGACTCTTGATAGCTGCAGCCTGAGCTGTATATAAGTTAATATATTGAATTTCTGAACTCATATTACTTTCCATATTTGGCATCAGCCTCTTCCTTTATCCAATCATAACCACGTTTCTCTATCTCCTTAGCCAACTCAGGACCTGCGGTCATAACGATACGTCCATTATAGAGAACGTGAATAATATCAGGCTTAATCATATCAAGCAGACGCTCGTAGTGAGTGATAACTATGGCACTTGTTTCTGAAGTGTGCATCTTGTTAACACCATCAGCAACGATACGCATAGCATCAACATCAAGACCAGAGTCGGTCTCATCAAGGATGCTGAGTTTTGGCTCAAGCATAGCCATCTGGAAAATCTCGTTGCGTTTTTTCTCACCACCAGAGAAACCTTCGTTAACGCTACGATGAGCAAGCTTAGAATCCAACTCTACCAACTGACGCTTTTCACGCATCAGCTTTATGAAGTCGGTAGCTTTCAAAGGCTCCTTGCCTTCATACTGACGCTTAGCATTAACAGCAGCCTTCATGAAGTTTGTCATGCTCACACCAGGAATCTCAACAGGATACTGGAACGAAAGAAACAAGCCTTCACGAGCACGATCCTCAGGCTTCATCTCAAGAAGATTCTTGCCGTTGAAGATTGCCTCACCATCAGTAACGGTGTAAAGAGGGTTACCAGTGAGCACAGCACTAAGGGTTGACTTTCCTGATCCATTAGGACCCATGATAGCATGAATCTCACCATCCTTGATGGTAAGGTTTATGCCTTTCAATATCTCTTTGCCAGCAATTGTGGCGCACAAATTTTTAACTTCTAACATAGTAACATATTTAATTAGGAGTTAGGAGATAGGAGTTAGGAGTTATTAGTTATTACTCACTTCCTACAACCGCTCCTGAATTATTATTCCTTGTGGTTTTTGTTATAGATATGAATATTTTTTTGAGTTCCAAGCAATCGTCAGACAATGATTTATATTGTTCTGACGAGAGATAATCTGTTTTCAATAATATCTCTAACCAATACAATGTTTCAGAACATTCTTTTAAAGATATATAGCATTTTGCCAAAAAATCTTTTCTGCTTGTTCCATATTGTGCTTCAGCTAAATTAGCCCCAATACTGGTTCCACTCCGTACTATTTGTTTTGATATTACATACTCATGCTTCTCGTTATAAAGATATTGAGATAGACGTACAATACGAACCGAGAAATCGATACACTTATTATATAAAAATAATCTAAAGTTTTCCATACGCTAACTACTAACCACTAACTACTAACTACTATCTCCTATCTCCTATCTCCTAACTCTATCCAACTGTTCCTTCCAAGGAAACTGATAATAGTTTTTGAGCTTCTACCGCAAACTCCATAGGGAGCTTGTTGAGCACATCCTTAGCATATCCATTCACGATAAGTCCCACAGCCTCTTCGGTAGGAATACCTCTCTGATTACAGTAGAATAGCTGGTCTTCAGAAATCTTAGAGGTGGTTGCCTCGTGTTCAAAGATAGCAGTATCATTATGCACATCCATATATGGGAATGTGTGAGCGCCACAGTTACTACCAAGCAACAAACTGTCACATGAGCTATAGTTACGGGCATTGTCGGCATTTGATGTTGCGCGAACAAGACCACGATAGCTATTCTGACTATGTCCAGCAGAGATACCCTTAGAGATGATTGTTGATTTGGTGTTCTTACCCATATGAATCATCTTTGTACCTGTATCTGCTTCCTGATAGTTATTGGTAACAGCAACACTATAGAACTCGGCAACACTATTGTCACCACGCAACACACATGAAGGATATTTCCAAGTGATGGCTGAACCAGTCTCTACTTGTGTCCAGCTGAGTTTCGAGTTAACCCCACGCAAATCACCGCGCTTTGTAACAAGGTTCAACACACCACCCTTACCATCCTCATCACCAGGATACCAGTTCTGAACAGTAGAGTATTTCACCTCTGCATTATCAAGAACAACAATCTCCACAACGGCTGCGTGCAACTGGTTCTCATCACGCATAGGAGCGGTACAACCTTCAAGATAGCTTACATAGCTATCATCGTCAGCAACGATAAGAGTACGCTCAAATTGTCCTGTGTTACGCGCATTGATACGGAAATAGCTGCTCAACTCCATTGGACAACGAACACCCTTAGGGATATACACGAAAGAGCCATCGCTAAATACAGCAGAGTTCAACGCAGCAAAGAAATTATCACGATAAGGAACTACCGAACCGAGATATTGCTTAACAAGATCAGGATGTTCCTTTACTGCTTCACCTATACTTGAGAAGATTATTCCCTTCTCTGCCAATTGTTTCTTGAAAGTTGTCTTTACTGACACAGAGTCCATGATAGCATCAACAGCCACACCACTCAATGCAAGACGTTCTTCCAAAGGAATACCAAGCTTATCAAAAGTTTTCTCCAACTCAGGATCAATTTCCTTGTTGGCTGGTTTCTTTGCCAAAGGGTCAGCATAGTATGATATTGCCTGATAGTCTATCTTAGGCACATTAACATGTCCCCATTTGGGTTCCTTCATACTCTGCCAATGACGAAAAGCCTTCAAGCGGAAATCAAGAAGCCATTCTGGCTCACCTTTCTTTTCAGAAATGAGACGAACAATATCCTCATTCAATCCCACTGGGATGACATCGGTATGCACGTCTGTGGTGAAGCCATATTCATATTTCTTCTCGGCAACCTCTTTGACGAATTTATTCTGTTCTGTTTGCGCCATTTGTTTAATACCTATTTTTATAGGAAATAGCCACAAATATTATGCCAGAATTTAATCTGGTAACATTTGTGGCTACTATTGTTGTATCATAAAGAGTTTACAACTTCTGCTCTACCTCAATCTCTGTGAAGGTTTCGATGATATCGCCAACCTGAAGATCGTTGTAGTTTGTAAGACTGATACCACACTCAAGACCGGTAACAACCTCCTTAACATCGTCCTTGTAGCGTTTCAAAGCTGCAATGGTAGCTGTGTGAACAACAATACCATCACGAACTACACGACCCTTGTCCTTAGAGTGTACCTTACCTTCGATAACCATAGCACCGGCAACGGTACCAACCTTGCTGATCTTGAATACCTGCTTAACTTCAACCTGACCTGTGACAATCTCTTTCTTCACCTTATCAAGCATACCAACCATAGCGCTCTTGATATCGTCGATAGCATCATAGATGATTGAGTAGGTGTTGATATCTACACCCTCACGCTCGGCAAGTTTGCGAGCATCAGCAGAAGGACGAACCTGGAAGCCAACGATAACTGCATCTGAAGCCGATGCAAGCATAACGTCGTTTTCAGAGATCTGACCAACAGCCTTGCTGATAACATTTACCTGTACCTTCTCAGTAGAGAGTTTGATGAATGAGTCGGCAAGAGCCTCAACAGATCCATTGGTGTCACCCTTAACGATGATGTTAAGTTCGTGGAACTCACCACGTGCAATACGATGAGAGATATCACCAAGGGTAAGACGTTTCTGAGTGCGCAAGCCCTGCTCACGCTGCAACTGCTCACGCTTGTTAGCAATCTCACGAGCTTCCTGCTCTGTTTCTATAACATGGAACTGGTCACCAGCTGTAGGAGCGCCATTCAAACCAAGTACGATAGCTGGTTCTGCAGGCTTAACATTATCAATATTCTGGTTACGCTCATTGAAGAGAGCCTTAACACGTCCCCAGCTTGTACCAGCCAGAACAATGTCGCCAACCTTCAATGTACCATTGCTTACAAGCACAGTAGAAACGAAACCACGTCCCTTGTCAAGTGATGACTCGATGATTGTACCGGTAGCCTTACGATTTGGATTTGCCTTCAGGTCGAGCATATCTGCCTCGAGGAGCACCTTCTCCATAAGGTCTTCAACGCCAATACCCTTCTTGGCACTAATCTCCTGACACTGGTACTTTCCACCCCACTCTTCAACAAGGAGGTTCATCTGTGACAGGTCTTCACGAATCTTATCTGGGTTAGCTCCTGGCTTATCAATCTTGTTGATTGCAAATACCATTGGAACGCCTGCTGCTTGAGCGTGAGCGATAGCCTCCTTCGTAGTAGGCATCACAGAGTCGTCGGCAGCGATGATGATGATTGCGATATCGGTAACCTGAGCACCACGGGCACGCATGGCGGTGAACGCCTCGTGACCTGGAGTATCAAGGAATGTTACCTTGCGACCATCCTTTAAAGTAACGGCATAAGCACCAATGTGCTGAGTGATACCACCAGCCTCACCGGCAATAACGTTGGTGTTGCGGATATGGTCGAGCAAAGAAGTCTTACCGTGGTCAACGTGACCCATCACAGTTACGATTGGAGCACGTGGCACGAGATCGTTCTCATCGTCCTCCTCCTCGCTAACAGCTTCTTGTACCTCAGCACTAACATATTCTGTTGTGAAACCGAACTCATCGGCAACCATGTTAATGGTCTCTGCATCAAGACGCTGGTTGATAGATACCATGATACCAACGCTCATCAAGGTTGAGATAACCTGTGTTACGCTGACATCCATCATTGTAGCCAACTCACTTACTGTAACGAACTCTGTGAGTTTAAGTATCTTACTCTCCTTGCGTTCCTGTGAAGCCTCCTTCTGCAGTTTCTCCTGAACAGCCTCGCGCTTTTCCTTACGGTATTTAGCACCCTTCTTGTTCTGGTTCTTGCTGGTGAGACGAGCAAGTGTCTCTTTTACCTGACGTGCTACTGCCTCGTCATCCACCTCCAGAGGTTTCTGGTTTTTCTTGTTGCGGTTCTTCTTGTTGCGGCCCTTACCATTATTATTGTTGTTATTGTTATTCTGGTTAGCGGCTGCATTGATATCTACGCGTTCCTTGTTGATACGAACGCGTTTCTTACGTTCACCATTACCATTCTGCTGTGCTTTCTCCTCACGTTCCTTACGCTTCTCTTCCTTTGTCTTCTTCTTAGGACGAGTGCTCTGGTTGAGTGAGTCAAGGTCGATCTTACCCAACACGTTCACCTTTGGAGCATTGAGAATTTTCTTCTCGCTCTTCAACATGAACACGCCTTCATCTGCTTTCTGCTCAACAACAGTTTTTTTATCTTCTGTCTTAGCATTTGCAGCTGGTTTTTCTACCTTCACCTCAGCAGGCTTTGCTGCCTTTGGTGTCTCTTTTGGAGCCTCAGCCTTTGGAGCTGCTGGTTTCTCCACCTTTGGAGCAGCAGGCTTTGGTTCTTTCTTAGGTTCCTGGCTGACGGCAGCAGCCTTTGGTTCTGGAGCCTTCTTCTCTACAGGAGCAGCAGACTTTGTAGCCGAAGCATGCTTGCCGAGCTTATCGAGGTCAATCTTGCCAACAGGTTTGAACTGCTGGATACCTGATTTCTCAAGCAGGCTCTCTGTGTGCTGAGCCTTCTGCTCTGGAGCGTGCTTCTTCTCCTTTGGTTTCTTCTGGAAGAGTTTTTCAGCTTCGTTGCGAACTTCAGCGTCTTGCTTGAAAGCTTCCACGAGAGCCCTATACTGCTCATCGTTGAGCTTGAAATTCTGGTCGGCTGCAATCTCACCCAGGTTTTTCTTTGATTCAAGGAATTCAACTGCCGTTTGAAGTCCTATATTTAATTCACGAATTGCTTTATTTAATCTGATGCTCATATATTCTTTATTCCTTCCTTTTTACGTCGTTTTATTAGTTATCGAATTCCGCACGAAGTACGTCGAGTACGTGGTCAACGGTTTCCTCTTCAAGGTCAGCCTTCTCAACCAACATATCACGAGGTGCATTGAGCACAGCCTTTGCGGTATCCAGACCAATCTTCTTGATTGAGTCGATAACCCACTGATCAATTTCATCAGAGAACTCGTCCAAGTAGATATCTTCATCAACCTCGCCCTCTGGTACCTCACGGAACACGTCGATAGTGTATTCGGTGAGCATAGAAGCCAACTTGATGTTCAATCCACCACGACCGATAGCCAAACTTACTTCCTCTGGCTGCAGATAAACCTCTGCCTTCTTCTCCTCTTCATTAATGTTGATAGAAGAGATTTGTGCAGGGCTGAGTGCACGCTGGATGAAGAGCTTCACATTTGATGTATAGTTGATTACATCGAGATTTTCGTTACAGAGTTCACGAACAATACCGTGAACACGGCTACCCTTAACACCGACGCAAGCTCCTACTGGATCGATACGCTCATCGAAGCTTTCAACAGCAATCTTTGCACGTTCTCCAGGCATACGGGCAATCTTGCGGATAGCTATCAAGCCATCGTTGATTTCAGGAACCTCAGCCTCGAGCAAACGCTCCAGGAACATTGGGCTTGTACGGCTCAGGATAATCTTTGGATTGTTGTTCTCATTATCTACGCGAGCGATAACGGCACGGATTGTCTCACCCTTGCGATATACATCTGAAGGGATCTGCTCGCTCTTTGGCAAGATAAGCTCGTTGTTCTCATCGTCAACAACAAGAACCTCGCGCTTCCAAACCTGATATACTTCACCTGCAACAATCTGACCAACACGATCCTTATATTTGTTGTAAAGAGAGTCGTGTTCAAGTTCAAGAATCTTAGAAGCCAGAGTCTGGCGAAGGTTCAAAATAGCACGACGACCGAACTTAGCAAAGTTCACAGGCTCTGACAACTCCTCGCCAACCTCATAATCGGGTTGAATCTTCTGAGCGTCTTTCAGAGCTATCTCTTTATTCTCATCCTCTACTTCACCGTTGGCTACTACCATACGGTTGCGATAAATCTCAAAGTCACCCTTGTCTGGGTTCACGATAACGTCGAAGTTCTCGTCGCTACCGAAGATTTTTGCGAGCACATTGCGGAAGCTCTCCTCAAGAACGCTCACAAGAGTAGTACGATCGATATTCTTCGTTTCCTTAAACTCGCGAAAGGTATCAATCAAGCTTACCTGCTCTTCTTCAATTTTCTTTGCTGCCATAGCTTATTTGAAATTTATTATGTATTTAGTATATTTCACTTTATCCATCTGGAAAGCATAGTCAACATCCATCTTCTGTGGACGTTTCTTACCTTCCACCATCACTTTTTCATTGACAGACACAACAAAATCGTTTCCATCAACACTCTTCAAGGTACCAACAAACTTTTTACCTTCTTCATTAAGCACCTCAACTTGCTCGCCTATGCAGTTGATATACTGCTGGGCAACCTTGAATGGCTGTCCAAGGCCAGCTGAGCCTACCTCGAGCTCATAATCCTCCTCGTCACGACTGAGACGTTCTTCGATATACTTACTCAGATCGGCACAGTCTTCAATCCACACGCCATCGGCGTGATCAATTTCAACAACGATTTTGTCATCCTGGCTGATTTCTATGTCAACAAGGAAATATTCCTTATCCTGCAGCCACTCGTCAACTAATTTTTTTACGACGTTTTTGTCAATCATATATGTTATATTAAAATAAAATGAGGAGCTCTCTCGGAGCCCCTCATTCCACTGAACGGTGCAAAATTACGAATATTTTCCGTAGCATCCAAACATTTTGCCGTTTTTCCGCTCTTTTTTCCGTTTTTCCACCTTAATATATCACTTTCCTATCAGTTTTTCTTGTTTTTAAACAACAAAACGAATCTACACGTTTATTATTTCTCTATAATGCTTCTATAATCCGTCTATATTGTTTTTCGAAATCAACAAAATCACATTTTATTACATTTCTGCTTTTATATCCCTTCGAGATGCGTTCGAGATGCTTTCGAGATGCCTTTAGGATGCCTTTAGGATTCGTTTAGGACAAATTCATGATAACCTGCAATGGTTTTTAAACCCCGAAATTAGTTAACTTTCTACTTGTTACTTCTCCTTTCCTCTTTAGAGAGGTTTGGTGTGAGGCATTTATTATACTCGCTTTCGTTCTTCAGCAACTCGAGTGCCTTGCTGAATTGTCTATCGTGGCGAAGCGCATAAATTATGCCACCACGTTGGAAATAATATGCAGGAATAATAGTTGTAGCCAAAGCCTCTTTCACGTCTTTCTTATTCAAGTCAAGATCACGTTGCATGTCATGTTTCAGATTCTTTGCGAACGCATCAAACTCTGCCTTAGCATCATCATAATATCCTTCTATCTTGGCAGCTTCAACAAGTTGCTTCCAAAGTCTATCGGTAATACTTGTAAAATGATACTTATGTTGAGCTACAAAGTTCTTAAAATTCTCATATTCCTCATCCGAGATTTCAAACTCAGAAGCAGGAGCTATCGTTGGATGTTCAGCAATATAATTCGCTACATAATCAAGCACAGTTTCGGTTGAATCCATCACCCCAAAGAGATAGGTCTGTATAGTTGAAGCGGTATCAGGATGAACCACAACATCTGGTTTTATACCACCGCCATCGCGCACCTCTCGTCCACCTGCAGTATAAAACACTTTTGTAAGCGAATCGGGCACATGTTCAATATACCCACCACGATTATGCTTGTAGTTAATAGCCTGAATACATCTACCACTTGGAATATAATATTTATTTGTGGTAAGCTTAAGATTACCATTATATGGAGTATCTATAGTCATCTGCACAAGTCCCTTACCAAAAGTACGGGTACCCATAATAACAGCACGATCCAAATCCTGCAAAGCACCACTTGTAATCTCGCTGGCACTTGCCGAATTTCCATTTACCAACACCACAATAGGCATGATAGTGTCGAGAGGTTCAACAGTTGTCTTGTATTCATGATTCATACGTTTGAGCTTTCCACGGTTAGAAACAACAGTAACACCCTTACGCACGAACATATTTACTATATTAACAGCCTCCTGCTCCAAACCACCTCCATTGTTTCTAAGGTCGAAAACAAGATTCTTCATACCTTGCTTCTTCAACTCAATAAAAGCATTACGAACATCCTTTGAGCAGTTTTCGGTAAACGAAGTAAGACTAATATATCCCGTTTTTTCGGTAACCATACCATAATAAGGAACAGATGGCATTTGGATAGCACGGCGAACAATCTTCACTTTTAGTTCCTTGCCTGTAGCAAGTCGTTTCACCCGAAGCACAAAACTTGTACCCGCATCACCACGCAAACGCTCACTCACATACTGAGTACTTCTGCCCATCATCGACTCGTTGTCAATAGCCAGCACAAGATCACCTTTCTTCAGCCCAGCCTCAGCAGCAGGCATATTCTCATACGGCTCCTCTATAAAGCTGCAATTATATTTCGGACTAAAACGAATCAGCGCACCTATACCGGCATACTTTCCAGTAACCATCATCTTGAGCTTCTGCACCTCACTCTCTGGATAATACTCTGTATAAGGATCGAGCGAACGCAACATTGCTTGAATACCATTACCAATAACAGTATCGGCATCCAAAGTATCAACATAAAGCATATCCAGCCCTTTATAGATAGAACTGAACACATCCAGATTCTTAGCTATCTTAAATTCATGATCTTTGTCTTTCTGTGCCATAACAGGCAAACTCAGCAAAATCATCAACGAAATAAATATCTTCTTCATGCTATTCGTGTTAATTTTAAATTCTATGTAGATAAAAGAAGTTAGAAGGAGATAATTTAGAATTAATATTGAAAGATGGAAATAATGAAATATGGAAGTATTGCAACTATCCAATCTTCAATTGCTAAGCATTTATCTCCTATCTCCGCCGCTTTTAAAGCGGCATATCTTCTTTTGACTTCCTACGACTCTTTTTTTTCTTCGGACAAAAGTAATATATAATAAGGAGAAAGCAGCAGCAAAGCGAAAAAATTACAGTATTTTTGCAAGAAATGAAAAATTTTCCTCAAAAAGTTTGGTGGAATAAAAAAAACGTTGTACTTTTGCACTCGCAATCAAACAAAGGATTAGCACTAATGCTTCAATAGCTCAGTTGGTTAGAGCACCTGACTGTTAATCAGGGGGTCGTTGGTTCAAGCCCATCTTGAAGCGCTAAAAAGGAAATTACAGAAATGTAATTTCCTTTTTTGTTTACCTCACCCCAACCCTCTCCGAAGGAGAGGGAGAAACTACAGCCTGAGTTTCTTTTATATTAAGAGCTAAAGTTTCGTAAGTGAATATACTCTGTATTTTTCTCTTAATATAAAAGAAAATAAAGACGATTAAAAAGAAGCCTCTCCCATCCCTCTCCAGTAGGAACCAACGGTCGCTGTTCGGCGATAGTCGAGGGAAAGCAAAGGGCTAACTAATTGGCGTTTCTTGCT
>OCVV012885691.1_pt1 | contig 15038 bp, 6 predicted proteins | sample 1539721 | NCBI WGS metagenome assembly OCVV01 (sample SAMN02144230, study PRJEB22623) | gut metagenome | biome: sheep rumen | host: Ovis aries | place: New Zealand
ACCAGAGGGGATGATCTCCTCGCCCGGACGTAACAACGCATTGAAATCGTGGATAAACGTGGGGAAGAGGCGCAGGAAGATATCGTCGAAGTTATCGAAGAACGCCTTCAGCTCGTCTTCCTTCAGCTGGTCGCTGCCTGTCATGCGCATCAGATCAGCCTGCTGACCGGCCTTGAGCTTGCGGTTAATCTTGATACGGTAGTTGTCGAGCTTGTCGATATACTCGGAACAGATACTCAAGAACTTACCGATATACACATCCTTCACACGGTTGGAATCGTTGAGATGACGGTTAACCTCCGAGAGGTCGTCGTTACGCTGCGAGAGCTGGGCGTTGAGCATAGCCAGCTCATCGTTGGCTGTCTTCAGCTCATTACGTGCCAATGCCAGCTGCTTGCGCTTCTTGGAGACATAGAGCAGCAGAACCAGCAGGATGACAACCAACAGACTGGTGCAGACAATGGTCCAGCGCAGGTTGGTGTTGGCACGATACAGGCTGTGCTTATACTGGTCGTTGATATGGGTGAGAATGGGCGACACCAGCCACGAACGCATGTGGGTGCTGAACTGCGAGATACAGTTCCAGGAGAAGTCGATATACTTGTAGGCCCTGTCGAGATGGCCCTCCTCATCGATCATCGTGTTGGCAAGACTCCAGAGTGCGCCCTGGTCCATGATGGCCAGGCGGATGTCTGTGAGCGCCGACTGGATGAGCCAGTACTGCTGCATCTGCACATCACCCTTCTTCTTGTAGATCTCGGAACGGAAGAACGCCATGATGGCATAGGCCCGTGTGTTGGGCTGAACCAGTGCCAGCCACTGATCGCTGTAGGCCAGCGCCTCATCCAGGTGATTCTGATTGTTGAGCACCCTGGAACGCAGGCCAACATAGTCGACCGACTGAGGCGACAGGAGTTGGAACAGGGAGTCGCGAATCACGTCGGCTTTCTTGAAGAACACACTACTCAAACGTTTCTCATGGGAGTAATAGCCCATCTCACCATACAGATCGGTACGCCCAGAGAGATAGGTACGCAACATATCGGGGGTGAGCAGACGCTCATCGACTGCCCTGAAATGGTGCTCAGCCTCGGGATAGAAGCCTGTATCAGCCAACTGACAGGCCAGGGCCAGATGGCTCTGTGTGAGGAGGTCGTTGCGCCCCATGAGCGTTGCCAGGTCGATAGACACCTGCAGGTAATGGATGGCAGAATCGTTGACAAAGGTGGCATACTCGCGATACAGACTGTAGGCAAACTGATACTTCTCTGTGTTGTCGCGCGCCGCCTCGTACTGCTTCGACAGGGTATGGATCACATCGGTCTTCTGCTTGATATAATAGGCAGAAGAATCAACTGCCGCATCGAGCTGACGATACAGTTTCTCAATATCCACCTGATGCCCCCAGGCACTCATCGCAACCAAACAGGTAAAGAATGATAGAAAGCCAATTCGTTTTTTCATCTTGTTTCAGGAATATTCATGTTGCAAATATAGTCATTTTTCATGAAACAGCCAAGTAAAAGCATAAAAAAATAACCGCCAAAAGCCTGATTCAGACATAAAAAACTTGATAAAGAATCTATATTTATCTATATTAAAACAAACAGCCTGTTTTTCGTAAAACACTGTTTGTCAGACATTTAATATTTTTGTAATACACACACCCATCTATATTACCCTCTTGATTATCTATACTCGCACCTTTTTTATGCCTACTTTTGCAATCGGAACTGAATAACTCGGAACATCCAAAAGTAACTAACAATTTAATTTATGGTACAAAAAGAAGAAAGAAGAATTTTTAAGTCAGGTAAGTTTAGCTGGCTGTTGATTCTGATGCTCTTGACAGCACTCCCTGCCTTTTCGCAGGTGCAGAAGCTGGAGGGCATGGTCATTGACTCACAGGGCGAGCCTGTGATTGGTGCTTCAGTCATCGAGATTGGCACATCGAATGGTGTGGCCACCGATCTGGATGGTAAGTTCGCACTCCAAGTGAAAGCAGGTGCGCGCCTGCGCGTATCCTTTATTGGTTATAAAACAGCTGAGGTGAAAGCCAAGAACGGCATGACCGTGACGCTGGCTGACGACAGCAACCTGCTGGAAGAGGTGGTGGCTATCGGTTATGGCTCGGTGAAGCGTAAGGATGTGACCACCGCTGTGAGCAGTGTGTCGACCAAGGACCTGGAAAGCCGTCCTATCGTATCAGCTGCCCAGGGCATGCAGGGAAAGGCTGCCGGTCTGCAGATCTCACAGGCCAACGGTCAGCCTGGCAGCGCCCCTACCGTTCGTGTGCGTGGTACCACCTCGCTCAATGGTAGTAACAACCCACTCTATGTGGTGGATGGTGTGCCTTTCGAGGATATCGACTTCCTGTCAGCAGATGACATCGAGGATATCCAGATCCTGAAGGATGCCTCGAGTGCGGCCATCTATGGTAGCCGTGCCGCCAACGGTGTGATCATCATCGGTACCAAGCAGGGAAAGCAGGGCGTTGCCAAGGTGAGCCTGAACGCCCACTACTCGTTCTCACAGGTGAACCACACGCCTAAGGTGCTCAATGCCTGGGAGTATAAGGAGCTGCAGGACGAGATAGGCCTGGTGAAGCTGCCCGAGGGACTGGAGGACCAGACCGACTGGAAGAAGGAGACCTTCCGCACAGGTGCTGTGCAGAACTACCAGCTGCAGATTACCAATGGTACCGATAAGTTGCGCTACTACCTCTCGGGTGGTTACACACGTGAGAACGGTGTCATCAAGCAGACCGACTTTGAGCGTTATAACTTCCGTGCTGCCATCGAGAACGACCTGCGCAAATGGCTCCGTCTGAATGCCAGCGTGGCTTATTCGGACTATACCTATCGTGGCAGCATTATCTCAGGTAACGGTGCCAACCGTGGCGGCGTGCTCATGTCGGTGATCAACACCCCCACCTACGCCCCCATCATGGACCCCGAGAACCCCACACAGTATAACAACAACTTCTATGGTGTGAACATCACCAGTCCGCTGAACAATATCGCCCGTACCAAGGACAACCGCTCCAACTACAACAAGCTGATTGCCACTGGTAAGGCCACCATCTACTTCATGCCGGAGCTGACACTCACCTCCAGCCTCTCGATGGAGCGCACACAGGGAAAGACCATGAACTTCCTGGACCCCAACGAGACACAGTATGGTCGTGACACCAAGGGTACTGGCTATGATGCCCGTAGCATCCGCACCACCCTCACATTCGATAATATCCTGAACTACAAGAAGAACTTTGGCGTGCATGGCATCGACGTGATGCTGGGTTCGTCGGGCACAAGCGACAAGAGCTCGAACAACTGGATCAATGGCTCTAACTATGCCAACAGTGATATCAAGACCCTGAACGGTGCCAACAAGATCTCGTGGACAGGCACAGGCTCATGGGCCGGTCACTGGGCTATGCAGTCGTACTTCGCACGCTTGTCGTACAACCTCAACGATACCTACCTCTTCACAGCTAATATGCGTGCCGACGGTTCGTCGAAGCTGGCGCCCGGTCATCGCTGGGGCTACTTCCCCTCATTCTCTGCCGCCTGGCGTGTGACACAGGAGAAATTCATGAAGAACATCAAGTGGATTGACGACCTGAAGATCCGTGGCGGCTGGGGACAGACGGGTAACCAGAGCGGCCTGGGCAACAACAGCTATCTGGCTGCCTATGACATCAACCGCATCCAGTGGTTTGGTGAGGGTAACGATGCCAACGCCACCCCAACCCGCAGTCAGAGCTCGCTCTCTAACCCTGAGCTGACCTGGGAGACCACCACCCAGACCGACCTGGGAATCGACATCACCGTGCTCAACAACCGACTGACACTGTATGCCGACTACTATTACAAGAAGACCAGCGACATGCTGATGTGGATCACACTGCCCACCGGTTCTGCTGCTGCCAACTCACTGCCATACAATGGCGGAGAGATCGTGAACAAAGGTTTTGAGTTCACCATCAGCTCCAAGAACATCGTGGGCAAGCACTTCAAGTGGAACACCGACTTCAACATCTCGTTCAACCGCAACGAGCTGAAGAGCCTGAAGCTCACACAGATCTACTACGCTGCTACTACCACCGACTTTATCAAGGAGGCAGTGGTACGTAACACACCAGGTCGCCCACTCGGTAGTTTCTGGGGTTATATCAGCGATGGCGTGGATCCCGAGACAGGTGAGCTGATGTATCGCGATGTGAACAAGGACGGCATGGTGTCTGCATCCGACCGTACCTATATCGGTGATCCTAACCCCGACTTCACATTCGGACTCACCAACACCTTCTCTTATAAGGGACTGAACCTGAGCATGCTCATCCAGGGCAGCTATGGTAATGATGTGTATAACGTTGGTCGCATGGAGACAGAGGGAATGTACGATGGTAAGAACCAGACCACCCGTGTGCTGAAGCGCTGGCGCGTGCCCGGACAGATCACCGATGTGCCCAAGGCTGGCTTCGAGATGCATAACTCCACCTACTTCCTCGAGGATGGCTCATACGTGCGCCTGAAGGACGTATCGCTCTCATACGATGTGCCCCGCCATATCATCAAGCGCATTGGACTCAGCAAGCTGCAGCCTTATATGTCAGCTACCAACCTGCTCACCCTGACCAAGTACAAAGGTATGGACCCAGAGGTGAACCAGAATGGTAACAGCGGTGCCGTACAAGGTCTCGACTGGGGTACCTACCCACTCTGCAAGTCGTTCTCAATTGGTTTGAAAGTTGAATTTTAATTAAGCATACAGAATTATGAACAACAATATCTATCAATATATCCGTGCAGGTATCCTGGGCTGTGCTGTCAGCGGCGTGATGATCTCATGCTCACTCGACCAGGACCCCATCTCTGATCCTACAGAACTGACAGAGGGTGTGCTCACCGATACCGTGGCAGCCGTGCTGAAAGACAAGCAGGCCGCCATCGACCAGCGCAAGAACCTCTATGAGCTGTTGCGCAACCGTCAGGAGCACTGGTCGCTCGACATGCTGCTCATTGCCGAGGCACACTCCGACAATGCCTATGCCGGTACCACAGGTGCCGAGGTGGTGCCTTACGAGACCAACGCCATCGATGCCTCAAACTCAGTGCTGAGCCGTGACTGGACTCGCTATCTGGCAGATATCGCTCAGGCCAACGTGCTCATCAACGGCCTTGACGAGCTGCGTGGCAAGAATCTGGTGAGCGAGGCGGAGTGCCGTCAGTGGCAGGCAGAGGGAAAGATCTTCCGCGCCCTCATCATGTTCGACATGGCCCGCCTGTGGGGCTCGTTTCCGGTGATAACCAGCATTGCCAAGACCATCACCAACGAGAACGTAGAGGATGTCTACCCCACCTACTACCCACCCAAGAAGAGCACGGAGGAGTGCTACCAGCAGGTGATCAAGGACCTGGAGGAGGCATTGCCCGATGCACCCGACTTCTCAAACACAGACCGTACGCTGCTCACCAAGACCGTGGCTCAGGCCATGCTGGCCAAGGTGTATGCTGAGCGCCCTGTGCAGGACTATAACAAGGTGATTGAATATGCAGAGAAGGTGAAGGCGACAGCCGGCCTGACACTCGAGGCTGACTATGCCACCCTCTTTGGCTACGATGCGGACAAGAAGGACTGTGTGAAGCGTAACACCAGCGAGGGTATCCTCGAGGTGCACTACTCTACAGGTAATGGCAACTGGGAGACCTGGATGTACGGTCGCCAGCTCGACGACTATGAGTACTATTTCACATGGGCCAAGTGGATCACGCCCTCACGCGACCTGATCCGCGACTTCACCGAAGAAGGCGACGAGGTGCGTTTCAACGAGAGTGTGGTGTACTATGAGTGCACCTGGAACAACTACTATCCTGCTTCGCACTACCCCTTCATGTATAAGTGTCGCTCGTCATACCAGAACCGCTACAAGCTGCGCCTGGCTGATATCCTGCTCATGGAGGCAGAGGCTTATGCTCATCAGAACAAGGCACAGGAAGCTGCCGCACTGGTGAATCAGATTCGCAGCCGTGTTGGTCTGAAGGCTATCGACACATCAGGTGATATGGTTGAGAAAGTACTCCACGAGCGTCGTCTGGAGCTCGCTTTCGAAGGACAGCGCTGGTTCGACCTCTGTCGTAACGGCAAGGTGGAGAAATACATGAATGCCGTCTATGCCAAGGACGCTGGCCGTCTGGCTCAGAAGCGCACCTTCGACGAGAACTCCTATCTGCTGCCGCTGCCGCAGACAGCGCTCGACGAGAACATTAATCTTGAACAAAATCCCGGATATTAATCACAACTTACAACAATGAAAACAAATATGTCAATATTAAGCATAGCAACCGCACTGCTGCTCTCTACAGCAGCTTGCTCTAACAGCTCATCGATCGATGACAGCCCACGTCCTACCGACCAGAACAGCTCGACAGAGCCCACTGGCAAGGTAGCCACCATCTATACCACCACGGGCAGTGGCGCCCAACTGCTCAATATGAGCAAAGCAGAACTGTTCTCAGGTAACAACATGGCCCCATCGACCATCATCGTCGATCCCACCCAGCAGTTCCAGACCATGGACGGCTTTGGATTTGCCATCACCTATTCTACCTGTTACAACCTGCTGAAGATGAAGGCAGAGGATCGTGCCGCCTTCCTGAAGCAGACTTATTCTGAGACAGAAGGCTATGGGGTGAGCTACGCCCGTATCAGCATTGGCTGTAACGACTTCTCATCAACCGAGTACTCACTCTGCGATGAGCCTGGTCTCGACCACTTCCGTCTCTATACCGACGAGACGCAGTATGTGATCCCCATCCTGAAGGAGATCCTGAACATCAACCCCAACGTCAAGATCATTGCAGCCCCCTGGACCTGTCCGAAATGGATGAAGGTATCGGATCTCGACACCAAGAAGCCCTTCGACTCCTGGACCGACGGTCATCTGAACCCCGACTATCGCAAGGACTATGCCCAGTACTTCGTGAAGTTTATCGCTGCCATGAAGCAGCAGGGCATCAACATCTATGCCGTTAGTCCACAGAACGAGCCACTCAACAAGGCCAACTGTGCCTCGCTCTACATGCCCTGGCAGGAGGAAGCACCATTCGTGGCTGAGTTGGCTGCAGCCTTCAAGCAGAACGGTATCAAGACCAAGATCTACCTCTTCGACCACAACTACAATTATGATAATGTAGAAGACCAACAGGACTATCCCGTGAAGGTTTACAATGCCTTAGGCAACGAGTTTGAGGGTTCTGAGCTGGTAGTAGGTGCTGCCTATCACGACTATGGTGGCAAGAACACCGAGCTGACCGACATCCACACCCAGGCACCCGACAAAGAGCTGATCTTCTCGGAGTCAAGCATTGGCACCTGGAACGATGGCCGTAACCTGTCCAAGCGTCTCATGGAGGATATGAAGAACGTGACCCTGGGTACTGTTAACCAGTGGTGCAAGGCCGTGCTGGTATGGAACCTGATGCTCGACATGAACATGGGTCCCAACCTGGATGGTGGCTGTCAGACCTGCTTTGGCGCCGTGGATATCTCGATGGACTACCAGACCATCACACGCAACTCACACTACTATGTGATCTCACACATGGCCAGCGTGGTACGCCCCGATGCGCAGCGCATTGGCGTACAGCAGCGTTCACTCACCAAGAACGGACTGGTTTACGCTGCCTTCCGCAATCCCGACGGCACCTATGCCACAGTGATACTCAACAGTTCGGATGAGAATGTCACAGCTGTCATCAGCGACGGACAGAACCACTTCCGCACCATTATCCCTGCCCAGGCAGTTGTTTCATGCAAATGGTAATACAATATAACAATGATGATTATGAAAACTAAGATATCCAGAATAGGCAGTCTGCTCCTGGGAGCAGCGCTGTTCATGTTCACTTCATGTCTCGACGAGGACTATAAGAACATCGTTAAGCAGGGCGATCCCATGATCGGTATCGACCAGCTGGGCAGTGCTCAGATGGGACAGACCATCAGTTTCAATGTGAACTGCACCGACAAGAAAGGCGAGCGCCTGTCAACCCTCAAGGCTGAACTGCTGTTCACCAACGAGACGGTAGACGCCACCACCATCCGTACCAAGGAGGCAGGCGACTACCAAGTCACACTCGATGTGCCCTTCCTGCAATATATCCCCAATGGCGAGGCTACGGTACGTCTCACGCTGCAGAATGTCACCACGTCGACCACCATCGTAGAGGTGCCCCTCACCGTGGAGCGTCCACACCTGAGCGAGCTGCAGTTTATCACGGCTGACAGCACCGTCTACCTGATGACAGAGGGCGACGACTATCTCTATACCACCACCATCAAGACCAAGGAGAATGCCTTCAAGGGTTATTTCATGACCAAGGATGGCCAGTGGTGCTTTGGTAACAACGGCACAGAGATTGCACTGGGACAGAAAGGGAATATCGACTTCCAGACCAACGAGACTGGCGAGGTGGTGGTTAGCTTCAACACCTGCGACTACAGCTTTGGCCCTAACGAGGAGATCACCATCCAGCCTCTGAACTTCACAGAGTCGGAGAATGTCATCACCCGTCAGATGGTACAGGGACGTGAGTACAGCATCGGAGGTATCGTAGACAGCAACTGGTTTATCGACAACGATTTCTTCGAGCTCAACGAGGCTGGCAACTACGTGTTCCTAGCCGTTGATGGCACCTACACGCTGACAGCCTACAACAACTACAAGTTCCTGCAAGTGTATAGCGGTACTGCCAGTGAGCCTGCTACCCTGCAAAGCGATGGCTCTGGCGCCCTCTGGGTGATAGGCGGTAACGGTATCAACAAGCCGCTGCTCACCTCAGCCAACAACAAGAGCTGGTGGACAGGTACAGAGTGGGATCAGCCACTGGCTCAGGTAAAGGATAAGGTCTATCAGCTCACCCTCACCGTTGGCAAGCAGCTCTCTGCCACAGATATCAACTTCAAGTTCTTTGGACAGCCCAACTGGGGCACAGAGTTCAAGGGCGACGGCAGCGATTACTCGCTGGTATGCGACAACGACGTGTTTGGCGTGGGCGATGGCAATGGTCACGACAATGGTAACATCTACCTGAAAGAGGGTGCCACCCTCCACGAGGGCGATGTGTATATCTTCACCGTCAACCTGACTGGTGGCACCAAGAACGCCCCACTCACCATCCAGAAAGGGGTTGGCGAGGGCGTGCAGACCATCACGCTGACAGACAAGGAGCCACAGGCCAAGCTGCTCAAGAAAGGCATGACCGTACAGTTTGACGGGCTGGTGGACAGCAACTGGTATGTGGATCCCGATTTCTTCAAGGCTAACGGCGACGGCACCTACACCTTCCTCTGCATCAATGGGCAGTATGCGGTGAAGGCTTATGCCGACTACCAGTATGTGCAGGTATATCCCATCAACGAAGAGGGCAAGCCTGCCACCCTGCAAAGCGATGGCACCGGTGCTGTCTGGATTATTGGCAGCACCTGCGTGAACAAGCCGCTGCTCACCTCTGACAATAACAAGAGCTGGTGGACCGACCCCGACTGGGATCAGTGTCTGGCACCAATAGCCAAGGGTGTGTATCGCATCACCCTCACCGTTGGCAAGCAGCTCGCTGCCTCAGATATCAACTTCAAGTTCTTTGGTCAGCCCACCTGGGGCATCGAGTTCAACGGACAGGGTGGCGACTACCATCTGGACACTGACAACGACTGGTTCCGTGTGAATGCGGCCAGCAGCGACAATGGTAACATCTTCCTGAAGGATGGGGCCGTGCTGAACGATGGCGATACCTTCGTGTTGACCGTTGACTTGACTGCCGGCGTAGCCAATGGCGTACTGACAGTAGACAAAAAGTGAGATAAAAAGGTTATATCCAATCCACTTTTTCAAGCATGGCAGCAAAACACAAATACTTTATATTCAATGGGTTACGTTTTTACACGTAACCCATTTATCCACTTGTTGGTTAATACCACCTTGCTTGGTACTGAATAATGTAGTAATTTTGCAAACGGAAACTTAAACCCAATTTTTAAAGATGAAGATACTAACAATCTCTATCCTGTCGCTTATGATGACACTAAGCACCCAGGCTCAAAACATGCCAGTGTATCTCGACGAGAGCAAGCCCGTTGAGCAGCGCATCGACGATGCACTGAGCCGCATGACACTCGATGAGAAGATTGCCGTGATCCATGCGCAATCTAAGTTTTCCAGTCCGGGCGTAAAACGTCTTGGTTTCCCCGACTTATGGACCGATGACGGCCCTCATGGCGTACGTCCCGATGTATTATGGGATGAATGGGAGCAGGCAGGACAGACCAACGACTCATGCGTGGCATTCCCTGCCCTCACTTGTCTGGCAGCCACATGGAACCCACAGCTGGCACGTCTGTATGGAGAGAACCTGGCAGAAGAAGCACTCTATAGAAATAAGCATGTGATGCTGGGCCCTGGCGTCAACATCTATCGCACCCCACTGGGCGGTCGCAACTTCGAGTATATGGGCGAAGACCCCTGGCTGGCCTCACGCATGGTGGTACCTTATATCCAGGGTCTGCAGTCAAAGGGTGTGGCTGCCTGTGTGAAGCACTATGCCCTCAACAACGACGAGGAGTATCGTCATCAGGTTAATGTAAAGATCAGCGACCGTGCCCTCCACGAGATCTACCTGCCAGCTTTCAAAGCGGCTGTACAGGAGGGTGGCGCCTGGAGCATCATGGGTGCCTACAACCTGTATCAGGGTGTGCACAACTGTCATAACGCCACCATGCTGAACAAGATCCTGAAGAAGGACTGGGGCTTTGATGGTGTCGTCATCAGCGACTGGGGCGGATGCCACAACACCGATGAGGCCATCAAGAACGGACTCGACCTGGAGTTTGGCTCATGGACCAACGGTCTGACGGCAGGTGCATCCAATGCCTACGATAACTACTATCTGGCACTGCCCTACAAGAAACTGATTCAAGAAGGCAAATATAGTACCAAGGAACTCGATGAGAAGGTACGTCGTGTGCTGCGCTTGTTCTATCGCACCACCATGAACCGTCAGAAGCCTCATGGCTTCCTGTGCTCAGAGAGCCACTACGCCACCGCCCTGAAGATAGCCCAGGAGGGTATCGTACTGCTCAAGAACGATCGTAACCTGTTGCCTATCAACCTCCAGACCACCAAGAAGATCCTGGTGGTTGGCGAGAACGCCATCAAGATGATGACGGTAGGTGGCGGTTCCTCATCGCTCAAGGTCCAGAAGGAGATTCTGCCACTCGATGGCATCAAGGCGCGTTTCACCGATGCGCAGATAGATTACGTACGTGGTTATGTGGGCGACACCGTTCAGAGCTATAATGGTGTGACGGTAGGCCGCTCGCTCTACGAGACCCGCTCACAGGCTGAGCTCACGGCTGAGGCCGTAGCAAAAGCCAAGGAGGCTGACGTGGTGATCTTCGTTGGCGGCCTCAACAAGAGCGACTACCAGGATTGTGAGGGCCACGATCGCAAGAGCTACGATCTGCCATACGCCCAGAACGAGGTGATCGAAGCCATCCTGAAGGTGAACCCACGACTGGTTTACGTGAACATCTCTGGAAACGGCGCCGCCCTTCCTTGGATCAAGAAGGTGCCAGCAGTGGTACAGGCTTGGTTCATCGGATCAGAAGCAGGCGAAGCCATCGCTTCGGTACTGGCAGGCGACGTCAACCCATCCGGCAAACTGCCATTCACTTGGTATGCCTCACTCAACCAGTGTGGCGCTCATGCCACCGGTAGCTATCCAGGCACCTGGCGCGAGGATTATAAGATTATAGATGAGGAGTATAAGGAAGGTATCTATGTAGGCTATCGCTATACCGACAGCAAGAAACTGAAGCCACTCTTCGCCTTTGGACATGGTCTGAGCTACACCACCTTCAAGGTGGGTAAGGCAACTGCCAACAAGCAGGTCATGACAACCGACGGTCAGATCAGTTTCACCGTGCCTGTGACCAATACCGGCAACCGTGCTGGTAGCGAGACCATCCAGCTCTACATCGCAGCCAAGCAGAGCAAGGTGGACCGTCCGGTGAAAGAGCTCAAGGCCTTCCAGAAGGTTTATCTGCAGCCTGGCGAGACACGCAATGTGACCATCACCATTGGCAGCGAGGCACTCAGCTACTATGACGAGACCCGTCATGACTGGTGCGCTGAGCCAGGAAAATACGAGGCACTGATAGGTACAGCCTCTGATTTGCTCCCAACCAAACACACATTCCAGCTGAAATAGATTTCATACTCATACATAAGTTTTAATTTTAGGTACATACATAGTTGATATTAGTTAGTAATTAGTAGTTCAAAAAAAAAGAAAAGGTTGTTTTATACCAGGATTACACAAAAAGAGGTCGACAGCAATGCCGACCCCCTTTTTTTTTATAAAATTCGCCCATATATACACGTAATTTGAAAAAAAACAGTAACTTTGCACCCATAACAACAGTAAAAAATGAAGAAAGGACTACTAATAGCATTACTCATCTCATTTGTAGGCAGCATGCTTGCCGACGAAAAAAAAGACCTGGCAGCTTACTGCAAACAGGTAGATGAGGCCATAGCACACTCTGCCGACTATGTGGCTGCACACGAAAAGAAGATTGGCGAGCAGCGTAAGGCCCTGGCTTTAGAGGCCACTGCCAGAGGGCAATATGAGCATAACTATAGACTCTACCAGCTGTACAAACCATTTGTAAGCGACTCTGCCATCTACTTCCTGAGCCAATGTATCAGACTGGCTGACGGGATGGGCAACAAGTCGGATGCCGTGAAATGCAGGGCACTCATGGCCATACGCAGTTCAAACATCGGTATGTACGACGAAGCACTGAACATTCTGGACTCCATACACCCCAGTGGTGTCGACTCGCTGTCGCTCGGCATCTATTACGAGGCCTATAACAACGTGTACAGCGAGCTGGCTTACTACACCCGACTGAACATGATGAAGACACAGTATCAGGCTAAAGCCGACTACTATGGCAAGCTGATGCTGGAGACCCTGCCTACCACCTACGAGACCTGTTTCCTGCGACGCGAACAGAATGCGCAGCTGGCCGGCAGACTGGAGGAGGCGATGCGCATCAACGACGAATGGCTGAAGACCGTGGAACCCGGCAGCCATCCCTATGCCTTGGTGGCACTCTACCGTTACATCGAATACAAGCTACAGGGCAACCGCAAGCAGATGCTATACTGGCTGGCAGAATCGGTGCTGGCTGACATACGCAACGCCGCTATGGACCAGGGCTCCATGTGGGAGCTGGCCAACGAGCTGATGCTCATCGACGAGATTGACAAGGCATCAGAGTATATCAGTTTCACCAGCGACTGTGCCAACCGCTATGGCTCACGACAGCGAAACTGGCAGATAGCCCCACTGCTCACCCACATCGCTAAGAACTACAAGAGCCAGAGCGAGCAGACCACCACGCAGTTAAGACTGACACTGGTGCTGATCAGTCTGCTGTTGCTGTTACTCCTCGGAGTGCTGATATTCCTGCACAGACGGAACAGACAGCTGGACAGCGCACGAAAGGAGCTAAAGGGAAAGAACGATGAGCTGGCAGCAGTCAATACCCAGTTGGCCTCACAAACCGAAGAGCTCTCCACCCTCAACAATCAGCTCTCCTCACTCAACACACAGCTCTCGGAAAGCAACCGGGTAAAGGAGGAGTACATCGGGCGATTCATGAGCTTGTGCTCACAGTATATCGACAAACTCGACAACTATCGCAAGATGGTCAACAAGAAGATGAAGAACAAGGAACTGGAGGATCTGTTCCGTATGTCAAAGTCAACAGAACTGAAGGAGAAAGAGCTGGAGGAACTCTATCAGAACTTCGACTCGGTGTTCTTACATCTGTTCCCGAACTTCGTCAATGATTTTAACGCGCTTCTGCAACCAGAGATGCGCGTCACGCCCAAAGAAGAGAACCGGCTGACGACAGAAATCCGTATCTTTGCGCTGATACGCCTGGGCATTGAAGACTCATCAAAGATTGCTGAGTTCCTGCACTATTCGGTCAACACGATATACAACTATCGCGCTCGTATCAAGAACGGTGCCCTTGACAATCGTGAGAACTTCGAACGCCGCATCAAAGCATTAGGCATGATCCAATAAGTAAACAAAATTTAATATAACCAGCATTTGTCGACTAATAGACGGTTAAAATCTACTAACCGCCAAATATTTGTATAAAAAATTTGGTAGTTATCGATAAACTTCGTATCTTTGCCGACGAATTCGAAAATAGAGCCAATAGAACACCTACGTCATGAACAAACATCTAGCAGGTCTATGCCACATTGCCCTCTGGGCTTTTATGTTCCTTTCCCCCCTCACCTTCTGGCGAGGCACAGGGTTTAAGTTCACGCAGTATCTCATGTACTGCATGCAACCGGCCATGCTCATGATCGTGTTCTATCTGAACTACCTGTATCTGGCCCCCAAGTTCTTTGTAGCAGGCAAACACAGATACGACCTGCTCATCAATCTGGTATTGATTACCACGTTAGGGATCATACTGCACTACTGGAATGACTATGCCAACGAACTTTATGGCGTACATGCCTTGGTTGACGATACGCTGAACGATGTGACCAACATCCTGCGCGACAGTCTGAACCTGGCCATCTTCGCAGCTGGTTCAACAGCATTAGCGCTCGCCCGCAAATGGGTAACAGCGGATCAGAAACTGAAGGAGTCGGAAGCAGCCCGTGCCCAGAGCGAGTTAAAGAACCTGCGCTCGCAGATCAAGCCCCACTTTCTGCTCAACACCCTCAACAACATCTATGCGCTGACTGCCATCGATCAGTCGCGCGCACAGGATGCCATCCAACAGCTTTCCAGAATGCTGCGCCATCTGCTCTACGACAATCAGGAGAGCGAGGTATCGCTAACCGATGAGATGGAGTTTATGGAGAACTATATCAAGCTGATGCAGATACGCCTGTCGAGTAATGTCGAGGTGACTTTCCACCGCCAGGTATCCCT
>OCVV010943791.1_pt1 | contig 15035 bp, 12 predicted proteins | sample 1539721 | NCBI WGS metagenome assembly OCVV01 (sample SAMN02144230, study PRJEB22623) | gut metagenome | biome: sheep rumen | host: Ovis aries | place: New Zealand
CTCAATTCCATTTAAATACAGAGCTGCATTTCCAGCCTCGCAGGGATTTGATCCCCAACTGAAGTCTATACTCACCCAAGCTGCCAAATCCAGAATGTCTACTCGTTTTAGATTGTTGCATCCTTGAAATGCGTACTCACCTATACTCGTCACACTGTCTGGAATAGTTATATTTACTAATTTTACGCAATTAGCAAATGTATAGCCCCCTATAGCATTTACAGTATCCGTAATAGTTACGTCATTCAAAAAATTAAGAGAATAAAAACTATAACTTCCTATTGATGTTACACCATTCTCTACCACTATTCTCTTTATTTTCGACCTCTTTGAAGCCCAGGGAATACTACTTTCACTATAATCATACATCTCCCCTGTTCCACTTATCGTAAGCGTCATATTTGTCGACGATCCCGTCAACGTCCATGTTATATTATCTCCACAACTCCCAGAATCAATAACATCATCAGCTAACGCTACTCTAGGTGTTAAACACACAAGAAGTACCAGAATTAGTATAGTTAAGATTGTTTTTTCCTTTATCATTTTTCCTTTTCCTGATCTGCGTACAAAGAAGTATATAATACTGCTTAACTTGGTTATAGTGTTTTACTTTACTAGTTGTTCAAGCTCACTTAATGTAAATATTATCAGTAATATATAATATCAAGTCTCTATCATTTTCTTCAACTACACTATTCCGATTTATTCAACCAATGCTTTCGTTATTAGTTTAATTGCTTCAGTGACCGCAATGCCTCCTGGGATCAACTCTGGTATCAGTTTTATAAATTCTTTTGTGGTGTTTTTCCCCAGTTTAACTAAACCGCCTTTTATATCTCCTCTTAGAAATGTATCAATAACATTTTTATCAGGGGATTCAGAGTTCTTTTTTAATTTCATTAGCCGTTCACAACCCTCTGAAGAAATATATATTTCTTCCCCATCCAATTTCTCACACAATTTCAAAAATATTTCCAATGGACATTGAAATAGCTTCGGGTTTAATTGATACTCGTCGTACCACCCGTTTTCTTCCATAAAGTGTCGAAGTTCCACCAGAACATCTACTTCTGGGATATTCATCTTAACAAGTCCGCCCTGATAATTTGCATTAGCAATATAACCAACAAATATCTCTTTCCATTTATTATTAAAATCTTCTCTCGGATATAATAATTCAGCTTTGATTTTTAAATTACGCACACGGCTTTGAGTAATTCCCATAATATTGGATAATGCATAGTCACTGCATAACTCCGGCTCATTCTCACGCAAGTATTCAATATAATAATGGAAGAGGTATACTTCGAAATCAGCTTTGGACATTGTCCCAAAATTGCGGTTAAAATAGCGATTGAATATTTCATCCAAAATTATAGCTTTTTTATCATCTGAGTATTTTTCTAGCATTATTCTCATCCTCCATCTATTTATTACAAACCAAGTTGTTTTATTAAATCTGGGCGTAAGTCCCTATATCGGTATGTAGGAACTCTATTGTCATCTGGAATAATCAGAATAAGTATTATCATGTAATCTATATAATTAACTCTTCCACAAATTTATATTTCGCGAAGTGTTGCAGATCCAGACACAATTTTTCGCAGAAAGCCATTTCGAAGTACTCTTTCAGCCCTTCCAGATCTTCGTAGCATTAGTTGTTGTTCTACCAGCGACAATTCTTTTTCTCACTGCTCTGCATCCGAATTATCGCACAAAATGATTTCAAACAATTATGCGTCGCCAAGGCCAAAACATTCAATAACAGATCCAGCCTAGTCGTTAGACCAAGAATTGTGTATACATTTCCATTCCGGTGTGATAAACATGCTAGGCTCATCAACAGCCGGTAACGAAGAATTGTCCGCTCTCTAGCGGACATTTTTTTATCCTGTTTTTAATATTCTTATTATACTTCTCGTCATAATTTCCGTCAACGATGCAACATAGATATATCCATGAAAAAGACGGCTCTTTAGGCCGCCTTCATGACATATCATAACAATCAATCACATACTCTTTTTCCGGATCGATCACACCTCTTTCTTTAATTGTGATCTCCGGATAATGCTCTTCTATCAGTTTTAAAAAATCCTTTACGGCAGTTCCACATCCTTGCCGGTATAAAGATATCTCAGATGAAACCCCGCCGGAACATCTTTGAGATCAGAATAAGCGATCGTGACGCCGAATTTTTCGGAAACATCCAGACCTTTATCGCCAAAGCCGTATACATAGTGATAATGAGGATGCGCATCTTCGATCAATTTCCCTTTTCTGCCGCTGACCCACTTCTCCTCCTGCATGAAAAACGCTTTTTCTGTGATGCGTTCGATTGTACTCCCGGCAGGCATGGTTTTCATTTTTGCACCCCTGATATAAGAATCCTCCCATACATCACCATTCCGTTTTCCGATGTATGTTTCGGCTGCTTTCCCTTTTTTCATAATTATATACCAATAGGTGTTGTTTTTCCCACCGAGAATATGATCTACATCATTTCGATAGGACTGATAAAACTCAAATCCATCATTTTCTTCCACCAGTCTGATAAACTGCTCTGATGACATGATGTATACTCCTTTTCCCAATCACACAAAGACTCTCTATAATTATGTTCTTTCACTGTTTTACAAAAGGATGTATACTCCGCATATTATCGTTGCAATAATACCATATAAGGAGATCTCATGAAGTTTCCCCATGAAAGACATAGTTCCATACTCCTTCTTTGTATATTTCTACCAAAATAATAGCATTTTTTACATCATTATAAAAGAGCCCTAATCTAAGGCTCTTCTTCTCTTATTCTCTCTGATTCAATTCAAGTACTGGAGCATGGCATGTAGTTACTATCTCATCTGATTCCAATAACTGCTAAGTTTTTCATTCATTCGCCTCGCTGTCGAAGCTTGAATTCATTTCAGTAATAGCAGCGAACATTTCTCTTGGAATAACAAATGGGTAGGTGAATGCATTGATAACGATACCGGAGACATTCTTTTCATTATTTACGGCAAGATGAATCGCATCCAGGAAATGCTTCTCGATAGTAGAAAAATGCTCTCCATATTCTCCCATCTCTTCCGAAGTCGTAAAAACAGGGAAAAAGAACTCCTCTCCACTCTGTAGGATATCCGGCACCAGTCTCACTTCATCTTTTGTTGTAAACACCTGCCCAGCAAGCGAATCCAGACCTTCTCCATCTGCCGCTGCAAGTACCACCTTTTCCACAGCTGTATAATCCGTATCACTCATAATAGCATTACACGGAATCCAGATCCAACTGTCCCTGAGAATTCTGGCGAGCTTCATCATATTTAACGGTGTACGGTTCCTTTTGCATATCTCTGCTGCTCTTTTTAGAAATGATCCGTCTTCCAGAAGTTCCGGCGTGATCGGACCATCAGGGACAGAATATTCCACATCGCCGTCTGCTTTAAAAATCCATTCCATCATTTCCTTTGACAGCAGGAAAGACTGACTCCAGGGATTGATGACAAAGCCATCTGTCTCGGATTTCAGGCATAATTTCATCGTGGAATCAATGAAATTGGATAACACCTGGCTCGATTCACCCTTTTCATATTCTTCTTTGGAAGTAAACGCCGCATTCCAGATTTTTCCATCCGCTGTCTGAAGAGAACGGAAAGCAAATCTGTTCTCATCTCCTTCATCTGTGAGTATTGGAAAAATGAAATGACCATCTGCATGCATTCGCTCACGGATCGCATTGAGAACTGCATCCAGGTTTTCTCTGCTGCGGTCTGCATAAAATAGATCAATTGCTTCTTCGATCATCTCATTACCATCAAGAAATGTGTCGTGATATTCCGTCATATCTGCAGCCCCCTCTTACTCTTGATAGTGTTAGTATATACGATTTAACACGATATGGGTCGCTTATTGAGCGACATACCATAATACCTACAATACACTCGTTTCGGGAGCAGCCTGATTCTCTGAAATTCCTGCATCTAGCTTATTGTATATTGAGCACACATAGAAGGATTGCTTAATCATTGCGTAAGTGTGGAATCTCCGGATTGAGATGTATCAAAACAGGATTAACATTTTTCCCAGAAGTGAATAATAGCAACTTTTATTTGAGATATAAAGAAAACAGGCGGTTCATAGCCGCCTGAAAGTGAAAACATGATCTTCTTACTAATCTGTTCCCAATACAATAATAACGAAAAAGGGGGTGTCGCAATTCTCCTCTTATTCAAGGAAAACACAGTCTGTTTCAAATCCGAAAAAACGTGGATTTAATATTTCCATCGCACTCGCTTCCCGCCACAGTTCATGGCACGGGAACCCCAGTACAGCGATTTCCATCCCTTCCGTCCAGTTTGGATTCGTAACAGGATATCCGGTATTCCTGTCCACCGTGCAGATCAGATCCGGACAAGTTAGCTTTATTGTATCATCGATCCACAGGATCATATTCTCATTCTTATACCAGATCCGTGCTTTACTGCCGGCATAGTCACCTGTTCCTTCAATGCGGATGCTCCCGACAGTAAAACCATCTTTCAATTCCCATTCCGTCCCTGCGGCAACCCTGCCTTCAAAAAGGAGCTTCCCATTTCCAGCATTTACGATCGCCTCCAGTGGATCATCACCGTTTTCAACTGCTACTCTCTGTGCTTTTCCGATAGTTCCAGCATAGGAAAGAGCACCGGGAATAACGGCATTTTTCAATTTTTTGCCGGTAACAGGGTGATCCGTCATTCCTACGGTTCCCCCGGATCCGATAGCCATATGGCGTGCCAGCGCCTCGGCTCTGGCATCATCCTTCACATGCGTTATTACAGCAGTATCTCCAAACGGCGTTCCAACAGCGAAAGGCGTTATCGAGTTTCCAGTAACATAATAGGTGGAAAACTGTAGTTCCGGGACTGCCCTACCCGCAGCATCTGCATCCACAATATACTTACCTGTCCTTGCACAAGCCGCCATCACTTCCCCGGTGTTTCCACCTCCGTATTCAATGGAAACAAAGCCTTCAAAAGAGACATCCATATATTCTTCAAGAGCTTTGATGGAATCCGAAATCGCATTATTATAATTCTGCACAAGTTCTCCTTCTGGCACGATGCAGCCGCAGTAATACGGATTTGCGTACCAGGCATCATCACTTATCTCATCAAAATCAAGAATTCTGAATTCTTTTCCGGCATCCAGTTCAGCCTTTACCGCGGCCATTCCTTCTTCAAGAGAACCTCCGCCGCCGGTACCCAGAATGGTACACCCGACGAGAATGTCTTTTATTTCAGCAAGAGCGAGTTTTTTCATCGCATTCTCCTTCTTATAATCGGTACGGGAAGATTCATACCCCTTTCAGCAAAAATGTATTTGTCCAATAATATCTCAAGTGTTTTTCAGCTGCCCAGCCATCTCCTTCAGCGCTGGATGTACAAATTCTCCGTTGTCCATAATCTGTACGCCGTCAAGCCACAGAGACGTATTAAGCGTAATCCCGTCACAGTGAGAGGCGGCATTGATCCCATCCGGAGGGCAGTCTACTGCCGGGAGATAACCGATTCCCCATTCCGTGGATCCCCAGATCCGTTCATCTTCCACACAGTCACCGGTAAGTTTTGCGTGAGGATGGCATCCGTAACATACATGTGCCATGCGGTACATCAGTGGATCGTTAAAACCTGCAAGCCATGATTCAAATTTAACCGCATCTGCTCCACCGTACACCCTCTTCACATAACCGTTCTCAATATCAAGAAAAACGGGAGATCCTAATATTCCGTTTGAAGGACTAATCGATCCATCAAATACCAATGTTCCCTTCGTGCTGCCCGCTATAGGGAACCAGCATATCTGTCCGGCTAGGTATGCCGTTCCAGCATGGTCGCAGACCCCCAGTTCAACATAAAACGGACAGTTATGATCATTATCAAACTCCAGATCCGTCCCTGCAGGATTTGTGATGCGTACATGTTTCGCAGCTCTTGTCATATCCGTCAGTCTGGTTTGGAACGCTTTTTGCATAGCTGGATTTGAATGGACGATTAGACGCACAAACATCTCGCGATTAAGCCCCACAGCATTCAGATGACGGATGCCTGGATTTCTTTCAAGCGCAATCTCCTGCGCACTGGAATACAGGATCCAGTTATAGCCTAGTTCAATCCAGACCGTGGATGCGCCAATTGCTTCCCCGATTGCCTCAAAAGGAATATCCTTGTCTGCTGCCTTACCCACGCCACCAGGGAGTGGATACCAGACGGTAATAAATTTCGCACCGGCCGCATGCACTGCGCCGGCAATAGCATTGACCACATCAGGATCACATAGTGTATCGGCGGTAATAATGACTTTATCCTCTTTTGTTATCAGCGCCATCTCATTGACAAGAATATCTGCGCCTTTTGTCAGTTCAAATTCATACAATCCAGCCATGGTTTTCCTCCTCTAGCCAACATGACAACAGCCTACCGTCCAATGTTGTCCGCAGTTCTGGGCTCTCAGTCTCGCATTTCTTCATGCATTTTCCACATCTTCCGTGGAAGTAGCAACCGGAAGGTGGATTAATGGGACTGGGCACTGTTCCCTTCAGCGTCACCAGATCCTCAAGATTGTTCATGCTGATATCCGGGATAGAGCCGAACAGCGCCTGTGTATATGGATGTGCCGGATTCTTAAAGATCTCATCTGAATTGCCAAATTCCACCAGTCTTCCCAGATACATTACAGCGATGACATCCGACATGTAATGCACCACCGAAAGATCATGTGAGATCAGGATATAGCTCATGTCATATCTCTGTCTCAAATCCTTCAGCAGCTGTAGGATCTGCGCCTGGCTCATGACATCGAGCGATGAAGTTGGTTCGTCCAGCACCAGCATTTTCGGCTCTAGAATAATCGCTCTGGCGATTGCGATCCTCTGCCGCTGACCGGCAGAGAACTCGTGCGGATATTTGTACAGACCATCTCTGGGAAGTCCAACCAGCTCAAGCGTATCTTCAATCTTCTTAATGAATGCCTGCCCCTTCAGATTCTTTTCAAATACCTTCAGCGGCTCTCCCACGATATCCTTTACCAGCCATCGGGGATCCAGCGACCAGAAAGGATCTTGAAAAACGATCTGGATCTCACGTCTTAACAACCTCATATCCTCAGGCTTCATCGCCATCAGATCTTTTCCATTGAATACAGCATTTCCTCCCGTCGCTTTTTCCAGACAAAGAATTGTATTAACAAGCGTGCTCTTTCCGCATCCGGACTCTCCGACAATTCCGAGCGTTTCTCCCTGATGAAGCTCGAACGTTACACCGTCACAGGCTTTCACCCACGCGTTCGCTTTTCTCATATTCCCGCCCACGGGATAATACTTTTTCAGATCCTTTACTTTAAGGATCGTTTCCCCACAGTCTGCATCAGCCTTCCTCTCCGGAAGCGACTGCAGCATTATCTTTGTGTATTCATCTCCGGGATTATGTATAATCTCCTGCACATCTCCCTGCTCAACGATCTTTCCCTTGTAAAGAAGTCCCATCCTGTCACAGGTAAGCGTTACTAAATTTACATTATTCGCAATGAAAAGAACTGTCACTTTCAGTTCCCTCTGCAGTTCCGCTAGCAGCTTTAAAATACCTGCCTGAATCGTCACATCCAGATTTCTGGTAGGTTCATCAGCGATCAGGAACTCGGCGCCGCACGAAAGCGCTATTGCGATGATCACACGCTGCCGCTGTCCTCCAGAGAGCTCATGCGGATATTTCTTCATAATATTCTCCGCATCCGGTAGCTTGACAAGTTCTATCATCTCCAGCGCTTTTTTCTCGGCCGCAGCGCCCTGCAGCCCCCGGTTCTTCTTAAGCGCTTCCATGATCTGCTGGCCGACTGTAAAAACAGGATTCAGTGTGGACATGGGATCCTGGAAAATCATAGCCATCTTTTTCCCACGGATATTTTCCATCTGCTTCTCACTCTTCTTCAGCAGATCTTCTCCGTCAAACATGATACTTCCGCTTTCGATCACGCCCGGAGGCATCGTCAGAAGTCTGAAGATTGTCATCGCAAGAACACTTTTGCCGGATCCGCTTTCACCAACCAGTCCATAAGCAGTACCCTTATCTATATGAAGTTCTTCAATATCCAATATCCGTTTCAGACCATCGTAGGAGCGGAAACTGACTTTCAAATCTCTTATTTCAATATAATGACTCATCCATTCCCTCCTTACTTGTTCCTGGTCCTCGGATCCATGATCTCACGCAAACCGTCACCGATCAGATTGAATACAAGCACCGTCAGGAAAATGGCCATTCCCGGGAATACCCCATACCACCAGGCATTCAAAAAATACGTCTTGCTGGTATTGATCATCAGGCCCCACTCAGGCGTAGGCGCCTGTGCGCCAAGCCCCAGAAAGCTAAGGGATGCCAGTGTAAGAATAATCCCCCCCAGATCCATGGTCGCCTGAACTATAACCGGCGCCATACAATTCGGAACAATATGCTGGAAAATGATTTTTGACTGCACATTTCCGATTGCTCTTGCCGCCTTAACGAACTGTCTTTCTTTCAGTGAAATTGCCTGCCCTCTGACAATTCTTGCATACCAGGGCCACCAGGAAACTGCTATCGATATCAATGCATTTCGAAGATTCGGACCTGCAAACGCTGATATTACAATTGCAAGCAGCAGCGACGGGAAACTCAGGAAGATATCGCACACGCGCATGATCACGTCATCCACTATTCCGCCCATAGCTCCGGCAATCGCACCAAGTGGAATTCCAATCAGCATCGCAAGCGCCACTGCACCAACAGAAGCGATTAGCGATATTCTGGTTCCGTATACGACACGGCTGAATATATCTCTGCCCAGTTCATCTGTACCGAACCAATATTCCCTGCAGGGTGCCGTCAGTTTGGCGGACGCATTTGTCATATCTTTAATATGTTCCGGATAAGGAACGATATACGGTGAAAAAATTGCAATAACAACAAGAAATACGAGAATGATCATCGATATCATGGTCAATCTGTTCCTGCAGAGAAGATAGATATCCGTGCGGAATTTAACAATTTTGGGTTTTAATGATTCCATCAGATCTTTCATTTTCCCCTCCCTGTCAGACTCTTACACGGGGATCAAGTGCAAGTATGATATCCGCGACTGTATTCAGGATCACATAGGATATCGCGGAAAAAATGGTCACCCCCATGATTGCGGGATAATCCATGTTCATTACAGCATCGGAGATATAACTTCCAAGACCCGGCCAGTTGAAAATTGATTCTACCAGGAAAGTATTCACAAGCGTAAATCCAATCGAGAGGGCTACAATGGTAACGATCGATCCAAGGGAATTCTTAATCGCGTATTTCCAAAGTATTTTTCTCCTCTTTATACCGTATGACTGCGCTGCCTTGATATAATCCTCATTCAGTATTTCCAGAAGAGAGGATCTGGTCATCCGGGCAACAGTTCCGATCGGATAAAGTGCCAGTGTTAAGCACGGAAGAATAAGATGTAGAAAAGCATCCCAGAAGGCTTTAATATTTCCTGCGAGAACAGTATCTATAAGCAGGAATCCTGTTACAGAGGGAACCTTTGCCAGAAGCTGCATCTGCATACTCAGCCGACCACCGATCGGAAGTATACCGAGTTTGCTGAAGAACAGAAGCTGAAGAAGCATCGCTGTCCAGAATGTAGGAAGTGAAACAGTCCCAACTGCAAAAAACCTTCCTATATGATCCTGCCAGTGATTCTTGTTGCTTGCGGTAGTCACTCCCAAGGATAATCCCAGTATGACTGCCAATAATGTACCCAGAATAACCAGTTCAATGGTCGCTGGCGCTTTCTCAAGGATTTCTTCCACTACTGGTTTATGTGATTTCAGAGAATATCCCAGATTTCCATGCAGGAGATCATTAAAATATATCACCAACTGTACAGGCAGTGGTTTATCCAGCCCCAATTCGGCTTCAGCGGCTGCAATCTGTTCCTGCGTTGCCCTGGATCCCACCCACTGCAGAGCGGGATTTGAAGGAACTACACGCGTGATCACAAATGAAATGATGATTACGCCTGCAAGAACGATGATACTTTGAAATATTCTTTTTATTATGAAATTTCTCACGTTCTTCTCCCATCCTCATTCAGATGCTACTTTTGGTTAAAAAAAGCAGCGGCTTCGCAGGGAAGCCGAAGCCGCTGCATGTAAGAGGGTAATGATGAACGACATTTTTATTGAAAGCTGTATAGGATCGTGTTCACTGCGCTCTGGACAGCTCGTGGAAGAAAATCACCTGTGAATAACTGGGATCGCTTCTGAATCCTTCTATACTGCTGTTGTAAACAATATCATTGACTTTATCGAAAATCGGGATGGTGTATGCTTTTTCAGAAGCATACTGCTGTGCTGCGATAAATCCTTCAGCTGCGCCATCGCGGTCAGTGGCTGAAAGGATATTGGCATCATCCATCATTTTGTCAAGCGCATCATCATCTGCATAAGTCCAGTTCCAACTGATTGGATCACTGTGATGATAATAGGTATACAGGAATGTATACGGTCCGGGAACATCCGGATACCACCACATGAAAGAAAGAGCAGGTCTGTCAGCCGGATCCGCGCTCTGGCCTCTTTCCGTAAACATATCTGAAGTAAGCGGACTGATTTCTAATGTAATACCGAGCTTTGCAAGTTCGCTTTGATACAGTTCTGCAATTTTGCGTTCCGTCTCATCTACCGTAACATATATTATTTCAAGACTAAATCCGCCGTCTGGATATCCAGCTTCAGCAAGGAGCTCTTTTGCCTTGTCTATATCATGGCTGTACTGAAGAATATCATCTGAGTGTCCCCAGAGTCCTTTGGGAACTGTACCGGTTGCCTGGGAGGCATTCCCGTTCATAACATAATTGATGACATCATCATAAGGGAATGCGTAACTTAATGCCTGACGTACTTTCTCATTATCAAGCGGTTGCATTTTAGTGTTGAGGAGCAGAACAAGATTGTCAAAAGAAGGTGAATGAAGCCTTGTCACATTGGGATTAGATTCAAGCGCTTCGGTATCCTCCGGCGGAAGCTCCCAGACAAAATCCGCTTCTCCGCCTTCAAGCATCTGTCGGCGTGTTGATGATTCAGCAGCCTGAGAAATGACGACTGTCTTGAAGCCGTTCGTCGGGAATGGATCCCAATATCCGTCATAAGCTTCCAGGATAATCTGGGAATCTCCGGTCCGATCGATGACTTTGTAAGGCCCTGACCCTGCGTCAGTTGCTCCGGCAAAAAAATCCTCACCTGCATCTCCTACAGCAGGGGAGATAAGGTAAGCAGCATAAGGAGAGCAACATACCAGGTCCATGGCAGCGGGATAGGAACATTTCATAACCAGCGTATACTCGTCTTCCACTTCAAAACTCTCGACCATATCCCAGATATAGGAAGCACCTTTTCCCATGTTCACTGTCCGCTCGAATGAATACTTAGCCGCTTCGGCATTTACAGGCGTTCCGTCATGGAACGTCATCCCTTCACGAATATGGAACTTCCAGACAAGGCCGTCATCTGATGATTCATAGTGGTCACACGCAACATACTCGATGGAATCGTCTTCGTAGTTATAGCGAAGCAGCGTGTCATATATATTCATCAATGTAGACATCGAATAATTGAAGTTCGTGCTCGGATCAATGCCTGAAGCAGGCATATCGTAAGTAGACCAGACAACAATATTATCGCCTTTTACGCCGCCGGAAGCTTGGGCTTCTTCAGCCTCCTGCGTTTCTCCCTCCGTCTGAGTTCCAGTCTCCGGGGTCTCTGCTGGCGCATTCGAACCGTTTCCGCATGCTGCCAGTGACAGTATCATGGCCAGTGCAAGCATCACCGATACAATCTTTTTCATTGATTAAATCCTCCTTATATTTATGATACGGACGTTTCTGTCCGGAATATCATTCCACGATCAGCTTTATTCAATTCCCCATCTTTTCAGTGCCCTAAAGTCAGGCGTTGAATACCTTCCTATTTTGCTTGTATACCATCCCGCCCCGCAGTCTCTTATGTCACAAAGAAATTCCGCATATTTGAGAGGTGCGATATTTGCGTCAATGATCGGAACCATATATTTTTCCTGCAGTGCCGCAAAGGATCTGATTCTCGCAGTGCATCCCGCGAGGATCACCTCCGCAAGATCTTCCTTTATGGCTTTTTCTATCTCTTCCTCCATCCGCCTTTCCGTTTTATCAAAATCATCCTGAAGGTCAAGTACAGGAATATCCAGACTCCTTATGGAAGCAAGAAATCTGCCGAATCCATGTTTTAAAACGTATTCTCTTATCTCCGGTACAGCTTTTCTGTCTACAGCAATCACTGAGAATGAATCACCGAGAGTAGCCGCAATATTCATTCCCGCCTCGGAGGGACCGGTAACCACCATGTGCTCACAGATCTCTTTTGCTGTCTCCAGAAAAGGATCTGTATACGATCCCAGGACACAGGCGTCATAGCCGTCTTTTTCAGCTGCTTTAATCCGTTCAAGCATCGGGCGGGCTATGATCGCTTCATAATACCTGTACGTCAGTGTTCTTGGAAGCCCTTTTCCCAGACTTTCAACTGTCAAGATTGTGTCTTCTCTTTTATACTTACTGATGTAATCATATACCCTCTCGTCAGTTGTCGGATCATAACCGATCGGATTAAGAAACAGTATTCTCTTCATTGGACAAACATCCTTGCCTCAGATTATTCTGTAGTTTTATCTTTTGCATTTTTGTAATCATAGTATAACGATTCCTTCAATCTTAGTCATTGAAACATTTCCAAAAAGCATTTATAATTTTTGAAAATCCTACAACATCTACACGAAAGGCGGCGTTGCTATGGCGGTTAATCTTGCTGAAATACTAAAGCTCGATGTATTTGAAAGTGCAGATGTAATATGCGGAAACCTCGGACTGGACAAACCAGTAAAAAGGATATCTGTATTTGACTGCGCATTTCATGAAGAAATCGTATCAGATGGTCTTCTTATAGAAGGAGATCTACTCCTTACCACACTTGAACAGTTCGATTCTGCCGAAGGATTGATGGAGTTTCTTACCGGTCTGTACAAATATGGCACCACTGCCCTGGTCGTTCTGTACACAGGCAATTTGAAGGTGGTCACAGCTGAAGTGCACAGATGGTGCAACGAACATGATTTCCCGATTATTATCCAGCGCAAAACGATTCTCTATATAGAAATCATGGCCTCTGTCAATCAGTTTCTGTCTGCCGATGAATTCAATGATATTAACCTTTTGCGACTGGATAAGCTCAGATATGCTGTGCTGTCCGACAGTGAAAAGAATACAGTGATCAGAGCTATTAATCCTGATTTCAGAAATATGATCAGGGTGATCTGCATAAGAAACCGCAATCAAATCGTGCAGCAAAGAATCAAATCATTAAGAGAGCATATATTGTGTTCCTATGATTCCGTCATATCCGGCGATTATTTGATCCTGATCCTCAGTGATTCCGACGAAAAGAATCTTCGGTACCATACTGACGCCGTCACATCCCAACTGAGGGGGAATTCTTCCGGTGATAAGCTCGGTTTCGGCAGAATTTATCCCCGTCTTCAGCTCGACAAGTCGCTTGATGAAGCTATGAAAGCCGTTCATATTGCGGACGCGCTGAATATCAAACAGGCCGACTATGATCCCTTGCTGACACTCCCTATTTTATTGGCTCAGGGAAATTCCGTTGAGGAAAGAGATTTTTACAAGGCTTATGTTGACAGGATTCGAGAATGTGTATCGGAAGAAATGCTTCCCAGTATCCTTAATACTATTGAATGTTTTGTGAGCTGCAAGGGCGATTATACGGCCACAGCCGAAAAACTACACCAACACGCCAATACGATTCGGTACAGAGTGAATAAAGTGCGGTCATCACTTGGAATGGACGATAATCCTATCCGATTCTATGAAACGATTGCGCTAGCTACAAAAATTAGGATCCTGTTTGGATATAAAATAGAATGAAACAATTCAGAGAATTGCCTTTACGAACAGACACTAAGTATACTGTTTAGCACATAAGCTGAAATCCGGGCTGTTTTTCTCGGAATATGTTCATATTATAACTATCAATTTATCAACACTGCGCAAAACAGTAATTTCACGAATAGATAAACAATTACTATGAGATAACGTCCAAACTATTGTTCAGGGTGTCTTTCTTATGTTGGAAACAATTTACCCTACGGAATTGATTGGAAATTCGATACAATTCAATCTTTGACGTTGTTGACCCGATAAACTTCGTATCACTATTTTATGCTCTTGTTCGAAACAATATTCTGACACTTTTCATCGCACACATGTTTCTTAACACAGAATTAGCTAAAACTCCCATTAAGTCTTGGAAATGAATATACAACTTTGGCAAACCTCTGAGATAATGTCAATGATATGACACAAATGCAAAAATGGAAAAACGGACGGCATTTCTGTTGCCCGTAATATCAGCTCCTCTGCTAAACATTATTTGATTTTTGCCTTCTTGCTGATTCCCTTCTTTACAAACCATTTCTTGTATGCCTTTTTCGGCACCTTAACGGTCGCCTTTGTGGGTCCTTTGAACGCTTTTATACCGACTTTCTTAGCAGTCAATTTCGTCGTCTTGAAGGTGATTTTTTTCAACTTCCTACAATTCTGGAATGCAGACTTACCGATCTATAAGATAATGATTTTCTCCCCTTTCAACTTCCGCAGCGGCATCCAGTCTTTTAGCTGCCAAAGCCATGGTATTATGGAATTCCTAAGAATCCTCGATGAACGAATATAAATATTTTGTTAGATAGGTATCCTCGTAATATTCATATATGTCATAGGGTCGTTAATGCTCAGCTCAGGATAGCCAGTATACATTGCCTTCAGTCATCATGATAATAGTATTTATTCACTTGACTTCAAGATAGACTCATTAGTTTTTCGTTCAACCCAGCCTACTTCAGAACGAATAAAGGATCCGGATCACTCCATAAACGAGTACATCATTT
>OCVV011293649.1_pt1 | contig 15028 bp, 13 predicted proteins | sample 1539721 | NCBI WGS metagenome assembly OCVV01 (sample SAMN02144230, study PRJEB22623) | gut metagenome | biome: sheep rumen | host: Ovis aries | place: New Zealand
TGGAGGGTTACCGAAGCGGTCATAACGGGGCGGTCTTGAAAACCGTTAGGGCGAAAGTCCACGCGGGTTCGAATCCTGCACCCTCCGCCAACATCCCTGAAATCCTTGCGATTTCAGGGATTTTTATTTTTTGTGCCACAAAATGTGCCACAAATTTAGAGTTGTTTGCAAATCTCTATAGGAAGCAGCATTATACGGTTCTTAATACGAACTAATATGCTCCCGATAAACGAACTCCTGCCCAATTCTACCAAAACTCGTGATATAACTGGATTTCTCAGCTCGTATTCCTATCAAAAAACGAACAAGAATCAGCATCTAGGCTGCATAGAACAATTGTGCTTCTTGCAGCCTAGTTACTGATTCTTGTTCTGCACTCAATTCTGAGAAGCCTGCTCAATTGAAAGTGTATTTTCAATTGAGCAGACTGCCCACATTATTTCGGACACAGAACCTTATGAAATCTGAGCGTCCTGTTTTCTTCTTATCACGTTTTCTTGATGAACGAAAGAAAAAGCGGTTTTCCTTTCCAAGCTTTTATGATATATTTGTATAAATACAAAGAATAAGATCAGATCAACGCAGGGGCAGGGAGACAGAATCATGAAAATCTTTGATAATGTATCCGAGATCGTCCGTGACGATATGGCGCAGGCCATTCAAGCAGGCAGCAAGGTATCCATCGCCGCTGCTTGTTTTTCCATGTATGCGTACAACGAGCTGAAGACGCAGCTGGAGTCTGTGGATGATTTTCGGTTCATTTTCACCTCGCCTACCTTCATTGCGGAGAAAGCGCAAAAGCAGAAGCGCGAATTCTATATCCCGCGCCTGACCCGCGAGCAGAGCCTGTATGGCACGGAGTTTGAGATCAAGCTCCGCAACGAGATGACCCAGAAGGCCATCGCCAGGGAATGCGCAGACTGGATCCGTCGGAAAGCGCACTTCAAGTCCAACACTACTGGCGAGAACATGAGCGGGTTCATGACTGTGGACACACCTGCCGATCAAGTCGCGTACATGCCGCTGAACGGGTTCACTACGGTCGATATCGGCTGTGAGCGCGGCAACAACAGCTATAACATGGTCAACCGCTTTGAAGCCCCCTTCTCCACGCAGTACATGCAGTTGTTCGAGTCCCTTTGGCGGGATCGGGAAAAACTCCAGGATGTGACGGAGACGGTGATCGAAAACATCGCGACTGCCTATGCCGAAAACTCTCCTGAGCTGATCTATTTCATCACGCTGTATAACGTTTTCAACGAATTCCTGGAGGACATTTCGGAGGATGTTCTTCCCAATGAGGCGACGGGCTTCAAGCAGAGCAAAATCTGGAGCCTGTTGTACGATTTCCAACGGGACGCTGTGCTTGCCATCATCAACAAGCTGGAAAAATACAACGGCTGCATCCTAGCTGACAGCGTGGGCCTTGGCAAGACGTTCACTGCCCTTGCTGTGATCAAGTACTACGAAAACCGCAATAAGTCCGTGCTGGTCCTCTGCCCCAAAAAGCTGGCAGGGAACTGGAACACCTATAAGGACAACTACACCAACAACCCCATCGCCAGCGACCGCCTCCGTTACGACGTGCTGTTCCACACCGACCTTTCCCGTACCCATGGCAGTTCCAACGGACTGGACCTGGACCGTCTGAACTGGGGAAACTATGACCTGGTCGTCATCGATGAAAGCCACAACTTCCGCAACGGCGGGGAGGTCTCAGGCGAGGACCAGAAGCAAAACCGTTATCTGCAGCTGCTGAACAAGGTCGTTCGTGCGGGAGTGAAAACCAAGGTCCTGATGCTCTCTGCAACGCCAGTCAACAACCGATTTACCGACTTGCGCAATCAGCTCGCCCTGGCTTATGAGGGCGATACAGGACTGATCGACAGCAAGCTCTCCACAACAAAATCCATTGATGAAATCTTCCGCCAGGCGCAAAAGTCCTTCAACGCCTGGAGCAAGCTGAAAGTCGAGCAGCGCACGACGGACAATCTGCTTCGCACGCTGGATTTTGACTTCTTTGAAGTGCTTGACAGCGTCACAATTGCGCGCTCCCGCAAGCATATTGAGAAGTTTTATAACACTGCGGAAATCGGCAAGTTCCCAGAGCGCAGGAAGCCCATCTCCCTTCGCCCACATCTGACCGACCTGACGGGTGCGATCAACTATAACGAAATCTATGAGCAGCTGATGCTGCTCTCGCTGGAGATCTATACGCCCTCCAAATACATTTTCCCAAGCAAGATCGCGAAATACAGCGAATTGACCCACAACAAGGGCGACAGCCTGACCCAGAGTGGGCGTGAGGAAGGCATCCGCCGTCTCATGAGCATCAACCTGCTCAAGCGTCTGGAGAGCTCGGTCCATTCCTTTTCCCTTACTTTGACCCGCATTCGCAAGCTGATAGAAGACACGATTGCAGCGATTGACCGCTATGAGAGGATGGGGACCTCGGATTTCCCCATGTTTGAACTTGCGGACAGCGCGGATCTGGACATGGAGGATCAGAATACGGACTTCTTCACCTTCGGTAAGAAAGTGAAGATTGACCTGGCGGATATGGACTATCGGTCCTGGCGAGAGGCGCTTCGGCGGGATGCCGAGACGCTGGGGCTGGTGACGCTGATGGTCAATGATATTACGCCCGCGCATGACTCCAAGCTCCAGGAACTGCTGCATCTGGTGTCAGAAAAAATCGACGCGCCGATCAATCCTGGGAATAAGAAGGTGCTGATCTTCTCCGCCTTCTCTGATACGGCGGAATATCTGTATCAGAATGTCAGCAAGTTCATCAAAGAGAAGTACGGGCTGAATACTGCTCTGATCACAGGCTCTGTGGATGGGCGCACGACGATCAAGGGCTTGCAGCCGACGCTGAATAACATCCTGACCTGCTTCTCTCCCATCTCCAAGGATCGGGATATCCTGATGCCAGGCAGCCCCCATGATATCGACATCCTGATTGCCACGGACTGTATTTCTGAGGGTCAAAACCTGCAAGACTGCGACTATCTGATCAACTATGATATTCACTGGAACCCCGTGCGGATCATCCAGCGTTTTGGCCGAATCGACCGTATCGGCAGCCGCAATGCCCAGATCCAGCTGGTCAACTTCTGGCCTGACATGGATCTGGATGAGTACATCAACCTGAAAGCGCGGGTAGAGACCCGCATGAAGATCTCCGTCATGACCTCTACGGGCGATGATGACCTGATCAATCCCGAGGAGAAGGGCGATCTGGAATATCGCAAGCAACAGCTCCAGCGCCTGATGACAGAAGTTGTGGATATGGAGGATATGTCTGGCGGCATTTCCATCATGGACCTGGGGCTGAATGAGTTCCGCCTGGACCTGCTGGAATATGTGAAGACTCACGGGGACCTGGACCAGAAGCCCTTCGGCCTGCACGCCGTTACGCCTGCAACGGAAGATCTGCCGGAAGGCGTGATCTTCGTGCTGAAAAATCGCAATAATGGTGTGAATATCGACAGTCTCAATCGCATCCATCCGTTTTACATGGTGTATATTAGCGCAGAAGGTGATGTGATTTGCGACTACCTGAATCCCAAAAAGCTGCTGGACACCATGCGCCTGCTCTGCCGCGGGAAGGACAAGCCTATCCGCGAGCTATATCACCGCTTCAACGAAGAGACCGACGATGGCCGCAACATGGCGGAGATGTCCGAACTGCTGAGCGCTGCGATTGACTCCATCATTGATACAAAGGAAGAAAGCGATATTGACAGTCTGTTCCGCCCTGGCGGAACAACACTCCTGTCTGGAAGTTTTTCGGGGCTGGATGACTTTGAACTCGTGACGTTTTTGGCTATCAAGCGGAAGGACGCAAGCAATGTATGATTTGTTGAATTTCCCAGAAGAATACAAAGTTGGGAAAGAATTAGGTAAAGATTGGTTCCTTCAGCACGCGAATCTCTCCCCAGCAGAGAAGAAATACATTATGGCCTACGCTAAAAGGATTCTTATCCTGTACGATATACGTTTTCAGGATAAATCTGAAGTGCCAGTTCTTTACACAGAGATGGATTTTCATGAAGGAGCTCCATTTTTCCTGCTCAATTATCTGAAAGCAATTGCTTCTTCTATTCCCTATAGAGCGCTGATTGTTCTAAGATGCAGAAAGCGGCTCAAGTATTTTATGTATGAGGCACATTCAAACAAAAAGAATAATCGCCGCTTACTGATTGAACAATTCTATGCTTCTCCATCCTATCCCTTCTACAGCGCCGAAACAGATCCTTCCCATCGACTGTTGGTCCACAGGCTGCGCGATAGTATCGAAGTAGCAGAAAATGCTGGTGCTCTATACGATTTGTGGATGGAGGAGATCGGTGATTCCGCGGGGGGATTGCTGTTTGCACATTATCAAACAGACGACGATATGTTTTATCATGACGTGATCGATTGATAGGGGAAAAGCGATATGCTTCATTTACCAAAGACGACCGAATTCAACCGCAGGATTCCCAAGCAAAAGTTTTATGAGAATCTGTCAGTCACCCCTGCGCTCAAGCGGGTGTTTGTGGAGCAGATCAAGACCATCTGGTGGCGCAATAAAATTGCCGCCTCCACCATGAATCTGGCGGCGGGCGGCGCGGTGACGGAGCTGGAGGTCTTTGAGCTCCAGCTGAGCCAGCCTTACCTGGATGAGGCAGTGCTGAAGCTGATCGACAAAGAGATCCCGTATCATATTTTGTTCCTGCTGAGCTGTGAGGGAAAGGTCCAGGCCTGGATCGGCTATAAAGAAGCGGCGGGTTCTGGCACCGCGGCCTTCAAGGTGAATCGCTATTATCACACGGATTGGCTGGATGCGGACAAGCTGGAGCTGAAAGCCGAGGGGCTGAGCCTGGATGCTGTGTACGAAAGCTTTGTGCGCCAGATTGCAGGCGATGCGCTAAAAAGTGTGCAGGAGGAAAGCCTGAAAGAATCCGTGGAGCGGGAGCAAAAGCGGCAGGATCTGGAGAAAAAGATCGCTGCTCTCCAGGCAAAGATCCGCAAAGAGAAGCAGCTCAACCGACAGATGGAGTTAAACGCGGAGCTAAAGTATATAAAGAAGGAGTTGTCAGAATTTTGAAGAAAAGAGATCGATTTTTTCTGTCTGTGATTATAGCAATCTCATTGCTTTTGATAGCCTCAGCCCTTTGCATCGTTTTAGCAAACAGAATGTCCGCAAACACGGCATCTATAGTTGGTGGAGTGCTAAGTGCGGTTGCGACTGCATTGTTGGGTATCATTGCTTTTTGGCAAAACAAGAAATACAAAGAGCTATCTGATGAGTTAAATGAGAGGGCGTTTCTTCCCGAACTGTACAAAGCTGAAACTATCGGAGAAAAGCTTCAAGGAGAAGTTCGTGCCGCGTATAATCATCTTGTATTCTCCGTGGATCCAAAAGACGAGCTTGTTGATGTTGATTGTGGTAATTTTTTGGTGCTAAAACCTCCCATCCTTGACATCACGGTAAAGTCTATTTCGTATAAAGGAAAAACAATGACATTATACGGCGATAGACGCTCCTTGTTATCTGAAAATGCTGCGTTTAATTTGCTGCTCAAGATTCCCGTCAAATATCAAAACGAAGGCGGAACATTTGAAATTATACTTATGTATGAAAACATTTACCGCACCAGGTACGAGAAAACCTTAAAGTTTAACTTATCCCCTGGAGCAAGCATGGCGACAGGATGGATCTTCATTCCGTCAAGGAGGATTGGTTAATGGAACACATGAAATTTGAAACCCCTGATTTGGTGCAGGGGAATATAGAGAAGATCGAGGCGCTGTTTCCCAACTGCGTGACGGAGACGCGGGGAGAGGACGGAAAGCTGAAAAAGGCGGTCAACTTCGAGCTTCTGCGGCAGATGCTGTCGGGCGATGTGGTGGAAGGCGACGAGGCATATGAATTCACCTGGGTGGGCAAGAAGGCGGCCATTGTGGAGGCCAACAAGCCTATCCGCAAAACCCTGCGCCCCTGCCCCGAGGAAAGCGTGGACTGGGATACAACCGAGAACCTCTATATCGAGGGCGATAACCTGGAAGTCCTGAAACTCCTGCAGGAGAGCTATCTTGGCAAGGTAAAGATGATTTACATTGATCCCCCCTACAACACAGGAAATGACTTCATCTATCGGGACGACTTTGCCATGAAGTCCAGTGAGTATGAAGAGCAGCTCGGTATTTTCGACGAAGAGACTGGCGAGCGTCTGTTCAAGAACACCGACTCCAATGGCCGCTTTCATTCCGACTGGTGCAGCATGATCTATTCTCGGTTAATGCTGGCAAGAAACATGCTGTCTGCTGATGGTATTATTTTTATTAGCATTGATGACGCAGAGGTTGAAAACCTCAAGAAAATATCTGATGAAGTCTTTGGTGAGCATAATTTTGTCGCTTGCCTGGTGTATGATAAAAACAGAAAAAATGATGCGAAATACTTTTCTGTTGGGCATGAGTATATGCTCGTTTATTTTAAAAGCAAAGCAACCATCAATGAATTAGGCATAATCTTACGTGCACCCAAAGCTGGTGTTGATGAAGTGAAAAGCGAGTTTAACAGACTCAGGAGACTGTACAAGGACGATTGGGAGAAGGTCAATGACGGGCTAAAAAAGCTCTATTCCTCTTGGCCAGAAGATGATGAGCGAAGGCAACTTGCTCGATATACAAGAGTAGATGATAGAGGACCATATAGAGATGATGGTAATATAAGTTGGCCTGGGGGTGGGGGGCCCCGATATGAAGTAATACATCCGGTTACAGGAAAGCCTTGTAAAATACCTTCTAGAGGCTGGGTCTATCCCACACTTGATAGGATGCAGGAAGAGATTGCAAATGGAAGAGTCGTTTTTGGCCCAGATGAGACAACCACTCCTCGTATTCGTACTAATCTCTTTGAGCAAGATACTAAAGTTATGCGGTCTGTTATGTTCAGCTATGCGCAAACCGCTACTCAAGAATTCAATCAATTATTTGAAAACGTTAGAGTTTTTGAAAATCCGAAGGCAACAAGCGATATTAAAAAGATTATTGAGTATTATACCTTTGGCGACAAAGATGCCATTATTATGGACTTTTTTTCTGGATCGGGAACCACAGCGCATGCGCTGATGCAAGTAAACGCAGAAGACGCGGGGAACAGAAAATACATTTTGGTTCAGATTCCAGAGGAGTGTGATGAAAAAACACCTGCATATAAGGCAGGCTATAAAACAATCTGCGATGTAGGTAAGGAACGTATCCGTCGCGCAGGTATGAAGATCAAAGAAGAATCTCCATTAACCACACAAGACCTGGACATTGGCTTCCGTGTTTTCAAGCTGGATGACAGCAACATGACTGACGTATATTACAGTGCGGATGAATACGATCAGGGGATGCTGAAAGATATGGAGTCCAACGTGAAGCCTGACCGCACGGATCTGGACCTGCTGTTTGGCTGCCTGCTGGAATGGGGCCTGCCCCTCTCCCTGCCGTACAAGAGCGAGACAATCGAGGGCTGCACCGTTCACACCTACAACGACGGCGACCTGATCGCCTGCTTCGATGAAAACGTCCCTGACAGCGTGATCAAGGCCATCGCCCGCCGCCAGCCCCTCCGCGCCGTCTTCCGTGACAGCAGCTTTGTCTCCAGCCCCGCCAAAATCAACGTGGAAGAGATCTTCAAAATGCTCGCCCCCGATACCAGAGTAAAGGTGATATGAGATGGTTGATCCCAAAATGCCATTATACCGTTATATACCCTTTGCACGTTTCAATCAGATGCTGTTCACTAAGGAGCTTGCGCTGATGAAACCAAGTAAATGGGACGACGAATATGAGCTTTATTGGATGAGAATGATCGAAACTCCGGCAGGAAAAGCCGCTTTGCGAAGCTATGCTGAGGCAGATCCTGGAGACGGGCAATATAATGTTACTTTTAGTCAAGCCATTTGCCAAATCGTATTTAATTTGAAGTATTGCCTATGTTTTTCAAGTCAAAAAGATTCGGAAGTGTTGTGGCGCGCTAACTCTGATGGCAACAAAGGAATTATGTTTGCCACCACGGCAGAAAAACTAACGTCTCTTTTCTCTGAAGAGTACGTTGCTACAATCAAAGAAGTATCATATGATCTTGAATCTAACGATTTAGCTAGCTTTTTATCCTGCATCCATTTCCACCCAGAAGGGGCGGGCTTTTCCGATACGGATAGTCTGCTTTTACATAAAAGACGATTCTTTTCTTATGAAAATGAGGTTAGACTGATCGTTGCACCCTTAGCCTTTTCAGAAAATGAAATCCTGAAAGTTTCAATTCCAGAATTATCCGACTTCATTGATGGCGTTATGGTTCATCCCTTGGCCACTAAAGAGCATGTTGCGTTGGTTGAACTGCTCTGTAAACACTTTAACCTCCAGTTTTTGGGAAGGTCAAAGGTGTATGATTTTGCTCCGCTCTAATTAAGTTGCTGATCAAGTCCATAATCTTTTCCTCATACTTCAATAGGCGAGTACATAAGGGGAAGATGTTGGTTGTTTTCCAACAATAGAAACCTTGAGTGAATACAGGAAAAGAGATAGGACAGCAGCGTTGCCTCCAGTCCCGCCAGAATCGATGTGGAAGAGAACTTCAAAATGCTGGCTCCCGATACCAGAGAAAAGGTGATATAGAAATGGGCAAAGTACAGCTTTCCCGCCCTGCTGCAATTACTAAAGAAGATTGGAATTACTTCCTCTCTTTTTACCCTGAAGAATACTTGCATGAGCTATCAGAATCATTAAAATCTGAGAACCGATTTTTAGTGGATGAGCGTTTTCAAAAGCTGCTATTCCAATACGTCTTCAGCAACGCAAGCAGATATCAAGCTCAGACAACACTATATCCAAGGATGCAGAAGCTCTTTCGCGCACGGATTTACAAAAAAACTGACGCATACGAAAGGTTCTCAAACTCTGATAAAGCGGCCCTGTTTCAGGGATACAGTGAAAGTGAGAGCTTTGTTCCTCCAAAAGGGAAAAATGTTGGGGAAGGGAGAATCAATCCGAGCAATATCCGATATCTCTACACTTCGTCGGACGTTGACACATGCATGTTAGAGGTTCGTCCTCAACCTGGGGAGTATATCAGTGTGGCAGAGATTGAATTGCTGGATCGGGTAACGCTCGTTGATGTTACCACAAGTATTTCAACTATAGATACAGATAGCAAAGAAAAAACGAGTTGGATCAATCTGTTCCCATTTGCACTTGGGGCGTTATTCCAAAAACCTTACATCGACACAGGAGACTATTATCTGTGCCAGTATATCTGTGAGTACCTGAAAAACTGGGGACTGGACGGGATTAAGTTTCGCTCCTCTATGTTTCGTTCTTCGCAAAATGGGGGTATTAACTACACGTTTTTCGAACCAGATAAATGTCGCGCGGTTTCATCTTCTCTTTACTATATTCGTGGTATGACATTGTCCACAATTCAGCCGACAATCGAGGAAAAATGACGCCTTCATCCGCATCTATGATATCAGAAGACGAAATCAATGAATTGTATCTTTAAAACAGAGAGGTATTCAGAGAAAAGAATCTGAAAGAGATTCAAAAGAGTCTTAGAACAAAAAAGAATCAGGGGTGAATTCCTCACCCCTAATTCCTCATTCCTCATTTTGCCTGCCCGTCCAGGATCTCCAGGAACTCCCTCGCTGTGACGATGAAGGGCTCCGTTGGGAAATGCTTGAGGTTCCCCGTGACCAGGTAGGCGTCGTCTTCCCGCTTTTCCATGACCACCTCATAAAAAGGCAGATCCTTCAGATCCGGCAGGATGGCGCCCGTTGGCGCGGGCTCCACCAGAACGCCGAATTGCTCGATGGCGGAAAGCAGATAGTCCACAAGCCCAGCGGGGAAATGAAACTTCTTCCGCTGCAGCACCTCCCGATATTCGCCCATGGTGGTGTTGCTGTAAACAGGGATCACGTCGCCGTCGATCATGCGTTCGATCACCTGAACGGTTGCCGCATCGTCATGCTTGGAAAGCAGAGCGGACACCAGCACATTGGTGTCAATCACAGCATAACAGCTCATCCGTTCTCTCCGCTCCTGGCCTGACGGATCTCCTCATTGATCTCTTCCAGTGTCAACTCCTGCAGGCCATTCTCCCTGGCGCTTTCACGCAGAGCATAGAAAGCCTGGCGGGCGCCATTGCGCGTGATGGGCTGCTTCCCAGCGGAAATCTCAAAGGGGATCCTGCGCTCCCGCACAACGGCGCGGGCGAAGACATTGATGGCGGTGGTCATGCTCATACCAAAATCCGCGCACAGAGTATCAAAATCGTTCTTCAAACCTTCGTCCATGCGGACGCTAAACGTTGCCTGTCCCATAATATGCACCTCCTTCGCTTGTATTATATGCAAACAGGTTGCATTTGTCAATCAAAACGAACCGAATTTCACATTCCTCATTTCAGAGGTGGCAGTATGAAACTTCAATTCAAACATCAAAGATTCCAGGCGGACGCGGCCAAGGCGGTCGTGGATGTTTTCGCAGGGCAGCCGTATCTGACGCCCAGCTATATGATGGATCTGGGCGTCAATCCCATGGATCAGCTTTCCATCGGAGAGATGGATTTCACGGGCTGGCGCAACGAGCCCATTTTGCCCAGTTTGAGCGATGCAGTGATCCTGGAGCATATCCAGAAGATCCAGCGGTCCAACCAGATCGCCCCCTCCCCGCGGCTGGAGGGAAACCGTCGGGACGGCTATAACCTCACCATCGAGATGGAAACGGGCGTCGGCAAGACCTATACCTACATCAAAACGATGTATGAGCTGAACAAGCACTACGGCTGGTCCAAGTTCATCATCGTGGTGCCCAGCATTGCCATCCGTGAGGGTGTGTATAAGAGCTTTCAGGTGACGCAGGAGCACTTTGCGGAGGAGTACGGGAAGAAGATACGCTTCTTCATCTACAACTCTGCCCAGCTGACGGAGATCGATCGCTTTGCGTCCGACAGCTCCATCAACGCCATGATCATCAACTCCCAGGCCTTCAACGCCAAGGGAAAAGACGCGCGGCGCATCAGCATGAAGCTGGATGAATTCCGCTCCCGCCGCCCCATCGATATTCTTGCCGCTACCAGGCCTGTTTTAATCATCGATGAGCCGCAATCCGTGGAGGGCAAACAGACCAAGGAGAACCTGAAGCAGTTCCAGCCCATGCTGACCCTGCGCTATTCCGCTACCCACAGAGCGGACAGCATCTATAACATGATCTATCGGCTGGACGCCATGGAGGCGTACAACAAGCGCCTGGTCAAGAAGATCGCCGTCAAGGGCATCACGGAGAGCGGGAGCACGGGAACGGAGGGCTATGTCTATCTGCAGAGCATCAATCTGTCGAAGGCGGATCCCACGGCCACGATCCAGTTTGACTACAAGGGTGCAACGGGGCTTCGGAAGGTGACCAAGACTGTCGGCATCGGCTTCAACCTCTTCGATAACTCCAACGGACTGGATGAGTACAAGGTCGGCTATGTGGTCAAGGCCATTGACGGACGCGATGATTCTGTGGAATTCCTAAACGGGAAGAAGATCTACGCAGGGGACGTGATCGGCAAGATCAGCGAAGAGCAGCTGCGCCGCATCCAGATCCGCGAGACGATCCTGAGCCATATCGAGCGGGAGCGCCAGCTCTTCCACAAGGGCATCAAGGTGCTGAGCCTGTTCTTTATCGATGAAGTGGCGCACTACAAGCAGTATGACGCCGCGGGGCAGGCCTATAACGGCATCTTTGCGGATATGTTCGAGCAGGAATATGAGGATGTGGTGCAGTCCCTGCAGAGCTCGCTCTTTGACGATGGGGAGTACCGCGCCTATCTGGACGCGATTACCGCTGCCGACACCCACGCGGGCTATTTCTCCATCGACAAGAAGGGCCACATTGTGGACACGGTTGCCGGCGACGATAAGAAGGCGAAGCTCTCCAACGATAAGGACGCCTATGACCTGATCATGAAGAACAAGGAGCTGCTTCTGGACCGCGATCCCAAGCGTTCTCCTGTTCGCTTCATCTTTTCCCACTCCGCTTTGCGGGAAGGCTGGGACAACCCCAACGTATTCCAGATCTGCACGCTCAAGCAGAGCAGCAGCGAAGTGCGCAAGCGCCAGGAGGTGGGCCGCGGGCTGCGCCTGTGCGTCAACCAGGACGGCGAGCGCATGGACGCAAACGTCCTGGGCAACGATGTGCACAACATTAACGTGCTGACCGTGATTGCCAGCGAGAGCTATGACAGCTTTGCCCGCGGGCTGCAGGCGGAAATTGCCGAGGCGGTCGCCAATCGTCCTCGTGCGGTTACGCCGGAGCTGTTCGAGGGGCGGACCATTACCGACGAAAGCGGCAACACCGATGTTGTCACAGCCGATACGGCACGCGAGATCTGGTTGGATCTGCGCATGAACGGCTATATCGACAAGGCTGGTGCACTGACGGACAAATATTATGCGGACAAGGCCAACGACGCTGTCCAGGTGGCGGAGGAAGTGCAGGAGTTCTCCGCATCCATCCTCCAGATCCTGGATTCCGTCTACGACGCCAAGGCCATGATGCCCGAAAACGCGCGTGCCAACAACGTTGAGCTGGCAGTGGATCACGACAAGCTGGCAATGCCGGAGTTCAAGGCACTGTGGAAGCGCATCAATGCCCGCTCGGTCTATGTGGTGGACTTTGATACAAAGGAGCTGGTGCAAAAGACCATTGCTGCGCTGAACGCGAAGCTCCGCGTCAGCAAGATCAGCTTCACCGTGAGAACTGGCGTGTTGGAGGAGATCAAGTCCAAAGAAGATCTGGACGCAGGCAAAGCCATGCGGATGACAGAGTCCAAGGCATCCAGCGAGCAAACGCGCATCCGACCCAGCCACGGCGTGAAGTATGATCTGATCGGCAAGCTTGTGGAAGAGACCAAGCTGACCCGTAAGGATGTTGTGGCGATCTTGACAGGGATCCAGAAGGTGGTCTTTGACCAGTTCAAGGACAACCCCGAGGAGTTCATCATCAAGGCTGCAGCTTTGATCAATGATGAGAAGGCAACAGCCATCATCCAGCACATCACCTACAACATGCTGGATGAGCACTATGAGACCGATATCTTCACCGAACCCACGATCCGCGGCAAGCTGGGCGTCAACGCGATGAAGGCCAACAAGCACCTCTATGACCACATCGTCTATGATTCCAGCAATGAGCAGAAGTTTGCAACCGAGCTGGACACCAACAAGGATGTTGCGGTTTACGTCAAGCTGCCCGATGGCTTCTACATCTCCACGCCAGTGGGCAAATACAATCCAGACTGGGCAATCGCTTTTTACGAGGGAACGGTCAAACATATCTACTTTGTCGCCGAGACAAAGGGCTCCATGTCCTCCATGCAGCTCAGGCTGATCGAAGAATCCAAGATCCACTGCGCCCGCGAGCACTTCAAGGCGATCAGCGGGGACGGCGTGGTCTATGATGTGGTGGACAGCTACCAGGCGCTGCTGGACAAGGTTATGCGGTGATCCTTATCCAATATTCACAGGCAAACGAGAGCGGAGGAATAAAATGGCGAATATAGGAAAGCTGAAGGAAGTTGATGTTCGGGATCTTTGGAAGCACGAGCAGTATGATTTCTCCAAATGGCTTGCCAAAGATGAGAACATTGAATATCTGAATGAGATATTGGGCCTCACGCTTGTTGCGGTCGATAATGAAGTCTATGTTGGTCCATATCGCTGTGATCTGGTGGCGAAAGATGAAACTTCAGGGATCACGGTTATCGTGGAGAATCAGCTTGAAGGGACCAACCATGACCACCTTGGGAAAATCATCACCTATGCTTCTGGACTTGATGCAAAAGTCATCGTCTGGATCGTAAAGGAAGCCAAGGAAGAGCACCGCGCTGCTATTGAATGGCTGAACAACAACACAAGCACGGATATCAACTTCTTCCTGATCGAGATTCATGCCTATAAAATCGGGGACTCCGATCCTGCGCCGAAGTTTGAGGTTGTGGAGAAGCCCAATGATTTTGTGAAACGCAGCAAAACCAAGGACCGCGAAGATGGCGAGATGAACAAGAGCCAGGCGGCAAGGCTGTATTTCTGGGAAGAGTTCAACAAGGTTGTTGCCCAGCGTGGGAAGCCCTTCAACATCAGGAAGGCAACGACAGATCACTGGTATGATGTTGCTGTTGGGTCCAGTGATGCTCATATCTCTATAACGCTTGTAAACAAATTTGGGAACATCGTTGTTGAGCTGTACATCAGCAACAACAAAGCGCTTTTTGATAAGCTGAAGGCGAAAAAGGACAGCATAGAGTCTGATTTGGGCTTTGCATTAGATTGGGATCGCTTGGGAGAACAGAAGAAAGCATCCAGAATCAAGTACTACATTGACGGGTTGGACTTTGAGAGGCAGGATAATTATCCTGAGCTTATGAACACAGCGATTGATGTTGCGGTCAAAATGCGGGATGTGTTCAAGCGGTATATGTGAAGAGGCGAGAGGGTTTTCCTCTCGCTTTTTCTATATCAGCTCTGCATGCCCTTCGATTGCCTTCTCTATCCGCTGAGGCTCGATGCCGATGTATCTCTGTGTCACGGCGGCGGAGCTGTGCTGCAAGAGCCTCTGGACCAGGGCAATGTCATAGCCGTTTTTCTTGTAAATCTCCGTTGCGTACCATTTGCGGAAGCTGTGCGTGCTGATGCCCTCATAGCCCAAATAATTGCAAACTCTCGCAAGGACCTTCTGAACCTCTCTTGTGGTTATGGGGAAGATCAGCTCTGAATGCTTGATCCCATTCCGCAAGCAATAGTTTTCTATGTACTGCTGGATCACAAGCGGGACAGTAAAGACGCGCTGCTTGCCCGTCTTTTGCTCTACGATACATTATTAACGGCTTCTTCTTAAGCGGCATCTCCGCTTTGATGTCAATGCTTATCCAGTTCTTTTATTGGTCTGCCATTATCATCCTTCCAAAGCAAATTCCCATTCAATGATGCCCCACCAACAA
>OCVV011024036.1_pt1 | contig 15021 bp, 14 predicted proteins | sample 1539721 | NCBI WGS metagenome assembly OCVV01 (sample SAMN02144230, study PRJEB22623) | gut metagenome | biome: sheep rumen | host: Ovis aries | place: New Zealand
AGCCAGGATTCTTTGATAAGGCTGGATTATTAATCTTTGAGTCTCTTCATCAATCTCAATCTCGCCCTTAGGTTTTGGTATAACCTCTAATGCGTAAATATCATAACTGCTGATGATGTAATTTAATATGAAAGCTTCTAATTTTTTAATGTTAACATTAAATCCAACGTAAATGTTTTGATTGAAAAATATATTCACAGCTGTTTTAATTGAGTCTTCTAAATCATTAACGGTGTAGCTGTCATATGTTTGTTTTCCCAGGATTTTAACATTGACTTGGAAATCAACATTGACACGCATAACTCTCATGTAGTGGTACTTGACTCCTACGACTTTTTTTCTTTCAAGCTGAGCGACAGCATCGTAAAATTCATCATCGGAGTTGCAATCTAATGCGATTAATACGCTTCCGAGTCCATCCCAGTATTCCTTGATATTATAGTCAGATCCAAAGTATCCCAGTTCGCCAATCGCATCTTCTATTTGCTGTTTGCTTCCGTCTCGTATATATCGATAATTGGCGAGTCTGTTCCTTGTATCAAAAGCTGTTTCTTCATCGACGCCTCCGAATGCAGGAAACTCATTCGTCACATCGACTTCCTGAAACAGATCCCCTTCAAAATATCTTAATGTGTTTTCGGCGACGTTGCCAATTGTTCCAAAATCAACACAATATGCGGGAATCCTTACCTGATACGCATCCTTCCAGAATATTTTTGATTCCGCTGTCCTGAAAACAATGGGGTTCATTTCTTCTGTTTCGACTTCCAATCCTCTTGGGATGAATATGTCTTCGGCGTTTTCCCCAAAATTTCTTCTTGTGAATGTTAATATTGTCTTCGCAACTCTTGATGTTCTTTTTTCAATAAAAGGTTTAAGTAGGATTTCCAAAACAGCCTCATCTGTACAATCATCTATTTGTATGTTGCTTATATACGAAGCTATGGTTTGCAGGATTGTTCCGAAAACCCTTGCAAAAACAGCGTAATAAATATTTATTCTTGATGTTTCAAAAACCTCATTGATCAATCCTTTTTCCTGAGCGATTCGTTGTAGGTCGGCAAGGATTTCATATTCATCAAGAACTGTCACCTCTATTGCCATTTAAGGCCTCCTTAATTTGTTTTTGTTAATACTATATTTAAGCTGGTGTCTCCTGTAACAACAAGATTCTCTGCGGCGGTGTAGGCATTATATCCTTCCGCTGTTGCGGTTACCACGTATGTTCCAGGGTCAACATCTCTTAACGTGCATCCTCCGGCGCTTCCGGTTGTTCCTGTTTTAGAACTTTCTCGACCAGTGCTTGTCAGGGTTACGGTGGCTGATTCAACAGGTTTTTCTCCATCGGTGACTGTAACTGAAATGTTAGCGAATTTTGAAGGAGGAGCGACAGGGTCTCGTGGGGTTGATATGTCTTCTTTCAAGTATATATCTTTAATGCTTGTCAAACCTCCACCCCAGTTCCATAAACCAATCGTGTTCCTTTCGACATTCTCCACTACTCCAATCATTTTACCATCAACAAAGAATCCTGCCTTGTCCCCGTCTCTAATGATTTTGATTTCATAAACACCAGGTCCAAACATGATTTCATCATATTGCTGATAATCTGTACGTTCATCATCAACAAAAGTTTCTATACCGAATCCTTTTGAAGGTATATCTATTCCCAATCTGTATCCTGTTGATAAATCTTCATCATAACCAAAGAAAATCACATTCCTGTATACATTTTTAGGGATATTACATTCATACGTAAATGATAATTCATACTGGGTGTCTGTCGTAAATTCATCACTTATGAACATGCTGACGAATCTTGCCGTGACACTTCCCTTTTCAATATTGATTTCAGGACTGCCCTTTTGGGAATGATATTTCTCATCATTAAGGAAGTTGTCCAAGTATGCGAAATCATCATTCTGATAAGCGTACCCGAGGAAGACATCATTCTCATCATACATGGGAGTGTATAATCCATCATCAAAGGCGTTTTTATTATATAATCCGTTTTCAATATCAATAGGATTGATTAATGACATTGTGTCGGGATCGAAGGTAAAAGAAGATTCATTATCATCTTGATATGAAAAAGTATCCTGTTCAAAAAACGGAACAACCGTCAATCCTAATAATTCCTGCCATCTTTTTCCAGGGTTTTTGTTCATTTTTCCCATGTTCAGGCCCCCTCGTCAATATCTTTTTCTTTCTCTTCCATGTCATTCGCAACTCTTGTGCCCGCTGATATTGTAGCATCAAGGATTTGAGGGGCTGTGTAAGCGGTTAAGAAAGCCACAAATGGTGAGGCGAACAATTCAGGATTTGTTTCTCCCAAGGTCAAAGCCGCGACAACACCAATGACAACAGTTCCGATTGATCCCAGATTAAATCTTCTCTCTCCATTCAATTCATAAAATTGAGGGAAGACAAAATATCCTCTCATTATTATAATTCTAAAAACCAAAGCGATAATTATCGCAATACATATTTCCATTTTCATGTTATCCCTTTATCATTTCTTGTAAAACTTCTCGAATTTCATCATGCAAGTCTTCTCTGCTTAATTGATTATTCATAATTTGTTGTTGATTCTGTTCTAAATTCTTATAATTTTGGTATTTATAAACAGCGATTTCCTCATGGAATTTATCAATCATAAAAACAGTCAGTATGGCTAATAAAAAAGCTACAATTCCTAACAGAATTTGAATATAATCCATTGGATGTGCCTTCGCTCCCATAAATATAAAGTCAAAAGCCAAAGCGATCAGGGTTGTGCTTACGGTTGTTTTGACAAAGTGACTGACCCAAAAGTCTTGTTTAAAAGAAAAACGAGGCTCGTTCTCACTATCCATTATCATCACTTTTAATATATAACATATTTTCAAAATTTCTTATTTAAAGATTAATTATTGTGAAAAACCATTATCCAATATATCATCCTTATCCGGAGAGTTCTTGGCGTTGCGTTTGCTATTGATAAACCATTGCATCTCCATAACATGATTCCTGGCGCCGAAATGGTTGAACATAAAATTATTGTATCTTTGTAGAATATCTAAATAACTCATGTAACATCACCTATTTTTCTCTCGTTATTATACATAGGGCTTTTTGATTCCCCGGGGTATGTTTTGCATAATAATCCTGAGCAGCGTACTTTCGATCCTGCAAGTGGCCGAAATAACCACCATCAGATTTCCTATTACCCAATGAATTAAGAACCCTTACGAATTTTGTGTTTATATTAATCTTATCTAACATTTCATAATGGCCGAAGATTGAATAATTGCTTCCGTAGTTCACACCACTATCTTGATAACCAATGTGCCATATTATAGCCGTATTTGGCTTGTCAATAAGTTTTCCAATGTTTGTCAATTTCTCTTCCGTTGTCTTTCCCATATCGCTATAATATTTCCATTGTATCTTAAAAACAGCGCCATACGTCTTTCCACACCACATTATTCCGGATTCGATCCCAGGATGTCCCGTGCCCGCAGATGTCGTACCCATTTTGCTTGCTAAGAGAGATTCCTTGATTGTTATATTCAAAAGCTTTTTCATAGCCTGTTGAACAGCATTTGGACCGCAATTATAACTGGTGTTCTGTCCTAATCCTGCTTCTGAAGTGGTGAGATGAGGTTTTGATACATATATTCCATTAAACGTTTCCGCTTTTTTTGTGCTTGCGGAAGCTTTCTTTTTCAAATCATTTGAATTAAACATACAATAATTCGGCAAAACATTGTTTGTCAGATAAAAATTCCCAATCTTAGCGACACAATAACTGAATAATTCATAATCAATCTTATACCCTTTATGAGATATATAAGCCGGAACTCTTGAGTTTGTCTCGCAATAATCAATAAATCGCTTGATCATATCAAGATAATCGTTTTTCATGATTTTCAGATTACTGGTTGAAGAGGAAAAGCTTATATTATATCTGTTCATGTTCTTCAAGGTCACATCATTTTGTTTTATATTATATATGACTTTTGATATTAGGTATGTTATTGTGTAATTATTATATTGTTTGCTGTTGATTGTGGAAAAATTTGGCAAAGTTTTGTTTTTTTCAATAAACACCTTAATCTCTTGTGATTCCTTTAATAAGTCTTTTTTTAAAATTTTAACCAAAAATCGCATCCTCCAAAAAAATTGTAATATTTCACTTATTTAAATTTTTTTCTGAAGAATTTTTTAAATGTTAATTCAAGTTATTTTTTATAAAAAAAAGAAAGGATAATATATTATTTTCTTATCCTTATAATGAAGATAAACAAGATAGATGTTAATAGGAGAACGATTGGATATCCAGTTTTTTTATTTGTTTCTAATGAAACAATAGGGTTTTTTATTGTTTGCTCATTAGGTTTGTCTGTAATTGTGTTGTTTGTTATTGTATCATTCTCATATGAAGTATTGTTTTCTTCATGATGCGTATTGTTTTCTGTTATATTGTTATTATATGCGTGCCATTAATCCTAATAATCCTGCGATGATAAAGTAGAATACTATCACAAAACTCCACCAGACCCATCCGGTCAATCCTAATGCGGTTGCCAGGTAAGTTCCCAGGATAATCGTACAGATAAATGGCAGTACTGCCAGTACGAGAATGAATAATATTATTCCTATGACTCCAATTCCAATTAATAATTCTTCAATCATAAGCATCCTCCTTTTATTTCATATTTATTTTTTTAATATTTATTTTCATATCCTTTATCCTACTCGCTCCCACATATAAACCGCTAAATATGGTGGCATGTTGTTATGCGCTTCTGACGCATTTTGCGCGGTATTGTCGTTTGATGTTTTGGTTGTGTTGTTTGCAGTTGCAGTAATACTTGTAACATAATTCGCAGCAGTTGCAGTTCCTGGCTTTCTGCTTGTACTATTAGCCTTGTATGTTGTATCCGTATGCGCATAAGTATGATTGTGAGCAGGCAATCCACTTTGGTTTGCAGTCAATGTTACTGTCGCACTACCACCAGTCGTACCATTTTCATACGTTGTTCCACTTGCCAATAAGAAAGTGTCCTGTATTCTTTCCCATTCACCATCGAAATAACTGGAAGGATTTACACTATTTGTTGTGATATGTACAGAACCGATAGGATATATTTTATCGAAGAAGGTGGCTTCGTGATACCATTTCTTATTACTGAAATCAAGTTGACATATTGATGCGTTAGTAATAAAAGTAAGTATCCCATTTGAATTTGAAAGGTCAATTACTGTTGTTTCATCAATATCAATTTCATGAATAATTAATTCATCATGTGTTATTTTAATTGTACATATAGCATTCCTGTGTAAGTGGTAATAACTTTCTTCCGACTCCGAATCATATATGTCCGCACTACCCTTAGAAATCGCGATATCAAATTCATAATACTCATTATTTTGACATCCGAAATCAAATTTACAGTAACTAGCTATTGGTTTCTCATCACCTATTATTTCCTCAGGAATTTCATCAGCAACTAATGTAAAAGAATTATGATTATTTATTGTTGCAGCATTACTATCCTTTATTAATTTGGATGGTGTGAAACTTGTGGTTATGTAATTCTTGTTGTCAAGTTTGTTTTCTTGAAGGGAAGTTGTTGTTTCATTCAGATTTGTTAGTTGTGGTGTGACATCCCTGTTTATCACATTGGTTACGAAAGTGTTCAGTTTAGCATAGGTTGTCTTGCATTTTTCACTAATCATTCCTTACTCACTCCTTTCAACAAGTTTTTCAGTTGGGTAACCCTTGCTGTCGTATAAACTTGTTGTGCCATAAGGGATACTGAAAGTTGGACTTATACTGCTTGGAGAACCAATCATTAATGTTCCATAACTTATAAGTGGTAATTCTGTCCAGTTTAAAATTATTGTGTTTAAATTAATACAATTTGTAAAATTATTCATCATCATACTAACTACTGTTTGAGGAATATTTATGCTTGTTAATCCAGTACACCCACGAAAGCATTGTGTTTGTATGCTTTTTACCGTAGATGGTATATTTATGCTTGTTATTCCAGTAAGGTCTTTAAAACTGGCACCGTTTAATATACCTTTATTTATCTCCCCATAAATGATGATTGTGTGTTCTTGTACATTATCAGAATAATCATGTTCCAATGTATCAGTTGATTCATATGTTTCAATAGGTGTTCCATCACCCCAATCCACATATGCACCATCATCATAGTTTGTAAGTAATCTTGCTTGTATTCCATCAATTGAATCTTCATTATATGTGAGTATTATTTGGGGCAGACTTAATAGTGTGAAATTTTCATTTATGCAATCGAGTGTGTCAAGGTTGAAAGTTGCATCATAAACTGCTTTCGCACTTGGATATTCTGTGTCTGTACTTGAAGAGGATAAAGAAGTAACCTTATTGGATTTATCTTCTTTTCCAGAATGTGTATGACTTGCTTCTGCATACAAGCTGCTTTTGGGGTGTGTGTGGTCGCTTCTCGCCCAGGTCGTGCCGGTGCCAACATTACCATTGGTTGTATCGGCGGATGGGGTTGCTGAAGAAGCGTTTGGAACACTTGAGCTTGTTATAAATCCACTATTATTATTCAAATCACTTGTAGCTGATGGAATACTTTCTCTTATATCCTGATGAGCATTACTGTTGCTGTTATGGGAAGAGATAAGATTGTTTATTTTATTGATTATCGCATTTGCCACATTAGTGACACCTTGATTAGGCATAATTCCTCACCATCCTGTTTAATTTGTTAATGCGGTTGTTATCGCATCAAGATAATCTTCTATTTCATCATCAACATCGCTGATCGCAAGATCGGATTTATTATTCCAGGAACTGATATTCGCGCTTGTTATTCCCTTAGCTGCGCTGCTGTTCCAGTTGTCCGCATAACCAAGGCTGGTTTGAACCCCAGAGGAGAGCATTGATTTGGAGATAGCTCCGTTTCCGATGCTGAATTCGTTACTGGTTAATGTTAATCCTGATCCGGCGGTATAAGTGTCTATTAAATCACTTACTAATACGTATAAGTGTTCGTCCGTGCCGCTTGAATCCTTTGTGTTAATTACAAAGTCAAGATACTTGTCTCCAACCTCATAACCGGTTACAGGGGTATCTGCCGTGGATACTGTTCCCACGGTCGCGGATTTGACCAGGTAATCCTTTGGAATGTTGATGGATGCTCCGACTTTTGCTCCGTTCTGTTTCACATGGTAGGTTGCGATGTATCCGGATTCGGCGGTGGCTTGTTTTTCAACGGTCACGGTTTTGCTGTCAAGACTCTGATGAGTGGTCAGGAAGCCGCTGTCATTGGTCAGTTCGCTGGTCTTCGTTGGGATATCGTCCGTATCGGCTTTGGCATCCAAGGCTTCTTTAATGACCTTGTTCTGTACCGGATTTGTTGAAGTTCCGGAGAGAGCCGTGTCTATGGTTACCTGATTGGCATTGGCGCTGATGCTGTCCAGTTTGGATTTATCGGTTGGGCTCATTAAACCGGCTGCCGTAGTGGATGCGGTGGTGGATGGAATTGTGATTGTCCTGTCGGTCATTCCTGTTACGTGACCCTGATTGTCATTTATAATTTGTGAAACAGTTACGCTGTCTCCAAACGTGGGTGTTTGATTCGCGGCAGGTTTTCCGGTTCTCGCGGTTTGTGAAGGGTGAACATACTTGTTCGCCTCGGCTTCGATATTATCCAGTTTCGTCTTGTCAGAAGAGCTCATCAAACCGGCGGCGGTGGTTGTGGCGGTGGTCCATAATCCGCTGATGTAATCCTTGACCGCCTTGACAGTTGGGTAGCTGGTGGTGTCGCTGCTGAAGTCACCGGATATGTCGGTCTTCTTATTGCTTTGCTTGTTTTCAAATTTACTGTTCAATGCATTCACGAACGCATTGATCTTACTAGTATCAACCATAAGTATCAAAATCTCCTATTATATAAAAATTATCATCATAAACTGTTAATCTCCGTGGCTAGGTTGTAAAGCATCATGTCTATATCTGAATCTATCAAGTTGGCCACGGCCTTGTTGGATGGGTACATTATATCGCTTGTGACATCAAAGGAAGTGTCGCTTGTCTGCTTGTTTTCCAGTAATTCGGCTCCGGCCGGAGCATCTCCTGATCCGCTCCCGGAGTGGGTCGCAACATAATTGATGACAGCCTGGCTTGTCGGAATCTTATTCGGCGTGTTTGAGATGGTGTTGGTCACAACCGGATCAGCCATCCATGATCCTATCGTATTTGATGATACATTCAAGTATCTCGTGTATGCCTTATCGCCTATTATGATTCTCTGCATCACATATGAAACCCCATTTAAGATGGTTGAATAAACATCCATGGGGGCTTTTGTGATATTTTCAATCGTGGATGAGGCTCCGTTTTCGGATGTCTTGTATGTGATTGAGAAGCTGTTTCCGTTCTGGTTCACTACATTATAATAATCTGGGTCTATGGTTGTGTCCATGTCAAGGTAGTCAATCTCAACCCGTTCCTTGTTTTGTGATGTATCCTCCAGTAAATCTATCCTGCTGTCGCCTGTTGTAGTGTTGGATCCCCAGATTTCTCTTTTCAAAGTTGTCAGGCTGGCTTCGATATCGCTTAAATCGTTTTGGATGGAAAGGTTCTCATCAGTAAGGGTTTGAATGCTGTTTGTGATTTCTGATGTATCTATGCCGCCTGATGATATTCTATCATTTAATTCATCATAAGATTGTTTCAAATCGGCTCTGAGCTGCAGGAACTCGCTGAGATCCACAAAATTGCTGTTATCGAAGGTTATGCTGGTATCTCCTATCTTAACCAGTTCCTTGTCATCCCCGGATCCGGCCAGGATATATTCATCATACTTGTTATCGTTTTGGATGAGATAGACTATGTTTGTCTCAAGGTTGTCGATATCGTTTTCCAATGACCCAAAAGTTGAGTAACTTGTGTTAGTTGTGAATCCTGTGAGGTATTGAAGCTTATTATAGTTTTCCTTTGATAATATGACAGCGTATGTTTTTCTTATCTCCCCATTTGGGATATTGATGTTGTTAATCTTATTATCCAGGACATCATCATCTGATATGTACTGATTGACTTCCGTGATTTCAAGCACAAAATCTCCAATCTGAAGATCTTCCTGAATGTTCTCTTCAAGGCTCTCATATAATGCTGAGGTGACGGTTGTTGTTTTTATATCAACTACCCGCCAGATGTTCTCATCGCTGATTCTTGTTCGTCCATTGTAGATTGGCATTTACTGATTCCTCCTATCTCCCTTATCCTATCCATAACCAATAACCGCTGATGTTCACGGCGGAGCTTGTGTCGTTCTGACAAAAGATTTGAAAACTACCTGAATTATTTGTGGCTAAACGTGCTGTTCTGTGTATGGTATTATTGTTACAGGTAACATAAACGCGACCCCATCTGTCTGGGATTCCGCTGTTGACATCATAATATTCAAAATCCTTCGCTGCGACTTTCTTTGAAAAGCTTCCTGTGTATATGGATAAGTTTCTCACATTACCTAATCCAATCTGTGATTGAGTGACTTTATGTGGATTGTTCTTGTTGTTAATATGTCCGTCGATTTTAGTATTTAATGATGAATTAGAACTGCTTAAATTGTTTGTGAGAGTTTGTAAATTACTTATTGCGCTTTGTATTTGAGCAAGTCCCGCGTTAATGCTTGAGATTTGGGAATTAATATTTCTTATATCTGTTTCATCACTGGAGACTTTGTTGATGATTGTTTGTATTGGCATTGAAGTTGCTCCAGTTACCGCTCGGCCCCCGTTCAGTTTCATTATTTTTGAATTGACATCATCTATCAATGTCTGCAATTCATCAAGGGATTCGGTCAGAATCTTGTTTGATGGGTATTTGTCGATGCTGTCGCTGTTTTCATTGAATGATTCCAATGTTGTCTCCTTATTGGCTTTCTCTTCAAAAGTGGCTTGGAGATTATCATATGGGATTAATCCCGTATCATTTTCTCCTTTGATGTAGTATAGGTTTGTGAATTCCTGCCATTCTTTATCATTAACGGCGAATTGTAATTTTGGATTGTCGCTTTCCTGTGTTTCCGGGTCGACTCTGAATTTGAATTTCAACCCTGATGTTGTATATATCTTTGTTGGGTCGGCGTAATCATCAAACGTGTTTATATCATCTCTTATTATGTAAACATAATGCCAGTTGTCTTTCAATTCAGAATCCAGGTTGTCGTATTCTTCTTGTGTTATAAGTATGAATTGAAGTCCGTTCACCATATCGGCGGAGAAGAATGTATTGGTATTGTATTGTGATTCTGAGATTCTTGATTCCAAGATGTATTTTCTCTGATAAGTTGTCTCCCCATCTGCCTCGTTCTTTTTGTATACTTCTATATAGTCTTCGTTTAGAGTACCGTCGTCATTGACAGGTTGGGCGTCCAGGAGATAATCTTCATCGATATAGCGTGAGTTGAGAGTGAATATGCAATATTCTGATGTTTCACCGGCTTCTTCGTCCACCAGTTCGCATGCGATGTCGGGAACCTTTGAAACAAACAAGCATGTTCCATTATAATCCTGATACAATTCCACAACTTCTCCCTCTTCATCTGTGATGTCGGGGTTATATGTGACAGGAATCTTGTTATAATAATGTACAAGGTTGTTGTTGACGTCAACGGCTTCCACGGAATGATTGTTCAGGATTCTTTGAAGCTCGAGGGCGTCCTCTGGATCCAATGTATTGGCCCATCTTGATTCTTCCTTGTTCACAAACGCCTCATACTCGTTCATGAATTCTCCAAAACTATGTTCGCTTTCTTCAGCGTGTCTTCCAAGAAGCTCCAATGCGTAATGAACATCATTGATGTTTGTCAGGACGCTGTCGTTTGATATGGAATCATCCTTATACACATCGAATATGGAGCATTCCATATCAGACAATTTAACATCCACATCCCTAAGGAACTGACTGTTGATTGTCTTGTAATTATTAATCTGAGTGCTTCCGATATACATTCCTGACTGCAGCACATCAAGATAGTAATCATCTTTTGTGATGAAATCGCTGGCATGATGCCCGTCCAGCATGTCGGCATCTATCTTTGAACCTTCCCCGCCATATGCTATGATGAGGTCGAGGACGTACTGGTACTGTTTTGTCAGGTTCTCCCTTGACAAGGCTTCGCCTATGTAATATTTCTGATTATCATTGTTCATGATGTTTATTTCTTCATTGCTCATTCTTCACCCTCTATTTTGGCTTTGAGTTTCATGTTTTCATCCTGTAGATCATTGATTTGAGTTTGAAGTCCGTCGATTGTTTCGTTGATGTTGTTTCCGTTGATGTTGACATTGGCAGAGTTCAGGTTGATGCTTTCCTCTGTTAATGATACATTTGTGCTTTCGTTTTTTAGGATGATGTTTTTGTAATCATTTGATGATAGATTGTTCTGGATTGTGATGGTCCCTTCTTTTACTGATGTCGGGCTTTGTTTCAGGTTCTCGATCCTTTGGATGTCGTATTTTTTCTCCTTCTTGTTTACCGCGACATCGCATGTAAGTTTTTGTTTCGGATATAGAAACTTATCCGTCTCCTTTCCCTCAGGCAGGACTCCATCGTATCCGCTGTATGTGCATGGATGAACCTGTCCATTGATTTCGACATACCATCCTTTTCCAAACAGCTTGCTCTTGTCTATCTTCTTCAATGTTCCTGTTTTTTCTTTTGTATCTTCATCCTGATCGAAATGTCCTTTCTTGGTTTTTGTTCCAGCGAATTCCTGAAACCTGTCTCGGAATCTCTTATTTGTAGGACGATATGAACTTCTTACCATTTAAACAACCTCTTATGTTTTAATTTTTCCCTAAATTTTTTATTTAAATATTAATTATGAATGATTTCCATACCAAGGGTTCTGATAGCCAGGGTATGAACTAGGGTTGTTCATGTCTGACGGAGGAGCTCTTGATACATGGTAGTGTCCCGCTTTCATTGCTGATGTCGGGGTCAGGCCGCTAGGCATTTCGCTCTGTTCGGGTGGGAATATCCATTCTCCACCCTGTTTCACCTGTATGACATGGTGAGTTCCGCTCACACCGCTTCCGGCTCCGACAACATCCCTTGCCGGGACATTGCATTTGAAGTTAAGAACATAATACAGCCATGCTGTGGATGAGTAGCAATCCCATTGTTTCCTGGATGTGTTTTCTCCGAAAACCTTATAAGCTTCGGCTGGATCATGGGGGTTGCTCATTGAGTAGTTGTGGGACCATACTGAGTTTTTCGCTATATCCCAGTATTTGTTCCAGCAATCGCTGCCGACATTCCCTGAGCTGCTTTCGGGGGAGTATCCGCCTGTTCCCGTCTCCGGAACCTCCGGATGGTCAGGGCTTTCAGGGGAGAACTCAAGCTCCAGGTCAACCTGTATGGGGCCCTCATCCCATTCAACCCCAACTCCTTTGACAAAATAGAATTCCTGGTTCTTTCCGGTGTTATGAAGCATGTGAGGATTGTCCAAGGTTACTATGTCTCCCACATCTATGTCTCCATCATGAAGAAGAGACACTCCCATTGTCATTGAAAATTCTCTGACATGGGCGGCGAGGTATGTCTTGGCTTTCCTTATGGCCTGTGTCTTGCTGAGCTTCGGCTCTTTATATGTGATGGCGTGTTCTCCATATACGGCGACAAGGTCATTGTATTGTTCCTTGACAACCCCGTTTGAGTATTTGACATATACTGTGTTATAGAATCCAAACTGGTTCACATCAACCTCGTATGAACCATCTTCTATCTGCCATAATTTAATGTCTTCGCTCGATGAGACCTTTTTCTTGTCTCTTATCTCCTGGGCTTCATTATAGATTGATTCAAAATCAGTAACCACAACCATGTTTCTCTTGCATAAGAAGAGAATATCCAATCCATTGCAGATATCTCCTATGATATCCTGAAAGGTTCTTTCACCACTCAGCATTGGATTCATCAGGGCGGAATCGCCTTGCTGGGTTCCGTAATCGGATGATGAACCATTAGTTTGTCCACCCAGTACAGAGAGAAGGTTCTGAGCTAATTCATCAAATGATGATCCGCAGGCATAGTCGCATTCGGGGTATTTCTGCATAACCTCAGCTGTTGTCATTCCGATGAGTTCGGCTACGTATGAACGAGGAGCCACACCATCCGCAACCCAGTTGAGCTTCGCCGTAGTCGCTCCGCTGCATGTGCATGTGTTTGTTTCTATCCATCCCTGGAGGGCGAAGTAGCAATGTGAGACATGGTAGTATCCTTTGCTGATTCCATCATGAAAATCCTTATATGTTTGCAAGTCAGCACCATTCACTAACATCACAGCTACTTTTCCTGAAGTGCTTGATGACAGGCAGGTATTCTGCAAGGGACTCGGGCCAACCGGTACTGTTTTAACCGTGTGTCCGGCGTCTCTTAAAACCTTGGCCATTTTCTGCAATGTAACCCTGTCTTCGGATATGTTATTGCTGTCGCACCCCATTATGATATCCATCTATAAGCACCCCTTGGCTTTTCTTATCGCATTTATAACCGCGTTCTGGTTTTTGTAATGTGTTATCGGACCGAGGGTGTTGACAACCAGTGCAATGTTTCTGTATGCGCATGGGGTTTTCATCAGGGTCCCGACGATCCTGGCTTTTTCTGTTGTCCTGTTTCTCGGGTAAGCGTTTTGAATGACCTTTGCTATCTCGGTCCAGACCTTGCTGTTGCCTGTGTCCTCAGTTCCCTCTGTTGTTGGAACATCTTCTGTCTCACCGGTTGTTCCGGAATCATCTGAAGAGCCTGAAGACCCATTACCGCCTCCACTACCCCCTGATGATGAAGAAGTAGTGTTTGATGATGTTCCTGATTCATCCCGCTCAGGGGCCTCTGGGCTGTAGGATAATTCCAAATCACATGTGATCGGGCCTTCATCCCATTCGATGTTCAATCCTTTTACAAAATAAAACTCGGGAAGCTCGCCTTCCTGTTTTTTTATCTCATTCTTCAATGTCAATGGGTTCTCCAATGTGACAATATCCCCTATGTCTATGCCCCCATCATGAAGAATGCTTGCCTTGATTCCCATTCCGAAATCTCTCATATGGGCGGCGAGGTACATCTTGGCTTTTTTCTGAGCCTGGGTTTTGCTCAGCTTCTTTTCCTTGTATGTCTTCGGGACCTCACCATACACTCTGACAAGATCGGGGAAGGATTCCTTGACAACCCCGTTCCTGTATTGAACATAAACCGTGTTGAAGAATCCGTATTCATTGACATCAAGGTCGTAAGTTCCGTCCTGAAGCTGCCATAATGCTATGTCTTCGGCGCTGTTTTTTTGTTTCTCCCTCAAGTATGCGGCTTCCGCATATAATGTTTCCACATCAGTCACGACAATCATGTTTCTCTTGCATAGAAATTGCACATCAATCCCGTTGCAGATTTCACCAATAAGATCCTTGAATGTTTTCTCACCACTTAAAACAGGATTGTAAGCGGCTTCTGATGATGAAGATGATGAGGATGAAGAACCATCGGCGCTTACCGGGTTCTCATTGGATGCGGGGGTCAGTGTCCCTCTTGACGGGGTCCACTTATCCTCCCCGTTCACGCAATCATAATCAGCATCACAAGCGCTGCATGTCAATTCTCCCTCGGCGGTTTTCTTGGGATTGAATAATAATGTTCCTTCCTTTCCACATAATGGGCATTTGTTTTTCCAGTAATGTTCCGTCAATTCATATGAATATCCGCTCCTACCCGGGTATGACCATGTGTGGATGATTTTCTTATCCTGTGAGTATTCGGCTTTAACTCCGTCCAATGCCATGATATCACCCGAAGAGATTTGATATTGCATTCAACAAGCCGTTTCCGCCGCTTGATGATGAGCCGGTTGGTTCTGTTCCCAGGGAGCTCGGCCACCAATTCCTGTTGGTCTTCGCACCCTGTCTGAAAGTATGAAGGTCCTTTAAAAGCAGGTTCTTATCAGTTCTGCCCTTATATATCCTGTTCAGATA
>OCVV011260105.1_pt1 | contig 15017 bp, 10 predicted proteins | sample 1539721 | NCBI WGS metagenome assembly OCVV01 (sample SAMN02144230, study PRJEB22623) | gut metagenome | biome: sheep rumen | host: Ovis aries | place: New Zealand
GAAATTGTGTAAGTTTGTGAACCATTTGCATTTGAAACTGTAACTCTAGCAATGTTTGTACCTTCTTTTAAGTTAATAGCTCCTGTACCAGAAACTGTTCCATTTGCTGATGATCCATAAACTGTAACTTGTGTACAATCATTTGGAACATTAACTGAATAATTTAAAGTAGCTGCTCTAAATCCTGAAAAGTCATATGGTCTAATTCCTAAATTTGATAATGTTGGTTTTGTTGTATTATTTGTTGGTGTTGGTGCAGGATTATTTGTTGGTTTATTTGTTGGAGTATTAGTTGGTTGTGCTGCTACTACTTTTACTATACAAGATGCTCCAACATTTTGATTTTGCTCTGTTGTATAATCTCCTGCTACACCACTAGCAGAAATAGAAACATTACTACTTCCAGCAGTCATAGTATATGAATATGAACTATTATCAAGCCACTGTGCTCCATGTCCTGTTGAACTAATAGATCCAGCCCCATTTGAAAGTCTTACTGTTACAGTAAAAGATTCTCCTGGTGCAACTTGTGACTTACTTGTACTTATTGTTAGACTTGCTGCATTAGCCTTAATTGAAAAAGCGATTAAAAATGCAACAACTCCAATTGTAATAAATAAAATTCTCTTTAATTTACTCATCCTACACTCCTTTTATAGTGTTATTGTTGAAACTTGCATAATATGATTTTTAATCTTTACATAGTCAGCCGGCATTATTTGTCCATCACCATCTACATCAGCTGCCTTCATTTGACTAGCATTCATATTATCATTTCCCATTATTTTATTTTTAATTCTTACATAATCAGCTGGCATTATTTGTCCATCTGAATCAGTATCTCCAACTTTTATAATTGTATATGTTGTTCCTGAAGTAGTTACAGTCCACTCTGTAGATACTGACTTACTCAAATCAGTTATAACTGTTCCAGAAGCATCTTTTATAACTGCATCAGAATATACTGATTTAATATCATTTCCTGTAACTGAAGGAATTGTTTTTAAATATGTTCCATCCACTTTTGTTTTATCACCAGTTGGTGTTGGTGGCGTTGGTGGTGGCGTTGGTGTTGGTGTATCTCCACCAGGAGTTACATCTGATGAATATTGTGAAAGTGGTGTTAAATATTCATTTGACATATATCCAATATCATAACCATAAGCCCATACTCTTGAAGAATTTGTTGTAGCTTTTAATACTTTTATCTTAGAGAATGTTGTTCCTCTTTCTACCATCGCTACAACAGTATTTCTATATACACTTCCTAAAGATGAAGCAGAAGTACTTGGGCTTGTTCTTAAATTAACACCTCCAACTCCATTACAGTCAACGAAATATAGTTCTCCATCAGCAGCAGTTAATGTAGTTGGTACTTGTACAGGTGTACTTGGCATACCAGTATAAACTGGAATTACGAATGTTAAATGACTATCTAACTTATTATTATCTCTATATTGATTATATAAAGTACCTGCTTGTGCTGAAGGGTCTCTTAAATTAGTCATATATTGATGTGAGAAGAAATAACTCTTGTCATATGTTTTTGTTCCCATGTTTTCACGTAAGATTTCATTTCCTACAACATCAAATTTATAAAAATACTTTGTTATCTGTCCTTTTGAAATATATTCACCAGCTAATATTTTTTGTGCACCACCCATAATTGCAACAGTTGGTGAATTCCAACCTAATTCTTTTGCTTTTTCCATACCTCTTTGAACTGCACCTGGTCCATCAGTTGCACCATAGTTATAGAAATTATAATATCCTTCATAACCTGGATATTGTCCTGATATTTGAAGTGGTGGATTTTGATATCTACCTATTTCTTGGAAAATTGTCGAAACAATTGTAAGTGGACTTATTCCAACAGCTTGTGCTGCACTTACTATTGCATCTACATATGGAGCTAAATATGTTCCAGAAACAGCATTAACAACATCCTGTCTTGTTACTGATGATGTCTCTGTCAAATCTAAGAATTGAAATACTTGAGTTTCTTTTAAGAAATTCCTTGGATCTAAATAATAATTAACCATTTTTGCAGAAGCACAATAATAATTTGCATCACCATAATGCCCAACAATGCAAAGACCTGCTGGGTCTAATAATGTGTTTTTATAAATTGTGTTTCTTAAACAACGGTTTTCCGCTTCACTTGAAGTAAGTTCACTCCATGGGATACCAGTGTAATATGCTTTAAATTCCCAATTAGGGTGTAACTCTTTTAACTTTTGTAATCTAGCCTGGTAACTTACAGGAAAGTTTTCGATTCCAGTTTTTACATATTGTGTATATGACGCACTTAATGCGTATGATTTATGTGTAACGAAAAACAATTGAGTAAAGCTAAACAAAATAGTAAATATTAAGATTAAACTAACTATTCTTTTAAAGCTTTTCATTTGTCCTCCTTTGTATCTTTTTAAAATTTAAAAAATGTGCAAGATTTTTCGTTTACAGTATATATATAATTACCTTTAAAGTCAACGAAATACAAAAAAAGAAACAATTTCGTAAAAAAACTGTTTCTTCTTTTTTAATATTTTTAAACATATCTATTTAAATTACCATTAGTATAGTTTTCTCCTTCGAATCTTCTACCAGATCTTACAACATCCACAACCTCTTGAATTTCTTCTGGTGATTCCTCTAGAACATCTATTCTATATGAGAAATCTTCGAAATCATCTATGTCTATCGATGTTATTTTTGAATTATATAAAGTTGTAACTGTTTGAATATTATCTGGAACTATTGGAAACTTAAAACTCATTCTATCTCTTAAATAATATTTGTTATCAGTTTTGCATCTCATCTTACAAGATGGATAGCAATGATTTGATGAACCTAAAAGACAATAGTTCATATTCATAAGTGGCGTTCTTCCATAAACTATAAGCTCTGTTTTTGCTCTTTGGCCAAGATTTAACATTGTGTCTTTATCTAGTTCTGGTGACATAGTAATTGTATTAATTCCCAAATCATTTAATTCTTTTACTGTAAATCTATTAAAAGTATTAAATGTATAATTTGATATTAATTCAAATTTTCCAGAATTATATTCTCCTAAGAAAACTAAATTAGACATATTAGATAGAACAAAGCCCTTGATATTATACTTTTCTACAGAAGAACTTACATAATTAGCAAGTAAATTCTTGTAATTGTTCTTTATAATTGTTGGTAAGTAAATAAATATATCTGAATTTCTACTTAGTTCTTCTATCACACTTTCATATTCTTTTTTTGTAAAGAATTTAAGTGGAATATATATTCTATCTATATCTCTTAAATTCCTATAATCTTCAGTTAGTTTAATATCATTTAAAAGAACACTTACCTTGTTTTCATTTTTCACTTTTTTGAAAGGTATATCTTTAAATACTGCTTTTGACTTTCTCTTGATATTTGCTTGTGCATAATCTTCTACTAAAGATAAGGCAATTCTTCTCAATTCATTAATACTTTTAATATTAGGAAGAAAACAATTATCATCTATTTTTACTTTAATGTTTTTAAAGTAAAATGGAGTTTCTGCAGTTTTAGATATTTGTGCCTCAACCTTTTCTTTTTCTAATGGATGTTTTTGAGCTTCTTCTGGAATACTATCCACTTCACAATAAACATCTAGTTTTCTATATAATTCCATATCTGATGCAGAACTTATATGCATAGATATAGGAACTCCAATTGCTATTTTAACTTCACAATTAAGTGGAATTCTCTTTAATTGTTCTTTACCACTTAAGCCTCTTAACAATTCTTGATTAAGTTTTTTAGATGACATCTTGTAGACTTTATCTCCTACTTTGATGTTACCTTTCATTCTTCCTATTACTACAGTATCTTCTTTTTGAGCTTCTTTAATATTTTGTTTTCCTTTCATAAGTTCAGACACTGTATATGTTCCAGTCTCATTTTCTAAAGAAACTGTATCTCCTAAATCTAATTCATCTGCTAAATCTAAAGTAATTAATCCCTTTTGACTATTAAACTTAGAAACATATCCTAAAAAGATTCCCATATTATTAGATTTTTCTTTAAAAACCAAATCTTTATTAGGTGCAGAATCCAAATGTCCACTAGAAAAACCACCTCTATTAAATACTTGCATTAATTCTTTTTGATCTTGTTTTTCTATTTCATATTTTTCTTCATTTAATACTTTATCTATATATTTTCTATATATTCTTGTAACTGATGCAACATATTCTGGTGACTTAAGCCTTCCTTCTATCTTAAAAGACTTAACTCCAGCAGCAATTAATCTTGGAATATAGTCTAAGCTACATAAATCTCTTGGGCTCAATAAATATCCACTATCAATTACTTTATTGTAATTTTCAATAAGTTCATATGGAAGTCTACATCCTTGAGCACATTTACCTCTATTACCAGATCTTCCACCTATCATACTAGAATACAAACATTGTCCAGAATACGAAATACAAAGTGCTCCATGAGCAAACACTTCTATTTCAATATCAGAGTTTTGACAAATGTACTCTATTTCTTCTATAGATAATTCTCTAGCTAAAACCACTCTTTTGAACCCTATTTTTTGAAGTTCTAAAACACCTTCCAAATTGTGTACACTCATTTGAGTGCTAGCATGAATATCTAAATCAGGAAAGTTTTTAATAAGCATTTTAGCAAGACCTAAGTCTTGTACTATAATAGCATCAATTCCACATTCATATGCTTTTTTAGCAATGCTAAATGCTTCATGAATTTCCTCATCTTTTAATAAAATGTTAAGTGTTAAATTTGTTTTAACTCCACGAATTTTACAATATTTAATTACTTCTTCAAGCTCTTCTAAATCAAAATTTTTTGCTGATGCTCTAGCACTAAATAAACTTGCACCAAAGTAAATACAATCAGCCCCATTTTGAACCGCAGCTTTTACACAATCCATATCACCAGCAGGTGATAATAATTCTACTTCTTTATTCACAAAAAATCTCCTTTTAGTATTGTTTTGTGCTAAGTTCTATAATTAAATCCATATTATCATCTTTTGCTGCTATATTTTTTCTTATCATTCCACATTTTTTGCACTTAAATACAATAACATATCCTTTTTTACCAATTTCTAATCCGATTGGTTCCATATCTCCATGACACTTTTCTTCTCTGTCACCAGGATTAATATCTAAGTGTTTTGAGTGAAGACATTTTGGGCAATGATTTCTACAAGAATACTCTAATTTTGGTACCTTGTATCCACAATTATCACACACAAACTCTTCATCAATTACTGTAAAATTTGGCATAATTACTCATCCTTTTTCTTTTTGTTATCTGGATAATAAATACTTCCACCTATAAACTCTCTTATTAATGATGTATTAGGTATATCTTCATCAGGAATATCTTCGAAGCATTCTAATAATTTTATTAATCTTTGTGCTTCACCATATTCTTCATTTGAATTATCTATTTGGCTTAATAATGGAAGTGCATATTTTTTCAAAATTGCTATCTCATATATTATTGATGAATTAAACATATAATCTGCTTCCTCTTGATAAGGATAAATATATGATTCTTCACCTCTATTTACAGAATGCCAAGTTCTTAAAGTTGTTAATGCGTCATAACCTCTAAAGTTATAATCTCTTACAATTCTTCTTAATAATCTTGTATCTGTTGTAGAAATTCTATTAAAGTAATCAACATTTATAACAGTTAAATCACTAATATATATTTTTAATTTTTCTTCTTTTGGTATTGCAGATGTTAATTTATCATTTAAACAGTGAATGCCTTCAATAACTAATATTTCATCTTTTCCAAGTTTCATTTTTGTACCATCATATCTTTTTGTACCAACTTTAAAATCAAAAGATGGAACTTCGATTTCTTCACCATTTAATAACTTAACTAAATGTTCATTAAATAATTTTAAATCTATTGCTTCTAAGCATTCAAAATCATAGTTACCATTTTCATCTTTTGGATTTTCTTCTCTTTCTACAAAATAATTATCAACAGAAATAGTAACTGGTTTTATTCCATTTAGTCTTAAATCTAATGAAAGTTTTTTAGCAAATGTTGTTTTACCAGATGATGATGGTCCTGCAATAAGAACCATTTTAACATTAGGTTTTTTAGCTATCTTATCTGCTAATATAGATATTTTCTTTTCATGTAAAGCTTCTGAAAGTAAAATAAAATCATTTATTTCACCTTGTTTAACTTTTTTATTAAATTTATAAGCAGTATTAACATTCAATAATTTATATATTTCATCATATTCATTAAATGTTGCAAGAAGCTTCATAGATTCTTTGAATTCACTCATAACGCCAGGAGTATGCTTATCTGGATAACGAACTAAAAATCCATTTTTATATAGTTCAATATCAAACACTTTCATCATGCCTGTTCTAAGTGGCATAGTACCATATAAATAATTATAATAATCTTCACAGAAGTATAATGAAACATGTCTTTTAGAATTACTTAATTGGAATCTACCATTTGCACTTTTACTTTTAGCATAAAAAGTTTTGGCTTCTTCTGGAGTCATTACAACTTTCATAATAGGAAGATCATTTGCAATTATTTCTTTCATTCTTTTCTTAACTTTTTGAATATCTTCAGCTGTTATTTTCTTATTATCTACTTGGCAAAACATTGCATTGTGAAGTTGATAGTTAACAGATAATAAATAACCTGGAAGCACGTCATGAAAGGCCTTACCCATTATATACATAAGACCTCTAATATATATTTTCCTTCCTTCTATTGAATCTGCTGTTATCAAATCTAACTTACAATTATCTCTAATTTCATAATCTAATGCATGAACTTCATTATTTAAAACACATGCTATATGTTGATCTGTAATTTCATCTTTAAGTAAGTCTGTAACTTTCATATACTCACTTAATTCGTATATTTTATCTTTGTATGTAACTTTCATAAATATCCTTTCTTTATTGTCCTTATCTTGTAATTTTTAGAATATAAAAAACAAGGATGGCTCTCCTTGTTTGAATGTATAATTTCTATTTGATTTTTCAAACATTATAGATGGAAAAATACTAATAATCCACCTATAACAGCAAAAATAAAACCAAACATTTTCAAGCCAATAGCTGCTTCATTTTGATCTCCAAAACTAAAAAATTTTCTTGTAACAATTCTTGCATCATAAATTAATATAATTCCAAATGTGACCAAAAAGGCACCTAAACTTAACAATAATAATTTCATTTTCTACATCCTTTTCTAAATACATGTTTATTATATCCATAAAACCTCTAAAAAGTCAATAAAGATTAATATTAGGTTTATTTAAAAAACAAAGGGAGCCACCTTTTAGACAACAGTCTAAAGGTGGCCCCCTGGCAGTAACAATCTTAGCTAATTAATCATTCAGTGGCTTCGGGCTTGTGTTCAGTGATGATCTTATCACAGATATCACATGCAACCTGGAAAGGTGTTCTCTCTACCTTACTGCAGTAATTTTTCAGGTAGCCGGAAATCCTCTCTTTGGCATCGTCGAAAGAAATATTATCCGTCTGGAATTCTCTCTTATACGCATACACGATAGTGCACTCTTCTGTTGATTCATACGCGACCAACTTCTTGTATACCATATATTTGACGAGATCTGCAGCCAATTCCGAATCAAAATCATATTTGTTTGCTTCGAAATGTCTGTAAACCGCACTGTGGCATACCGCTTTGTACACATCATATTCGATGTTGTCGAGTACCTTATCAACAATCTCATGCACCTTGATTACGCGCTTAGGATGAGTTGCCGGAATCCATTCAATTCCTTTGATAGGCGAAGCTTCAATTGCTTCATAAATCAAGTCATATCCGAGTTCCACATCGCAATCCTCAATTTCTTTCGCCATCGTACCGGGAAGATTGGAATAGAAGTACGCCCTTACAATTGAAATTGCATAACTGTGATCAGGATGATCCAATCTGTCGAATACAACTCCGCGAATAAGATCTCCTCCAATCAAACCCATCGGAATTCTCCAGCTACGAAGAATTGTTGTCACATGTGAAGTTAAGTTTTTCCGATCCGCGCTGATCTTGAGTCCTCTGACTTCTGAATGTTTGTTAGCATCTGACATAGTGTCTACCTCCGCGGGACAAGTGTCCCAATGAAACTTTGTTTTATAGTTGCTACACCTTATATTATACCACTTTTATGTTAACTTTTCCAGCTTTTTCTCCTTATACCTGGCCTTTCTTTACATAATATGGTATAATATTGGTATGAGATACAGATCTCCAAATACCTTTTAAAAAGAGTATTTATCCGTTTTACGTACGATTAGCTAGCTTAGGAGGACATCATGAAAGAATACGTACTTAAAAAACAAGAAGAACTCGCTGTTGAAATCTACATGCCAGAATCTGATCGAATTCCTAATATGGACTACTGTTTCCACGCAGGAGATTGGGCACTTTGCTACCCGCTTCGGTCAACTGCAAGAGCAATCTTGAATGCAGCTGAAGGGCTCGCAGAAGCCACCATGTCAATGAACGACTGGAACAATAGCCACTCGCCCAAGCGCTACTTCAGATTTGAATTCAGCAGCAAAGAGAATCTTCGAATTTTCTGGGCTCTTGTCCGGGAATATCTCTAAGAGATAAAAAGACTGACACGCAAACCGTGCCAGCCTTTTTTATTTATTTTAATCTTGATTCTAAATATTCTTTAATTTCTTCTTGAACACTATCATATAAATAATAATTATCATGCCATGGATGGAAAAATGCTTCTCTTTGAAGCATATCTAGTCCGAGTACTATCGCTGTAATAATTACTATTACAATAAGTAATGTATAAATTAATATTAATTTTACTTTCTTTTGTTTTTTATTATCCATACATTTTTATATCTCAATTCTTTCTCCAAATTTTTGATCAACCATTCTACGCAAAGGCTCATTTTCTTTACTTTCAAGTTTTGGATCTTTTTCAATTATTTGAATTGCTATTGTTTGAACTAATTTTAAATCTTTAATATCTTCAAATAAATTTGCAATCTTAAATTCAGGTATACCATGTTGTCTAGTTCCAAAAAATTCACCAGTACCTCTTAATTCTAAGTCTTTTTCTGAAATAATAAATCCATCATTTGTATCTTTCATAACTTTCATTCTTTGTTTTACAACATCACTTGTTCCTTTATATTTTAAGATACAATAAGATTTATATTCACCTCTTCCAACTCTACCACGTAATTGGTGAAGCTGTGCTAAACCAAATCTTTCGGCATTTTCTATTACCATGATGCTAGCATTTGGAACATTAACTCCAACTTCAATAACAGTTGTTGATATTAACATATCAATCTCACCATTTTTGAATTGTTCCATAATAGCATCTTTTTCTTTTGGTCTCATTTTGCCATGTAATATTTCAACTTTATAATCTTTAAAAATATCATTCTTATAACTTTCAGCAAGTTCTGTAACAGATTTAGCATCTATTTCTTCACTATCTTCAACTAAAGGACATACAACATATGCTTGTCTTCCTTCGTCTAGTTGTTTCTTTATAAAATCATTTACTCTATGTTCCATTCCTTTTGTAACAGGATAAGTTTCTATTTGTTTTCTATTTGGAGGAAGCTCATCAATAATTGAAATATCCAAATCTCCATATAGAATTAAAGCTAGTGTTCTTGGTATTGGCGTAGCTGTCATAACAAGTACGTCTGGATTACGACCTTTTTCCACAATCTTAGCTCTTTGCCTTACACCAAATCTATGTTGTTCGTCAGTAACGACTAAACCTAAGTTTTTAAATTCAACATTGTCTTCTATTAATGCATGAGTACCTATTAAAATATCTATTTCACCTTTTTTAAGTCTATCTAAAATATCTTCTTTTTTCTTCTTAGTTATGCCTGATATTAATAGTTCACATTTTATTCCATATTTATCTAAAACTTGAGTAAAGCTTTCTAAATGTTGAGATGCCAAAATAGCAGTTGGTGCCATGACTGCTGCTTGATATCCAGATTTTACACATTTATATGCTGCAATTTCTGCAACAACGGTTTTACCAGAGCCAACATCTCCTTGAAGAAGTCTATTCATTGGAACATCTTTTTCCATATCTTTATCTATTTCTTCTAAAACTCTTAATTGTGCTTTAGTAAGTTTAAATGGAAGATCATTAATAACATCACTCATTTTAACTTCTTCAGGGAATTTAACACCTTTAACATCTATTGTATATTGATTCTTAAGGGCAAGTAACGCAAGCTGCATTGAAAGAAGCTCCTCGAAAACTAATCTTTTTCTAGCTTTATTAAAATCATCAAATGTCTCAGGAAAATGTATTTGATATGTTGCATCATTTATTCCTAGTAATTTATATTTTTGAACTAAATAATCAGGAATAGTTTCAGGAAGTTTTCCTTTGACTTCATTTAAGCCTGTCTCTATTATTTTTCTTAATGTATTTTGAGGCATCTTATAAGTAGATGGATAAATAGGAATTATTTTTCCTGTATTTTTACTTTGATCTATTTGATCATATACAGGTGAATTCATTTCTATTTTAGAACCTTTTTTAGATACTTTTCCAAAGAATCTATATTCTGTTCCTGGTTTAATTAGTTGTTTTATATATGGTTGATTAAACCAAGTAATTTGCATCATACCAGTTTCATCTCTAACTTGTAATTTCAATAGTGTCATATTTCTTCTAATACGTATTTCAGAAACTCTAGTACATGCAAATCCTTCTACTAATGCTTCTTGACCATCAACTAAATCTTGAATTTTAGTAGGGTTACTTCTATCTTCATGTTCTCTTGGATAATATGTAATTAAATCTTGAAGAGTAAATATACCAAGTCTATTTAATAGCTTAGCTCTCGCCTCTCCAACTCCTTTTATATATTGAACATTTTTAGTTAAATCCATATTATTTCCTTTTCCCAAAAAATATATTATTAATATATCATTTTCTCTTATATTAATCAAAATTTTTAATTATTTCTTGTTTTATATGTTTTTTCATATTATAATATCACCGTTCCGATTTTGGAATTCTTACGAAAGGAGGTATCCGTTTTGTTAGGAAACCAAAATTTTTGGATGATGACCTACGGTGAGGATTTGCGCAAAGCTCTTCAAGACCTTCCTGATTGCACAGAGAAGTTTCATTACTTACACTCTTTCGGCAGGATGGGACAATACTTGAGCAATCCGGACGTGGATAAAAATATAACCTTTGGCAAATTCTACCATCTCATCGACAAAAATAAATATTAGTTCAAAACTACATCGTAAGAAGGCGCATGGGGGTTTCCCTATGTGTCTAAATTTTTGTCCAAAATTTGAGTTTTATCGTTAAAAATAGTATAATTATAGTAACTACTTGTTAACCAAGAACAGCAAAGGAGGTCGCTATGACTTTTTGGGACATGCAGTATGGAGATGCACTTCGGTACGAGATTGAACAGATAGGAAATCCTAAGCAGAGGGCACTTTTTCTCCGGGCATATAAAGATATGGGTGGCCATATTCAGAAATTCCCCAGCGATGAGTTCCTGACCTTTGGAGAGTACTATGATATGTACGGTCGCGGTTAATCTGGAGGTGCTCAAGATGAGTAGGAAAAGACGGTGGGTACTCCCACCGTCTCCTTTTTTATCCAAATATTCTAAATTTTACTATTACATATATTATTAATACAATCTCTAATATAGTTATTGTTGGAAAACCTATAATAAATTCCATTTTTTTAGTTTTATGTCTAAAATAGTACATTCCTATATTAGTTCCTATTCCTCCACCAAGTAAAGTTACAAGGAATAATGTTTTTTCTGGAATTCTCCAAGAATTTCTCTTAGCTTTCCATTTATCTATTCCCATAATAAAGAAACCTATTACATTCATTATAATTAAATATATGACCCATGTATGCCAATCATATATTACTGCATATTCTCCCATCTTTCTTCTCCTTACATAGCAAATAAAGACATTTGATTACTTTGAGTCATTCCTTTTAAGCATCCTTCATTCTTAAGTACTTCTATAACTGATTTTCCAACTTTTCCTCTTAATTGAAGATCATCTATACACATAAACTTCTCTTCTTCTCTTGCTGCTTGAATACTAATTGCAGCTACAGTTCCAATTCCAGAAACAGAGTTTAAAGGTGGTCTTATTTTTCCATCTTCTATTTTAAATTTAGTTGCATCAGATGCATATAAATCAACTGGTAAGAATTCTAATCCTCTTTCATACATTTCCATAACAAGCTCTAATATAGGATACATATCTTTATCTTTTGGAAGTGCACTATTACCAGCTAAATCTATTTCTCTCATCTTGTTTATAACTTTTTCTTTACCATTACACATTAAATCATAATCAAATCCATCTGCTCTTATTGAGAAATATGCTGTATAGTATGCAATTGGTTGATGAACTTTAAACCATGCAATTCTAAAAGCATTTGTTACATAAGCTGCAGCATGGGCTTTAGGGAACATGTACTTAATCTTTTCACAAGATTTTATATACCATTCTGGTACATTATGTTCTTTCATCATTTCTTTATATTGTTCCCACTTACCTTCTTTTCCTTTTGCAACTTTTCCTTTACGAACAGATTCCATAATCTTAAATGAAGCATTAGGCTCTAGTCCCATTTTTATCAAGTAAATCATGATATCATCACGACAACATATAGCATCTTCTAGTTTTATAGTGCCTGCATCTATTAATTCTTGTGCATTGTTTAGCCACACATCAGTACCATGTGATAATCCAGATATACGTATTAATTCATCAAATGTTTTTGGTTTTGTATCAACAAGCATTCCACGAACGAATTTAGTACCAAATTCAGGAACACCATAAGTTCCAACTTCAGATTTAATTTGGTCTGGTGTTACTCCTAAAGCTTCTGTAGATGAGAATATTGACATAGTCTCTTTATCATCTAGTGGAACTTTCGTAGGATCTATTCCTGTTAAATCAAATAACATTCTTATCATTGTAGGATCATCATGGCCTAGAATATCAAGTTTTAGTAGGTTTTGATCTATTGAGTGATAATCAAAATGTGTTGTTACTATATCTGAATCAGGATCATCTGCAGGATGTTGGACTGGACAAAATTCATATATTTCTCTTCCTTTAGGTACAACTATAATACCTCCAGGGTGCTGTCCTGTAGTTCTCTTAATACCTGTACATCCTGTTTTTAATCTATCAATTTCTGCATTTGTTACTGGAATATGTCTTTCTTCAAAATAGTTTTTAACATATCCAAATGCAGTCTTATCAGCAACTGTACCAACAGTACCTGCTTTAAAAGTTGTCCCTTTACCAAATATTACCTCAGTATATCTGTGAGCTTTTGCTTGATATTCACCACTAAAGTTTAAGTCAATATCAGGCTCTTTATCACCATTAAATCCAAGGAATGTTTCAAATGGTATATCCATTCCATCTTTAGCAAGGTCTGCTCCACATTTTGGACACTTCTTATCAGGAAGGTCAAATCCGTTTTTAACACCATAATCTGAGAAATCTGAAAAATGGCAATTAGGACATCTATAATGTGCTTGAAGTGAATTAACTTCTGTTATACCTGTCATATTTGCAACAAAGCTTGATCCAACAGATCCTCTTGAACCAACTATATATCCATCTTCATTAGACTTCCATACAAGTTTTTGAGCAATAATATACATAACTGAGAATCCATTTTTTATAATAGAGTTTAACTCTTTATCAAGTCTTTCTTGAACTATATCAGGAAGATTTTCTCCATATAATTCATGTGCTTTATTATAAGCTATATCTTTAATAGTTTGCTCACAACCTTCAATATGTGGTGGGCATTTTTCTTCTGAAATAGGAGAAATTTTATCACACATATCAGCTATTAAGTTAGTGTTTGTAACAACAACTTCATAGGCTTTTTCTTCCCCTAAATATTGAAATTCTTCTAACATTTCTTCTGTTGTTCTTAAATAAAGTGGTGCTTGGAAATCTGCATCATCATATTTTTGTCCAGCTTGAAGAATTCTTCTATATATTTCATCTTGTGGATCCATAAAGTGAACATCACATGTTGCAACAACTAACTTATTGAACTTTTCACCTAGTTCAACAATTTTTCTATTTATATTTTGAAGGTCAAATTCACTTTCAACTTTTCCTTCACGAATATAGTGATTATTATTTCCAACAGGTTGGATTTCTAGATAATCATAGTATTTAGCAATTTCTTCTATTTCTTCTTCTGGTCTTCCATCAAATATAGCTCTATATAGTTCTCCTGCTTCACATGCACTACCTAGTATTAATCCTTCTCTATATTTTTCAAACAAACTCTTTAAAATTCTTGGTTTCTTATAGAAATAATTTAAATGAGAGAATGATATTAATTTATATAAATTTTTAAGTCCAACATAATCTTTAGCTAATATTATTGCATGATATGAAGGTAATTTTTTATATGCATCTTTATCCCCTTCAATTGCAGTATCAATATCATCTACTGTTTTAGCACCATTTTCTTTTAATCTTTCTATCATTACATTAAATACGCTAACCAATGTTTTAACATCATCTAATGCTCTGTGTGCTACTATTACTTCTATATCTAAGTGGTCTGCAATCAAACCTAATTTGTATTTTTTAAGTTCAGGGAATATTACTTTAGCAAGTCTTAATGTATCTATATAAGTATTGTCTAAAGAATATCCATATTCTTCAAAATTGTGTTTTAAAAATCCTATATCAAAGTCAGCATTATGTGCTACTAAAACACTATCACCAATAAAGTCTATAATTTTAGGAATTACTTTATCTATTGTTTCAGCATCTTTAACCATATCATCAGTAATATGTGTTACATCAACAACTTCTTGTGGAATTGGTTTTTCTGGATTTACGAAGCATTCAAATTCATCAACAATTTCACCATTTCTAATTTTTATAATTCCAACTTCAGTTATTTTTTCTGTTCTAAATGATAAACCAGTTGT
>OCVV011207204.1_pt1 | contig 15015 bp, 11 predicted proteins | sample 1539721 | NCBI WGS metagenome assembly OCVV01 (sample SAMN02144230, study PRJEB22623) | gut metagenome | biome: sheep rumen | host: Ovis aries | place: New Zealand
TCTCTAAATAAAAATCAAATGAAATTAGGTATATCTAAGTATAAACTATTAGAGGAATTACCGGATTATCTAGAAAAGAAATTAGAAGAAGAAAAAAATCACCAATCGCTTGATTGGTGATAATAGTGATAATATAAATTATGAGGGGTGTGACCTGAGGCTATAAATTATGAGGGGTGTGAAATTACACCCTTTATAATTAAAAGCTTTTGTTACTCGATATTAAATAAAATAATAATCAAATATTGTCAAAATATACTTATGAATGTATAAAGGGGTGTCAGCTGACATCCCTTTATACATATAGCGCGGCCCCTAGGGGTTCCTATAGTTTATAATATAATTGTGACCATACAAACTATAGGAGGTATATGATTAATCAATTAAATTATAACATAATGTTATGGAATTTAGATGAAACTCTTAGTATTAAATACTTAAATATCCAACTATTGACTTTTTTGTTTTCTTTGTGTGTCATAAGAATGTGAGTTAGTAGTTCGCTGAGTCACTGAAGGGCATAAAAATGTTATTTCAGCAGGTTTGCTCTGTGGGTTCCTTCAATCAGGGGAAAGCTCACTTATAATAATAATAATTAAAGTAGACTAATTCAAATTAACCTACCTTTTTTTGTATGGTGAACCATTCGTAGGAGCACCCCGAACCCCTTTACGATATTAAGACATTTTCTTGAAATTGGTTCGGATACATAATCCATATGGTTATCGTTAAATACTAGTAAAAGGAATTACATATACTCCTTTTTCTATTGAATATACATTTTTAGTTGTACATATTATAGCATTATTTGTCATTTCCAATTTAGTTTTTGATAGATTACCAAAAGATAAAACATCTTTAGAAGCAAATTCTTCTCCACTTTTACATTCAATTAAAGAAATTTTACCATCTCTAACAATAATTAAATCAATTTCTTCTTGATTTGAATTCCTATAATAATAGAACGATGTTTCTTTATCATAACGATTATTCTTATAACTTTTAATTATTTCATTTACTATAAAAGTTTCAACCATATGTCCTTTTAAATATGAAGCTTTTAATGTGTCAGGAGTTGTAACTCTTGCCAAGTAGCAAGCAAGTCCAGTATCTCCATAATATATTTTTGGCCTTTTCGTTACCTGTTTAACCATACTTTCTTCATTATAAGGATATAAAAGATATATTATATTACCTGCTATTAAAACACTTATCCAACTTTGAATAGTTTTAACATCTACACCAATTATTTTTGATAAATTATCATAAATTAATTCTTGGCCAGTTAGTGATGCTAAAACTGACATCAAATTTAAAAATTTTTGTTTATCTTTTAAATTAATAAAATCAGAAACATCTCTTTCTAAGTATGTTTCAACATAATCAGCATAAAAAATTGATGTTTTCAAATTAGTATTATCGTAAAGTTCAGGATAAAAACCTCTAACTATATATTCATACATCTTGTTAGTATCAATCAAGTAATCTTTAGTACGATTTTTAATCCTTTGAATATCAACTTCAAATGGTATTTCTTCCTTATTAGTTATTTCACTTAAAGATAGAGGAGACATAGATATTAGACCAATTCTACCTGACATTGATTCAGTTACTCCCTTCATTATCTTATATACTTGAGAACCAGTAAGAACATATAATCCTTTTTTATTACCTTTCTTTATTTCTTTATCTACTATTCCTTCTAAATATTCAAATAATTCAGGTGCCTTTTGAATTTCATCAATAATTAATGGAAATGGATTTAAAGATAAAAATTCAGATGGATCACTTTTAGCTGAATTTCTTATAATTGGATCAGCTAATGAAACATAATTAAAACCAAGTTCTTTTTCAATTAGTGAACAAAGAGTTGTTTTACCAACTTGTCTAGCGCCAGTAATAACAGTAACTGCCTTATTTTTTATTGTATCTATAATTTCTTTATATATTGTTCTATTAATCATGTTATACATCTCCATTCAAATATAGTATAGCACGAAATTTTATGGAGTACAACTCCAAATTTTTCTCAAAAACATACAAAAAAGATTGCCTAGATAATTCTAAGCAATCATATTTTGATATAATAAATTATCGTGTGTAGATTTCTAACTATCATTTATCGTGTGTAGTTAATTATTGTGTCAAATAATTTGTCGCCATTTTGGTGGCTCTTTTTTATTTTATGTCGAGAAAACTTATTGAGGTTTGGCCACAAACATTTAAACTAATTATGTTCGTATCCGCGTAGGATATTTATCCTACCGGTGCTCATTTATATAAATTTGTTTGTGAGCGCCAAAGGTCAATAAGGAAATTGAAATAAATTAAAAAAGAGACTATAGCTTAACAAATAACAACTAATATAAGGATTAGAAAACGAGACATAAATTGTCTCGTTTTCTGTCAATTATAACTTATATTTTGTTTCTTTTGTTCACTAATCTACACACGATAATTTAGAGAACCCATATTTTTAAATCAGTTTTCTATTTGTTTACAAATGAACAAACTGTTTCAACGTGTGATAAACATTCGCGGATTTTTTCTTTAAAATAAGTCTACAAGAAATACCATTATTCTTTTATTTCCCAATAACCCGTTTTATTAGATCCTACTCTCTCGATTAAATTTAATTCTTTTAACTTAATTATGACATTTTGAATAGTTGTTTTACCCACATTACATCTTATTGCCAATTCTGGTTGTGATAAATGTGGGTTATCTTTTATTGCATCAAAAACAATTTTTTCTGTTTTGGATAATTTATCTACCAATTTATCTACCTGATTATCTACCAATTCTTCAAACTTATGTTGCCAATTATAAGGTATAGTTACTTTTATTGATTCGTCAGATAATTCAAAAATATTCTTTCCATATGTTGAAACAAGTAGTGGCATTCCTTTTCCTGTTCTTTCACTTAGATGAGTAGCTAAAAATATTGATGATAAATCTTCGTTCACAGGAATACTATTACCTTTATAAAAACCTTCGATAGTTTGCCTTGGAGCAAGTTTAGAAAATGAAATTATTTCAACTCTATCATTATAAAATGTTACCATCGGCGAAACCCTTCTTAACCAATTATTATGAATAAATGCATTCTTCAATGCTTCATTAAAGCATTCTTGATTAAATAGTGGTACATCTTCCCTATATCCTTTATCAAAATGTTCAATTGATTTTGTCATATTAATTGAATCAGAATAATCTATAATTCTATCTATAACTGAAACTAATGATTGATTTCCAAATTCTTTTACTGAAAAGAGTCTATCAGCTTTTGTGACACCTGAAAAAATTGAAACTCTAACTGGGATTTCACCATTATCAGCCAAAAAACAAGCAAGCATATTGAAGCCTCAAATTATTCTGAGACTTGAATTATTAAGATGGTGAGCCATAGAACGGAATCGAACCGTCGTCTGCTGCTTGGGAAGCAGCCATAATGACCATTATACGACTATGGCGTATATTCTATTTTAGAATAGAATCTAATATAGGATATATTTCTTCTTCATTTGAATAGAGATATACTTTAAAGTAGTCATCTCCTGTTAACATTGCTGATAAGAGTCCTCTATCTTTATTAAAGAATATATAAACAGGGATGTTCTTCTTTTCTGCGTATGCTAGTTCATACCCTACACCAAGTGATGGGTTAGAACATTCAGCTATTACAAGATCTGATGATTCTAACCATTCTATATCTCTAGCATATATTTCTTTTTGAGCGTTAGGTTTAGTTTCAAGTGAACTTTTAGATGGATCACCTATATGTTCAGTTAAGACTATATCGGTTTTACTAATATAGTCTATTATTCTTTTATATAAATCAGCGTCTCTTCTTCCGCCTCTTATTGATCCTGCAAAATATACTCTTTTGTTCACTTATTTTTCCTCTATATTATTATAACAAATTATTTCTTAATTTTAGGCATATATAGTTTAGATAATATATAATTAGTTAATCTAGAAGGTAATAATTTAATTAAGAAAGATAATAATTTATAATCAAAACCTACCGCTACTCTAATAGGTGGGTTTTTCCTTTTAGATACTTTATATACTGCTTTCGCTACTGATTCAGGAGATTTACCATTCTGTTCATCTCTAGCCATTTTATTTATGCTTGCGTCACAAACATCATGATATACTGAATCAGTTGGATTATATGTGTTTCTAGCGCTTGTAAAGCCTGTTTTAGTATCGCCTGGTTCAACTAAACATGTTTTAACATTAAATTCTTTCATCTCGATTCTTAATGATTCAATATACGCTTCTAAAGCGAATTTACTAGATGAATAATGTGACTGCATAGGAATAGTAACTATACCAGCGACAGAGCTAATTGCGATTACTAATCCTTTTCTCTTTTCTCTTAATATAGGTAAAGCGTATCTACAGACATTTAAAGAACCAAAATAATTAACTTCCATCTGTTTTTTAGCGAGTTCAATAGGCATGGTTTCTGCTGCACCAGCTATACCCATACCATGAGATAATACTAATATATCTATATCTTTAATCTCTTTAAATACTCTTTCTATAGATGTTATATCTGTAACATCCATTTTCATGTATCTAATAGAACCATTATTTATTGAAACTATTCTTTCTTCTACATTTCTAGATACACCAATTACGTTATATCCTCTACTAGCGAAATAGTTAACAATTGAGTTTCCAATACCGCTAGATGCGCCTGTCACAAATACATTTTTATAATTATTTTTCATTATTTAGTTACTCTTTCTATTTTAGTGATGCTTATGGGTTCTTCTGGAAAATCAGTAAATGAAGAACTGATTGCGACAGTTTTAACTTTAGACAAGACTATAACATTATTTAAAGATTCTATATCAGCACATCTACCAAATGCTGCATAATTTCCATCAAGATGGTGTGAATCAGCGCTACAGATAAAGAACTGAGATGATGCGCTATTATAATCAGTAGCTCTCGCCATTGATAATACACCAGCTTCATGAAGTAGATTATTTGTATAACCATTAGCGCTAAATTCACCTACAATAGTTTTTGATTCTTTATGTTTTAAAGCATTATTTTCTATATAGAATCCACCACCTTGAATCATGAAGTTTGCGATTATTCTATGGAAGATAGTTCCATTATAATAGTTAGAATCTACTAATGATAAAAAGTTATTGACGGTTCTAGGAGCTACCTTTGGATATAGTTCTAAATTTATAATCATACCATTAGATAGATACATAGAAACCTTTGGATCTTCTACTATTTCATTAGTTGTAGTATTAGTTGTAGTTTTCTTTTCACAAGATATAAACATAAAACTAGATAATACAACTAATGATAATATTATTATTCTTTTAAACATATATTTACCATCCTATAATAAATAGATATTGTTCTTTTTAAGTTTTTCTATTTCATCTTCATTCCAAATAGATACTTGTACTTCTCCTATATGAGCTTTTCTTAAAAAGAACATGCATAATCTTGATTGTCCTATACCACCACCAATTGATAATGGAAGTTCATCATTTAATATGCTTTTACAGAAACTATTTTCTAGTTTATATTCTTCATTCTTTTCTTTTAATTGTTTAACTAAAGAATCTTTATCTACTCTTATACCCATACTAGATAATTCTAGTGCCATATCATATAAAGAATAATAAACTAGAATATCACCATTTAAATTCCAATCGTCATAGTCTGCGGCTCTTGTATCATGAGACAAACCGTCTTTTAGTGGCCAACCTATATGATATAAAAATACTGCGCCATATTTCTTAGTTATTAGGTTTTCTCTTTCTTTTCTAGTATTATTTGGATATAAATCTTCTAATTCTTCTGTAGATATAAATGTTATATCGTCAGGCAATACTGGTTTAAATTCATTATATTTATTATATATTTTTAACTCTACTGATTTTATCACACTATAAATATCTTTGACTGTTTCTTTTAGATATTCTATAGTTCTCATCTCTTTAGTAATAGATTTCTCCCAGTCCCATTGGTCAACATATACAGAATGAATATAATCTAAATCTTCATCTCTTCTAATTGCGTTCATATCTGTATATAATCCTTTACCAGTCCAGATAGAATATTTATGTAGAGCCATTCTTTTCCATTTAGCAAGTGATTGAACTATTTCAACATCTATTCCAACTGATGGAACATCAAATTTAACTGGACGTTCAACGCCACTTAAATTATCATTTAATCCTAATTTAGGATCTACAAAAAGCGGCGCAGTAACACGCATTAAATTTAATTTATTTTGAAATTCTATTTGAAATGAATCCTTAACAAATTTAATTGCCTTCTGTGTTTCAAATAGATCTAATACTGATTTATATTCTATATTATATGGTGTTTTATTCATAGTGTTCCTCTTTCATACAACACTAGAGATTATAGATGAGTAATTAATATTTTTCAATATTAAAGTGTCTCATAAGACATCTATATAATAATCATATTTTTGGATTTTTTTATTAAAAGAATGTATAATAACTAATGGAAAAAGGAGCAATAAAAAAATGAAGAAATTTAAAACTATACCTATTACACTAATTACTGGATATCTAGGAAGTGGTAAAACAACATTAATAAACTATTTACTTAAAAACGCTTCTGGATATAAGATGGCTGTAATAGTTAATGATATTGGTGAAGTAAACATCGACGCAGATTTAATTGAACATGGTGGAGTTGTATCTGGAAAAGATGATAACTTAGTAGCTCTACAAAACGGATGTATCTGTTGTACACTTAAAAAGGATTTAATGGATCAAATAACTGGTTTAGTAAATGAAAGAAAATTTGATCATATCTTAATAGAAGCGTCAGGTATTTGTGAACCAGTTCCAATCGCACAAACATTACAATTTATGGAAGATCAATTTAAAAAGAATGGTTTACCACTCTATTGTAAATTAGATGCGATTGTATCAGTTACTGATGCGGTAAGACTCGCTGATGAATTCGGTTGTGGTAAGGTTTTAGAAGAAGCTAAACGTGGTGAAGAAGATATTGAAAACTTAATCATACAACAAATTGAATTCTGTGACGTTATTATCCTAAATAAAGTATCTGATGTCACTAAGGAACAATTAACTAGAATAAAAGAAATGATTAGAACACTTCAACCTAACGCTAAGATAATTGAAGCAGATCATTGTCAAGTTAATCTAGATGATATGTTAGACACTGATCTATTTAATTTTGATAAAGCTTCTACTTCTGCAGGATGGATTCAAGAATTCGAAAATAGAGAAAATGAACATGACGCAGATGAAGATGATGACGATGATGACGATCACGATCATGAACATCATCATGACCACGATGAAGAACATGAAGAACACCATCACCACCACCATCACCATGAACATGGAATTGGCGAAAATGATGATGAATCTAACGCTGAAGAATATGGTGTAGGAACATTCGTATATTATAGAAGACGTCCATTTGATAAAGATAAATTTGAAGAATGGTTATCTAACGACTATGGAAGAATGGTTATTAGAACTAAAGGTATTGTATATTTTGAAAAAGAATACGATACTATCTATATGTACGAACAAGCAGGAAAACAAAAATATCTATCTGAATATGGACAATGGTACGCTGTAACATTATCTCAAGATGATGTAGAATACTATTTAAAGAATGACGAAAACTTTAGGCATGATTGGGATATGAAATATGGAGATAGAATGATTAAGCTCGTATTCATAGGCCAAAACATTGATAAAGAAAGAATCAAAAACGAGTTAGATAAAATATAATATTTATGACTGTTAAGGACTTAAACTTAACAGTTTTTATTTTTCAAAACACCGAATATATTTCTTTCAAAACACCGAAAATTATATTCAAAATAAATGGGAAAAGACTACCATTATTCTTATAAAAACACCTCAAGAAAGCCTCTCGAGGTGTTAGTCATAATTATATAATTATCCTATTTTCTCATTTATTTAAATATGAAATAAATATGATTAAAATATATATTTTTCTATTTTTTAAGATTTAATGCATTATTAAACATTTTAAAAGTTTACTTTTCTATAAAGATTTCGTATAATTTATCCGTTATTTTAAAGGAGTTTCTATGAAAAACATTTTGAAAACTATACTATGTGTAATTGTAACTATAACTTTATCTATACTTGGATTTGCGCTTAGTGGAGAAAGCTTATCTAATACACAATCTGAAATATTAAAAGTATTATTAATCATTTGTGGTTCAAGCGCATTATATTGTTTCGTTGTAGGTGAAATCGCTAGAAACAATTCACAAATGGATAAATTATGGAGTCTTCTTCCAATCGCTTATACCTGGGTTACTACATCGATGGCTGGCTTTGATTTAAGATTAATAGTATATTCAATAATAGTTACTTTATGGGGAATAAGATTAACATTTAACTTCGCTAGAAAAGGAGCATACAAACTTAAATTCTGGGAAGGTGAAGAAGATTATAGATGGGAAATATTAAGAAAAACTAAATATTTTAAATCTAGGATAGCGTGGGCTGGATTTGATCTATTCTTCATTTCAATTTATCAAAACGCACTAGTGCTCGCTATGTGCTTACCAATCTTAGCGTGCGTTGGGTCTAATAAACCTTTTGGAGCGTTAGATGTAGTCGCAGCTATACTAGCGTTATCAGCGCTTGCTTTAGAACTCATCGCAGATGAACAACAATGGAAATTCCATAAAAATAAGAAAGCGTTGTTAATAGAAGGCAAAACACTAAATGAACTAGAAAGTCCATATAACTTAGGATTTAATACAACTGGACTCTGGGGATATATGAGACATCCAAACTATCTTGGTGAACAATCTATTTGGATTATGTTATATATATTCGTTATTGCGAGTGGAATGACTAATTATCTAATATTTAACTGGACTCTATTTGGACCAATGTTTATAGTACTACTATTCCTTGGAAGTTCTACATTTGGTGAATCTATTTCAGCTAAGAAATATTCAAAATATAAAGATTACCAAAACCAAGTATTTAAATATTTACCAATTAAAAAATATCATGAATAGAAAAAAAGACTGTTAACCAATCAATTAAGCTATGAAAGTTTAATGGTTAACAGCCTTTTTTAATTGTTTATGTCTTTAATGAAATATTTATGTATTGAATTAGAATATTTCATCAAGTCTAGAGTTCCATATTTATTTATCCACTCGTTATCTATAAATCCAGCAAATGTATAAAGTTTTGATACATTGTATTTATCATAAAACTTAAAGTCTTCTTCTAAAACATGTTCATCTAATTCTAATCCTTTTGCGTTAGCTCTATTCCATTTACAGAAATAAGAGACATCTAAATAATATTCTAAAATATATACTTCTTTATTAAATACCTTACAAAGTTTATCTAAAATATTTTTATTATTCTTGTTGTTTCTATCGTCATTACTAGAGATTGATACTAAGTGGTTTCTATCGATTGGCGCAAATTCTAAAAATAAATCTTTATCTACTTTTAAATTTGGCACATCTAAAGAATCTTGATAAGCTAAATAACTATTTTTCGCTTCTTTATTAAACCTTTTTAATCCTTTTAAAATTGTAGATGAAATAATTAAATTTTGATCAGCAGGTGAATATTTTTTACATTTGTCACAATGACAATAACTATTCAAAGAATCATCAGCCCATATTTCATAATGATTTGATTTTTGATTCAACTTTTTTGCGAGTTCATAAGAGGATTCTTCTACATATTTAAGAGCTTCTTTATTTGAAACACAAAAATTCCAATCATTTGTTCTTGTATTATCTTTATTGACTCTAAAGTAGTCCGGATGTTCATTAAAAAGTCTTCTTGGAAGAAGATAATCTACTGCATGAATTGGAAAAGTATAATTAAAGCCTCTAATTTCTGCATCCTTTAATAATTTTTTTGTTTTTTCTTCTTCTAGCCATTCTAAAAGACCAGATACTCCACCGCATTGATAAAGCGTGTGTATTCCGATATTTTTAATATTCATTTTTTCTAAGATATCAAGCCATTTATCATCAATATCTTGATAACATAATATTATTCCTGCGTTTCTCATGATTATTCCATATTTAAAAAATGTGTAATTCCTTTGATAATATCTTTAGTGTCGTTATCCTTAACAACCACAAATGTTGATAGATGTTTAATTCCATTATTCTTATAGAACAATAAATCGTTTTTAACTTTTGAATCATCCATTAAATATCTATCAAAATCATAACTTAAAAAATATTCTAAAACATGTATATCGTTATATCTTTTGTTAAGATTTAAAAACTCGTTTCTAGATCTTTCGTTTTCCTTGTTAGTAATAGGTAAATAATGATTTTTAATAAATGGAGCATATTCTATAAAATAATCATCATTTAATTCAATGTCAAGATCAGAATTACCATATACTAAGAATGATAATTTAGCATTTTTATTATATTTTTTTAAACCTTTTAGTATTGAATCATAAATAATTTTTTGTTGTTCAAATTCATTATATTTTTTACATTTATCACAGTTACAAATAGCTTTTTTTCCTAGATTATCATCAACATATAAATGATAATAATTTGATTTTTGTTTTAAAAACTTAGCTAATGTATATGAGTTATTCTCTACCATTTTTAATGCTTCATTTGAACTAACACATAAATTATAGTCATTGACCCTCTCTCCATTTTCATTCATTCTAAAAAGTTCATGATGTTCATTTATTAATTCTCTAGGAACCAAATATGAAACAATATGAAGATAGTGCTCAACATTTATAAAATTACTCTGGATTTCATCAATCAAATTTCTATTATTATCAATGAAATTAAAGTAGTCTTTATAGTTAGATTCATAAGGATTAAAATGAAAACCAATAGATCTTACTTTTTTATTTGAAATAATAGAGTCAATTATTTCTTTATTAATATTTTGATATATAAGAGTTATAGTTTTTTCCATATCAACCCTGAATTTTTAAATTCTTATATGACATAGATGCGCCAGATGAATAGAATCCAAATCTACCACCTACAAAAACCATATCATCAACAAATTCTAGTGGTTTAACTTGATTCTGACTATTTGTTACTTCTACTTTTATAGTATTTCCATTTTTTGTGATTTTTACATGATTCCATTCATCTAGATTTAGCTGTAATCTAGTAGCGGCTGCGTTTGAATCAGTATGTGTATAATTTAATTTTTCTATCTTCATCATTCTTTTGCTGAAGGAAATATAATACCCTTGAATATATTTATAATCTTCAGTTACATAAGGCGAATTTGAATATCTTGCGCCTTCAATAATAAATCCAGAATTAAATATACTATCACCATTTAATCTAAAGTCGCATTCAACAGTATAATTATTTAAAGAATTATCACCAAAGAATACTAACGATCTACTTCCCTCTTTACAAGTTAAAGAGCTTTTTTCATCAGTTTCTTTTCTTTCAAATCTCCATAATGTTTTTTGATTCATACCATAAGATGGAGCTGACTCAAGCGTTTCGTTATAGTTGAATGTTGATGATGAATCTTTATTAAAAGTAAATGAAATAAATTCGAATTCATCTTCTAAACAAATAAATGATATCTGATGAATTCCTTTTGAAATAGGGATTCTACCAATATAGGTTTTAATTAAAGATTCATTGTTTGATGGGTTAATATTTGGTATTTCTAAAACATATACCTCACTACCATCAACTCTTACACCTATTTTCTTTCCTCCCATTTCTTTATTTAAAGTCATGTAAAGAGCTTTATATTCATTATCATTATTAAAATCAACAATATATGTAGCACAGTCACCTGGATTAGAAAGATTCATCTTTCCTATTCCAACGTACTTTGAATTATATTCAGATTTATCAATTGTTTTAAATCCGCTATCACCATTAAATATAGATCCGCATCCTTCATAAATACCCGTAGGTAAATAACTTTCTGCGCCTATATTTATAAAACTTTGTTTAGGTTCAAGTTTATCGCTTAAACCCTTAGCAACATTGCTGACTGCGGTATAAGATGGAGTAAATTTTGAAGTATATATGTATCCCATTTTTCCAGTTTTTCTATCAATACTTACATCTTTAATCTTGAGCAAGTTATCAAAATATACATCAATCTTTGAATCTTTTATAGCAATTCTAATTGTTTTATGTAAGTCGACCGCATCATAATCTCTTACTATTGTTCCAGTCGATAACGATATTATTTCATTATTTTTTACTTCATTTAATAATATCTTTTTATTTTCAATATCAACATAAACGTACTTATAATTATTTGAATCTACATAGTCAAAAACACATTTAGTATCAGCTCCAATATAGTTAAATTCCATTGATAGAGTTCCATCAAACTCATCTTTAGTTAACAATGAACCTGCACTATTAATGAAATTTGAATCACTCATAGGATCATAACTATATAATGTTGGCATTTTTGGAGTTACTGCGTGGTATTGGCTTTGAGATGTATCCATACTAGCACCATTAAAAATCAATCTATCAATCGCAAAAGTACAATTTGGTCCTGATGAATTAACTGAGAAATAATGATAATAAAGTGAATCCATGTCAGGTCCTAATAGAGATGTTGCGTGTCCTAGAGAATAGAAAGTATCTTCTGTTTCGCATCCCATTGGAAAATCAATTCCTTGTGTGAAACCTGGAGCTTGAATTTTAGATTCTTTTCCAAAATTATTTTTCCAAGAATCATCTAATGCGACTGAATAATGTGTTAAATACCCTGGACTTAAAATGTTGCTGCCTGTATACATTAGATAATACATTCCATTTCTTTTAAATATTCCATTTCCTTCAGTCCAACCACCAACATTAGATTGATCTATATTAATATAACTATTTTCATCATAACTAACCAAATCCATTGAAGGCATCTTAAATGCTCTTATACCTGTGAAATAGCTATCACCTCTTGCGGACATAAAATATACATCTTCGCTATCGTCAATAAATATATCACAGTCAATATCTAATGTAGTTCCCGCTATTGTATAACAGTCCGGAGATAAATCTTCATTGTGAGATACAAATGTGAAAGGCCCAATAGGGCTATTAGATTCTAATATATAGTTTCCCTGAGCTATTATTGAGTTTTTAACATATACATATAGATAAAACTTGTTGTTATATTGGCTAACACAAGGAGGATATGTAAAATATAGTCTATTGTCTTCTGCTACTTTTCCTTTTGAATTAATTCCATTATCAACTGGTTCCCAATGCATTAAATCCTTAGATTGATATGCATAAATACCAGTTCCAAGATAATTTGAAGAACCAAGATACATATAATACATTCCATCATATCTAAGAATAAAAGCATTTCCAGATCCATAAACGCCTTGGTCAGGTAAATGTTTTTCTGATTCTTCCTTATTATAATATGCGTTATATTGGAAATTATCATAATATGAGGCAGCGTAATTAGGCGCTATAAAATTATCAAGTGGCTTAAGAGACACTTCTTTTTTTATATTTGTTTTTGTATTACTGCAACCACAAATCAATATTAAATTACAAATTAATATAATAATACATCCTTTACGCTGCCACATATTTACACCTCTATTTCTTAATTATTCAATAGTTATTTTAACGAAATTTGCAACACCAGAATCAAATGCGAGTGGTGCGCCATCTACATTTATACAGTTATAAACTGAATATAAGTTTCCTGACGAATCAGTAACATATTCAAAGAACTGTACTCCAAATTGAGTTGTGTCTTTAGTTATACCAAGAGCTGATAAAGTTTCAAATGAATAGAATAATTCTACTGTTTTTTTATCTTCGTTTGCTACTTCACTTGCTTGAATACCAACTGTAGTAGGATTTACATAGTTTCCTTGCCAGTTCCAATCGCCATATGTCTTATGGTCAACTGTTCCAAAACCTAAAGCATATAAATCTGTTGTTCCGGCATTTGTTTCTAAGTTGCCAAACATCACACCATATCCGAATGTTGAAGCTAAAGGTGTAGAGTTAATTGTTATTTTTACGCCTTTGCTAAAAACTTCTAGTTTGATATTTGCCTTGCTTTGTCCAAATTCTTCAAATTCTTTTGTAACTGCTGGAGTTTCAACTTTTTCTTCTGCAAATTGGAATTTATAGAAGTTACCTACTCCACCATCAATCGCAATATTGTCTTGAGTATTGTAGATACCGAATTGTGCACCATTTGTATTTACTACTTCAAATAACAAAACACCAATTTTTGTTGTTTCATCTGTAATTCCAAGAGTTTCATCAGTAAACTCAAATGAAGAAATCATATATTCATCTTTAAGTTCTCTTGATACAGTTGCGCCAACTGCTGATGGTAATTTATATTCCCATAGCCAGTTTCCATATTCTTGGAATGCAATATTACCAGTTGTTGCGAGTAATACAGAATAATCAGTTCCTGGTAAATCTAGACAAGCACCATAGCCAAATGAATTATCATCTTCGGCAGCTTTATATACAATCTTTACTCCTGTTTCAGTTTTAATGACAGTTACATCAATTTTATGCTCACCCAAAGCTTTTAGTTCATATCCATTTAGTTGTTCAATTGCTGTATTTTCGTTTTTCTTGTCATGACATCTAGTACATTCTTCATGTTTAAATCCAGTTTCTGTTACTGTAGCTTCTTTATCTACTATCCATTGATAATCATGTCCTAGTGCATCAATAGTTTCTTGAGCAACTAATACAGCATTACATACTGAGCAATGTTTGCCTTCAGTTTTACCAGTTTCTGTACAAGTAGGTGCTACTGCAGCATCTACTACTTCAGTGTGGCCTAATGCAGCTACTTCTTCAGTTCTTGTTTCACCACATTCACATGTGTAAGTTCTAACACCTTTTTCTGTACATGTAGGTTCAGTAGTTACTACTCCTTCATTCCATACATGTTCGTGTTCTGTTGTAGGTTTGTCTGTTGGTGCGTCAGTTGGCGCATCAGTTGGTTTTTCAGT
>OCVV011328578.1_pt1 | contig 15009 bp, 10 predicted proteins | sample 1539721 | NCBI WGS metagenome assembly OCVV01 (sample SAMN02144230, study PRJEB22623) | gut metagenome | biome: sheep rumen | host: Ovis aries | place: New Zealand
CCTTTTCGGAATTTTTCGACGGGAAAAAGTACAATCTGGACGGCCTCATGGACGCCATTTCCGGCGACTACCCGACGACGATCGTCCGCGAAATCGTTCCCCACGCCTACTGCCCATGCAGCAAGGTCAGAACGCTTTCGACTCTCGCCACGATCCCGACCGAGGATCTCGAAGATTTAATCAAAGAAGGCAAGGATCTCGAACTCGTGTGCGAATTCTGCCGAAACAAGTACATCATCACCCCAGACGAAATCCAAGACATCCTCAAGGATCGTCTCACAAAGTAATTGCGCTATGTTCACCAAACAATGCATTGTCACTCTTGATATGGAAGGGGTCCTGACCCCAGAAATTTGGATCGCCGTCGCAGAAAAAACGGGCATTCCCGAACTCCGTCTGACTACGCGCGACATCCAGGATTACGACGAACTGATGCGCGGACGCTTAAAAATTCTCGAAAGGGAAAATTTGAAGCTTTCCGACATTCAGGAAGTCATCGGAACCCTTCCGCTGCTCGACGGTGCAATGGACTTTTTGAACACGCTCCGCGATGAAGCCCAGGTGATCATCCTGAGCGATACCTTCCAGGAATTCGCCTACCCGCTCATCAAAAAAATGAACATGCCCTCGATCTTCTGTCACAACCTGATCGTCAAGGACGACAAGATTGTCGACTACCATCTGCGTCTGAACGACCAGAAAAGAAAGACCGTGGAAATGCTCAAGACTTTGAATTTCAAGGTGTTCTCCGCAGGCGACTCTTTTAACGACACGGGAATGCTTCTTGCCGCAGATAAGGGCTCGTTCCTCTTTGCCCCGAAGAACGTCACGGACAAGTTCCCGCAGCTCGCCCACGCGAACTCGTACAAGGAACTTCTCGACAGTTTCCATCAGTTCCAGGATTCTCTTTAATGGCCAAATCCGAATTCCCTGTTGTCGTTTTAAACGCGGGCAAAGAAAAGTCCGCCAGCCGGAATCATCCGTGGATTTTCAGCGGAGCCATTCACCATGTAAACGGCGAACCTAAAGCCGGCGATACAGTTGAAGTCCGCTCGGCTCATGGGGAATTCCTGGGTTACGCAGCCTATTCTTCCGAATCCCAGATTCGTGCACGCCTTTGGGCTTTTAAGGAACGCACCCCGATCGACAGGATCTTTTTTTCGAATATCATCGATCGCGCGATCGAGAACCGTTTAAGCCGCGGATTCGATGTCCACGACACCAAATCGGCCTTCCGCTTGATCAATGCCGAAAACGACGGCATTCCTGGCTGCATCGTCGACAAGTACGCGGACATCCTTTCGATTGAAATTCTTTCCGTCGGAGCCGAACGATTCCGCCAGACGATTTACGAACTTCTGGCAGAAAAGATTCACCCCCGTGGCATTTTGGAACGTTGCGATTCCGACGTGCGAATCAAAGAAGGACTCCCCCTTCGCAAGGAAGCCGTTTATGGAGACGTTCCTAAAACGCCAGTCGAAATGATCGAAAACGGAATCAAGTTCGACGTGGATGTTTGGAACGGCCACAAGACCGGTTATTACCTGGACCAGCGCGACGCCCGTTTTAACGTGGGCAAATACGCCAAGGGAAAGCACGTTCTCAACTGTTTCTCTTATACGGGCGGTTTTGGACTTTTTGCCCTGCAGAACGGCGCAAAGCTCGTGACCGAAGTCGACGTTTCCAAAGACGCTCTCGCGATTGCCGACGGCCTGATTCAAAAGAACGGTTTTGACAAGGCAAACGTGGAACTTGTCGAAGCGGATGTTTTCGCTTACCTGCGCAAGTGCCGCGACAGCCGCAAGACCTTTGATCTGATCGTTCTCGATCCGCCGAAATTTATCGAAAGCAAGTCCCATTTGGAAAAAGGCGCCCGCGGTTATAAAGACATTAACCTGCTTGCGCTAAAGCTTCTCGCTCCACATGGAATGCTTGCCACCTTCAGCTGTTCGGGCCTCATGGAAATGAACCTTTTCCAGAAGATTGTCGCAGACGCCGCAATCGACGCCCACCGTGAAGTCCAGATTATTGAACGCTTTGGACAGCCTGCCGACCATCCGGTCAAGACGAGCTTCCCGGAAGGTCAATATCTGAAGGGTCTTTTACTGCAAGCCGATTAGCGACGCGGCAACGCGTTCGCATTTTTTTCCTGCCAAACGGCATCTTCCCAAGCGCGCTGGGCTTCATTCGCCCATTCGGAATTCGGATAATATTCCACCGCTTCGCGGTACTTTGCGACAGCCGAGCGAAAATCTCGACGGCAGCGGTAGACGTTACCGATTTGGAAGAGAAGATACGCCTTGGTATTTTCATCGCGGGATTTTTTCTGCAAAGCCTGATACTGCGCAAGCGCCGAGGCATAATCGCCCTGACGATAGGCATCATTCGCCAGATCCATCGTCGGATTCGTCTGCTTTTTCTGCACCACCGGCTTTGGAGCTTCGACCGGCTTGGATTCTACGGTTTCCACCGGTTTTTCTTCGACAGGCTTCACTTCTGCGGGCTTTACTTCCGCGGGTTTTGCTTCGGGAGCCTTCGGCTCTGCCCCAGAAAGTTCGGCGATTCGATTCTTTGCGCTGGCAATCGCCGTTTCATTTTTCGAAAGCCGGACATAGGCTTCCAGTTCCGCAAGTTCTTCCTTTTTCTTTCCCTGCTTCCGGTAAATCAACGAAAGATAATAGTGCGCATTGTAGCCGAGTTCCGGATAGTCGAAAGCGCGCTTTAAATTGTATTCCGCTTTATCCATTTCTCCGAGTTCATAACGGCCAGCGCCCGCGAAGTAATAGGCGCCCGGATTTCCCGGTTCCTGCAAAAGGACTTCTCGTGCCGCAGAGCAAGCGGTTTTATATTCCTTTGCGTTAAAGGCTTGCTTCGCCTTGAGGAATGCGGCGGAGCTGTAAGAAAATTTCGAGTCGGACTTTGCCGCGGACTTTTCAGCCTTCGGAGCTTCCGCCTTCACTTCGGCTTTCGGAGATTCGGACTTTCCACCGATCTTCGCACGTTCTGCGGCGGCGGACTTTTTATCGCCGAGCTTTTCGTATGCGGATGCAGCCCCTTCATAAGCGGCGGCCATCTTCGGGGCGTATTTATAAGCCAGCTGGAAGTTCGCAATGGCGCCCTTGTAATCCTTCATTTTAAGGCGTACCGAACCTGCCGCGTAAAAAGCATCGGCATTATGCGGATCGGAAGCGAGAATCGAGCGATATTCACCAAGAGCGTTTTCATACTTGCCAAGCGCTTCAAAGCGAGCGCCTTGTTCAAAACGCGGATCTTCCGCAGCGAAGACAATCGAAGAAGTGCAAAGAAGAAGCAAAATACCACGAAGATTTTTCATACAGCTACAAGATAGCAAAAGCCCTGTAAAAATTTCAGAACGGAATCAAAAACGAAAAGCTTTTCCTCTTGGAATTGCACTTTTTTTGTAACTTTTACAGCACCATGATTGAATCCATTCTTTTGGGCCTTTTGCAAGGCCTCGCCGAATTTCTTCCGATTTCCAGTTCGGGACATCTCGTTCTCGGACACGAACTTTTAAATATGAAAGAAGCAGGCATGTTCTTTGACGTGATGCTTCACGCCGGAACGTTGCTTTCGATTTTTGTCGTCTTCCACAAGAAGATTACCGACATCATCGTGGGCTGCCTCCGCAGAAATCCGGAACAGCTCCGCGAAGCGGGATACATCATTCTTGCGAGCATTCCGACAGCCCTCATCGGTCTCGGCTTTAAGGACGTACTCGAAGGTCTCTTCGAAAATCCACGCGCCGTCTGCGTTGCCGAACTTTTCACCGGTCTGTTGCTCTTTACTTCCCAATGGGGAAAGACCGGCGCCAAGCATCCGGAAAACGAAGGCGTAAAAATGAACTGGTGGCGCGCCCTGCTCACAGGTACGGTGCAAGGCATCGCCTGTATTCCGGGCATTAGCCGCAGCGGTTCCACAATCAGCGCCATGATGTTCATGGGTGTGAACCGTAAATATGCCGGCGAATTCAGCTTCCTCATGAGCATTCCTGCCGTCGGCGGAGCTGCGCTCCTGGATGCAATCAAGTGGTTCAAATGCCAGAGCCTGACCCCGGAAGCGGCACTTCTCGATCCGGAAAATGCTTTGAAGTGTGCCGATGCCGGTGGCTTTACCCCCGAACTTTTGGTGGGAATGTTGGTATCCTTCATCTTCGGCATCATCGCCCTCAAATGGCTCATGAACTTCCTCCAGAAGGGAAAATTCCAGCACTTCGCCTGGTACGTTTGGGCGGTCGGCATTTTAGGGCTTATTTTCCTGAAATAGACTTTATATGTAGAAAAGGATCTTTATATGAAGACAATTTCAAGTAGACCATTTCTTAGTTCTTGTATCGCACTGATGTCTGCAATTTTTATCTCTGCATGTGGAGACGATAACAGTTCCAGTGCCACAGATTCGCCAATAGAATCTTCTAGCAGCATAGAATACATTGAGCCCACAATCAATAGTTCAGCTGACTCCGACTCTGTCGAAAGTAGTTCCAGGCACACTATCTCTAGTTCATCAACGACAACAGTTTCCTCATCCAGCATCGAAAGTAGCAATAGTAGTGAAGTTACAAGTAGTAGTAGCACAAAGGAAGATACGGTTGTTGTAAGTAGCAGTAGCTATGCTGAAGATGAAAGTAGTAGCAGTATCAATAACACTAAAGAAGAAAGTAGTTCTTCTATGGAAAATGTTGTTGAATGTAGTTCTTCCAGTGAAATTATTGTAAGTAGTTCTAGCGAAAAGAAAGTTGAAAGCAGTTCTTCTAGCAAAATTGTTGAAAGCAGTTCTTCTAGCAAAATTGTTGAAAGCAGTTCTTCGGAAGAAATTGTGAATAGTTCTTCTAGTATTGATGAAGATTATGTTGATGAAAATGAACCGAAGAGTACAGAACCTCATTATGTAGAATTAGATGAATTGAAACTTAATGGGTTCAGAGTTGAAAATAACATTGCCTATCTTTCTTGGGAAAACAACACAGATTACACAATGCAAATCAATGTAGAATACCATATTGAATGTAAAGATGATTTATTTGATGAAGATGAAGAACTTGTTGATGCTGATAGTACAATCATGTACACAATTAAAGCAAATTGTGTAAAGGAAAAAGCAATTTATGAAATTAAAAATAATGCTCAACAATGTGTTGGTTATGTAAAAACCATTACAGCAACGGAAAATGATAAAAGTAATTTTGCCGGTTGGAAATGGGGTTCAGATAGAGGTATTGAAGACATTGCTTTTTATAACTAAGTATAATCATTAAACTAATTTAGAAAAGGTGCTGACAAAGCACCTTTTCTTTTTATATTGGATTCAAAAAAAGGCTCTCCCCAGGAGAGTCTTTTTCATTTTATCCGCTTTGACATTTTTTGTCACATTTAAAATCTATCTTGAGTACAAGCTTAAATCAAGGAGACTGTTATGGCTCAAGATATTTTTTACATCAAACTGGAATCTTCGAAAAAAGAAGTCCTTCACCAGTTTACCCGCAGCAATACGGGCACCTTGGACTATGCGGGAACCGTCGAGTCCGCGGACCTTGCCACCATGCAAAGCGTCGAAGGGAGCCGTTATTTTACCCCGAGCTGGTACACCTACCTTCCTACGGAAATGATCGCAGAAATCACCGTATATCTGCCGGGCGACATTCAAAAGCTCGACGCAAACCAGTATTCTTTCTTGCTTCACATTGGAGCCATTCTTCTTGCCGTGCAGGAACGCGATCCGCTGCTCGTCGCCGAACTTTTAAACCGCCGTTCTTCGGTATTCGGCAGCTTTTTGCCGATCCTTCTGCATATCATTAAGCCGATTGCAGCCGAAGCCCTTTTTGCCTGGGTTTACGGTTCATTCCGCGGTGAAGGAAAATTCCCTGAAATCTACAAGAAAAACGTCGAAATTTCTATCGGTGAAACCGACACGACCGCAATTCTTTTTGCCGCTGCCCGGGACGCTTTAACCCCGAATCCGGAAACCGAATCGGCGAAAGAAATGTTCATCCGCTACTTTAAGCAGAACAAGCCTTTCAACTTGACGATTGGACTTGTCGGAGCATCTTCGCATCCCTGGGTGGAAAGCCTTAGTAAACTCCATTCGACAGCAGATTTTTCTTTTGGAATGAATTTTACTGAAAAATCTCTCTTGGCCGGCCAAAAGATTCAAGAAATTTACGCTTCGCTGAAATCCAAGGCTCAAGCGGAACCTTACAATCCGCACGACAGCAACGCAATCAGCGTTTCGATCGATAGCCTCGAATCTTTTTACAGAGGAATTCCTGGCAAAAGCAAAGCGGGCTACATCCGGGCTACCGGGGCAGAAATTCTTCGAAAGGCTCGTCCAAACCTGTTCTCCTACAAAACGACGCTTTGGCGAATGGGCGCAACTCCAAGCTATTTCGAAAACAGCATCATTATGCGACTAGAATTTTAATTCGTAAAAAGAAAGGCCAGCGCTTCACGTTTTGCATATTTCAACCGCTCATTCCCGATTTCTTTCATAAAAAATTTATTTTTCGAGATAGTCCGACGAAATGATTTTCTAGTTAGAATTATCCTAGGGTTTGAACGGAGCAAAATATGGGAAACGTGACTCGCATCTATAATTCCGTCGCATTTTTATGTTCTTCAATCATTCAATCCTGTACAGAAGAATTTTTTATTCAATACAGCTGCCTTTCGCCGTCCGAATGCAAGCGTATTGATCAGAGCATCCAAAAAGAGATCCCGGATTTTTTCACTCCTAATCCAGATAAAAAGGAATTTCCCATTCCATTTCAGGAATCCGACCTCACCGATTTTTTGTACCATCATCTCGACGTTTTAAGCGAGAGCTTCAAAAAAGAGCAAAACTTTTTTGCCGTCATGAGGCTAATCCAGCTGCTCGATCAAAAGCTAGAGTTTCTGCTTCTGCAAAAGATTCAAGAATTTCAGGACGATGATTTTTCGGTCACCCTGAATACAAATCGAGAGCTGACCGGGATTGGACTTTTACCTCGATGCAGCTGCTCTTGGGAACGCAAGCATCGATTGTCTCACCGGTATAACCGCATGGACAATTTCCTGTTTCACATGCTCCTCATGGAAAACAGCATTCTGGGCGAACTGATCGACAAGCACTTCTTTTTGAAAAACGAAGTGCTCCCCCATTTCCATGAAAAGAAAATCTTGAAAATCGCCGCGACTCCTTTACGGCACGAAAGCTTCGCCCACATCATTCCATACGAAGAAAAAAACATCCAGTATTTTGGAATTCAATATGACGAAGCCCGCAATCAAGAAGCGAACGCTCAAATCTGGGCCAAGATTTTGCAAGCGTCCGGCCAAGACTGCGATATGCTTCTTTTCCCGGAAATTCTCGGGAATGCGGAAACAACCGACTATATCGTCAAAAAGATTCAGGAATTTCCGAGCAAGCAAGATCTGCCATCCCTTATCTTTTTGCCCTCCTTTTGGAACAAGAAAAGCAACGTCGTCACGGTTCTAAACAGGAACGGGGATATCATTTGCAAGCAAGGAAAGCAAAATCCCGTCCGCTTCGAGCAAAAAGGTTCCACCTTGCTCGAAGGAATTCGAACAAACTACGTGATCAACATTTTCCATTACAACGGCATCGGAAGATTTGCCATTCTCATCTGCAAGGACTTCCTGACAACCAAATATTTGGAACAGCTCATGCGCTGTTTTAAATTGACCCTGATTATCGTTCCTTCCTTTTCAACGGGATCCTACGATTTTAGGCAATCTTTTGAAATTTGCGCAAGCGATGACTGCAACGTCATTTGGATCAATACTTGCGCCGCATTGCACAAAGGAAAAGAAGAAAACTTTAAGAACATCGGGTATGTGCGGAAAAGGGTTTCCCAAGCATCCGACGAATCTCAAATGCTTTCGCGCATGCCCATTTGCAAAACCGCATTCGATGGGAAATGCAACCATGACTGCATGTTTTTTGAAACCATTCAAGGAGTCTAACCTGTATGGAACTGGAATTCATTGAAAAAATTCATTCGGGAAAATTCATCTCTCGCTACAATCTCCACTACAAGACCGTCAGCGGAAAACCGATCGTCTATGAAATCATCAGCCGGAACGCCAATCTCCAAACCCAAACCGACCTGCATGAAGGCAAAAACAATGCAGTCGTTCTTATCCTTCACGACAAAAGCGGCGAAAAGATTCTCTTAAACCGGGAATTTCGCATGGCCGTCGGGGAATGGATTTACAATTTTCCTGCAGGCTTAATCGATCCAGGCGAAACCATCGAACAGGCTGCGGCTCGAGAACTTCGGGAAGAAACGGGGCTCACCTTGGAAGTCATTTCCGATATTTGGAAAGAAAGCTATTCCGCCATCGGTTTTGGCAACGAAAAGAACGTCGTGGTCGAAGGCATCGCCAGCGGCAAAATCCTTCCGAGCGATTCCGAAAACGAAGAGATCGAAGCCCGATGGTTTTCAAAGGAAGAAATCCAAGTCTTGTTAAAAAAAGAGCGTTTTGCCGCAAGAACACAATCCTATTGTGTCTTGTGGTGCAAAAAATGAAGATCCAATTCAAAAGATTGGCACGATTCTTGCAATTACAAGCATGAGTTTTGAACGGTTTCTGTCGAAATCTTGAGAATTTCCCTGAAAAGAAGTTCCCAAGATTCCATCGTTTTCTTTTTGAAACGCAGAACTGTTTCATTTTGAAACACGTGTTGATTTTTTATTGGAGATAAACATGGCAACTGAAAAGAAAGAATTCCAAACCGAAGTCCAAGACCTTCTTCATTTGATGATCCATTCCTTGTACAGTAACAAGGAAATTTTTCTCCGCGAACTCATTTCGAACGCGGCTGACGCCCTCGACAAACGTCGCTTCCTTTCCCTTTCCGACGCAAAGCTTTTGCCAGAAGGTACCCAGCTCAAGATCGACCTTTCCGTGAATTCGGCGAACAAGACCCTTGTCGTCGAAGATAACGGTATCGGCATGAACAAGGAAGATCTCGTGAGCTGCCTCGGTACGATCGCCCGCAGCGGCACGAAGCACTTTGTGCAAAGCCTCAAAGATTCCGACAAGTCGAGCGTGGATCTGATCGGTCAGTTCGGCGTCGGCTTCTATTCCGCCTTCATGGTCGCGAACAAGGTCGAAGTGCTTTCCCGCAAGGCCGGCGAAGAATCCGGCTACCTCTGGAGCTCCGACGGTACGGGTTCCTATGAAATTTCCGATATGCCGAAGCAAGATGTCGGTACCAAGATTACCCTTTACCTCAAGGACGGCGAAGACTTCCAGGAATTCACCTCCGAATGGGGCGTCGAATCCATCGTCCGCAAGTACAGCGAATTCGTTTCTTACGGCATCTATCTGCACCACGAGCCGACAAAGAACGACAAGGGCGAAATGGAAACCAAGGAACCGACCCGCTTGAACGACAAGCAGGCTCTTTGGCGTCAAAGCGCAAGCGAAATCAAGGAAGAACAGTACAAGGAATTCTATTCCACCGTCGCTCACGAAGGCGGCGAACCTCTCGCCTGGAAGCATTCCCACGCCGAAGGTTCCCAGGAATTCTGGACCCTGACCTACATTCCGTCCAAGGCTCCGTTCAACATTTGGCAGAATGACCGCATTAACGGCCTGAAGCTCTATGTGAAGAAAGTCTTCATCATGGACGACTGCAAGGATCTTCTCCCGCCGTGGCTCCGCTTTGTGCGCGGTGTCGTCGACAGCGAAGACCTGCCGCTGAACGTCTCCCGTGAAATTCTCCAGTCGAACAAGATCATTACCACGATCCGCAAGCGCGTCATCAAGGACGTTCTCGACAAGCTCGCCGAGATCAAGAACAAGGACCGCGCGAAGTACGAAGCCTGGTGGAAGGAACTCGGCATGGTTCTCAAGGAAGGCTTCTACATGAACTGGGAACACCTGGACGAACTGAAGAAGCTCACGCTCTTCAAGTCCACGAAGTCCGCCGACAAGTACACGAGCCTTGAAGAATATGTAAAGAACATGCCTGCCGACCAGAAGGAAATTTACTACCTCATCGGCGAAAACAAGGATTCGATTGCCGCAAGCCCGATTCTCGAAGCTTACAAGAACAAGAATTACGAAGTGCTTCTCCTTTCCGATCCGATCGACGAATTCATGATGAACTCCATTCAGGACTTCGACGGCAAGAAGTTCCACGACGTCAGCCGTGGCGATGTGGACTTCGAAAAGACCGAAGAAGAAAAGAAGGCGGAAGAAGCTTCCAAGACCGAATACAAAGACCTTTGCACCGACCTCCAGAAAAATCTCGATGCAAACATCAAGGAAGTCCGCATTTCGAGCCGTCTTAAAGACAGCCCGTGCTGCCTCGTCACGGACGAAGCCGCAATGAGCCGTCACATGGAACGCATGATGTCCGCCATGGGCCAGAGCGTTACCAAGTCCAAGCGCATTTTGGAAATCAACCCGAACCATCCGATTTGCAAGATGCTCAAGGAAAAGATTGCAAAGAAGGAATCCCTCGAAGATTGGCCGAAGGCTCTCTATGGTCAGGCCGTTCTCGCCGAAGGTTCCCAGCTCGAAAATCCAGGTGAATACGTGCAGGCGATCAACAAGCTGCTCACAGCACAGCTTCACTAATTAGACATTTCTTGTCAATGAGCCGTCTTATATTTAAGACGGCTTTTTTTGTACACTTTTCTATTTTTGAGCGCCCATGGAATCCGTAGAACGCCTTTTTGAATTTGCAACCCAGTTGCTGAAAGAAACTTTCGGTTTTAAAACCTTTCGCCCAGCGCAAGAGGCTGTTCTACGTAATCTTTTTGAAGGCAAGGATACGCTTGCGCTACTCCCGACGGGCGGTGGAAAGTCTATCTGTTACCAGATTCCCGCCCTCGTCTTTCCGGGCACTTGCGTCGTCGTTTCTCCGCTTCTCGCCCTGATGAAAGACCAAGTGGACAACCTTTGCGAAAACGGCGTGGCAGCAGCCGCGCTCAACAGTCAGGTTTCCAAGGAAGAGGCTTTGGAAATTCGACAGAAAGCGGTTCGGGGAGAACTCAAGCTGCTGTATCTTTCCCCGGAACGTATCCAGTTCGAATTGGATCATCTCCTTTCGCATATGGATATTTCCCTGTTCGCTGTCGACGAAGCGCATTGCATTTCGCAATGGGGGCACGATTTTCGCCCCGAATATTCCCAACTTCACGCTTTACGGGAACGCTTTCCGCAGACTCCACTCATCGCGCTCACGGCTACCGCAGACTCGGTCACCCGCAAAGACATTCTCTCGCAACTCGAAATTCCTCCGGAGAACATTGTCCTTTCAAGCTTTGACCGTCCGAACTTGAGCCTTACCGTCAAGGTCAACTACCGCAAAAGGGAAAAGCTCGACGAAATCGAAAAGTTCATTCACAAGCACAAGCAAGAAAGCGGAATCATTTATTGCCTTTCCCGCAAAAGTACGGAAACCGTTGCAAGCGAACTCCGCAACCGAGGAATTTTTGCAGAAGCTTACCACGCAGGCCTCGAAACCAAAGAGCGTATTGAAATTCAAGATGCCTTCTTAAATGACCGCACCCAAGTCATCTGCGCAACGACCGCATTCGGGATGGGAATCGACAAGCCCGACATCCGCTTCGTGATCCATTACAACACGCCCAAAAACATGGAAGGTTACTACCAAGAAATCGGGCGCGCTGGCCGCGACGGAATGCCTTCCGATACGCTTCTTTTTTATTCCGATAGCGACATGGTGCAACTCGCCAAATTTGCCGAAGAAAGCGGTGAAAAGGATCTACAGATCGAAAAGCTTCACCGTATTGAACATTATGCGACAAGCCCGATTTGCAGGCGCCGCATTCTCTTAAGCTACTTTGGAGAATCCTTCGATCACGATTGCAAAAACTGCGATATTTGCAAAAATCCCCCGCAGCGCTTTGACGGGACCATTCTTGCCCAAAAAGCGCTTTCCGCCATCGTGCGTACACGGCAAACCGAAAACAGCCACATGATTGTGGACATTCTCCGAGGAAACCGTTCCGCAGAGTTGCTCGAAAAACATTACGACGAAATCAAAACCTATGGCGTCGGCAAAACGACCCCGCCTGCCAAATGGAACGCTTACCTGATGCAGCTGATTCATCTGGGAGCAATCGAAAAAAGCTACGCCGAAGACCAACATCTTTCCATTACCCCGTACGGTTGGGAAATTCTCCGTGGAGAAAAAAAGCTCGAACTCGCGCTCGTGCGCGACAACGAAGAAACTCCTTCCAAAAGCTTCCGCCAAGCAAGATTCCAAGAAAAAGATGACGACGCCATGTTCCAAGCCTTGCGAAGCCTCCGTCTGGAACTGGCCCGAAAAGAAAATGTTCCCGCCTATTGCATTTTTAACGATAAAGTTCTTTCGGAAATCGCGGCTCTCAAGCCTACTTGTCTAGAAGACTTTGCCGAAGTCCCAGGCATCGGTGCCTTCAAGTGCAAAAAATATGGGCAGATTTTCGTCAAGGAAATCTGCCGCATACTCTAAGTATTTTAGAAAGTTTTATTTCGTCGGACGGCGGTATCCCCACTTCGTGAGAATGCGGTCGTCGTCCTTACGGATATAGCCCTTCTTGTGATCCGGGAGGTCACACTGCAATACGGATCGAATCTTGACGTCCGAATTGTAAATGTAGGCGCCCGTTCCAATCTTACGACCGTCCGGAGTCTTTAAGTAGCCGTCTTCATCCGGTTTCAGTTCAAAGTAAAGCTGGATCGCTCCGCTTTCATCGACAAAATCCGGAATGATTTCTTGCGTAAAGCCGAAATCCGCCACATATTCGCCGATCGTGGAGAAGAGCCAGATCTTCAAATTGACCTTTGTCGCATAAAGGCTCGCGGCAGTACCTAAAGAATCATACGCCTTTTGGAAATCCGTCGAACAATAATTTTCGACATAATCTTCCACAGTCGTCGTCGTGCGGTCCCAACCGCCACCGCTATCGAGGGCGACGTAACCATTTTCCACAATGCTTCCCAACGTCGAAAGCGTTCCTGTTTCATCGATTGCCGGAGCCTGGGCCGAAATGCTGAGCGTTGCGCCCAAGTGCTGCCCAGTCAATCCTGTATACGGTTCCTCTCCGGAGCCTTCAGAAACGCCATTTTTAGAGCCAGCCTGAAGTTCTTCTTCCTTGCCCGTCTTCGCATTCACCACACTCAAAGCATAAACGGTTCCCGGTTCGCTGTTCGAAACCGACGTGAATTTATCCACCGTCTTCGGGTTCGATGTGACCAGAGGATCTTCCATTTCCACGGTAATGAGCTTACCCGCCTTGAGAATGACAATGACCGTATCCGAAGCTTCGTTGCCGGCCTTGTCGCGGTACGTGCGAATAATCAAGTTTTTGCCATCGTTCAAGCCCTGATAATTCAAGGTATCCTGATCGACACCGTTCACCATCCATTTGACAGCAATCGACACATTGCTCACGACAGAAGAATCTTCCGGAGAAATGATTTCGACCTTCGGCGGAACCGTATCGACAATGACTACGGTATTTGCCGTTGCGGAATTGCCATAGACATCCGTGTAGGTGTAGCTGACCGTGTAGATCATGTTGCCATCTTCATCGTAAGTCTTGTCGCCCTTCGAATTAATCGTATAGGCAACCGTCACGTCGTAAGTCGTCTTCTTGTCTGTTCCGGTCGCTTCATAAGTGTAACTGACCGTGTAGACCGTATTGCCAGCGGAATCGGTTTTAACCGTTCCCGTCGCATCGATCGTATAAGTAAGAGAAACAACCTTTCCGTCTGCATCCGTAAACGTTGTCGAAACTTCATAGTATTCTTCGCCGTTTTCATCGGTCAAACGTTTTCCGTTCGCATCCGTGTAATAAGAAACCAACACCACGGTTCCTGCGGAAGTCGTGTCGTAATAGCTCACCTGAATCCGATTTTCACCGATGACCGTATGAGTCACCTTCACACTCGAAGAAAGATCGACTTCATCCTTCAAGTTCACTTTGCCAATCGTCTTTTCCACGGTCTTGATATTCGAAGCGGTAACGGTCGCCGTATCGAGAACGATCTTGAAGCTCGTCTTTGCCGATTGCGCCTTTTCGCCCGAAGAATCCACGACAGAAACCGTAATCAAAGCGTTTTCGGAACGGACATAGCTTGCGGTATCACCCGGATCCTTCTGTTCCACAATCGTCACACCGCTTGCACGGCCCGAAGTATCGTTCGAGGCAGAAACCGTCACCACCGGAACCTTCGTGCTCAGGTAAACGATAATCTGGTCCGAGCCATCCTGATAGTTCACCGTAATGACGTTTTTGCCTTCGGTCAAAACAACGGTACTATCCTTTTCGCCGTCCGGTGTCTGCCACTTGATATAGATCGTAGACTGGTTCGTATAGACCGTATCCGGTTTCGTCCAAGAGGAATCCCCTGCTTCCGCATAAGTGATTTCCACATCTTCCGTCATATTCTTGACACGGATCGTCACCGTCGTCGTATCCGAAAGTCCCGAAGGATCGGTCACAGAAACCTTCACCGTGTACACGGAATCCTTTTCATAATCCAAACGTTCATTCTTCTTTAAGGAAATAATGCCCGTCGTCGAATCCATTTTGAAGATTCCACTCGTATCCGAAACGATCTTGTACGTGAGAGGATCATTTTCCGGATCAGTCGCTTTCACCTTCTCCGAAGCGGAACAGCCGGAGCATTCTTCGTTAATGGTTACCGTCGTTTTTTCCGCAACTGGAGCTTCATTTTCATCGATCACCGAAATCGTCACCGTTGCCGTATCCGAATAAGTCCCGTCCGAGACCTGAACGACCAGCACATAAACTTCGGATTTTTCATAATCCAAAGATTTCAATACGGTAATGGTTCCTGTCGAAGCATCGACATCAAACACGTTTGCGGCGCTGCTAGAAATTACTTTGTACGTAAGTGTCGAATATTTTGCATTCAACGAATCCGGATCAAAGGCATCCAAGGTTCCTACGACATCACCGATAGCGGCCTGTTCCGAGACTTTGAAAGTCGTATCGGCAAG
>OCVV011227884.1_pt1 | contig 15002 bp, 16 predicted proteins | sample 1539721 | NCBI WGS metagenome assembly OCVV01 (sample SAMN02144230, study PRJEB22623) | gut metagenome | biome: sheep rumen | host: Ovis aries | place: New Zealand
CCCTTCTTGGCGTGCTAGTTGATAGTGGTCTTGCTTTTATTGCCTCCACCCGTGAGCACCCTGCTTCGCAGGCGCTCGGGTGGTTTATGGGCTTATTAGGGTTGTTGTTTTATATGGGTGGGTTTTTGGGGCTTTTGGTTCGTTGTCCTCTTCTTTGGGGTTGTTGGGTGTTGATAGGTTTGTATTGTGCAAAATCAATAAAATTACGATTGTAATTTTGTGCAAACAAATGTTTTATATTTTAATTTGGCAACATTTCAGCAATTGTTGCATTTTTTATGCAACAAAAAACCCCTTTCCGAGGGATAGGTGAGAGGGGTCAGCAGAAAAAACTGCACCGCCTCGGAAAGGAGAATTTTTATGTCAAACAGTAAGCTTGTAAATTTCGCAAGGCGCTTCTTTCATACAAGAAATGCCTTCGAGGCCGCAGTTGCCGCAGGTGTTCCGCCTGAGAAAGCTGCCCTGAGCGCTGACTCTATGCTCGAACAGGCCGCCGCCAGAAAGGAGCTCGAACGCCTGGAGAAAAGCTCTCCGCAAACACTCTCTTATGTGAGGACAGGCCTTACCCGTCTTGCCTTCGGGCAGGTGAATGACGCTGTAAGACTTGCCTTTGATAAGGAGGTCACGGCTGAGCAGATCATGAAAATGGACCTCTTCAATGTATCGGGGATAAAGCTCCAGAAGGACGGCGCTGTTGAGATAAAGTTTGCCGACAGGCAGACTGCGCTCGAAAAACTGGTCGAGCTTGACCCTGAGCTCAAAGAGGTCTCTGATGCCGATAAGCTGATCTCAATGATCTACGGCGGGTCGGGAAGTGACAGCAATGATGACGGATAAGCTATCGGAAAAACAGCTTGATGTTTTTCTCTGGTGGAGAGAGAAAAGCACCCGTGACTTTGACGGCATCATCTGCGACGGTGCTGTCCGTTCCGGAAAGACCTTTGCTTTGTCGCTGTCGTTTATGCTCTGGGCTATGACAAGCTTCGACGGGAAGAGATTTGCCCTCTGCTCCAAAACGATAGCAAGCTTAAAGCGAAATCTTCTGCCTGACATTTTCTCTTTTCTGAAGCTGATGAAAATGCCCTTTCGGTACTATCCATCAAAAAATAAGATCGAGATAGGCTTCGGCAGGCACAGAAATGACTTCTATCTCTTCGGCGGCAAGGACGAAAGCTCCGCATCACTTATTCAGGGTATAACCCTTGCGGGAGTGCTCTTTGACGAAGCTGTCCTAATGCCGAGAACCTTTGTTGAGCAGGCCTGTGCAAGGTGCTCTGTGAAGGGCTCGAAGATATTTATGTGCTGCAATCCCGATAACCCGTATCACTGGTTCAAGCGAGAGTGGATAGACAAGGCAAAGGAGAAAAATCTCCTGTACAGGCATTTCACAATGGAAGATAACCCCTCTCTTACGGAGCAGGTCAGGCTTCGGTATGAACGCCTATATCAGGGCGTATTCTATGAGCGCTTTGTTCTCGGAAAGTGGACTGCGGTATCGGGGCTTGTTTATCCGATGTTCTCGGAGAGCTGTATCGTCGATACGCTGCCCGAAAAGTTCGGCTGCTTCGCTGTAAGCTGTGACTACGGCACAGTGAATCCTGCAAGCTTTGGCTTGTGGGGACAGTCAGACGGAGTATGGTACAGGATAGATGAGTACTACTACGATTCACGCCGTGAGGGTGTGCGCAGGACAGATGAGGAACACTACAAAGCGCTTCTTGACCTCATCGGAGATAAGTCGGCAGAGAGCATAGTCTGTGACCCGTCGGCAGCCTCGTTCATTGAGTGCATAAGACGTCACGGAGAGCTGAATGTCATTCCTGCAAAAAATGATGTTGTGAAGGGCATAGGCATAGTCTCTGAATGTCTGAAAAACGGCAGGATAAAAATACACCGCCGCTGTGAGGACACGATAAGAGAATTTCACCTCTACCGCTGGGACGAACGAAGCGGAAAGGACGCACCCGTCAAGGAGTTCGATCACGCTATGGACGATATACGCTATTTCGTCTGTGAACACCTTGCCGAGCGCCGGGACAGCTTTTTTGTTCTGTCCCTCTCCCGAGGGGAAGAAAACTGAATGAAAGGAAATGAATATGAAACTATCAAGAAAAAAGCAGAGCTCTGCGCAGTCGGATACGGGCATTGCAGGCGCAGGCAGGGCAGAGGACTTTGAGTTCAGACTGAGCTCAGGCGACCGCTTCTGTGAGGCGGGGCTCTATGAGGAGCTTCGTGCCTGCGTGCCGATAATTGATGCCTGCATAGCAAAAATCATAAGGCTTACGAACGGCTTTAAGGTCATTGCTCCCGAGGAGCGTTTTCAGCCGCTGCTCGATGAGTTCTGCAAAAACGTGAGCATAGGTGTATCGGGAAGGTCACTCAATACCTTTGCGGATATGTATCTGGATTCTCTGCTTACCTACGGCAGAGCCTTCGGGCGGATATTTACAGACCACAAAACAATGGGCTTCAGAGGCCTTGCGGTATGTGACCCTACGGCCTACAGGGTGTATGCAGGAAAGGACCCCTGCGAAAAAAGAGTGTTCATGGTAAGGGGCGGAAAGGAGATACCTCTGAGCTCTCCCGAACAGCTTCTCTATACAACTCTTAATCCCAGCCCGAAGCACCCCGAGGGTGTATCTGTCCTCAGAGGGCTTCCTGCACTCAGCCGCATACTTATGAGGATATATGAGTGCATAGGCCAGAACTTTGACCGTGTCGGCAACGTGCGCTACGCAGTTACCTACAAGCCTCAGAACGAGAGCGATCAGGCGAATGCAAAGCAGAGAGCCATGACTATCGCCGAGGAATGGTCAAAGGGAATGGCAGCATCAAGAAACGGCTCGGTCAAGGACTTTGTAGCTGTCGGCGATGTTGACATAAAGGTCATCGGTGCCGACAACCAGATAATTGACACTCAGGTGCCCGTGAGGGAGCTTCTGGAGCAGATGATCTCAAAGCTTTCCATTCCGCCCTTTGTGCTGGGGCTTAACTGGAACACCTCGGAGCGTATGTCAAGCCAGCAGGCTGATATTCTCACCAGCGAGCTTGAATACTACCGCAGGCTTCTTACTCCTGCATTGGAGGATATATGCTCAGCCTTTCTGAGACTTTCGGGCTGTGCAGGCAGACCTGCGGTAGAGTGGGACAACATAAACCTCCAGGACGAGGAAGCCCTCGCACGCTCACGTCTGTACAATGCACAGGCCGAGCAGATAGCACGTCAGCTTAAAGAGGGCACAGACTAAGACTGCACAGCAGGCAGTATCCCGATCATACGCACGCCGTATCATGGGACAAAACGGATACTGACAGCTTTGCATATAAACACATGAAAGGAGAGAAACAATGTCACAGAAGATAACAGAAGAGGAGCTTGCTCTCATCAATTCCTACGCTCAGACAGAGCTTTCGGAGAAAGAGCTTTTCACATTCAGCGTTGTTCTCTGCGATGACAGCGTTGACAGAGACCTTGAGCGTTTCAGCCTTGATGCTTTGCACAAGCTTGCGGAGCTTTTCAAGGGGCGCACAGGTATCTTCGACCATGACCCTAAGGGCGGAAACCAGACCGCAAGGATATATTCCTGCGAGGTAGTCCATGATGCTGACAGCGGAGTGAACCGCCTTCTTGCAAAGGCATATATGGTGCGCACCGAGGGCAACGCCGACCTTATAGCAGAGATAAAGGGCGGTATCAAAAAGGAAGTTTCGGTAAGCTGTTCGGTGGCAAAGAAGCTTTGCTCCGTCTGCGGTGCGGACATTTACAAGGAGCCCTGTATGCACATCAAAGGCCGTGACTATGACGGCAGGACCTGCGTACACATTCTTGATGAGCCGACCGATGCTTACGAATGGTCGTTCGTGGCTGTTCCTGCACAGAAGGGAGCAGGCGTTACCAAGACGTTCACAGACGGAGAAAGGGTGGACAAGCTCCTTGCCGACGAAGAAGCAAGGCTTCGTGAGGAGATACTCAGAATGAGCTATTTCTGCAAGCCCTTTGTCAGTGCGGAGGCGGTCTCTGCAATGACCTCGGCTATGAACAGCGACCAGCTTAAAAGCCTGAAGCTCAGGCTAAGAAAGGCAATGCTGAAGGACGAGGAACGATATTTCAGCGAGGAGCAGAACTATCTTCCGACCGACGGCAAAGAAGAAAACCTCAGCTACAAATGCTGATAAATCAGATTAAAAGGAGAAATGAAAATGTATAACACTATCAAACTTGAAAAGGGACTTTATTCGATCACAGGCAAAACCTTCACACAGGCGCTTGAGGCGCTCGACCCTGACAGCAATTACGCAGGCACCGAGCTTGCAGGCCTTGACGCTTTTGAGAGACAGCTCAAGAGATTTGACATCAAGGTAAACGGAGCAGACTCCGACAAGGTGGAGAAGTTTTTCGTATCCACCGATTCGGCAGTGCTCTTCCCCGAGTACGTCAGAAGAATGATAAAGGCAGGCATGGACAATGTATCCATTATCCCGAATGTAGCCGCAGCTGTTACCTATACAGACAGCACCGACTACAGAGGTCTGACCGTCACCTCTGACGGCAATTCCGATCAGGTCAGCGAGGCAGGCAATGTGCCTGTTACAAACGTGAGACTCTCTTCGACCAATCTTGCGCTCACAAAGTATGCAAGAAGACTGAGCTGCTCTTACGAGTCTATCAGAAAGCACAGACTTGAAGCCTTCGGAGTAATTCTTAAAAACCTCGGTGCGGCTATCAGCCGTGATGTGAACAAGCTCATCATTGACACTCTTGTAACAGGTGCAGGAGAGGTTGAACTCCAGGGTACATCTATCACCTATGCTGACCTTACGGCTTTCTGGGGAGCAATGACCGAGTACAATATGACTACTATGGTGTGCTCGCCTGCTGCTATGGCAGAGATCCTCGGCCTGTCCGAGATGAAGTACTGCATCGGCGAGTATATGTCGGGCGGAACAGTTGACACACCTTACGGTGTAACTCTTGTGAAGAGCGCTGAGGTTGAAGACGTTCTCTGTGTGGGCGTTGACAGAAACAGCGCAGGAGAAATGGTGCTCGGAACTGACGTTATCGTTGATTTCGATAAGCTTATCTCTACCCAGTGCGATGAGATATCCGCATCTGTTATCGTGGGCTTCAGCAAGCTGAGCTCCGGTGCAGTAAAGGTGCTCACCGAAAATGGCTAATAATCAATAAACGGTCGGGGCAGGAGCTATCCTGCCCCTGCCTTTAAGGAGGGTCAGATTATGAGACTGGATCAGAAAACAATAATGAGTGAATTTATAATGCTGGCAGGGCTTGATGAGACAGAGGCTTCAATGTATGAGAGCGTGGTTCTCGAAGCTATGAAAAAGACGGAGACAGCCCTTGATATGCAGAAGCTGCAGCCCTCAGACCTTGCTGCCTGTGAACATCTTGCTGCCTGCGAGGCTGTTTATGAGCTTGCTCTTATGAGGTGCGCAGGAGAGCGCTATATTGTATCGGCTGACGGCAGGGCAGGACAGCGCCTTGAATCAATGTCAAGGGTCGATGCGGCGGAGAAGCTCAGAGAGGAAGCAAGAGCAAGGGTGGCAGGATTGCTTTCCGAGGACGGCTTTGTGTTTGCCCTTGCCGACGGCTAGAGAGGAGGACCTATGGACAACCTGAATATGACGTTGAATGCAGTGATGACTGCCGCAGGAGAGGCAGGCTTTATCACATACAGAGAATTTTCCGATGCGGCTGTCACGGGGAAGAAAGACTCAATGATAGGCTTTGTCGGTATAGGCAGCCGAAAGGAGATCGCTCAGTGCATGGTGGGCTCGGCACTTATGAGCGAGGTCGAGAGCGTTATTACCGTGAAGCTTTTTGGAAGAATGTGCTCCTACCGTGATATTTATGTGCTCGAGGATCATATCTCGCTTCTGTTTGAGAAGCTTGCGATGTCGGGAGATCTTCTTTCACGGGTGACAAAGCTTTCTCAGATAAAGCAGGACGGAGCACTCGGCAGGCTGGGCGCAGAGATCGAGCTCACGGTAAGAACACTTGAAACGGGGGCTGATAACACATGATGAACAGCGAAATAATTGAGCTTGAATTTACGGGCTCGGCACAAAGCTACCGGTTTGATACCTTCACCGAGACCTTCGGAACTGTCATTTCAAAAACGCCTACCTATGACGGAATTTACAGTATCATCAGCGGAGTTAGAAAGAGAACTCTTACCCTCAGAGGAAAGCTCACCAGAGAGCAGCTTCCCGATTATGAGGGCATAAAGGCCTTCACAGGACTTAAAAAGAATATAAGCATTGACGGGAATTCCTACAGCGATATGGCAGTTGAGAACGTAAAGGCGGAGTTTGAGGGGAGTGCTCTTATGGGAGACATAACGGTGGTTCTCACGGAGGTGGGCTGATATGGACAGGACAAGAGCATTTATCAGGCTGCACCTTATGAACGGTTCAACGCTTGATGTCAGCAATATTATCAGTGCGGTCTTTGAGAAGGATTATTATCTTCCATACAGCAAGCTCAGCGCAAGGGCAGTTCTTCCCGAGGAAACATCACTGACTGTCAGCAATGTTAAGAGAGTGGAGCTCTGGTACGGCTACGGAAGAATGCACAGGGGCTTCCCGGACAGACTGAATATTACAAAAACAGGCTCGCTCAGAACACTTGAGGTTTTCAGCAGAGGAGTAACGGTCAGCCTTTGCCAGAGCGAATCGGAGCCGGGTATCTGGTCGGACGTAAACCTCAGAGATGTGGTAACAAGGTGCAGAACCACAGACGAAGTCAGCTTTGAGGGTGCAACGGACACTGTGAACTATGTAAACATTCTTGAAAAGCAGTCCTCATGGGACGCTGTCTGCGCTTACGCTCTGAAGGGGTATTCAAGATACCCTTATATAAGCTCAGTAGGTACGGTTATGGTAACGAAAAGCAGCTCGGTCAGGACAGTGAACAGCCCTGTTATACTGTCAAGCAAAACAACGCTTGATACAACCAGACTTCTTACCAAGCTTTATATGAAGGACCTGAGCGATGAGTACAGCTATTCAGCCGAGGACACCTATGCTCAGAACTTCGGCATCACCAGAGAGAAGTATCTTCCGCTTGATATGCAGTGGCTTCATAGTGAGGAGGTCGGGCTCAGCATGAGACTTAAATACAGCAAAAGAGCCTGCAGATCGTATCAGCTTAAATACTTAGGCTACAACAGCGAGGACCTCACCGACAAGGTGAATATCACAGGCGCAGGGCCGCTTTCAACTCAGCTTACTGTCGGAGCGCTGAGAGTAAGCTTCAGCTCCCTCGGGGTTGAGACAACGCTGATACAGTATAATGACGGCTTTCTGCCGTAGACCTTCAGGCATAGGAGTTCAGGCTCTTATGCCTGTTTTTTTCTCTTTACAAGAGCAGGCTTTTGTGCTATAATAATAGCTATAATAATATATAAGTATGAAAGGAGTGCGCACAATGAAGGTCGTATGTCTTAAAATGTTTTCAGACTTTGAGTGTACGGGAAAGTACTGCCGTCACAACTGCTGCAAGACGGGCTGGGATATAGAGATAGACAGGCATACACTTGAATACCTTGACTATCTCGGGGACTGCTCTCTAAGAAATATCACCGAGACCGATGAGGACGGAACCTTTCTTGTGAAGGAAGACGGAAAGTGCCCTCTGCTGACAGAGGACGGACTGTGTTCATTACAGCTTAAATACGGCGCAGAGCATATTTCAGACATCTGCCGTGAACACCCGAGGTTTTATGAGTGGTTCGGGGGATATAAGGAGGCAGGAGTAGGTCTTTGCTGTGAGGAGGCTGTAAGGCTTCTTCTGAAAAGCAGTGAGCCCCTTGCTTTTGAGAGCTTCGAGACAGACGAAGAGGACGATTATCTGCGCTATGATGAGGAGGTCTTTACGGCACTGCTTGAAGCAAGAAAAGCACTGCTTGAAATGCTCACTGACAGAACTCTTCCCATACAGGAAAGGCTCAGGCGCCTGCTCTTTCACGGACAGCGCTTTCAGGACGCTCTCGATGATGAGGATATGCACCAGCTTTACACCGAGATAGACCACCTGAGAGACCTCTCTGATATGCACGATGACCTTGCCACGGAGTATGATCCCGAGGTAATAGCCGCAGGCATTTACGAATATTACAGCGACCTTGATATGCTCGATCCTGCACTCTTCAATATGATGAGGTTTACCTTTTCAAAGGGCGGCATAGCCGACACGGTGCGAGCCTTTGACAAGCTTCACCCCGATAAGCTTTATATTATCGAGCACCTTGCGGTGTATTTTATGTTCAGGTATTTTCTAAAGGCTGTGAGAAGCTTTGAGATAATGGAGAAGATAAAGCTCACGGTGCTGAGCGTAATGATAATGAGACTGCTTATAGCAGCCGAGTGCGCCCCTGTTGAGGACATCATCAGGGAGTACAGTGCGGAGATAGAATACAGCGCCGAAAACCTCGGGAAGCTTTATGAGGACTTCTATGCGGAGACCTTCTTTTCCTATGATGGACTGATGAGCCTGATAATTTGATGAGGTGAAAAGATGAGCTTGTTTTCAAAACAGAAAAAGCATACTCCGATACCGCCCGAGTGCGAGGGCATGGAGATAAGGGTAATGTCATCAACCTGTACGGGTGAGAAGACGATAGGCTTCTACAACAGGAATACAAGAGAGCTTATGTATATTGAGCTTGTGCGCTCGCAGGCGGATATAGATGCGTTTTATGAAAAGTACGGGGTTAATAAACCCTGATCTGTGCCGAACGGCGCAAACAGAGCAATGAGCACAGGGCTCACAGGCAGGCATTTATGCATTAGTACGGAACAAAAAACATACAGGAGGACTTGAAAAATGATCTATGAACTTGAACTTGGAAAAATGAAAATTTCGGCAGACGAGAACGGAGCAGAGCTTCACTCTCTTTGCTATGAGGGAAGGGAATACCTCTGGCAGTGCGGCAAGGCATGGGAGCGCTATGCGCCTATACTCTTTCCCTTCATCTGTTCGCCTAAGGACAGAACCTACATTGCAGACGGCAAGACCTACAAAATGAAAGGCAACCACGGCTTTGCCCGTGACAGCGTGTTCAGCTTCCGAGAGAAAACCGCCGACAGCCTTACCTTTGTCCTCACCGAGAACGAGGAGACACTTGCTCAGTACCCGTATAAATTCGAGCTGACAGTTACCTACAAGGTCGAGGGCAATTCGGTCACTGTCATCAACAGGGTGAAAAACACCGATAACAGAGACATCTATTTCTACATAGGCGGACACCCTGCATTCAATGTGCCTCTGCTTGAAGGGGAGAGCTTTGATGACTATTACGTTGAATATGCAGAGCAGGAAAAGATAGCTCAGAAGGTTGACGGCAGGGAGATAACCGTTCTCGATCATGAGAAGAGGATCGATATGACACGCTCGGTGTTTGATAATGATGCTCTTATCCTTGAAAATCCGAACTCAAAGGCTGTGTCGTTAAGGTCGAATAAAAATTCCCACAGCGTAACGGTCGAGTTCCCCATGTCCGAGTGCATAGCTGTGTGGTCTCCGACAGGTGATGACAGTGCGGCTTTTGTGTGCTTGGAGCCTTGGACATCAGTGCCGACCTACTTTGATGATGACTTCGAGAAGCTGGAGGACAAGCCCCACGCAATAAGCCTTGACCCGAATGCGGAGTACGAATATAAATACAAAATAGTATTGGAGTAAGAATATGAAGGTTGTTGTCCAGAGAGTGACCCACGCTGAGTGCGTGATAGACGGAAAAGAAGTCGGAGCAATAAAGAACGGCTTTATGATACTCTTCGGTGCGGGCGAGGGCGATACCGAGGCTGACTGCGACAGGCTCGCAGATAAGGTATCGAAGCTCCGCATTTTCTCAGATGAAAACGATAAGGTTAATCTCTCCATTGATGATGTGGGAGGGGATATGCTCATAATTTCGCAGTTTACCCTTTTTGCCGACTGCCACAAGGGCAACCGCCCGTCATTTATCAATGCAGGCAAGCCCGATGAGGCAAGCAGGCTTTATGACTATTTCTGTGATGCCTGCCGAAGCCGTATCAAGGGCAGAGTGGAAACAGGGCAGTTCGGTGCGGATATGAAGATATCGCTCCTTAATGACGGGCCTTTCACCATAATCATTGAGTGCAAAAACGGAGTTATCAGCTAAGGAGCGCCATGAATTTGCACACATAATTAATTATTTGTTACAATATTGCTAAATTATTTTTCGCCATTTGTGCAAATCCACAAAAGATTGAATAGTTGTTGACTTTTATTCGGAAATAAGTTATAATTATTTAGTAAAAATATTTGCAGAGATAGGAAACGTTGAGTTTTATCTTATCTTTAATCTATCCGAAAGGTTTGATGATATGAATATTAAGGACGCCAAGCAGCAGATCAAAAACGCTATTCAGGCTTATCTTGTTAAGGACGAGTTCGGTGATTACCGAATCAGCATTGAGCACCAGAGACCTGTGTTCCTGCTCGGAGCTCCCGGTATCGGTAAGACAGCTATCATGGAGCAGATCGCTCAGGAGACCGGACTTAACCTTGTTACATACTCAATGGCTCACCAGACAAGAGAGACTGCTATGGGTCTTCCTACTATAGTTACGAGAAACTATGTAGGTGCCGATGTTCAGGTTTCGGAGTATACGATGTCCGAGATCATCGCTAACATCTATAATACTATGGAGGCTACAGGCATCAAAGAGGGTATCCTCTTCCTTGATGAGATCAACTGCGTTTCGGAGTCTCTTGCTCCTATCCTGCTCCAGTTCTTACAGTATAAGATATTCGGTCTTTATCAGATTCCTGCCGGCTGGGTACTTGTAACAGCAGGTAACCCGCCTCAGTTCAACAAGTCGGTTAACGAGTTCGATATTGTTACATGGGACCGTCTGAAGAAGGTATCCTGCGTACCTGACCTTGATGTATGGATGGAGTACGCTTATTATGCAGGAGTTCACCCTGCTATCATTTCGTATCTGCATATGCACCCCGATCACTACTATGAGATCGACGCAAGCGACAGGCACAATTATCAGTTCGTAACAGCCAGAGGCTGGGAAGACCTGAGCGAAATGATGCAGCTTTATGAGGAAAGCGGAATACTTGTTGACCATTCTATCGTCTGCCAGTATGTACAGGACGATGTAATGAGCAAGATGTTCTCGGAGTATTATGAAAGGTTTAATTATTACCGTGAGAAGTACGATATAGATTCTATACTTGCAGGACAGATCACTCAGAAGAACGTAGACGATGCTGCTACCGCTGATGCAGAGGAGAAGCTGACCCTTATGTTCCTGCTGCTTGACGGTATCACATTCTCGATGAGAAACTGCATTCAGATGGAGAAGATGATAAGAATTATCCATCCGAAGCTTGAGGATATTATTATCAAGATCAATAACGGTCTTTCCTGCCGTCAGATCATATCCGAGCATATTATGGAATCCAACAAGAACCTTGAAAAGGCAGTAAGAGCGAGAAATATCTCACCTGCAAACAAGAAGATACAGCACTGGGTTATCCACAACCTTGAAGCTTACGTTGAGAAGTGTACAAACGAGGGCCGTGACAACAAGCAGAGATGTACTCTCATTCTCCAGAATGCGTTTACAAATCTTCTTGCAGGCGCTAAGAACGTAACTCAGCAGGCTCTTTCGGGAATGAAGTATTCGTTTGACTTCCTCGAGAACACCTACGGTGCAGAGAGCGACATTATGAAGGCATTCCTCAGAGAGATCGCTATCGACGTTCACACCGCAGACTTCATCAAGAAGTACGGCTCCGAGCAGTACTACAGACTTGCAGGTCTGCCGCCCAAGCAGGCAACTCATAATAACCTGTATGAGCTCAATCTTACGGATTGCCTTCAGGTATAAAAGAGAATTATAAAGCCGACCTAAGCGGGTCGGCTTTTTTGCAGCAAAAAAGCTCCGAGGCTCAGCCTCAGAGCTTGTACTAATGTATTTATCCGATACCGTCAGCAAAGGTGATCGGCACTCCGAAGAGCACTCCTGCGTTCGGAACGTCAAGGTCTCCTGTTATGTCCGTTATTGCCTTTCTTGCTGCCTCAACCTGTTCCTCCTGAACTGCGATGAGAAGCAGCTTCCCCTTCTGAGCAGGGTCAACTCCGTGTAATATAGTCCTTAGAGCGCTTATCGCAGGAAGGTTGTCCATTTCGGAAATCGACTTCGCCATTCCAAGGCTGTCAAGTACCGTACCTCCTCTTACTCCTGCCGATGCAAGAGCCTGCATAATATCGTCAACAAGCTCGATTCTCTTAATAATCAAAAATAGTAACTGCATTTCGATCACTGTTCCTTTCTTCCTGAGTTGCTTTATTACTTCATTACGAAGGCTGCCGCTGTCCAGTCCTCTTTGGTGCGTACCTCTGTAAGCTCAAAGCCCTGAGCCTTAACAGCGTCGAGTACCTCGTCCTTGCGGCTGTCGATGATGCCTGATATGATAAGCTTTCCGTTCGGTTTCAGAAATCCCCCGAAAATCGGAGACATAGCCAGCAGCACATCTGCCACTATATTGGCGCAGACCACATCATAGCCTGTGCCGAGCTTTTCTCTCAGCCCCTCATCATCAATAACATTTCCGCAGAACGCCTCATACCTGTCAGACGGGATAGCGTTCTTCTGTGCGTTCTCCCCTGCAATTTTGACAGAGTTTGCGTCAATATCCACAGCCTTTACACTCTCTGCGCCCAGCAGCACCGCCGCTATTGAGAGTATACCGCTTCCGCAGCCAAGATCAAGGAGCCTATCCCCATTTTTTAACTCCTTCTCGATCAGCTCCAGACAAAGCTGTGTAGTGTTGTGCTGACCTGTTCCGAAAGAAGCCGCAGGGTCGATTTCAAGCACTGTTCTGTTTTCACCCTCGGGAATATTCTCCCATGAGGGCTTTATCAGAAGCTTTTCTCCCACGCAAAGCGGTTTGAAGTACTGCTTCCAGTTGTTAGCCCAGTCCTCTTCACGAACGTTCTTGAGCTCATATTCAAGCCGTCCGAACGCCTTCTCGCTGTCTCTGCCCTTGAGAGCGTTAAGCTCAGCCTTTACGCCCTCGAGATAGTCGAGCCCCTGTGCATTTTCAGGCAGGTAAGCCGTAATGACGGTCTCTCCGTCCTGTCTGGACATTAAGCTTTCATCAATATAATCCCAGTTCTGCTCCTTGTTTTCAAGGAACTCCCTGAAATCCTCAGGATCCTGAATAACGAAGCCGTTGATCCCAAGCCCCAGCAAAGAGCCCGTTACTGGCTCGATTCCCTCAGTTGTAGTATAGATTTCAATTTCTATCCAGTTCACTGTTTGTTCCCCTCCGAATATTTATTGATAAATTGCAAGCAAATATCCTAAATCATTATAACATAATTTAAATAATTTGTAAAGCCATAATACTGAACTTTTGTTAAATTTCACACAATTCTCACACAAAGCCAAAAAGAATACAGCAAAACCCCTCTGTGTTCGGGCGGTGCTATAATACCTGTATGACTTATTGAGGGAAACCCTTTTGAAAAAGGGTTCTCCCTCAAACTCCCTTCCTAAAACTTCTAGTATAATTTTGCCCCTCAGGAGCTTCATTGAAAGAGTGAGCATTTTAACTCGTTCCACTTTTCTGTCAAGGCTGCTCCTGAGGGGCAAAATTAAGTTAAAAGTCTTTGGAAAGGGGGTCCGGGGGAGAACCTTTCTTCAGAAAGGTTTCCCCCGACAGGTCACGTAGATACTATGATACCGTCCGGGTACAGAGGGGCTATTCTTTTGAGCCTTTGAAGAAGGCTTTTAGTCTTGCGAAGAAACCTTTTTTCTTAGGCGCTGTTTTGATTTGCGCTGTTTGTTTCGGGGCATTTGCATAGGCCTCGGCAAAAAAGCGTGACTGTGCATCTATTGCGACATCGCCACGCTCGGCACGCTTATACCTGCCGTCGGGCTGCATAACACGAGCCTTCACATTGTCCTTCATCTGTGTCTCGAAGATATAGAGCACCTTTGCTTTGATCTCCTCATCGAGGATAGGTGCTGCGACCTCAACACGGCGGGTAGTGTTTCGGGTCATATAGTCGGCACTTGATATGTAGACGTTCTTTCTTACGCCTGTGCCGAAAATATAAATTCTTGCGTGCTCCAGATACCTCCCGACAATAGAGCGTATCGTCACATTTTCGGTCACCTTTTTAACACCTGCCACCAGACAGGAAATACCTCTTATAACAAGGTCAACCTTAACACCTGCCTGAGAGCACTCTATCAGCTTGTCAATGATAGCCTTATCGGTCAGTGAATTGAGCTTAGCACCCACATAGCCCTCGCCGCCTGCCTTTGCGATGCTTATCTCATTGTCCATCATTTCAAGCACCTTGTTCTGTAAGCAGTGCGGAGCAACCAGCAAAAGCTTTGAGTCCTCAACGAGCTCACCTATCTGCAAGGTGCGGAACACCTCACAGGCGTCCTCGGCTATCTCACGGTTCGAGGTCATAAGGCTGAGGTCGGTGTACAGACCTGCGGTTTTCTCGTTGTAGTTGCCTGTTCCTATCTGTACTGTGTACTTTACATCTCTGCCTATCTTCCTTGTGATAAGGCAGAGCTTAGAATGTACTTTAAGCCCCTGCGGTCCGTAAATTACCCTGCAGCCCGACTCCTCAAGCAGCTTTGACCAGCCGATGTTGTTCTCCTCATCAAACCTTGCTCTGAGCTCAACGAGCACCAGCACTTCCTTGCCGTTTTCGGCCGCCTGACAGAGAGCCTTTATTATCTTTGAGTTCTTAGCCACTCTGTAAAGCGTCATCTTTATCGACACTACGGTTTCGTCAGCGGCAGCTTCATTGAGGAGCGTTATAAACGGCTTTATAGACTCATACGGATAGGATAGCAGAATATCCTTTTTGTCGATCTGCTCTATCATAGGCACGCCCTGTTCTATCATCGGCGATGCCTGCGGCTCCTGCTTTACAAAAAAGAGAGCCTTTTTATCCTGTGCCTTGTCAAAC
>OCVV011332186.1_pt1 | contig 15000 bp, 10 predicted proteins | sample 1539721 | NCBI WGS metagenome assembly OCVV01 (sample SAMN02144230, study PRJEB22623) | gut metagenome | biome: sheep rumen | host: Ovis aries | place: New Zealand
CACCCAGTGGCCTATCTCTGCCACATGGGCATCCGTGTGGTCGCCGAAGAGGAAGTAGGCCGCCATCTCGCGGTGGGTGTTCAGGATGTGGCGGTAGAAGGGGAACCGCGTGAGGAACTCGTCCTTGTCGATGGCCAGCTGGTCGTTGTAGGCCGTGTAGGTGAGGCTGGCCCGCGAGCGGTAGTAGTTGTACTCGTTGTAGCTCTGGTTGTTGCTGATGTGGTTGCCGGCATAGACGGGCGAGCGGTTGGTGCCGCCGCTGATGTCGCCGTACATCATGCACATGGCGATGCGGGTGGCGCCGACGGTGCCACGATTGCGGCCCACAATGCCGGCGGCGTAGGTGCCGCCAACAACGGTGGCGTAGTTGTAGCAGTTCACCACCCGGACATTGCTGCCCGTGCTGATCCTGCCCACCAGGCCACCCACATTGCGCGTGCCCTGCACCGTGGAGGCCGTCGAGGCCAGCACGCCGCAGTTGTACACCTTGGTGTTGCCCGTGGCGGCGATGCACACGGCGCCGGCGTCGGCATTGGCGACCGTACGGTTGATGCTGACGTTGTCCAGCCGCAGGTTCTTCACCGTAGCCCCGTCGAGGGTGTTGAAGAGCGGAACGGTGAGGCCGCTGATGGTGTGGTAGCCTCCGTCGAGGGTGCCTCTGAACGTGAACGAAAAACCGCTGAAGCCCGAGGCGTCGATGTCGGCTGCCAAGACATAGTTGCCGTTGGCCGAGGTGATATCCGACAAGCTGGTGATAGCGGTCTGCGCTTGCAGAGCCGGTGAGAAGAGCAGGACGGCGGCCAAGATAAAGCCTCGGAAACTTATTTTCCGTAGGCTAATACATGCCCCTTGGGACCGGACCTGTGCCCCGATGGTTGTGGGAGGGGTATTTGTTTTCATTTTTTGAATGTTAAGATTCTGAATTTATATTGGATTCTGGCTGAAAATCTCCTGCATGCCGGCGACATGCTCACCCGGTCACCCTTCGGCGCCGAACTCCATCAGGTAGGCCTTGATGAACTCGTCGATGTGGCCGTCCATGACACCGGCCACGTCGGAGGTCTGGTAGCCGGTGCGGTGGTCCTTCACACGGCGGTCGTCCATCACGTAGGAGCGGATTTGCGAGCCCCATTCGATCTTCTTCTGGTTGGCTTTGATCTTGTCCTTCTCCTCCATGCGGTGCTTGAGTTCGCGGTCGTAAAGCTGCGAGCGGAGCAGGCGCATGGCGTTCTCTTTGTTCTTTGGCTGGTCGCGGGTCTCGGTGTTCTCGATGAGGATCTCCTCTTCGACGCCGGTGTAGGGATCCTTGTACTGGTAGCGCAGGCGCACACCGCTCTCCACCTTGTTGACGTTCTGTCCGCCGGCGCCGCCGGAGCGGAAGGTGTCCCAGCTGAGGCGGCTCATGTCGACCACCACCTCGATGGAGTCGTCGACCAGGGGGGTGACGCTGACGCTGGTGAAGGAGGTCATGCGTTTGCCCTGGGCGTTGAAGGGGCTGACGCGCACCAGGCGGTGCACGCCGGTCTCGCTCTTGAGGTAGCCGTAGGCAAAGTCGCCCTCGATCTGGAGGGTGCAACTCTTGATGCCGGCACCGTCGCCGTCGAGCGAGTTGGAGATGACCACCTTGTAGCCGTGGGTCTCGGCGTAGCGGATGTACATGCGCATGAGCATCTCGGCCCAGTCCTGGGCTTCGACGCCGCCGGCGCCGGCGTTGATGGAGAGCACGGCGTCCAGACGGTCGCTGTCGTTGCGGAGCATGTTCTTGAACTCCAGCTCCTCGACTTTCTTCTGCGTGAGGGCTATCTGGGCCAGGAGTTCCTCCTCGCTGGCGTCGCCGGCCTCGAAGAATTCGCCCATCACCTCCAGGTCGCCACAGGCAGTGTCCACGTCGTGGTAGGCGGTGACCCAGACCTTCTTGCCGTTGATGCCCTTGACGACCTTCTGCGCCTCTTTGGGATCGTTCCAGAAGTCGGCGGCCTCGGTCTTCTTCTCTTCTTCGGCTATCCAGGCCTGCAGCCCGTCAATGTCAAGGTATTTCTTCAGTGCCTCTTTGCGTTGTATGAGGTCTTTTATCTGCTCTTGGTTGGTCATAATCAAACAAAAAAAGGGCAAGCTGTTTATATCGCGCCGCTACAACCAAACACCCTTGCTGTATTCCTACCCTGGGGGATTCAATGGGAGCTGGCCGTATAAGACTTGCCCTATGGTATATGTCTCTTTATACTTTTTTCCTAGGTTTTGCGGGTGCAAAAGTACTAAAGTTTCGTCACTTGACCAAAATTATTTTTCTCCACAGGGTCTATAGCCCTGTCTGTCAGTGTGAAAATAGTTTATCGGGCCACAGCCACACGGGCGGTGACGGGGCCGCGGTCGGTCAGCAGGTGGACGAAATAGAGGCCCGTGCCGAGGCCGTTCACCTCCAGCTCGAGGAGGTCGGCCGCCAGGCCCTGGTGCTGCATCAGGCAGCGGCCGGTCTGGTCGACCAGGCGGTAGGCGCGGATCGTGGCGTCGGCGCCGATGCTGACGCGCTCGCTGGCCGGGGTGGGGTAGACCCGGGTCTCGACGGCAGCCCCGACCTCGTCGATGCCCAGCGGGCGACCCGTGTCGGTGCCGATGGCGCCGCTCTTGGTGCTGTTGTGCACGCGTCGGTCGTTGATCGAGCTGCCATGGTTGCTGACGAAGGCCACCAGCTGGCACTTCTCGGCGCGCCAGCCGGCCGGCAGCGTGTACTCCACACTCTTCGTGAAGGTGGCGCCGGCGGCGGTCGAGCCGAAGGGGGCGCTGTCGCCCCAGGCGTCGGTCAGGCAGGCCCGCAGCACGTGGTCGTGGCGGTAGTCGTTGTGGTTGCCGGTGCCGTAGGACTGGAAGGCTATCAGGCTGTCCTCCAGCAGGTAGACTGTCAGACGCGGCTGGTCGATGGCGTGGTCCTGGATGAAGTAGCCTTCAACGGTGGCCTGCAGCCTACGGGTGGCGGGGTCGTAGTCGATGGAGGTGAAGCCGAGCACGATGTTGTCCTGCTCCGAGGTGGCTCGCGAGAGCTGCTGGTGCATGGAGTAGGAGTCGCCCACGTAGTGTACCGGTCCCGGGTCGGAGGCGGTGCTGTACATCCGGTCGCGGTCGAACATGATGGCGGGGGCGTAGGTGGAGGTGCCGTAGAGCGTCTCGAGCTGGGTCGAGGCGCCGACGGTGAAAGCGTCGTTCTGGAAGCCGGCATGGTGCGACACCCAGGCCACGCGCTCCTCGAGGCCCTCGTAGGCGCCCTCCTCGTAGGTGTGGCCTTGCGGGCACTGGGCGCAATACTGCGACGTGAAGGTCTCCATGAGCGCCATGTGGTAGTTGTCGGTCGTGGCGTTGATGCGCACGTCGTCGACGAAGATGAACTGGCCGTTGCCGTGGTTGACGAAGGCGATGCGGACGCTCTGTCCGGCATAGTCGCCCAGCGGCAGCTCGATGTTGTTCCATCCGGCCGTGGTGCCGGCACTGCCGTTGAAGGTGATGTCGCGCAGGGTGACGGTAAAGTCCTCCTTGGCGCTGCCGCCGGTCGAGAGGGCCACACGCAGCCGCTCCGCCGGGGAGGTCTCGTTGACGAAAGCGCGGAACTTCAGCCTGAAGTCGCCCTCGGGCACGGCGATGGCCGGCGTCAGCAGCCAGCGGTCGCAGTCGGCGCTCGAGGTGACGTAGGAGACCGTAGCCGCCGCCTGGTTAGCGGTCTCGACCTGGGAGACGACCCAGCCCGAACCGAAGATGGCGAAGCCGCTCTGGTTGGTCAGGTTGTCGGCATACATCGTCCAGCCGTCGGGCAGCGGCCCCACTTCGCCCACCACCGTAACCTGTTCGAAATCTTCGCTGAAGACCGTCTGGCCCTGCAGCGTGGCGGCCATCATGCAGACGGCCAGGGTGAGGATCGTTTTCTTCATCTGATACCGGTTTTTATAGTATTAGGTGCGGTGTGCGGCCAAAAAATATCACCCCCTGCAAATAAAAAACGCTTTTTTCCGTTAAGGTGGGCATGAGAAAGACCCTCCTCCTCGTCCTGCTCCTGCTGCCGCTGGCCGCCGGCGCGCAGGACAGCCTCTACGCCCGCCGCCTGATCCGCGACCTGACGGCCCCCGGCATGTACGGCCGCGGCATGCAGCGCAGCGGCGACTCCATCGCCGCCGCCTACCTCCGCGCCGAGATGAAAGCCCTCGGCCTGAGGCCCTTGGGCGACTACTACTACCAGTATTTCCGCTTCCCGCAGACCCGCACGCGGCCCCCCATCGTCCGCGCCGGCTACCGCTCGCAGAACGTCGTCGGCTACCTGCCCGGCGCCACCGACACGATGGTCGTCTTCACCGCCCACTACGAGCACCTGGGCATGAACGGCGACACCGTCTTCTTCGGCGCCCACGACAACGCCAGCGGCACGGCCGCCGTCATGGACCTGGCTCGCATGGCCGCCGCCGACCGCCGCCTGCCGCAGCGCTACACCTACGTCTTCCTCCTCTTCGGCGGCGAGGAAGCCGGCCTCGTCGGCAGCCGACACTTCGCCGACAGCCCCCTGATCGACTTCCACAAAGTGAAGCTCCTGCTCAATCTCGACCTCTTCTGCGGTGGCGACGAGGGGCTGATGGTGGTCAACGCCGACAGCGACGGGACCCGCCCCTTCGTCGACCTGCTGCAGGCCGTCAACGACCGCCTGGGCCTCACACCCCGCATCGGCCGCCGCGCCAACGCCCCCAACAGCGACCACTGGTACCTCAGCGCCCACTGTCCGGCCCTCTTCATCTACACCCTCGGCGGCCCCTACGGCGGCTACCACAGCCCCGACGACACCTGCGACGGCTGCGGCCTCGGCCACTACCACCGCCACCTCACCCTCATCCGCGCCCTCCTCGAGCAGATGCCCTGAGGGTGACAGCCTGCCAAGACGCTGGCAACAAGCTGTCTGCCATCTCAAATCGATCTCTTTTTGCACCCCGCAACCGGCAGCCATCGGGGCGTCATCAGGGGGTTGTCAGGGTGTCATCAGGGAGTCATCCTATAGTTACCCTAGAATTACCCTAGGGTTCCCCTACAGTTACCCTAGCGTCACTCCCCGTGTGGCCCGCGGGCATTTATATTCTTCTTTAGAAGAATATAATACCCTCCGCCCGGCTGCCGCGGAACGGGTGGCGGGGCGGGGGCGCGGAATTTTTATTTGCTCCCGCCGCACCTTTTCGCACAATAAAAACGACGGCCGTCCGTTACAGAGTGAAAATATATAAATATAATGTACGAGATACTCAGCAAGCGGCTCCTCAACAGCCACGACATCTACCGCATGGAGATCCACGCCCCGTGGATTTCGCTCAGCGGCAAGCCTGGACAGTTCGTCATCGTCATCCCCTCGGAGCATGGTGAACGCATACCGCTCACGATCAGCGATATCGTCTACCAGCGGCAGTCGATCGTGATTGTCTTCCAGGTGGTGGGCGAGACCACGCGCCAGCTGGCGGCCATGCAGGAGGGCGACGACCTCTACACCATCGTGGGCCCCCTGGGGCGCCCGAGCGAACTGATCGCCATGTGGGAGTCGCAGCAGCAGCACGGCTCCGCGGCCCCGCAGCCCCTCGACGGCACGGCCCCCCAACCCCTCACGCGACTGCTCTTTGTGGCTGGCGGCGTGGGCATTGCGCCGGTCTTCCCGCAGGTGAAATGGGCCTTCCGTCAGGGCATCCCGACCGACGTCATCATCGGCGCCCGCTCGAAGGACCTCCTCTTCTACGAGGACGAGCTGCGCGCCGTGTGCCACAACTTGCACATCATGACCGACGACGGCTCCTATGGCGAGCAGGGCCTGGTCACCGCCAAGGTGGACCAGCTGTGCTCCAACGGGGTGGAATACAGCCACTGCGTGGCCATCGGGCCCCTGCCGATGATGAAGTTCGTCAGCCTCACCACCAAGAAATACAACCTGCCCACCATCGTCAGCCTCAACTGCATGATGGTCGACGGCACGGGCATGTGCGGCGCCTGCCGCGTGAGGGTGGGCGACGAGGTGAAGTTCTGCTGCGTCGACGGCCCCGAGTTCGACGGGCACCTGGTCGACTTCGACGAGGCGGCCCGCAAGCTGAAGACCCCCGACGCCCGACGCTACCGCATCGCCACCGCCGAGAGCGGCCACCAGTGCAACCTGGCCCCGGCCGTCGACAACGCCCTGGCCGAGGCCGGACAGCGCCAGAAACCCCGCGAGCAGGACCCCAAGGTGCGCGCGCACAACTTCGACGAGGTCAGCTTCGGCCTCACCGAACACCAGGCCCTCGTCGAGGCTTCGCGCTGCCTGCAGTGCAAGAAACCCCGCTGCGTCGAGGCCTGCCCCGTGGGCATCAACATCCCGCAGTTCATCCAGAACATCCGCGAGGAGAACTTCAACCAGGCCTACATCACCATCGCCCACGACTCGGCCCTGCCGGCCGTCTGTGGGCGTGTCTGCCCGCAAGAGACTCAGTGCGAGGGCAGTTGCGTGATGGGTGCCAAGCATGAGCCCATCGCCATCGGGGCCTTGGAGCGCTTTGTGGCCGACAACCACCGCGCCCAGTCGAAGCCGCAGAGCCAGTGCTACCCCGCGGGGCGCAAGGTGGCCGTGATCGGCAGTGGCCCTTCGGGCCTCACCTGTGCCGGCGACCTGGCCAAGCATGGCTACCAAGTCACTGTCTTCGAGGCGCTTCACCATGCCGGCGGTGTGCTGGTCTACGGCATTCCGGAGTTCCGACTGCCCAAGCAGCGCGTCGTCGAACCCGAGATCGAGAACCTGCGCCGCCTCGGCGTCGAGATACGCACCAACGTCATCATCGGCAAGAGTATCACCATCGACCAGCTGATGGACGACATGGAGTACGACGCCGTCTACATTGCATCGGGCGCCGGCCTGCCCAAGTTCATGGGTGTCAAGGGCGAGACGCTGATCGGTGTGGTGTCGGCCAACGAGCTGCTGACGCGCACCAACCTCATGCATGGCTACGACGAGCACTACGACACGCCCATCTATCTGGGCCGCAAGGTCGTCGTTGTCGGCGGCGGCAACGTGGCCATGGATGCCGCTCGTACGGCCTTGCGCCTGGGCAGCGAGGTGACGGTGGTCTACCGCCGTGGCGAGCAGGACATGCCGGCCCGCCGCGAGGAGGTGCACCACGCCATGGAAGAAGGGGTGCAGTTCATGTTCCAGACCGCCCCGCTCGAGATCCTCGGCAACGAGGACGGCACGGTGCGGGCCCTGCGCTGCGTGCGCATGGAGATGGGCGAACCCGACGCCTCCGGACGTCGCCGCTTTGCACCCATCGAGGGAAGCGAGACCGACCTGGAGGCCGACACCGTCGTGGCCGCCCTCGGCACCAGCCCCAACCCCCTCATCCGCACTTCGACCCCGGGTCTCGACTGCGAGCCCTGGGGCGGCATCAAGGCCGACGAGAACGGCCAGACCAGCCGCAAATACATCTTTGCCGGCGGCGATGCCGTCAGCGGTGCCGCCACGGTGATCCTCGCCATGGGCGCCGGCCGCAAGGCTGCCAAGGCCATCATGGAAGTGTTGGAGCAATAGAACCGGAATGAAGAGACAATATATCATGGCAGGACTGCTGATGGCAGCGGTCGGCGGCGCACAGGCCCAACAGGTCGACACCATGCGCACCACCACGCTCGAGGCAGTCGATATCAGGACCAAGGGCGAGGGTGTGAAACGCATGGCCGGCGCTGTCAACGGCAGCGAGATCGGTCAGGACGAGCTCTTCCGGGCGGCATGCTGCAACCTGGGCGAGAGTTTCGTCAACAATCCCTCGGTCGACGTCAACTACAGCGACGCCTCGGTGGGCGCTCGCCAGATCAAACTCCTGGGCCTCAGCGGCCAGTATGTGCAGATGCTCGTCGAGGGGCTGCCCATGATGGGTGGCGCCTTGCAGCCCTACATGCTCGATTTCGTTCCCGGAAGCTGGATGCGAAGCATCTCGGTCAGCAAGGGCACCTCGAGCGTCAAGCAGGGCTACCAGAGCATCACCGGCCAGATCGACGTGGAGTACCTCAAGCCCGACGAGGAGCAGGGGGTGCTTCTCAACCTCTACGGCGACAGCCACCTGAAAGGGGAGGGCAACGTTGTGGCCAACGTGCACCTGAACAAGTACTTGAGCACCGAGCTGGTGGGGCACTACGAGAAGGACTTTATGCACCACGATGTCAACGGCGACGGCTGGATTGACATGCCGGCGGTGGAGCAGCTCCACCTGCAGAACCGCTGGAAGTACCGCCGCGGACGCTACGTGATGCACGCCGGGGTGGGGTACATGGGCAACGATCGTCAGGGCGGTCAGGCAGGCGATATCGACGGGCGCTACATGGCGTCGGTGGACATCAACCGCTGGGAAGCCTACATGAAGCACGCCCTTCTGCTCAACAAGGAGCACAACACCAATGTGGCCCTCACGGCTACGGCCGGCACCTACGACATGTCGACGGTCTTTGGCCGTCGGAGTTCCCTCTTCGACCAGCGGGCATTGACCACCCAGCTGATGCTGGAACACGACTTCAACGACGCCCATAACCTCTCTACGGGCCTCAGTCTCAACGCCGACCGCTACGCAATGGGGGTGGAGTGGAGCGAGGTGACGCCGGGTGCCTACGCCCAGTACACCTTCAAGCCCGACTACCGCTTCACCCTGATGGCAGGCCTGAGGGCCGACCGCTTCTCCAGCTCTGCGGCTGAAACCCAGTGGTTTGTCACCCCCAGGCTGCACGTCAAGTGGATGGCGGCCGACTGGGTGACCCTGCGTGCCTCGACCGGCAAGGGCTACCGGCCCGTGCATCCCCGCGCCGAGTACCACTATCTCCTGGCCTCGGGCCGCATGGACTCGGTGCTTCCCTGCTCCTTGACGCCGGAAGAGGCCTGGAACAGCGGCATGAGTGCCGTGTTCTACATCCCGGTGGGCGGCAATAGCCTGACGGTCAACGCTGAATATTACTACACCTCGTTTATTCACCAGGCGGTGGTCGACTACGACAGCGACCCGCTGCATGTCAGCATACACGACCTGAACGGGCGCTCATTCTCGCACACATTCCAGGTCGATGCCACCTATCCGATTGTCGACGAACTGGAAGTGATGGCCGCCATACGCTACAACAAGGTGATGTGTACCTACGGCGGCGTGCTGATGGAGAAGCCCTTGCAGAGCCGTTACAAGGGTTTGCTGACTCTCTCGTGGAAGCCCATGATGGGCCTTTGGCAGGTCGATTTCACACTGCAGCTCAACGGCCCGGGCCGCATGCCGACCCCCTACATGCTGGCCGACGGCACCCCTTCGTGGGACGAGACCTTCCCCGCCTACCCGCAGATCAACATGCAGATCACCCGTGAGTTCCGCCATTTCTCGATCTATCTGGGCGGCGAGAACCTGACCAACTACCGACAGCCGAACCCCGTCATCGGGGCCGACAACCCCTGGAGTCCCACCTTCGACCCCACGATGATCTGGGGACCGGTGCGAGGCATCATGGCCTACGGCGGTATTCGCTTGAACCTCTGGAGAATGTAAACTAAAATCTGGTATATGAAACACATCCTTTTAGCCATTATGACAAGCCTGCTGCTGATGGCAGGCGGTAAGGATCTGCGCGAGCTCGTGCTCACGCCCACACCGCAGATGCACTGCGCCAACTGCGAGAACAAGATCAAGAACAACATGCGCTTCGAGAAGGGCGTGGTGAAGATCGAGACGAGCGTCGAACAGCAGACGGTCGTCATCACCTACAACGGCAAGAAAACCGACGCCAAGGCCCTCCAGACGGCCATGAAGAAGATCGGTTACGACACCCGCGTGGTGAGCGACAAGCCGGTGACGAAAGGGGAAAAGAAGAAGAAATGAGAAGGTTTCTGCCGTTTTTAATCACCTTTTTTACAATCACTAATGCGGTTTCTGCTCAAGTAGTGCTCAAACCGCGGCCGGACGCTTTCCCACCCGAGCCGGCACCCCTTGCCAGCAAGTCGATCGCCATGGCGCAGACGGTGGAGGAGATGGCCTCGTGGGACCGCTACCCGACCTACGAGACCTACGTGGCCATGATGCAGCAGTGGGCGACGCAGTATCCGACCCTGTGCCGGCTCGACACGATCGGCCTCTCGGTACAGAACCGACTGATACTGAGCCTTGAGCTGACCTCCGCCCCCGACAGTTCGCTGCCCGAGTTCTTCTACTCCTCGACCATACATGGCGACGAGGTGACCGGCTACGTGTTGATGCTGCGTCTGATCGACACGCTGCTGGCCAGCTACGGCAGTTCGCCGCGGCTGACGGCCCTGCTCGACCGGGTGCATGTCTGCATCAACCCGCTGGCCAATCCCGACGGCACATATCATGTTGGAAATGAGACCGTACAGGGCTCCGTCCGATACAATGCCAACGGCATCGACCTCAACCGCAATTTCCCCGATCCGTTCGGCACGTCGAAGCCCGCCTTGCCGCAGGAGAACGAGGCCATGATCGACTATGTCTCCCGCCATCAGTTCCGCCTGAGCGCCAATCTGCATGGGGGCAGCGAGGTGATGAACTACCCCTGGGACTGCTTTACATCGGTGCAAAACCCTCATCCTCAAAGCCAATGGTGGCGCGAGGTGGGGAAGAGGTTCGTCGATTCGGCCCGAGCCGTCAACAGCGCTCTCTTCCGCGACGTGACCTACTCCGGCATCATTGCCGGCGGCGACTGGTACGTCATCCACGGCGGGCGTCAGGACTATATGAACTACTACCACCATTGCCTCGAGATGACGATGGAGGTGTCTACCGTCAAGACCCTCAGCAGTAGCCAGTTGCCCGCCTATTGGAACGCCTTGGCCACGCCGCTGATCGGCTACATCGAGGAGATCTATTCGCTTCCCTCCGGCGTGGGGATCGAGGATGTGGCCGGTACGACGGCCATACGGGTGTCGCCCAACCCGGCGAGCGACGAGGTTACCCTCTGGAACACAGAGCCGAACGTCCGCCTTTCGCTCCACGACATGACGGGTCGCAGGGTAGGGGACTTCTGCCCTTCGAGTACTTCCTACAGATTGAACCTGAGTGGTTTACCGTCGGGCGTCTACATTCTCAAAGCGCCTTCCGGAGACGTCCGGATAGTAAAAATGTAAATATTTTCGCTCCCGACGCAATAATCTTCACCCAAACAGCGTTATACGCAAAATTGAAAACAAACTAAATTATAGTAACGATATGAAAGCATTTATGAAAATCGGTATGGTGTTGTTTGTGGCAGCATCATTGTTTGCAACGACCTCATGCACAGAGGAGTTCCAGGTGGAGGAAAGCCAGATCTGCGGCACGTGGTATTTCCCGCTGACACTGGCCCCTGACACCACCACGGGCTTCAACTGGGCCGGCGCCGAGATGATCATCAAGGCTCCGGATACCATGTGGGTGAACCTCGAACCCGGTAAGACATTCTTCTGGACGCTGCGCGGAAACAACGTGACCGGCACGTGGACCAATCCGCATCCGACCATGGACGAGCGCTATGTGGTGGCCTTCACAGTCTACGAAGCAACGCCTAACTCGTTGAAGATTACCGGTAAATACCGTTACATCTACAATGGAGAAAACACGGTGCGCGGCGATATTTCGTGCACGCTCTCCAAGACGAAACCCGAGGTTCCGGAACCGTAAGCAGGATCAGGATGCAGGGTCGAGAGGCACTGCATCCTATAATTATACATATTCTATTTAACATAACCGAGATATTAATCAAAAATACAGTATATTTTTCGGCTCATTTTTGACGCGCAATTTCTCTTGATTTTCACTATCATCCAGGCACCAACCAGGCATCCTCCAGGCATCAACTAGGCATCATCTCTGCATGAAAGCAATGTTGATGCATGGTTGATGTTGAGAATGAACGTGTTAGGTGTTTTTGCGCTAAAGCGCGTTTATGACAGGTCTAGACCGTATTGTGTACGGAAGTCATAAATAATGTTAAAAAGAACATGGCGTCAAGTCAGGCTTGCTGATTTGACGCCATGGAGGGTTTCAGAGTTTGGCTATGCGTGCTGTGACGCTGATGCCTCGCGGATTGGAAATCAAGATGTAATGGCTGTTGTCCGCTTCCGTGTGTGTCAGCGTCAGCAGCTCGTCGCCACGCGATTCCAGCAGGAAATTCAGTTCGAGCACAAACGGTTGGCTTGTGGTGAAGTCTGCGCGGCGCAACACGTCGAATATCAGTTTGATATACTCCGAGTTGTTCATGTGGCGGGTGTGGTCGAGCATGGAGAACGGGATCTGCATCTGGAGCGCCGGCTGCACATTGTCCAGCGGCGGCAGCTTGATCTTGGGGATTTCCGCGTGCTCGGTGGCCAGGATGTTGTGGTTTTCGTAGTTGGAAATCACGTTGTTGAGGCGCACTACATGGCGTGTGCTCATGTCGATCAGGGCCCAGTAAGAGGTGCCGGTCAGCAGTTCCTCGCCCGATGGGGCCAGCATCCGGTAGTCGCGCATGGCGATCAGTCCGTTGTTGCCACGCGACCAGGTGCTTAGATCGATCGGTTCGAAGGCGTCAGGCAGCCTGTATATATTGTATAGCGCGCGCGTGAGTACCCAGGCATGGTTCATCTGGACCAGTTTTTGGAAGCCGATTCCGGTGGCATTACCGTGATACTCTGTCACTTCCTGGCAGAGTCGAACCGCTGCCCAGGGGTGCAAATGATCGTCTATATCGCACAGATACGACGGCGTTTCGAGGTGTTGTTTGTAAATCATCGTTACATGCGTTCGGGTACCTCGATGCCGAGGATGTTCATGGTGTTCTTCAAGGCGTTGGCCACCATGGCGCAAAGGTTGACGCGGAAGTGCTTGATATCCATGTCGGTCTCACGCAGAATGGGCGTGTCCTGATAGAAGCTGTTGAAGGCTTTGGCCAGGTCGTAGGCGTAGTTGGCCACCATGGCCGGGCTGTAGGCCGCGGCAGCCGCGGCGATGCTCTCGGGCAGTGAGTGCAGCACCTTGATGACGGCACGCTCTTTGTCGCTCAGCGCCACCGGTTTACCGGCGGTTACCTCCTCCCCTGCTTTACGTACAATGCTGCGAATGCGGGCGTGGGTGTACTGGATGAAGGGGCCCGTGTTGCCGTTGAAGTCGATGCTCTCAGCGGGGTTGAAGAGCATGTTCTTGGTGGGATCCACCTTGAGAATGAAGTATTTGAGGGCGCCAAGAGCTAGAATGTGGTACAGGTGCTGCTGCTCCTCGGGGCTCAGTTCGTCGTTCTTGCCGTGCTCGCGGCTCATCTCCTCGGCGGTGCGTTCCATCTCGTCGATCAGGTCGTCGGCATCGACCACCGTGCCTTCGCGGCTTTTCATCTTGCCGTTCGGCAGCTCAACCATTCCGTAGCTGAGGTGGTATACTTTGTCGGCCCATGAAAATCCTAGTTTTCCGAGTATTAACTTCAGTACCTTAAAGTGATAGTCTTGCTCGTTGCCGACGACGTAGATCAGCCTCTCGGCCCCGAAATCGTTGTGTCGCAGGAGCGCGGTGCCGAGGTCTTGGGTCATGTAGACGCTCGTGCCGTCGCGGCGAAGCAGGAGCTTCTGGTCCAGACCGTCGCCGGTGAGGTCGCACCACACCGATCCATCCTCTTTGCGGAAGAGCACGCCCATGTCCAGACCCTTCTGCACAAGCTCTTTGCCCAGCAGATAGGTCTGCGACTCGTAGTAGACTTTGTCGAAGCTGACCCCGAGGCGACGGTAGGTCTCGTCGAATCCTTCGTAGACCCAGCCGTTCATCTTCTCCCACAGCGCACGCACCTCAGGATCACCCTCTTCCCAGCGTTTCAGCATTTGGCCGGCTTCCACCAGCAGCGGAGCCTCTTTCTTGGCCTGCTCCTCCTCTACCCCACTCTCCATCAGTTGTTTGACCTCCTCTTTGTAGTGCTTGTCGAACTCAACGTAGTATTTGCCCACGAGGTGGTCGCCTTTCATGCCGGTACTTTCGGGAGTCTCGCCGTTGCCAAAGCGAAGCCAGGCCAACATGCTCTTGCAGATATGGATGCCGCGGTCGTTGACCAGGTTCACTTTCTTGACATTCGCCCCGTTAGCGGCCAACAACTGGCTGACCGACCATCCGAGGAGGTTGTTTCTGATGTGTCCTAAGTGTAAGGGCTTATTTGTGTTAGGGCTGCTGTATTCGATTACCACTTGAGGATCGTTCGGGTTGGATTTGCGCAGACCGAAGGTCGTGTCGGCGAAGTTCTCGGTCACGAATTGCGACCAGTATTCGTCGGAAATCTCGAAGTTGAGGAAGCCTTTGATGACGTTGAAGCCACACACCATCGGGAGGTGTTCTTTCACGTAGGTGCCTATCTCCTGCGCCACGGCTTCGGGACTGCGCCGAGCCTGTTTGACGTAGGGGAACACCACGAGGGTGTAGTCGCCTTTGAAATCGCGCCGAGTGTCTTGCAATGTGATGTCCGAGGCCTGCTGTTCGATGCCGTACATTGCCTGCAGTGCCTGGCTAATGGTCTGTGTAAGAGTGTCTACTATATTCATCTTTTCTATTATTTCGAATTGCAAAGATACACAATATTTTGAAACAGGCCAAAAAGAAAACCGCCCCCCGTTTGTTGTTGGGCGGGAGGCGGTTGGTGAAAACTTGGAATGATGGCGCTTAGAGGATGATACCGAACTTGACGGGATAGAGCTCCTGACAGCCGTCCTTGAGCAGCGGCAGGGTGGCCGCCTGGACGTAGAGACCCATGCTCTTGTATTGCACTGCCAGACGCACATCAAGATGGTAGGGGTTCATGTACTGGTTGATGGCGTAGTCTTTCTCCTTGCGCGTGGTACCACTGCCGGCCGGATCGACCATGTTGTAGCGGCGGCGCAGACCGGTATTGTTGCCGCTCCAGTTGAGACCCGGCATAGCGGTGACGCTGATGTGCCACTTCTTGGGATTGCCGAATTCGAACTTGAGCGGGACAACGATGCTGCGGGTCTTGAGGCGCGAAGTGGCCACG
>OCVV011202548.1_pt1 | contig 14997 bp, 30 predicted proteins | sample 1539721 | NCBI WGS metagenome assembly OCVV01 (sample SAMN02144230, study PRJEB22623) | gut metagenome | biome: sheep rumen | host: Ovis aries | place: New Zealand
CAATAATAGATAATAATATAACTAATTAAGTAATTAAGTAATAAAATATATATATTATGTTATAACTATTTTTATTTATAGTTATAACTTTTATAATATACCTTATATATAATAAAAGATAGTGTAAATAAAACACTAAATAAATAGATGTTATTTAAAATCTGCACAAAAAGAGCAAAACTGTGCAATTTGTGTAAAAATATGTAATTTAATACACAAAATAAGAAATAAATAACATAGAAAAATGTATAAAAATGTTAAATTGCAATCTCTACTTTACAAAATAGGGTATTTTGTCACTAAAAACAAATATATTTCAAAAAAAACTCACTTTTTTTTAAATATATCATATAATAACTAAATTTTCACTACCTTTGCATCGTGATTTTGAAAATGTGCTGATTGATTAACTTATTAAAACATTTAATAAAATATAGTATTAACAATTTAAAAACATTCAAACATTATGGCAACAAAGAATTTTTCAAAAGTGAGTGCAAAAGAATTTAACACCACTTTCAAGAATGCAAAAAACGAAGTTAAGGGTATTTTCACCAGTCCGTTTGTTATCGTAAATCAGCTGAATAAAGCTGCAAAGGGTGACTTTTCGAAGATTGAAAACTGCGACAACTTACTGCGTGAAAACATTGCAGCGGTTGCAAAGGTAGTGAAGTCCTTGCACACTGGTCGCTATGCTTTTAACTTGGATTTGTTCGTGAAGGACTATGCTGGTAGATTTTGCACTATGCAAACACTTAAAAATGAGTGTGTCACACACACCGACTACATGGATATTTGCGGCGTATCTGCTGCCGTTGCAGTTGATAACAAAGGGCGCGAAGTGTGCAAAGATGAAAACGGAAACAATGTAATTTTCACACCTATTGCCTGCACTATTAGCGCATATTTTGCAGCTTTCGCAAAGGTTGCAAAGGTGACACTGGTTGCAAGTGAAAAAGCGGAAAAACAGGCTGCAAAGGATGAAAAGAAAGCTGCTAAGGATGAAAAGATTTATAACAAAGCTTTTGCAGCAGTTAGTGCCGTATTTGGTGAATTTGCAAACACATTCACACGTAACGAAGTACTCGCAAAGTATGCGCTAATTAAGGGCACAAAGTAAGCGAGTAACACGCGCAAAGGGTGCAAAATGTAGCCGTTATTATGTGAATAACGCGCGGCTGGCATAGGTTGCAAAAACTTTTGCACCCACTAACAAAGGGCGTTTTAAGGCGTTAAAATGTACCTTTGCCCAAATAGGGCACAAAGGGCGCGGAAAGGTAAGGATAGCGCAAAGGGCGCGAAAATAAGGTAGCAATAAGGCGCAAAGGGCGCGCGACCTTAAATTCTTTATTTAGTACGCAAACGGCGTAAATTTAGAGTGAAACACTCGCAAAACTTCGGTTTTGTTTGGCATGTTGGAACAAAACAAACAGGGCGTAAATTTACGTTTTTGCGGCAATAAGAAAGCAAACGACAATAAGGGCGTGCATTGTAAGTTGTAAGTGAAGATTTCACACATGCGAGTATTTTAATGATAAGGGATGCAGCCGCAAAGGTGTAAACAGGGCGTGAGGAAAACACGGTCGGCGTAATTATTTGCTGGTTGACTATCTTTGTGGCAAATAATAGCTGATATTTCAAATTCAAACACAAAGCAAATGAATTTTGCAAAGTGTTCCGTGAGATGTGGGGAAAAAGATACACAGGGTCATTTGCTTAATAAAGCACATGCACAAAGCATCTGCACATAAAAAGCAAATACACGTTAGCTCAAACGAAACGAAACGCGGTCGGCATTTGTCGACCATCCATATATTTTGCGTGTGTTCTGGCTGCAAAGTTATGAAAATACTTCTCGAAATGTACCGTTGAGGAGGCAAAGGGATGCAACCAGTTGAAATAGGTGTCGGGCACGGCACACGCAACAAATTAACTTTTAAGCAGGGCAGGTGTGCAAACACTATCAACACGCCGCCAACCCTCGAAACATAAGTATTAACAATAACAATTCAACAACAATGACAATCAAAACAATCGCAACAATGAAGTCTGGCGCAACAAAGATTTTGCGCATCAACGACCGAGAGATGGCTCATTTCGTGAGCGAGTTTCGCAAAGCTGTCAAGTGCGGCATCGAGTCTTGGGATAGCTATGCAGGTCGTGTAATCAATTATGACCAGATTAAGAAGGTGCGTTTCATCAACGAGCGCACGAAGCAGTGCATCCTTGAATACTAAAGCAGGAGGGTCGTATATGTTAGTAGGATTAACTTTGTGCGGTGCGCAGCTTTTGTGCATCGCTTATTTATGGAGGACTGAAAAATGAAAAAATACGTATTCATTGTGACACTCATTACTGGTGTTACATTCTCGCAAGAAGGGTGCGGTTACAATATGGACTCCGCGCTCATGGATGCTTGCGAGCATTTGGCAGCATCTGGTGAATTTCCAGAGGACGATATTGAAGACATCAATTTTGATAGAATGGTGTAAACGCACGACTGCGCGTTACACAAAGCAGCCAACAAGAAACAATTCACAACATTAACAACAACAAAAACAAAAAGAATTATGGCTATTAAGGTTAGAAACATTCAGACGAACGAGATTATCAACGTACTCAATGTAACAGTAGAAAACGGCACAATCGTGAGCGAAGCACGTCGCCCAAACAAGGGTACGAGGTTTTATAATTCATATCCTATGGTTTTGCCACTTGGCAAGTCGGAGGATGGCAGGGACACCCACTGCCTCCGTGATGGTTGGGTGCTTGACACTTCTCGCAAGCCACGCACACCACGCACAGCAAAGTTGTCAGAACCTACACCAACACCAGCAGAGCCAATCGAGCCTGTTACAGAGCCTGTAAGCGAGCCTATCGAGCCTGCAACGGCAACAGTAGAGCCAGAGCCAATCGTGAGCGAACCAACACCAACGGCAGCACCAACGAAGAAGAGCGCAAAGGTAGCTGAGCCATCCACGAACATTGATGCAACAGCGCAAGCTATTGCAAACGCATTGAAGGGTTTGCAGGTCAACGCACCAGCGCAGCCTATCGACCGTGAAGAGTTGAATAAACTCATTCAGAAAGAAGTTGAACGTATCGCGGACAAGGTGCACCGCATCGAGTTCGTTGTGAAGACACCAACTGCTGCAAACGTAATCAAGGGCACTGTAAGCAAGGATTTCGAGGTACATTGCAACCTTGTCAACGCAGGCAAGCCGTTGTATCTCTATGGTCCTGCTGGTTGCGGCAAGAGCTATGAAGCAAAGCAGATTGCAGAAGCTCTCGGTCTTGACTATTACGAAACAAGCCAAGCCATGTTCGCACATGAGCTGAAAGGCTATGGCGACGCGGCTGGCAAGTTCGTGCCAACAGCATTTTATAAGGCTTTCTTCTATGGTGGTTTGTTCTTCTTGGATGAAGTGGATGCAAGTGCGCCAGAAGCACTCGTGGTTATGAACAATGCGGTCGCTAATAAGAGATTCGATTTCCCAGTAATTGGCAATGTCGAGGCACACCCTAATTTTAGGGTTGTGGCAGCAGGTAACACCAGAATGACAGGTGCGACCTTGGCGTACACCGCACGTCAGATGCAGGACACCAGTTTCAAGAATAGATTCTTCTTCGAGTTGTGTACGTATGACGAGCGTATCGAGTTGCAGCTCGCTAACGGTGACAAGGAAATCGTTGAGTTCGCACACGATTTGCGCAAGGCGGCACGTGAAACACAAATCTTACAGCTTTGCAGCTATCGTCAGATTGCAGACCTTGCTCAGTTGCAGGAATGTGTCAAGAACAATGACGCTCACTTGCTCCGTGGCTCTGTATTGCAGGAGAAGGAGGTGGATGAAACAAACATCCTTTACACTCACCTTGAACACAAGCAGAATCGCTGGGCAAAGGCGATGAAGGCTTGCATCGAAATCATGAAGAATGAAGAGGTGTGGTAATTAGCCACACTTCTTCCCTTTTCTCAAAGTTCAACGATTAAAAAAGAAACAATATGGCTGACTTTTTTAAACAATTCAGAAGCATAAACGAAATGGTGACTTACCTCGATAACGCAGAGGTAAGTTCCACCTTTCGAGGCGAATATCTTAGTTCGCAAGAACGCACAAACCCAGAGTGGAGTGGTTACGATTCTTACGAGCAAGCTCGCGAGATGATGTTGAAAGGCGACAAGCAGCTTGCAAAGAAGTTGAGAGGAACGGAGAAACTTGACATCAATATACCATGTACTGGAACAAAAAAGAAGATGTGTACGGGTATTGCAGGCTTTATGCCACACGTGCCTAATTTCTTGGCAGGAGTACCTAACAATATGATTTTTGTTAGGGAGCAGAAAGTCACGCAGCCAGTAATCACAGTCGTTTACAACATCGGATGTCTTGGCGGTTCATCAAGCGACCTTGTAACAACTGTTTCCGCACGTATTATGAGTGCAATAATGAGTGCAGAGCGCAAAGGATATAGAATTAACCTTTACGTAGCAAGTGCGCAGACGCAGGGTTCTCAAAGTTGTGGTTTGGTTTGCAAAATCAAGGATTCAGACCAACACATCGACACACTTAAAATGGCTGTGCCAATGATTTCGCCAGCCATGAATCGTAGGTTCGGCTTCCGTTTCAGAGAAACGATGAAAGGTTTGTCACGCGGTTGGGTTGATAAATACGGAAGTTCAATGAGTACATACGAAACACAGGAATTTCTTAAAAGGCAAAATTTCAAGTATGACGTGTGTCTTGCATTTGAAAGTGTTAAGCACATCAAGAACGTAGAAGAGTTAGAGAAAATTTTTGTAGAATCAACAAGAACAATTAAAAATAATCATTAACAATTATGGCAACAAAATTAACACAAGAGGAAATGCAGATGCTCGGTTTCGCACCTGCTAACGGGAGTAATAACAAGAGTTTCGCACCAGCACCAAGACGTGAAGTTGAAGTTTCAACGGAAGGTATCGTGGTTCGTGAAAAGCACTACGATGAAGAACTTGCTGCAAATGTTGGCAAGTTTGCAAAATACAAGGGCTGGTACGGGCTTATAGATAACACGCATGTAATAAAGGAATACAAGCACTACGGTTTCGTTGAGGGGAGCAAGGATGGTTGGGGTAGCCACCTTGCATATCCCGATAAGGTGACAATCTTGACAGACGAATCAGAAATTGCAAAAGCTCGCAAGTCTGCGCAGTGGTTCTTTGAAAACGAGATTGAGAGTCTGACACGCAAGATTCAGATGGGGATTGGCGATAGAGGTTTCATGCTTTACTTGTTGGCTGAGCGCAAAGCTTGGCTGGCAAAGATAGCATAAATCACTATCAACACGGCGGCGGTCACAAAGGTATGTGGTATCTACAAAATAAATGGTTGCAAGCAGGTAGATACGGGTGGTTCGACTCCGCTCACCGCTTCAAGGTAGGGCATGATGTTGTGTTGTTGTTAGAATTGTTAATACTTATTTATTACTGCGGTCTGTGGGCGACGCGATGTCGCTCGCAGACAATTTTTCAACAACGCGAATTGAATGTCAAACAAACAAGAAGTTAAACTTAAAAAAATAAAGATTATGAAGAAATTTGTAAAAGAAGTAACTTGGAAAGTTGCTATTGGTATGGCATGGTTTGTATGCACACCGTGGTTTAATAATCCCAACGTAGGATTACTTGAAATTATTTTAATTATGTGGGGTTTCTTGGTTTTGATAGACTTAGCAAAATGGGGACTAAAAAAATAAACAATTAACACAAAAAAACTAAAAGACTATGACACTTAAAGAAAAAGCAAAAGCCTATGATATTATTATCGAAAAGGCTTATAAAATGCGCCACGAAAATTGTGAGGCATGTCAAATGTGTATAGAGGAACTTATCCCTGAACTCAAAGAGAGCGAGGACGAAGAGAGCGAGGACGAGAGGATAAGGAAAGGTATTATTCGCAACCTTGAGTATTTAGCGGATAGAGCGGAAGGGTTTGTTAAAAACGAAATCAAGGAACGAATTGCTTGGCTTGAAAAGCAGAAAGAGTTTGTTTCGGCAGATTTTGATGATGTATGGGAAACGGCAGATTGCGAAGAACTGATTGCTCCGTTAGAGAAATATTCTAAGGATGCCATCAAGAAAATGTGCCATGCGTGGTACGACAAGGGAATTGAACTTGAAAGGAGAAAATGGCTTAAAAAGCAAGGTTGGCAGAATAATTCTGACGTTAAGGATTACAATAGTATTGACCCACATTTCGGAAAACCTATTGATAAGGTTGAACCAAAGTTCCATGAAGCAGCCTTGAGCCAATGACCGAAACGAAAAAAGAGTTTGTGTCAAGGTTCGGTGCTATGGCAATCTTTAATTACTCTCGCTGGTGTGAAATAAACTTCGAGAAGAACTTGCGTGAAGACTACGAGCGCAAGACCACATTTACCGCTGACTTTTCTATTGCTGAATGGGCGGAAGTTAGCGAACATGGTGCAATCATCGACACTTTTAAGCGAGCAATTAACGAGTGGCACAACAACATTGAATACTTCGCTGAATTGATTATTGCGGTGAATATGAAGTGTTGGGAGCATCACGCACGCGGCAACGACAACTTGTCTTCTCTCTATGGTGAGTTGTACTACATTGCAAAAGACATGTACTTTACATGGTTTGATGAAAACAACAAGGATTATCAGAAAGCCGCTGATTACTATTTCGACTATGTTGACTAATATTCTTGCTACGATAGCACTGACTGCACTATGCGTGTGGTCGGTGCTTACCGATAAACGTGCGTGCGTAAATAATAAATAATTATTATATTAAATTATTATATATATGGGAACAGATATTAGGATTAACCAGCCAACAGAAACGCTGGTAACAATCATTGAAAAATGGATTTGCAACTTATTACGAGAATTAAAAACCGACAAAGAACTACAAATGGTTGTCTGTACGGGAAACGACGGTAGCGAGAATTACTGGCTGTTGAATTGGAATATCAAGAACGACAAAGCAAACATTCCAATCGCAACATGGATTGGTAATGGCATGATTAAGCCAGACTTTACTCCAGCAAGTTGGTTTGCTTTAGCAAAGTGGTTACTCAACAAGTTTATCACGGGCGAAGTTACTTACATTTACAATGAAGGCATTTAGTTATGGAATTTGAAAGTCAAAAACCACAAGTACGCGACTACCTCACAAGTGGTGGTCGTTTGACGCCGATGCAAGCTCTCGTAATGTTTGGGAGTTTGCGTCTTTCTGGTATCATCTTTGAACTCAAGAAAGAGGGTCTGAATATCACAAAAGATATGGTGAAAGTGTCAAAAAGAAAGCACGTAGCCGAGTATTATATCAAATAATTATTTTTATCAACCTTTTAAACAACAACAATTATGGAAAAGAATGTGACTATTACAATGAGTGTAGAACAAGCTAAAATTTTGAACGCTTTGCTTTTTGCAAACGTAATCAATTTTGCAGGTGATTGCGACCTCGAAGAAGCAAGTCGTCTTTCTAAGATTGGTTTGCTTGTATCGAAAGCAATCAAGGAAGCGAATGGTGAGAACGAGAGTGAGGAAAGCGAAGAGTAATCAACAACTATCATGGTGGGTGTGTACCAGTTGCACACCTGCCAATCTAAACAAAGACACAACAATGACACAAGTAGTTTATATCACGCCAAATTATGAAGGCGAGTGGATGGTTAGCGAATTAGAGCAAATGCCAAAAGATGAATTAAAGACATTTGTTCGCAATAACAGCGATGAAAACATTGTTGTTTATTCTATGTCTGATTTCCAACAGAATTTTAATTGTGGTCTCATTTCGGATGAAGGTTATATCATTTTTATATAAAACAATAAAATCATGGGACAATTATATAAGATTATAATTAAAACAAACTGCTATCAAGCAAGCCGCAATGGAAAGTATCGTTGGCACTTCGATGAAAAGCGAAACGCAACGGCTGTTCTTCATAAAAACTTGACCCTCAGAGAAGCACAAGGATTGCTTATTGAGTTTTGGAATGAGGACTTCGCTAATCACCGAGGTAGTTATCTTCGTAATTGGGGGCTGATACGTGCAAACTATCCTTACGAGACAAGTTCTTTTAAGGATGGTACGAGAAGTTATCAATACGATGGTTATTATGTGAGCATCGAAAAACAAAACAAGAAAGAGGAGGAATAATTATGATGGAGGTTTCAAAAGAAGAATTTTACAAAAGAATCAAAGACGAAAAATTAGATTTAACCGTAAACGCTATTGGAGAACACCCTTTTACTTCTGAGTTTAAATTCAGAAGTGGTTTGTTATGGGGGAAGGTTGTGCCATCTGAAATTAACACTGAAAAATACAAATATCCATTTTATGTTGAACATTATTATATAATGTAAATAATAAATATCTTATGGCAAAAAAGTTTGTATCTTGGAGGCGAGTTAGTACCTTTAAACAGAATCGCAGTGGTCTCGGTTTAGAGGCTCAGAAAGAAATTATCAAGTATTTCATTGAGCGTGAAAAGGGTGAATGGGTTGCCGACTACGAAGAATGCTACACTGGTAAGGAGTTGAGCGGTTGTGTGGAATTGCATAAAGCAATGGAACACGCGAAAAAGGATGGCGCTATACTCATAATAGCAAAGTCAGACCGCTTTCGCAACACAGCAGAAGCGTTAAAAATCTACGAAGAAATGGGTGATGGCAACATCATGTTTTGTGATTTGCCTGCGACGGACAAGTTTACACTGACGTTGTTTTTTGCTTTGGCAGAACGAGAGGCTTTACTCGTAAGCATCCGCACCAAACAAGCACTTGCAGTTAAAAAAGCACAAGGTTACAATCTTGGTGCAAGCAACGAGAAATACAGACTCAACTATATGTTGAAGCCAGAAGAACAAAAGGAAAAAGAAATTGCGAAACGTGCCGAAACAAAGCGTAAGCGTTTCCAAGATAGCAAAGATACGCAAGTAATGTTCAGAATACTTAGACGTGTTTTTCCAGATGCAACAAAGGGCGAGCCTACAAATTGGGCTTGGGGTAAGATTGGAACGAAAGGTAAGAACAAAGACAAGATATTCCAATCCATGATTGATTATCAAGAAATGGATGAAACAGGCACTTTATTCAAGCGTTGGGATTTCAACGCAGACGAGAGAACACGACAACAAAAGTTGTCAGCGTATTTAATTACGTTACGCAAGAGTGTTAAGAATGTTGGTTAATTAAAGAAAGGAGGTTATAAATGTTTATAATAGTATTGCTCGGACTTATAGGGTGCTGCCTCGATGGAAGCATCATCAGAATGGGCGGTAAGGGGTTCAAGAAATAAATCACTATCAACTTTCCGCCGCCACAAACGTCGTGGATTTAACAAATAATAAATTAACAACAACATGAAGAAAAAGAAATACGTGATAACGCTTCTCGGTGCGAGAAAAAACGAGAAAGAAGATATTATGCCACGTTTGTTTTATGATGGCAACAACGAAAACATAGAACATAAAACGCTTGGTGTGCTATCTAACGCAAATAATGCACTTGAACAAATGAACAAGCTGGCAAAATATCTTGAAGAAGATTTGCACGAAAAAGTCACCATAAAGACACAACGAGAGGGTGACAAAGTGAGGGCTGAAATATATTCATTCTGTTCAGATGAAAGTCAAAACCAATATGTAACACAGGTGTTTCTGACTACAATCGTTGAAGATGAAGATATTTATGTAGATGAATTATTCTATCAATTATAAAACAAATATAACATTATGGTAACAAAGGAACTTTCGACGCTTTTGAAACTGCGCGTCTTTCGGGAAACTATAACATGGTCATGGATGCAAGTATTGTAATGAGAAACTATTTCATCACAAAGAAAGACTACCTCTACATCTTAGACCACTATTCAGAACTAAAAGAAAGGTTTTATGGAAACAGTTAAGGTTTACGCTATTTTGTTGAGTGCAGATGCACAAAAGAAAGGTCGCTGGATTGAACAAGACGCATTTCGTGGTACATACAATCCAGACTGGACTTTCAGTGCAACGGACAAAGCTTTGTGGATATACTCTGCGTATGGTTACACATATTCAGAGCAATTCCAAATAGAGCATCTTAGACACGCATTAAATTGCTACGGTTTGAAAGAATGTATTGACTATAAATTTGAAACGAAATGAAATACTACAATTACGAGCAAGTCACTAAAATGTCTGAAAAAGCAAACGTAAAATTCGATGCTGTTTTAAGCGCATATTTCGACGACGAGAAAATCAAGTACGGTTTAAATGTACTGTTTGATGAAAAAGGAGATGTTGAGTTGATTGAAGTTTGCAAGCTGTTCAACATTACACAGAATGGTGAAACATGGACTCATTATGCCAACATTCAACGTGCAGATGATGGTACATGGGAAATAAACGAGCAATTCCAAGGACAGAACGAAGACGAAATGTGGGTATATGCTTACTACAAGCGTTTTGCGGATGCTTGCAAGTGTATTGCAACAGGAAAGTTCAAGAAGATGAAACCAATCAAAATCTACTAATAATGAATAGAAACAAGTACAACTGGTTTGTGGCAGACGAAGGTGATGGCTTGTATAATATCTTTTGTTACTTTGATTTTGACGAAAAAGGGTATTATGTAGGACACACTGGAGAGGATGGCTACCACATTTCAGACTTTGACATTGTGTACGAGAGTGTGCGTTTTAGAGACGCTGAAAGATGGATTGACAATCATTCTTAAATCTTAAATTATGGACGAATTAAAAGTAATCGACAATTTTGTGAAATACATGTTTAACAAGTGGAATATCTACGAGGCTGAACGTGTGTTTGGGGAGTTGCTTGGTGAACACATCTATTGCAAGTATGTAAGGGAATATGAGCGTAATGCGTTCCTGCTTTACGCAAACATAGACAACGATTGCAAGAGAAAGCTAATTGAGAGAGCGAATCATTTTTACAACAAATAAACGATGAATAATTTTCTTTGAAATAATTTGGTGGTTTGAAAATAAGTCCATATCTTTGCACTACCATCTTCCTTATCCCTGCCATGCGTACTGCCGCTGGTGGGGATTTTTGATGAAAAATGTAAATTTTTATTCGATTTATTTTGGTGTTTAAAAATAAGTATATATCTTTGCAACGTAATCGTGGTAGCACTCGGATTACAGAGACATAACGGATTGACTGAGTGGTAGCCAACCCACCCTCAATATACCATCATTTGAATTTCCCTGTGACCCCGTGCTACTTTATGGTTACAGGGATTATTCATTTGATGGTTTTATGCAGATTAGAAGAAAAATAATAAACGAGTGTAAAGGCAATCCACAACTACAAAAAGCTGTGGCTATCGCTATTTACATGAAATTCAAACTTGGGCGTTCTTCTATGATGCGTGACTATACCATCAATAAACTGCATAATGCCACGAATATTTCAGCAAGCACAATTAAGAAATACTTACCCATTCTTGTCAAGAGTGGATTGGTGAGATTTGACGGAAATAATAACCAGCACTTAATTGTATGCAATATTTCATCACACACAAAAGATAGAAACATTTGCATTGACAAGTTTGTATTTGACTCTTTTAAAAGTGTGTATTACTCTCTCCGCTCATTCTTGGCTCTTATCATACAATCACATAAAGACTTTATTAAACGCACGATTCAGATTGCAACCAACCCTCAAAAAGGTCAAGACTATTTGGCTGCAAGAAAGTTAGTGAAACGTCTCGTTAAACAAGGTGTTTTGAATGGTATGTATGAAAGATATAAAGAATTTGGTTTGGGATTTAAGCGCATAGCCAAAGAAACAGGTAATTGCGTAAGAACAGCACAACGTATTATGAAGTTTGCCATTGATAATAATTGGGTACGTAAACACAAAAACGCTATTCAAATCTTGGCAAAAAATGTTTGTTATAGAGATATAGATGGTTTTACATTCTCTACAAGAAACAACATATACAAAATATGTGCTAATACTTACGAATTAAATGCAAGCGTGGCTATTGACATATCTGCTGGTAATATTAGATGGTAAAAAATAAAGGGTATAATTATGACATTTCAAGGAGATACAATATTCGGTAAACCAAAGTTGGAATTGTTGGAAATATACATTGCAGAAAAAGGTTTGTATTGCGACCCACAAGAATGTTATGATTATTGGGAAAACAAAAGATGGAAAACAAGGAAAGGGACAGAAGTTCAGACATTGGAAAATGCAGTTAATGTTTACAATACCATTCTCGTACAAAGAGATATGAAAAAAAATGCAAAGAAACTTGGTTACACCAAACTTGATAAAAAAGATAAGAAAAAAGCAAAACGCTTAATACGAAAATCTTTACTACAAAATGGAAAGACAATAAACGATTTAATCGTTAAAGAGAAGCAAGAAACCAATCCTCAAAAAAAGACAAAGTTTACACCTTATAGTGAACAACTGACTGATGAGAAATGGTTGGCTTTTCGGAAATTCGTTTTTGTTGTGCGTGGAAAGAAATGTGAGCAATGTGGTAGCACTAATTTTCTGCAAGTACATCATCCTAAATACAAATCTGGTCGCAAAGCATGGGAATACACATGCAATGAGGTAATTGTGTTATGCAAATGTTGCCACGAAAAAGTACATAATATCATAAACAAAAAAATAAATAACTATGTTACAAGCAAAAACTAAGGAACAACAAGATTATATTAAATCGCTCGCGGAAAAAGAAAGTTGCGACGGACAAGTTACGGTTTGGGAAGATGAAATCAGCTACAAGATTGATTCTTTTTACAATGTTGACATTTCTTTTGACACAATGGCTGCAATAGTTGATTATTTAAGAGAGCAAAACAAAAATAAGTAATATGGAAACATTGATTTTAATTTACGCATTATCATTTGCGTTTACACTTGGTTTAAATTCTAACATGGAAGCAAGCTGGTTGGAAAAGATTGTATGTAGTATATTTCATGCTGTTTTCATTCCTTTTGTGCTTGCGTATGCTTTTGGAAAATGGGCTTCAAACGACGAGTGAAATGAGAATAGTAATAGACTACAACGGCTCGACTGCACAATGTACGATTGAGCATTATAATAACAAAGAGAAAGAATTTAAGACGGACGAATTGAAAGACTGTGATATGTTGACAAAGATGATGGTGTTTGATTCGTTCCGTTTGATTGAAAACCAATTTAAAAGAAAAAAGAAAAATGAGAACAAGTAAAGAAATCAAAGATTTTATTATTAAAAGTGCTGCCAAAGAAGATTATACAGGATTATTCAGCGGTGTTTTTGACGACCTTAAAGGTTTAACAACATGTAAGGATATTAAAGCGGTTTATTATCGTTGGGCGAGTGCGTGCGATGAAATCAGCAGAGAGTGTGGTTCTGATGTTATCGACAGCACGTTCTGCCGTTCTATTATTTGTTGCAATTTTATGTCAAACTTGAAAGAAAGGTGCTTAACCCCAAAACAAGAACAGAAATATAAAGACGCTTTAAAAAGAGATTTTGGTTGGAATATTGATGAAGTGATGAATGGTAAACATTGTGCGATGGCTCAATTATTTATTAACACATTGGATTTTGTTGATGGATTATGATAACTTGGCAAGCAACAATTAAAGAGGTTGGTAACGTGCATTTACTTACCCCAACTTATTCGTTTCCTAATGGTGGTATGTTTAGCAATATATCGAACAAAAGCCAGCGTGAACAAGAAATGCAGAATTTTTTGATAAAGTTTTGGGGTTTAGAAGAAGATGATGTTGAATGGTATAAGCTTGAGAGAATTGAATAAAAGCATTTTTTTGTTCTTTAAAAATTTGGTGTATTCAAAATTTAATAATAACTTTGTAAAAGCTTTAATAATATGAACGATTTACTTAAAAAGATGAATACAAAGCAGAAAGTTCTTGCATTTTGTTTCAGTGCAGCAATATGTTTATCACTGGTATTTGCAGGGTCTATACTTACAATTCCGTTTGTAGTATGGGCTTTGTATATTACTCCGAAAGTGAAAAAAGAACTTGGCGACTTACTTGATAAAGACGACGAATTATGACTATGTATCAAGAATTAACTAACAACTAAAAACTAAATCATTATGAGTGAAAAAGACAAGCAACTAATTGCAAAAGCGCAGACAATGCCATTCTATCAATGGGATTTGATTTCCAATCTGAAAGAGCAATGCGAAAGCGAAGAAGCGAGAGAAATAATTCATCGCATTATGGTGAGCAATTACCATCGTGAGGAAGCATACAATCATAACGACTAAATTCAAATTAAATCATGGCTAAAGAAGAAGGAACAAAAATCATCGCCTACAAAGGCTTTGACAAAGACCTCAAATGTAGAGGATTTCAGTACGAAGTTGGCAAGGAATATGAATTGGCAAAAGGAGTAGAACCCAAATTGTGTGAGCAAGGATTTCACGCTTGCGACTCACCTTTTAATGTATTTGACTATTATTTTCTTGATGATAACGCGGAACTTGCACGTTTTTGCGAAGTCGAGCAAAGCGGAATAATCAAGAAAGAGAATGATTGCAGAAAAAATGTTTCATCCAAAATCAAGATTAATGCTGAATTAAAGTTTTCCGACTTTATCAAACTTGGTATTGAGTGGATAAAAGAAAAGACTTCACAAAAGAATGTCAACGAAGATAATCTTAGCGACAAAGACAAAAGAAATGCAAAGATTGGCAGCAGCGGTGACTCTGCAAAGATTGGCAGCAGCGGTTACTATGCACAGATTGGCAGCAGCGGTTACTTTGCAAAGATTGGCAGCAGCGGTTACTATGCAAAGATTGGCAGCAGCGGTTACTATGCACAGATTGGCAGCAGCGGTGACTTTGCAAAGATTGGCAGCAGCGGTGACTATGCAAAGATTGGCAGCAGCGGTGACTTTGCACAGATTGGCAGCAGCGGTTACTCTGCAAAGATTGGCAGCAGCGGTGACTATGCACAGATTGGCAGCAGCGGTTACTCTGC
>OCVV011349889.1_pt1 | contig 14997 bp, 10 predicted proteins | sample 1539721 | NCBI WGS metagenome assembly OCVV01 (sample SAMN02144230, study PRJEB22623) | gut metagenome | biome: sheep rumen | host: Ovis aries | place: New Zealand
CTCCACTTCGTGCTTTACCAACTGGCGAATGTCATGTTTTACGTCACCAAAGTCGGCATAGCCCTTACGTTCTGAGGGGCGACAAGCAACTGTGACAGAGCTTTCAAGGGCTGCGCCTGAGTTCGCAATCATTCTAGTATCTCTTTCAGAATCAATTGCCCAACTTCCCGTTATATTCATTCTTGAACCAAGAATAGAGTTACAAAGCGTTGTCCAAGCCTCTGTACTTTGATGGGCAAACATAATACTTACAATATTCTGTGTTTGCTTTTCAATAGAATCCAATATCTGAGTTAATTTATTTTCAAAATGTTGTTTGGCAGCATTTTCATCACCATTGTGATGGTGTCTTAATGCTGTGCATTCTTCATTTTTGGGCGTTTGAGGTGTTGAAAATGTTAATGGATACAAATCACCTATCATCTTCTTAAGCCACATATAAAAGAAATCAGAATTATCTGCATAAGCTATTGCATTATAATATGGGGGATCTGTAACGGATGCGGTCAACTCCTTTTCTCCAAATTGATTGCTTTCGCCACTTGAAGCATTCTTAAAATTGGCACAAAAACACAAAGAACTTTCTGAATTGATGTATTCAAGTATCCAATCTAACTGGTTGTATGCCCCACTTGTTGATTTACTGAAAATATTTATCTCAGGAAAATCAGAGTTCATGGCTATAGCCTGTCGCCCAAAAAGAGATGTAACCTGTTCATTCTGAGGAATCCATCTACCAAAAGATGTTGAATATGAACATATTCTATCAACTAGAATAGCTAAATATGTTACAACAACTTTATCATAGTCGTTATTTATTTTGAACAACTTGCGTACATTGGTTGCTAGATGTTGCAATATAGCTATTTGACGATTTGTATATAACTGATTCCAGTTTGTTATGCCCCAAGAAAAGGTATCACCACCCCCAGAATTCCTTTGCATGGGAGACAATGGCATTTTTTCTGTTAGCTCAATAGTATTTTCGTATTCTTCCCCAGCCACTGCCTTGTAAGATTTTCCGTCTTTATCGTATATTAGAGCTATTAGCCTATTATTTAATTCTCCTGTAATAGACTGATCTTTGACCTCATCTATTGGAATGACACTACCACAGCATGGACAGGTAATATTACCTCTATTATTCCAACCCTTCAGAGAATTCTTCCCTTTTGCTATTTGAAAAGAAATCTTATTGTTTGTAATAATTGGATTTAAGTAAATTTCCTTTCCCTTTTTATTTGACAAATAGAACTGTTTGAGCATAGGTATTCTTGCACCACAACTTGGATTGGAACACTTTACGGTTCTAGCCCAATAATAAGCAACAGGCTTGTTCCCATTTTCATCTGCAGGATAGAGATGACCTATTTCTTTTTCTGTCTCGGCCAAAATTTTCTTTGCATAGAACTCCACATCAAATGCTAATCTGTTGGGAATATAATACGTCTGAGCAGTAGCATTGAAAGAAATGCTTTCATTTTCATCAACAATCTTTTGTCCTTCTTCTCCATATTTTTTGTCGAATTCAACCTTACTATATGTAATGGGCTTGCCATATTTTTGCGGAAACTCAGCAGAGCCTCGTTCAATGACATGGGCTACTGGATTGATATCGTTACCATAACTGCGACAACCTAAGCGTGCAGCCTCCAAAGGTATAGCACCACCACCAGCAAATGGGTCAAAGACAGATGGCATTTCGTTTTGGAAAGCCTCGATTGCTGATTGCAAAGCAGCTTCTGCTTGCTTTACTCGTTCAGTTTCAATATGCCTATTGGGAATTGAGCATAGTTGCTCTTCTGCTTTTGGTATAGCATCATAAAGTTGATTGAACTCTCCATGCAATTGTTCCCAAGTTGCCTTAGGGCGTTTATCACTCTGATATGCTATGTAGATTAATTCACGAGCTTTACGAAGTATTTGAGGATTATCCTTATTCTCACATTTTATAAGAGAATAATTGTCTATTTGGTCTTTCTGAGCTGTGCTTTTACCTTCAATCATATTCTTTTGGCATGTCTCAGAATATTTACCAATAAACATCATAAGCCTATTGCGTTGATTATCTTCCATCTCATCTACGATAGATGTATAAGGAATATCTCTATAAGGCTTATAATGCAACTTTCCTAACCCTGTATTTAGTAACATCTCTATAGCATAATTGAATGCTTCAGGACAGTTCTCGTCCAACGGATCAGGTACTAAACTTGCAAAAATTGCAGCACGACATAAAGGTAATGGTCTTCTAGCCCACCAAATATGTAATGTCGATATATGTCCAGAGTGAATATATTTATCGCGTACACTTTCTGCCGATATTTCTTTGATGGGCAATGCCACCTCTATGAGTTTCTTTGCTTTCATAATTCTGTAGTATTATGTTGCCATTCCTCCAAGGGAAGATAGAACTGAATGCCTTTGGTCTTTTGCTCAAAGGTCATTCTGTTGGCAGGATCATTGATGATATTGAGTTGCGGATTTGATTTGCAATTGGTGACGATATAGAGCCAGGCTTTGGAGCCAAGCTGGGCCAGACGGTTCATTTCGTTTTCAGAGAGCATCACACCATCTGTGCCAGCACGTCCTTTCACCTCGATGTAGCGTTTCTGGCCCTGAGCGTCAATACTCTTCAGGTCATAGCCCACGTTGTCTTTAGATACATCCTCAGGATTGCGACCATTATCCTTTTCATAGTCCATTGCTTTCTGCATGGCAATAGCCTCTACTTCGTCATCACGGCTCATGCCAAAACTTTGTTTGTATTCCACCTGATTAAGAGGCACTACGTATGCACAGCCCAAGACCTCAGGAGCAACAGGGAACAGTTCCGTTCCTTCGTCCAATTCTTGCAGTCGTATCTGTTTACGTTGTATCAATTCTTGCAATCTTGCTTCTTTGTTTACCAGTTTTTGCTGGGCCTTCTCGTCATCTGCCATGAAAATTTTACCCTGCAATTCATTGATTTCTCCCTGAATGTCAAGGATAATCTGCTGGAAGGCTGACTGTAGATATTCTCTTCGTCTGGCAGTATCTTCCTCGACTGTCTGCTGAGTCGTAAGAAGTAGTGGCTCTGTGATTTTGTCGTATGCCCAACTGACAACATCGGCTTCATTAACCACGTCTGGAGGCGTAATCTCTTTGGCAAACGCTGTAGGAGGACAGAGATCTAAAAGCTTGGCAGGAGAAGTCTGACGGAACTCACCATTCTGCTGGCATACCAAAGACAACAATTCGTTGGCAACATTAGGTTCGCCATCCTGATTTACTTGATTATCTTGTATCTGATTTTTCACGAAGTAGGCGAAATAAGGTTCCTGGTCTTCTGGAGAAACCAAAACCGTTCCTTTCAACATCTCGTCATGGAAGAGGTCGCTAACCACATCCACAAGGCTGTCGAATAATGCATTGCCTGGATTGATGTAATGGGCACGTCCGTATTGTGCTGTGGAGGTCTGATACTCCAAGAACTTCTGCTTGTCGAAGAAGAAATAGAGTTGTGTCAGGTTCTCTGCATAGATATTGTATTTCTCCTTGAGTCGTTTCACAATCACTTCTGGAATAACGTCTATCTGATAGATGCCGTCAGAGAGTTCGCGATATTGACCTCCCAAGTATTTGAAGGCCCTTTCAAAGAACAGACGGATATAGATAGGTTGCAAACGACGCTCATCGCTATCTTCTTTCAGCAAACGGGCTTCCTTGTAATCAACGGTGGTATGGGCCATCGCTTTGCTTTGTTCATCTATGCTCTGCTTGAATATCCCTGCCAAATCTGTGGCAGATTTATCGATGAAAGCATCCAAATCGCTCTCACGACCATTCAACACAGAATCGATGATGCTGTCGAGTGCCACGCCTTTCAATACATCCTGAATGACATCGTAAACACGATCATCACCCAATTGTTCACGAATGATGTCGAGTTTTGTCAAGAGTTTCTTCAATACCTGACCTTCACGAGTGTTGTCTGCCACCATATTGAACACCATTACGTCACTTTTCTGACCATAACGGTGGATACGTCCCATACGCTGCTCCAAGCGATTGGGATTCCAAGGTATATCCCAGTTGATGAGTAAGCGGCAGAATTGCAAGTTAATACCTTCGCCTGCTGCATCTGTACATATCAATATCTGAGTGTCTGGCTGCATGAACTGGCATTGTGACTGGCGGCGTTCATCTACAGACATACCACCATGTATCGTGGCTACTGTATAGCCATTATTATGAAGTCGCTCCTGAAGATAAAGCAACGTATCTTTATGCTCTGTAAAGATGACCAGCTTTTCGCCATCAACCACACCTTGCGAGGTTAGCAGATGTTTCAATTCCTTATATTTCTGCTCTTCCTGCTGCTGATTATACAGAGAATCTGCCATCAAGTAGAGTTCTTTCACCTCCTGCGTCTCTGCCCTAATTTCAGCAGGGCTCTTAGAAGTGGTGAAGAGCTTGAGTTTCTTGGGGTCAGACAGGATATTATCCAAGGCATCACGCTCATCGTCATCCAAATCGTCAAGGTCGTCAATGTTCAAATCGTCGACTTCATCTATCTTAATGCGCTGTTTCCAAAGCGATGGGTTACGCTCTAATTCATCTGTAAGACCCTGCAGGGCCATCCAACGTTTTTGCAATGTATTGCGGATGGCATAGATGCTACTCACCAATCTGCGCTGCATCACCTGCAATGCCAAAGATACGTGGATATTTTTTGACTCTGCTGCCTCTTCTTTTCTCTTGGTCAGATATTTGGTGACAGCATCATAAAGATGCTTTTCGTCAGGAGTCAGATTATAACTGACGGTTTTTGTAAAGCGTTTCTTGTAAAGAGGGTTGCCGTCCCAATCCTTCATGTCCTCTTTCAGACGACGGATAAAGAACTTGTTGGCCCCCGTCTCGCTTAGTTCTCGAACACGCTCTGTTACCAAGTCTGCTGTAGCAAAGATGTCTTCATCGAGCAACTGAAGGAGTCGCTTGAAGGTATCCTTTCGTCCACGATGTGGCGTAGCTGTCAGAAGTAGCATGTGCTCGCATTGCTGAGACAACATCTGCGCAACCGTATAGCGTTTGGATTTGTAGGTTTTCTCACCATATTCGTAGGCAGAGAGTTTGTGTGCCTCATCGAATATTACCAAATCCCAGCTGGTTTTCGACAAGACATTCATGATATCCTCACGGCTGACAAAATCAATACTGGCCACAATACGGTCACTATTCTGGAATACCGTAGGCTCAGAAGAGAAGATGCTGCGATTAACCAATTTGAAGGGGACATTAAACTTCACGCCCATCTCGTCCTCTTGCCATTGCTTGGTCAAGCCACCTGGCGTAATGATCAATATGCGCTCAACAATATGGCGCATCAGCAACTCTTTTAGCAAAAGACCCGTCATGATGGTCTTACCTGCACCAGTATCATCAGCCAAGAGAAAACGAATCTTGGGCTGTGGCAGCAGGAACTTATAGACAGCCTCCACCTGATGAGGCAAAGGGTCAACGACGCTACAATTGATAGCAAATAGTGGGTCGAACTGATAGGCAGACTTGATGCGTTCTGCTTCTGCATAAAGCACAAAGCGCTGAGGGTCTCCCTTGAAATTGAATTCACCCTCAGCAGTCAGGACTTCCAAAGATTCTATCTGCTCAAGAGTAACAATCTTGGAGCCAGCCTTTTTCGTATTCACTCCAGTATAAGAGAGCGAATACTTCGAACCCAATGCCTGAATCTTGGTTATCTCCACCGATTCATTGGGCGTGAGGCCAGACACTATACTGCCAACCTCTATTTTCAGTTTTTGATCGGTCATTGTGGTAGGGACTAATCAATTATTTATAGTTATCGAGGGACATAAAGAAAGCGCACCCGCCGTTCATATTCCTAAGCTCAGGCGTCCCTACCACAGTTACCCACTCATTGAAACATGCACAAACGGATACGCCCATACAGGCGTACCCTCTCCGTTTGCGATTCAATGAGTGTTTGTCGATTGTCATTGGTAGGGACCTTCGAGCTTTAGAATCACTTCCGAATTAGATACAATATCTTATCGAACCCACGATGTCAAAGTGCAAAGAAGCCTTGCGGCCACAATGCATCTGCAAAGATACAAATTATTTTCCGAGTTTATAACGATTTGCCACAAAAATATACATTATTTAATAGATTGCAGCGCCACACTTAGCACCTTTAGGTCAAAGAATGCCCCCTATAAGAGAAAATAACGCAAGTGACTATTTCGCCGATTTTGGGGTTTTTGAAGTTCTAAAAAGTTATTTATATTTAAAAATATGGTGATTTTTTCACGAAATTCTCAATTAAATTTGCAAAATCGACTTTCTTGTTGTATATTTGCACTCAAAATTCAATTATTTAATGATACGACTATGATACAGGAGTTTCAAGTACAGAATTTCTACAGCATCAGGGAGCGGCAAACTATCAGTTTTGTGCCGAATAATGATGATAATATGCGTGGGCAATACGTTCACAGAGTGGCTGAGGGAGTGGAACTCTTGAAGATTGGTATTGTGTATGGTAGCAATGCCAGCGGTAAGACCACCTTGCTCAATGCCCTGTCGTACTTCCGCAGCGTGATGCTCGACAAGCCTGAGTCGAAGAATGACGGCATGGGCTACTACCCGTTCCTGCTCGACAACCACAGTAGGAATGAGCATTCGCTGATGCAGATGACCTTCTGGGTTGATGGAGAGAAGTATGTCTTAAACCTGGAGTTTGATAGCAAGCGAATATATGAGGAGTCGCTGATTGTATATACCAGCGTCCGTCCCACCACGCTCTACAAACGTGTCTATCAATCGGAGTCGGACCATACGGAGGTGATTTTTGGCAACAAAGCCGGCATCGACAAGGCTACGGGACGTGCCATCGAGGGCAATACCACTAACAACTGTACGGTAATGGCCGCCTTTGGGCAAACGAATGCCCATGCTTCAAGGCTTAACGATGTGTTTGATTTCTTCCTTGCCGGTTTGCAGAACATCTTAAGCCCAAGGGATTCTCTGTCGTTCGATGTAAAAACCGAACTTCGGAATGACAAGGACGGAAAGAAGAAGCGGTTCCTGCTCCAACTGCTGAAGGCGAGTGATTTTAACATCGTTGATATGACACTCGACGAGCGCGAAGATTCCATCACACCCGAAATGGAGACGACCATCAAGAGTGCGCCTATACCTGAGGAGGCCAAGATAGAGATGCTCAGGCGTGGTACCATCAAGCACGATGATATAATGTTCATGCATACAGGTGAGGATGGCGAATATGAGTTGCACGAGCGACTGGAGTCTGCTGGTACGCATCGTTTTCTGGGTATGTCAATCGTGCTGTACTACGTATTGCACGAAAACAACTTCATCCCCGTTGACGAGATAGAGACCAGCATCCACTATGAGTTGCTCTCTTATTTTATCAAACTTTTCCTGGCCAACAGCGAGGGTTCGTCGCAACTGCTGATGACCACCCACGACATCAACCTGCTGAATGAGGATTTCATCCGTCGCGATGTAGTGTGGTTTACCGACAAGAGCAAGGAGGGAGCCACGCAAGTTAAGCGTCTCAGCTCACTTGGTCTGCACAAGACGATGAATCCATACAACGCCTACAAACAGGGCAAGTTGGTGGACCTGCCTTTCCTCGGAAGTATTTACCTTGAAACAGAGTAACGACGCATGGCAGTAAAGAAGAGTATAGCAATCATAGGCGAGGGAGAAACCGAGTGGTGGTACTTTGAAACCCTGCGCGTGGCTTGCCGCTATAAGTTCAAGGTGGCCCCCGACTTTCCCCAGCATTCGGATATTCCTCACATGGCAAAACTGGCGGAGGACTATGTAAAGCGCGAGACTGACTACGTGGTTTGTCTGGTGGATATGGATCGTCTGCTCAGGGTGCCTGCAGAAATGGCAACTTATCAGAAGTTAAAGAAGAAAAGCAGTCGGAATGTGATTTGGATTGAGACCAACCCGTGTACCGAGTTCTGGTTCCTGCTTCACTTCCTACCGCAACTTTCCATGAAGCATTATGATAGTTGCGAGGATGTGTTGCCCGACCTGCAGCACTATATGCCCGACTATGAAAAGACGGCACGCTATTTCAAGAAGAACAATCTGTATAAGTACCTGACGGAGAATGGTGACCTGCAAAGGGCCATCAGCTATGCCGAGGAACTGACCCGACTGAGCGAGGCATCGCCCGAGGACAGAATAGCATACAGCCAGATGCATTTGGTGTTTAATCTGATAAAGTCAATGGATGAAGAGGAGGCTGATAAAAATGAGCAAAAAACGGAAAATCGAAATCGAAATGAGGAAAATCGGAGGCAAATCGTCGATTTTGTCTCCGATAACGAGATTTCAGATGTTAAATCCATTTCGAAAGCCATCGGACTTAAACTCTCAAGAACCCGCGACTACCTCAAACAACTCGTGGAAGAAGGTGTCCTTGAGATAGAGGGCGAGTATAAGAATAGGAAGTATAAGATAAAGAAAAACTGAATTAGTAAAAACATATTTGATGAGCGATTACATTATTCATAACATTGGCTTAACAGTATCTCCGCAACTTGATTTATTCGGGTTAGTAGAGGAGGATAAAGCAGTTGATAAATATCCCAACTACTACCTGGGGAAAATCATTGGTGATGTAGGTAATGAACTTGATCTGAATCGCACTAGGCAAGGGGATGGTAAAGAACATGTTCCTAATTGCGTTATGCGAAATGAGGACGGCATAGCTTTGATTCGCATACACAACAAGGAAAACTTCACCATTTATGACCTACCAAAGAAATCCGGTAATGAGGTTGAGGAATGTATTGGTATTCCAAAATCAAGCTACCCGTTCGGGTACGTTGTGGTTGATTATCGTGATAGCAGATGTCAACTTGCCATTGAGAAGACTTCGGCATGGGATAACAAAACAGTAACTATAAGATATTGTCTTGAGAACTTCTTTAACGAAAAATTATCTGATAATTGGGGGATTACAACAACACTCAAGGAGAAAAAAGAAAGAAAAGACTTTGAAAAGTTCATTGACCAACGCACTATTGATCATGGAGATATGATAGAGTCGTTCACTTTTGAATACGTCAACGAAAAGCGTAATCCAACGACTAGAATACCAGAATCTCTGACGGAACAGATGGAGATATATTCAAAGGTTCTTGAATTCTACGGAGCCTTAAGTAGTGTTACTACCGTGAACATGGGGTCTGTTGTTGATAATGAAAAATTGAAACAACTATCAACGGTTCTTGGATATTCAGTAGATAACGCATTTGAGTTATCGGTTAAGTTCAGAGATTATGGTGAGTACTCATGTAGAGATGGAGTTGTTGTCAAATATCCTATGAACGATGTGGTAATCAGCAACTTTAAGGATTTTATCACTCCTGATATTGTTACCAGCGATTTCGATTTGAAATCATGGCTTGATGAAGTTTCGGAGAAAGTAAAAGAAGGAAAAGATGGCGAAGTTATACCAACAAAACCTGCGTGATAAGCTGAAAGTGCATTTTCGAGAACACCCTTACTTCAAGTTATGTAAGGCGGTGTTTAATGTATTCCAGGAGGAATGCTCAACTATGGTTATGACTCCGGAAGAACTGTTTGAAGATGCTTCTTGGTCATTGGACCGGATATTGAAAGACGGAGACATTTCTGCGGAACTGTGCCAGGAATTATGGACCGACAAATTTACCCAATACCGCGAACGAGACGAGAAGGTGGGTGGAAAAGAAGATGCCACAAAGACAGAAGTCGCGGTGTTGTTTTACGTGGTAATGTATGCTTTGCAGGCTGTCAATCATTCTCATTATCGTGGTACCCTTCAAAGGACACTTCACGACTCCATTTTTAGACTTTACTACAGGGGGGACGTAAAGAGGTGCATAGAATTTGAGAAGAAACTATATGAGCCTGTAAACCAGCATACGACAGAGATGATGGCATGGATGGAGGTGTACTTTGCATCAGAACAGAGTATGACAGCAGAAATCAAAGGACTACTTCATCCGCAAAAACCAAAGAAACCAAAAAAGAGCCCAAAAGCAGAAGATACGACTCCGTATGTATTGAAATACATCTGTAGCGATGAAACGACTCGCACAAACAGACTTCAGCGTGCCATGATATTGATGCAAAACTGGGGGTGGATAACAGAACCCAAAGATGCTGATGACTTCTACGACTTCTTCAACGGAGAGCATCGGGCATGTAATTTGAAATGGATTGGAAAACCTCAAACTATTCTGACTTTGCTAATTCAAAGCTTAAATGAGCAATCTTTCTTCGAAAAACAGACAGGAGCCAACGCCTTTTCAATATCGAAGAACCAGTTTGGGTTTAAGACTGTTAACTACAACTGCGAAGAACGAGTATCAGCTGAAGATAAGAACCGCATAGCCTTGATTCTTGTCATTCTTAATCCAGATGTCACATTTAAGACTTTGCCAAGTAGAGGTCGTGGGGATGGTGCCGATTATAGTGATGCTGTGATGAATGAAATATACAAAAAGGAACTACATGTCGTTAAAGATCTGAACAAATGGTATGAATAGTTAGGTTGTCTGTTAGATGAACTGTTAGAAATACATATAATTCTGATAATTTTTTTAAAGCCGAAATTCTACTGAATGTGGAGTTTCGGCTTTGTCGTGTTAGAAAAATAGTCTGTTAGAATTTGTTTGTTAGAAAATTCGATAATTTTTCTAACAGAATTGGGCTTCTCCACCCCATTGCTGAGAGTCCGAACGTGGCTCTTGGCAACCGGACGTGGCCTATACGTCCACAACTTAATTTATTATGTTTTCAAAACATTTTGATTCAAAGTTGGCTGGTTCAAAAGGAATGAACGAACCTCGCCGTTTGAGCGAAGTACTTAATGAGTATTTTGCTGGTAATTCATCCTTGGCTCGTGCCTACAGAGACCGTCTGTTTGAGGACATCTTCCCACACACAGAGCCGTGCTGTGAGTTGAAACTTCTGACTCGTCAGCCTGGCCGTCTGAATGAGGGAACGATGCTCGATGGCATCATCGCTCGCGATGGCGATGAACGCTATGTGTTTGTTGAGAAGGCTCATGAGAAGAAAGTGACGACGGTACGTCGCAACCCTGTCATTTACTCAGGCGGCTGCATCAACGTTCACAGATTGGCTGATGGTACATTGCGTTTGGAGTTCAACCGTCCGCGCTTCTACCCGGACTTCTCTTTCCGCGATTTCTGCTTGGCAGCAGCCCAAGAGTTGCTGACTATTGCCCGACTTTTAGGAGAAGAGGATTCGCAGGAGTAGCCACGTAGAGAAGAGTCAAAATCTCAAATCTCAATATCTCAATTACCTACGTTATCACAACAAATCATGAAACCCCTTCTTATAGTTCTTATAACTAACTAATAATCAGATATATAGAGTATAGAAAGAAGAGATTGTGATGGTAAGGAAAAATAATTGAGATTTGAGATTTGAGATAGCTCAAAGACATCACAAACATTAAGTATCAATTAAAGTATTTAAAAGACAATGACTTACGATATTTTTTCACCCATTCCTCCTCAGGAGCCAACTACTGGCAAGGGTACTGAATTCCTGAAGTTCCTCACCTCAAAAGCCTCCGCTAAAATGCAACAGCCGCTGAAACCAATGGCTTTCCCTGCTTTGTCTGCCCATATCCATGATGTGGAGATGAAGTACAGCGACGGCAAAACATACGAGATTGGCCCCGGACAGCTCGGACATCTGATAGGTGTATCGGGTATTGGTAAGCGAGAGTTGAGCCATCTGGTAGCTGTTTTGTGCCGCGACTTCGACGAGCACGACCAAGGTGACTTCCAGCGACTGGCGCAATGGTCAAGTCAGATGAAGACTCGTTCTGCTAACAAGGCTAAGCCGGAGCGCCCATCTGATATCTACTTCCTCTATCCCCCAGAAGACATAACAAAGCCGGCCTTTGCTCAGAACGCCCAAGCTCTGGAGCAGAATGGCGGTCTTACTCAGTACCTCAATCTGAGTGAGTGCGAAGCCGCTTCACGCATAGCGGGTTCGAAGGCCCAGATGAGTGTACTTATCAGAAATGCCTTCGACGTGGAGAGAGGTGGCGGTCAGCTCCGTTGCTCGGAGAGCGGCATTAGTGCAAACCCTGTCATCAGACTCTGCATGACTATGAGCAGCACGCCCGAAGTAGCTCAAGCCTTCTACAAGCGTGACATGAGAAACGGATTCTTCTCGCGTATAAACATCGTTTATGTGCCTCGTGGTGAGCGCACCGGCAAGATTCCAAAACAGAAGGAGTACAATGAAACTTATATCGCTATCTGTGATAAATACTTACAACGTTTGACGAATGCCCGTGGTAGCTTCTATGTGAAACAACTCAACCGTGTGGCCGACCAACTGGCCGAAGAGATGGCCGACTTGGCTAACCTTGCCGACAGCGACGAGCTTTTTGAGATTTCCCACCGCAGCATCTTTGCCGCGTGGAAGAAGGCTGCTGTCTTGTGGTTGTTGAACGATATGACCTACACACGTAGCATCGGTGAATGGATGGTCTATTTTGCATACTATGATCTATGGTCTCGCTTAAAAGTCTTCAATCAGATGATTTGTGAAGTGCCATCGGAGGACACCCACAAGCGTGGACAGGTGAATATGCTGGAGAGTCTGCCTAACCCATTCTCTGAGCAGCAGCTGGAGAACCTGCGTATCAGCCTTGGCAAGAGCAAGGAGGGTACCAAGCACCAGATTTCTGTGTGGACTAACCGAAATTTTGTCACTTACTCGAACCAGACGGGACTCTACACCAAGACTGAGGAGTACCTGAAAGGTGTAGGCTTAAACGGTAACGCTGATGGAAAGATATGATATAGACAAGTTGCGCTCACTCTCATGCGAGAGTGTGGCGCAACGCCTTGGAATGAAAGTTCAGCACCACAAGGCTTTGTGCTGCTTCCATTCAGACCACACGCCATCGCTAACCTTCAAGGGGCATAAGTTCAAATGCTGGAGTTGTGGCGAGTCTGGTGACAGTATCAGCTTTGTGATGAAAGTGCTCGGCAAGGATTTCCTTGATGCCTGCCGTTGGCTGGCCGATGAGCACAACGTGATTGTGACAAGTTTTGCGGCTTCAGAGGATTCAACTGTTCAACAGAAGCCTTTCGATGCGAGCCGCTATGAGCGGTTCTTCGAGCGCCCCTGGCTGAATGACGAGGCGAAGCGCTTTCTGTTTGACGAGCGGCGGATTGACCCGAGGGTGGTGCGCTGGTGCCGGCTGACTTCATGGAAAGACAAGCAGGGCGTGCCTTGGTTGCAAATTCCTTACTTCAATAGAGAAGGAAAGTTGATAGGCATCCAGAATAGAAATTTGATAAAAGGCGCAGAGCCTCGCTTCAGATTTCCGCAAGGAGGAGGTTCTATCAGCCTCTACAATCTGCCCGTATTGAACCTGCTGAAGCCTGGTGAACAGTTCTTCATCACCGAAGGCTGCTCCGACTGCTGGGCGATGCTCTCAGCTGGTCATAAGGCGATAGCCATTCCGTCGGCAACATTGCTAACGCAAGATGTAAGAAGTAAGATGGCTGATGGCAGAAGTAATTCTTCACTCTTAACTCTTCACTCTTCACTTGGAATTACGTTCCACATGTATCCCGACAACGACGCCCCTGGCGAACGGCTGTTCCTGCAACTGAAAGAGGTGCTACCCTCGTTGGTTCGTCATCAGTTGCCCGTAGGTTGCAAAGACTATTCAGATTACTATCTGAAATTCATAATGCATAATTCATAATTGACAATGGATAAGGAGTTTATTATTCGCGCATACACCAAGAAGGAACTGGCCTTGATGTACTTCCCAGACAGCAGCCCACGCACGGCTGTGAGCCACCTGATGAGTTGGATTCGCCGCTGCACCCAGCTCTGGCAACAACTGCAGGCGACGGGCTACGAAACCACCTGCAAGACGTTTACGCCCCGTCAGGTAAAAGCTATCGTCGAACAATTGGGAGAACCGTAGAAAAGTCCAGTAATCGCACGGCATCGCCAGCCATCGTCAGAACGGTGGCGGCGAATGTCGTACCTTTGTAGTGTCTTAAGAAGCAGGCGCGAGCGCCTACATTTGCAGACTCCCCGAGGCTACACTTGCACACTCCCGGGAACAACACGTGCAGACTCCGGAGGCAGCAAAAACGAGAAAAAAAATGAACGCGATTGTTTAACAATTAAAAAGTAAACTGTTATGATTCAAATTAAAGCTAAGCAACAGAACGTATCGTTCGAAAAGAACGTAGAGAAACTGGCATTCGTGCTCTCGGCACACCTGTACAACACACTCGACGCCAGCAAGGTGATTGAGGAGGCTGCCAAGCGCAGCGGCATCAGCACCGGCGTCATCAAGGCCGCCTGGGACGCAGCAGGCGAGGTGATTCGCACATGGGCCACCGAAGGTCACAATGTGCCCCTGCCCGGACTCGGCAGCATGCGCTTCAGCGTCCGCTCGAAGTCGGTTCAGAAACTCGAGGACGTGAAGACCTCGCTCATCTCGGCCCGTCGCGTCATCTTTACGCCGTCGAAGGAGGTGAAGGACGAGCTGCAGGCTACCAAGATTGCCATCACCTGCTACGACAAGGACGGCAACATCGTGAAGCGCGTCACCAGCGCCGACACCAACGATGTGGAAGACCCCGAGAACGACGGTGGCAACAGTGGCACCGGAGGTAGCACCGGTGGTAACGACCAAGGTGACAACACCGGTGGTGGCAACCAAGGCGGTGGCGGTGACAGCGGCAGCATCGTCGACGGAACGGACGAGGGCTAAACGACCGAACCGAAAGTGGAAGGGGGGACTGGCTATGGCCGGTCCTCTTTATTCTTGACGAGGGCGACGTTGTGAAATAATCACAAAAAGATAAACGCAAAAATGAGCAACCTAACCAGTTGCTCATTTTTTCTTGGTGATCCGGTCGGGATTCGAACCCGAGACCCACAGCT
>OCVV011039097.1_pt1 | contig 14994 bp, 13 predicted proteins | sample 1539721 | NCBI WGS metagenome assembly OCVV01 (sample SAMN02144230, study PRJEB22623) | gut metagenome | biome: sheep rumen | host: Ovis aries | place: New Zealand
TCCTGGACGCGGACATCACAGGCCCTTCCATCCCGAAAATGTACGGCCTGCACGGACCGGCCACCGGAAGCGACATGGGTATCTTCCCGGCAGAAACCGCAGACGGCATCCGTGTCATGTCTGTGAACCTGCTGCTGGAAGATGAGGAAGCGCCGGTGGTCTGGCGCGGTCCGGTGATCTCCGGTACCGTCAAGCAGTTCTGGACTGATGTGGTCTGGGGCGATCTGGACTATCTGTTTGTAGACATGCCGCCGGGCACCGGTGACGTCCCACTGACTGTCTTTCAGTCCCTGCCGGTTGACGGCATTGTCATCGTCACTTCCCCGCAGGAGCTGGTGGGCATGATTGTGAAAAAAGCCTACCATATGGCACAGATGATGAATGTTCCGGTCCTGGGCATCGTAGAGAACTTCAGCTGGCTGAAATGCCCGGACTGCGGAAAGCAGATCCAGGTCTTCGGTGAAAGCCATGTGGAGGAAGCAGCTGCCGAGATCCATGTGCCGGTGCTGGCGAAGCTCCCCATTGAACCTTCTTATGCGGAGAAGGCGGATGCCGGTCAGTTCGATCAGGTAGAAAACCCCTATCTGGCGCAGGCGGCAGACGCACTGGAAAAGGAATAAAAGAATAACGGGAAAAACCCCGCTTTTCATAAGTCCCCTCCTTACCGGGTGTCCGGTAAAGAGGGGACTTATCATTTCCAGGGGTCTGGAAAAGCGGGGTTTTTCTGGATGCTGCCGGAAACGGAGCAGAACAGTTAAAATGGGGTACTGCAGGAAACGAGCAGAATGCTCAGATTTGCATGCCGGTTTTGACAGATTTTTCTTTTGCTTTGTAAGAACGGACTGCCCGGGGAAGAATGACAAAGGATACGCCGTACATGATGGCAGCCATCAGGCAGGCGGCGGCCACGTCAATCACGGAGTGCTGTTTGATGAACATGGTGGAAAGAACAATAAGGAGCATCAGCACCAAGGATCCGGCTTTGATCTTCCGGCGGTTCTTCAGCAGCGGACTGACACACAGGGTGATATGCATGCCGATTGCGTTATATACATGCAGGCTGGGCAGTACATTCGTAGGCGTGTCGGTACGGTACATGGCCTGTACCAGCGCTGTGCAGAAATTCTCCCGTGGGAAGACTTGGGGCCGGAGATTGAGACCGTTCGGATACAGACTGGATATAATAAGGAAAATTGTCATTCCAGTCAGAAGATACATTCCCATTTTCCAGCAGGTGGGTCCGTCTTTGATGGCAATGAATACCGCGATGACACCCACATAGCCGAACCAGGCATAATAGGGGAGAACGAAGTATTCACAGAATGGGATCCGGTCATCCAGCGCGGTGTGGATGACATGATAATTGGTGGTAATGGCAGATTCCAGATATGCGAACCAGGGCGCGTAGATAAAGATATAAAGGCCCAGGAGGAACTGCTTGTGGTTTTTTAAGAATTCTTTTACTTTTGGCATGATTCTAATCCTCTTTAAACTATCCCAAAATGCGATTATAACACAGGTGCTTTCTGATGTACAGCTATGCAAAATGACAAGGTTCGGTAGCAGGAATGTTAAAAAACTGTAATAAAGTTTTGGATAATCTATGCTATAATACAACCTATGCAATAAAACGTCGCAGGAAACAGGCTGCTTGACAGGCAGCAGTCGACGGGCAGAACCGCCGATTGGAGTGGAGGAGTTTATGAAAGATGTAGACATTATTGATTTTGACCGATTCGGGGGGAGAAGGTACGGCGGTGGCCGCGGCAGAAAAAATGTATGGATTTTGATTGTCATTCTGATTGCTGCTGTTGTGTATTTTGGGGGCAGCATTTATTTCAACCGGCATTTCATGCCGAATACCAGGGTAAACGGACATAAGGTTTCCTTTGAGACAGCGGCAGGCACGGAAAAAAAGCTTGCCAGGGAGATTTCCGATTATACACTGACCATTCAGGAACGCGGCGGCAAGACAGAGAAGATACGGGGATCTGAGGTAGGCGTCAAGGCGGATTTCGGAAACAAAGTATCTGACGCGGTCCGGCAGCAGAAGGGGTTCACCTGGATTGTGACTGCCTGGAAACAGAAAGACATCACATTGACGGATCTGGCAGAATATGACGAAGACGAGCTGGAGACAGCCGTGGAGAAACTGGACTGCGCAGACAGCGGCAATATGACCAAATCCAGAAACGCGACGATTTCCGCCAAACAGACCAACGGAAAATTCACCATTGTAGATGCGGTATACGGAACCGAGCTGGATACCGACAGTCTGCAGAAGGCAGTGAGCAAGGCGGTTGGATCCTTGGAGGACACACTGAACCTGTCGAAGGCAGGAGTTTATCAGGAGCCGGAATATACAAAAGATTCCAAAGAAGTCAAAGCAGCTCTGGATACCGTACAGAAGATGACGGATATGACCGTGACATATGACATGGGAGATGCTGAGCCGGTGGTTTGTGACGGAACCAGGATCCGCTCCTGGCTGAAAATAGACAAAGACATGAACGTGTCGGTCAGCAGCAGCAAAGTCAAGGCCTTTGTCAAAGCATTCGCGAAAAAATACAACACGGCTTATTCCTACCGCAAGTTCAGAACTGCGGACGGCCGTACCATCACTACGGCCGGAGGCCCTTATGGATGGATGCTGGACCAGAGTGCGGAGGCCGGCGCGTTGCTTAAGGAAGTAAAGGCCGGCAAAGATGTATCCAGAAAACCGAACTGGAAACAGACGGCGGTCAGCCACAAGTCGCCGGATTATGGCACGACTTACGCGGAAGTGGATATCGCAAATCAGAGAATGTACTATTTTGAAAACGGCAGACAGGTGATGTCGTCTGATGTGGTAACCGGCGACGTTACCAAAGGACGCGGCACGCCCCAGGGGGTATTCAGTGTGATGTACAAGCAGCGCAACGGGACCCTGGTAGGAGAAAATTACTCCAGTCCGGTGGATTACTGGATGCCTTTTGATGCCAACGTAGGTTTCCATGACGCACGGTGGAGAAGTTCCTTCGGCGGCAGCATTTATCAGGGGGACGGCTCCCACGGATGCGTCAACATGCCGAAATGGGCCGCAGCTAAACTGTATTCCATGATAAAAAAAGACTGCCCGGTGATCGTGCATGCCTGAGGCCGGACGAAGACCGGACAGAGACGAATACCTGCAGGCGGCAGGACAGAAATAACAGCCTGCAGATGGCAGGAAATAAAGTAAACGGAGAGTAGATAATGAAGGCTTGGGAACAGAATGTCAGAAAAGTGATTCCGTATACACCGGGGGAACAGCCGAAGATTGCGGACATCATCAAATTAAACACCAATGAGAATCCGTATGATCCGGCGCCGGGCGTACTGGATGCGATTCGCGGCACGTCAGAAGACAGCCTGCGGCGGTATCCGGATCCGTCCGCCCAGGTACTGACAGACGCGATCGCGGAAGAATACGGGGTGGAGCCCTCCCAGGTGTTTGTCGGGGTGGGATCGGATGATGTGATCGCGATGTCATTCCTGACATTTTTTAACAGCGACCGTCCGATTCTCTTTCCGGATATCACCTATTCGTTTTATGACGTATGGGCGGATGTATTCCGGATTCCCTATGAGACCCAGCCGCTGGATGAGGCATTTCGGATCCGGAAGGAAGATTACTGCAGACCGAACGGCGGAATCATCTTTCCAAACCCCAATGCGCCTACCGGCGTGGAAGAATCGCTGGAAATGATAGAAGAAATCGTGGCATCCAACCCGGAGTCCGTTGTGATCATTGATGAAGCATACGTGGATTTCGGCGCCCGGTCCGCGCTGCCGCTGATTCACAAGTATGACAATCTCCTGGTCGTGCAGACCTTTTCCAAGTCCCGCTCCCTGGCAGGCATGCGAATCGGATTTGCCTTCGGAGACGAGGACCTGATCCGGTATCTGAATGATGTCAAGTTCTCCTTCAATTCCTATACCATGAATCAGACCGCCCTCAGAGCCGGTGTGGCATCCCTGAAGGACCGGGGGTATTTCAACAAGACCCGGGAGAAGATCTGCGCGACCCGGGAACGCACAAAACAGCGCCTGGCAGAACTGGGCTTTTCCTTCCCGGATTCCAGAAGCAACTTTATCTTTGCCACGCACAATACGGTGCCTGCCAAAGAATTATTTGACATGCTTCGCGCGCATCGGATTATCGTGCGCTATTTTCCGAAACCGAGAATCGACAACTATCTGCGCATTACCGTCGGGACCGACGCGCAGATGAACGAGATGCTGCGGGTACTGACGGAGTACCTGGCAGAGCGGGTCTGAAAGATTTTGTGAGCTGTCCGTGGGGGCAGCTCTTTTTTTGCAGCGCGGGGACATTTAGATTCCTGCATATAAATGTATATTTTATTGTACAATGAGCAGAGTTGCGTATATGGAAAAATATTGTGAATAAATATGAAAAAAGTCTGGAGTTCTTGACAGGACTGGGGATTGTATATAAAATAAAACAAGACATGTATACATGATATTGATTGGGATGCGGAAAGCCCGGAACTGCTTTCCGGCAGAGAAATCATAGATTGAAAGGGAACAGAATGGACACAGTTAGTTTAAAAGCACTGGCCAAGATCAACCTTGGCCTGGACGTAGTCGGTGAGCGGGAGGACGGCTATCACGAAGTACGTATGGTGATGCAGTCGATTCACTTATATGACCGGGTGGAGATCAGACGCACCAGATCTCCGCAGATTAAGGTAGAGACGAATTTGTACTATCTGCCGGTGGATGAGGATAATCTGGTATACAAAGCAGCAAAATACATGAAAGAGGCCTTTGATATTAAGGAAGGCGTGCGCATCACTCTCCAGAAGTTTATTCCCGTGGCTGCTGGCCTGGCCGGCGGCAGCTCTGACGCGGCAGCCGTGCTGGTAGGCATGAATAAGCTTTTCAAACTGGGTGCCCGACAGGAGCAGCTGATGGAGATCGGCGCACGGATCGGCGCGGATGTGCCGTTCTGTGTAATGCGGGGAACCGTGCTGGCAGAGGGAATCGGAGAGAAGCTGACCCCCCTGTCCCAGATGCCCCGCTATCCGATCCTGATTGCCAAGCCGGGGATTTCAGTATCTACCAAGATGGTATATGACAACTTAAAACTCAGCGAAGGGATGCACCATCCGGATATCGACGGCCTGATTGCCGCCATTGAGTCCCGGGATCTGGATCAGATCGCCGGCAAGATGGAGAATATTCTGGAAACGGTGACAGTTCCCAGGTATCCGGTCATCAATGAAATTAAAAAAGTGATGCTGGACCACGGCGCCCGCATCGCGATGATGAGCGGCAGCGGTCCGTCCGTATTCGGTATTTTCCCGAATGAAAAGGAGATTCGCAAGGCATACGAGGCCCTGAAGGCGTGCGATTTCGTCAAGAACCTCTATACTTCTGAGATCCATAACAACCGTCGATAATTATGGGAGGAAAACAGTTATGACAGATGATCTGCAGTTAGAAATGGACACATATCAGCCCCTCAGAAATGTAGTGTTTCAGACGCTGCGCACAGCGATTCTGAAGGGAGATTTAAAACCGGGCGAACGCCTGATGGAGCTTCAGCTTGCAGCGAAGCTGGGCGTATCCAGGACCCCGATCCGTGAAGCGATCCGTATGCTGGAACAGGAAGGCCTGGCCAAGACCGTTCCGAGAAAAGGGGCCCATGTAGCCAAAATGACCGAAAAAGACATGGAAGACGTGCTGGAAATCCGGCTGGCGCTGGAAGAACTGGCCGTCAGCTCCGCCTGCGATAAATTTACCGGTGAGCAGCTGGCAGAGTTAAAGACAGCCATGGAAGATTTTGAAAAGAAGACAGAGTTTGATGATATCAAGGCCATTGCAGAAGCAGATGTGGCTTTCCACGATGTGATTTACAAAGCGGCGGACAATCCGAAACTGATTTCCCTTCTGAACAATCTGAGGGAACAGATTTACCGCTACCGGGTGGAATATCTGAAAGACAAATCCAGTTTTCCGCAGCTGATCAAAGAGCATCATGAGATGTATGAGGCACTGGTGGAAAAAGACAAAGAAGCGGTAATCGGCTATCTGATCGAACATCTCACCAATCAGAGCAATGCGGTAAAACAGATTATCAAGGAGCAGGAGTAGCGCATGACCAGAGAAGTGCTGATCCGTATCTGCTCCCGTCAGACAGCCCGGGATGCGTCCGGGGATCAGCAGCAGGAAGAGGTACTGGTATCCGGCGAATATTTCTTCCGGAACGGAAGGCACTATCTGCTGTATGAAGAAGCGCAGGAGGGCTTTACCGATACGTCCCGCAGCAGGATCCGTTTTGACGGAGAAAGCCTGGACATCCGCAAACAGGGAATCGCCAGTACGCGGATGATTTTTGTCCCGGGCGAGAAAAAACTGACTTGCTATGAGACTCCTTTTGGCGGTATAATGCTAGGGATATTCGCGAAGGACATCCGGCTGACGGAGTCAGAGGATGAGATCAATCTGCAGGTTTCCTATATCATGGAGATTGAGGACCGGCCCCATGCGGACTGTGTTGTATCCGTGAATATCCGACCGAAGTATATGTGACCACAGAAGGAAAGTGAGAGGATACCATGGAAAACAGCGAAAAAAAATACGCGCCCATCGGCGTGTTTGATTCCGGTGTGGGCGGGCTGACGGTCGCCCGGGAGATTATGCGTCAGATTCCGGAGGAACGCATCGTTTATTTTGGAGATACGGCTCGTGTACCCTATGGTTCCAAATCGCGCAAAACCATCCTGCATTTTTCCCGCCAGATTATCCGGTTTCTCCAGACCAAACATGTAAAAGCCATTGTCGTGGCGTGCAACACCGCCAGTGCCCTGGCGCTGGAGACCATCCGGCCGGAGCTGGACATCCCGATGATCGGGGTGCTGAAGCCGGGAGCCAAAGTGGCGGCCGAATCCACGAAAAACGGAAAGATCGGTGTGATCGCTACAGAGAGCACCATCAGTTCCCAGATGTATACCGAAGTGATCCATGCCCACAATCCCCGGGCAGAAGTCCTCGGCAAGGCCTGTCCCCTGTTCTGCCCGCTGGTGGAAGAGGGATGGCTGAAGGATCCGGTGACTTATGAAGTGGCGGAGCGCTACCTGGAGCCGCTGAAAGAGTCGGGCATTGATACGTTGATTATGGGATGCACCCATTACCCGCTGCTGCGTTCCACGCTCCGCGAGATTATGGGAGACTCGGTGACCCTGGTGAATCCGGCCTATGAGACGACCCAGGAGCTGATCCGTCTGCTGAAGGAAAACCACCTGGTCAATGACGGGCAGGGGGAATACGAAGGCGATAAACACGAGTTTTATGTCAGTGATGCTGCCAACAAATTCCGCAAATTCGCGGACTCGATTCTGCCGTATGGTGTAAACACCACAAAACTGATCGAAATCGAGGCTTACTGACCGCCGGCCATACGCAGTCAGCCGTGCCGACATCGGAAAAAGAAGCCGCAGTCGGCGGCTGTTCCGTCGGAAGGACTGAGAATAACAGAATACCCCGCCGCTTGGCTTCTCTGTGTGAAGCCGGAGCGGCGGGGTATTTTTCAATCGTATTATTTTTCTCCCATAAGACGCTGGAACCAGTTTTTCTTTTTCGGGGTTTTGTCCAGCGAACCGCGGATGCCGCGGACATCTGTGATGTAGAGGCCGCTGATGGTGGCTTTTACCTCTTTTTTCACAGGGATGATATTGAAGACATCCTTGTCTGCCACCAGGGTCATAACCTTTGGTCCTACTTTTGCTTTGACGATGGGAACTTTGAAGATTTTGCCGTACCAAGGGGTCTCTTTGGTAACGATATCCGGCAGACCGGAATCCTTCAGCTTCAGCATCTTCTTATCAATGACCAGCATGTTTACCTGCTGTTTGTACTGTTCGATCTGTGACTGCTGCTCGGCCTGTCTTTTCTCTGCTCTTTTGTTCAGCCGCCACATGATAATGGCTACGGCTGCTACGACTGCGGCTGCTATGATGATAGATATGATCCACCCCGGCATCGCATACTCCTCCTTTGATCCGCTTATTCGGTTAATAACTCAGATATTGTAGCATTTCTGGCTGTAAAACACAAGATAAACCAGGACATTTCACTTTCCATTCTTGGGGGAATATGGTATATTAGGACACAGTAATACTTACAGGAGACAATCATTATGAAAAAGAAGATAGCAGCAATCATGATCGCTGCGCTGGCCGGCACCATGCTTCTGGGCGGCTGCGGCAGCAAAAGCGCCGAAACCGGCAGCTCTTCCAGCGAAAGCTCGCTGAAAGAGGAGAACCGTACGATCAAAACCAGGGAACTTTTGAAGCTGGTGGACTATGATCCGGAAGATTATGTCAAGCTTCCGGAAGACTATATGAAGATGAAGGTTACCCTTTATAAGGATGATTACAAGGTAAACGCTTCTGATGTGAAGGACTACATCAAGTCCAATATTCTGACCCAGTATCCCAGCTATAATGTCAAGACCGGCAAAAAGACCGTGGCAAAGAAGGATGTGGTCAACATCGACTACACCGGCAAGATCAACGGAAAAAAATTTGACGGCGGCAGTGCGGAAAATCAGTATTTAACCATCGGCTCCGGTACGATGATCGACGGATTTGAAGACGGATTAATCGGCAAGAAAGTCGGAAGCACCGTCAAGCTGAACTTAAAATTCCCCAGCGATTATTCCACCAAGAGCCTGCAGGGCAAGAAGGCGGTATTCACCGTAAAGATCAATTACATCGCCAAGGCAAAAAAAGTGACCTACAAAACGATGAATGACGCTTACGTAAAACAGAACTTCACTTCCATTGGATGCAGTACCGTGGAAGAGCTGAAGAAGTATATCCAGCAGACTCTGGAGACGAATGCCTCCTCCCAGGAAAACTCTGACAAGCAGAGCAAAGTACTGGACAAACTGGTGAAAGGCAGTGAAGTGGAAGTTCCGGCTGATCTTCTGAATAAGCGTATCGATCAGAGCATGAAAGAGGCAGAAACCTATGCCAAGTCTGCGGACCAGACGCTGGAGGAGTTCCTGAAGCAGAATTACAGCATGACGGAGGAACAGTACAAAAAACAGCTGAAATCATCCCTTCCGGATAACATCAAGCAGGATCTGATCCTTCAGGCAGTGATCAAAGACCAGAAAATCACGGTAAGCGGCAATGAATACAATTCCTGGGTTACCAACATCATGAGCAGCTACTATATTTCTTCTCTGTCCAAATTCTACAAAGAGTACGAGCCCTTTGGCGGCAGGGACTATATCCTGATGCAGTACGCGGAGAGTCAGGCATTATCCAAAGTAGTGGATTCCACCAGCTTTGTGGAAAAATTAGGATCTTCCAAGGATGATAAGAGCCAGTCTTCCGACAAGAAAACATCAGACAGCAGTTCCGCGAAGACAGAGTAAGGAGTGAGAAAGGAAATGGATTTCATCAATATCAGAACACTGTATCGTCATCCGGAGGATTATCTGGAGAAAGAAGTCAGAATCGGCGGATGGGTCAGAAGCATTCGCAATTCCAAGACCTTCGGTTTTATTGTAGTAAATGACGGCACATTTTTTGAACCGCTGCAGGTCGTATATTCCGACAAGCTGGACAATTTCACGGATATCGAAAAGATCAACGTGGGTGCTGCGATTATTGTCTCCGGCCGCCTGGTTGCCACACCGAAGGCAAAACAGCCCTTTGAAATTCAGGCTGAGCAGGTGCTTGTGGAAGGCCCTTCCTCACCGGAGTATCCGCTGCAGAAGAAGCGCCATTCCTTCGAATATCTGCGTACGATTTCCCATCTGCGGCCCCGCACCAATACCTTTGAAGCGGTGTTTCGGGTGAGATCACTGATCGCCTACGCGATCCACCGGTTTTTCCAGGAGCGGGATTTTGTCTATGTGCATACCCCGATTATCACGTCCAGTGACGCGGAAGGCGCAGGCGAGATGTTCCGTGTGACTACTATTGATCCGGACCAGGTGCCTTTGACCGATCAGGGAACCTGTGACTATTCCAAAGATTTCTTCGGCAAACCCACGAATCTGACTGTCAGCGGACAGCTCAACGGTGAGACGTTCGCCATGGCCTTCAAGAATATCTATACTTTCGGCCCCACGTTCCGGGCAGAAAATTCCAACACGACCCGTCATGCGGCGGAATTCTGGATGATTGAACCGGAGATCGCCTTCGCGGATCTGGAGGATGACATGATTTTAGCAGAGCATATGCTGAAATATGTGATCCGATACGTTCTGGAGAACGCGCCGGAAGAGATGGAATTTTTCAATAAATTTGTGGACAAGGGTCTGCTGGAACGCCTGCACCATGTGCTGGATTCCGATTTTGCCCGTGTGACCTATACAGAAGCCGTGGAAATCCTGGAAAAACACAACGACAAATTCCAGTACAAAGTTTCCTGGGGCTGTGATCTGCAGACCGAACATGAACGTTACCTGACTGAAGAGATCTACAAGCGGCCGGTATTTGTGACAGATTATCCGAAAGAGATCAAGGCATTCTATATGAAGCTGAATGAAGACGGTAAGACCGTTGCAGCAATGGACTGCCTCGTACCGGGAATCGGGGAGATCATCGGCGGAAGCCAGCGTGAGGATGATTATGACAAACTGCTGGAACGCATCCGCGAGTTGGGACTGAAGGAGGAAGACTACGAATTCTACCTGGATCTGCGCAGATACGGATCTGCCCGCCATGCGGGATTTGGTCTCGGATTTGAACGGTGTGTTATGTATCTGACCGGAATGGGCAACATCAGGGATGTGCTTCCGTTCCCGCGCACCGTAAACAACTGTGAATTATAATTCAGACGTGACAAAACGGAAGGGGCTGTGTCTTTGCACAGTCCCTTTTTTTGAGGAAGACGGCAGCAGGACCGGACGGTTGGTTCCCGGTCCGGCCGGCGCAGCCCGCAGAATAACCGGGCAGAGACAAAAAGGAGCTGGAGCAGCATGAAGGAAAAGTGGATACTCAGAAGAAAAGGGGCGGATTACGCCGCTTTGTCAGAAGCCCTGGGGGTGGATCCGGTGATTGTGCGTATTCTGGTGAATAAGGGACTTTCCAATACGGAGGAAATGAAACGGTATCTCTATGGAACCAGAGCAGACTTGTACGATCCGCATCAGATGACTGACATGGATCTGGCGGCAGACATCCTGGCGGAGAAGATAGAGGAGAAACAGCCGATCCGGATTATCGGCGATTATGATATCGACGGTATCATGTCCAGCTATATTCTGCAGCAGGCGCTGTCCCGCTGCGGCGCCCGGGCGGATGTGGCGATTCCGGACAGAAAAACAGACGGTTACGGGCTGAATCAGCATCTGATTGACCGGGCAGTCCGGGACAGAATCGATACGATTCTGACCTGTGACAACGGAATATCTGCCATGGAACCGATTGCGTACGCGAAACAGGCGGGAATGACGGTGGTGGTGACAGACCATCATCAGATCCCTTACAAGGAAACAGACGGACAGCGGGTGGAGCTCAGCAGTGAGGCGGATGCCATTGTGAATCCCCACCAGGCAGGGGATCCCTATCCCTTTGACGGGTTATGCGGCGCCGGCGTGGCATTCAAACTGGTACAGGTATTGTATGAGCGGATGGGAATTCCGGTGGAAGAGGCGGATGAATTCCTGGAAAACGCGGGATTTGCCACCATTGGAGACGTGATGGATCTGCGGGATGAAAACCGGATTCTGGCAAAGACCGGTCTGGAAGCACTGTCCCATACGTCAAATTTGGGCATGCAGGCGCTGATTGCCCAGAACGAACTGGAGCATACGGAGCTGAAAGCACATCATGTGGGCTTCCGGCTGGGCCCCTGCCTCAATGCCAGCGGCAGGCTGGATACGGCGGAACTGTCCGTACGGCTTCTGACGAGCCGGAAAACAGCGGATGCAGTCCGCCTGGCGACAGAAATTGTCTCACTGAACAATGCCAGAAAATCCCTGACGGAACAGGCCGTGGAGCAGGCGGTGCAGATCATGGAACAGGAAGGGTATACGGAGGATCGGGTGCTGGTGATCTTCCTTCCGGACTGTGATGAAAGTCTGGCGGGGATCGTGGCCGGCAGGCTGCGGGAACGGTATTTCCGGCCGGTACTGGTGATTACCAGAGGAGAAGAGTCGGCAAAAGGATCTGCCCGGTCCATTGAAGCCTACTCCATGTATGAGGAAATGAACCGGTGCCGGGAGCTGTTCCTGAAGTTCGGCGGGCATCCCATGGCGGCCGGATTTTCGATGGAAGAAGACAGGATCCCCGAGCTGCGCAGCCGCCTGAATGAACTGTGCACATTGACGCAGGAGGACCTGGTGCCGAAAATCTATATCGATGTGGATATGCCGGTGGACTATGTCAGCGAAGAGCTGGTGCAGCAGCTGGAACTGCTGGAACCCTTTGGAAAGGGCAACGAAAAGCCGGTTTTTGCGGATCGGAATCTGCGGGTCTGCTCGCTGCGGGTGCTGGGAGAAGCGCGCCGGGTCAATAAGCTGGTGCTGGAATCTGCCGGACACAGAAAAATCAATGCGGTTTATTTCGGTGAAGAAGCGGAACTGCTGGAAACGATTCGTGAAAAATACGGCGAGGAGGCAGTCCGGGAACTGCAGAGCGGAAGGGTACAGCGTGACATTCGCCTGCATATCTGCTATTATCCTTCTGTGAATGAATTCAGGGGGAACCGTACTCTGGAACTGATCCTGCAGTCCGTTTGCTAGATGCGCGGAGGATCCGACGGAAAGGAAGGAAAGCGATGGCGGCCTATGAGATTTTTTCTCATGTCTACGATACATTTATGGAGGATGTGCCCTATGATGCCTGGTGCAGGCAGCTGCACCGGAAGATGCTGCAGTACGGCATTGACTCCGGTCTGGTGCTGGATCTGGGCTGCGGCACAGGACAGATGACCCGGCGGTTTCGGGATCTCGGTTATGATATGATCGGCGCGGACCAGTCCGCGGACATGCTGGAAATCGCCATGGAGCAGGAGTACCGGAATCCGGCACAGGGGATACAGGAGAATCCGGCAGCCGCAGGCAGGATTCTGTATCTGAATCAGGATATGCGCACCTTTGAGCTGTACGGTACGGTGCGGGCAGTGATTTCCGTCTGTGACTGCATGAACTACATCACGGATCCGGAAGATCTGCTGCAGGTGTTCCGGCTGGTGAACAATTACCTGGATCCCGGCGGAATTGTGCTGTTTGATATGAATACCCCATATAAATACCGGCAGATCATCGGCAATGCCACAATCGCGGAAAATCGCGAACATGAGAGTTTTATCTGGGAGAATCATTTCGATCCGGCTACGGGGATCAATCAGTACGATGTGACCTTTTTTATTGAAGAAGAGGAAGGGTGGTACCGCAGATATGAGGAGCAGCATATACAGAGAGCTTATGAAACAGCGGAAGTAGAGGCACTGCTGACCAGGGCGGGGCTGGCGGTCCGGGAGGTTCTGGACGCGGAGGGACTGAAGCCGGTTACCGCAGAGACGCAGCGCATTCTTTATCTTGCGCAGGAACAGCAGAAATAAACAGATAGATACAGAGAGGAACCAGAGGATGACAGAATACAGACACACAGATGCAGATTATATTGTGAGAGCCGTGGCAGCCAATGACGAGATCCGGGCCTTTGCCATGCGGTCCACCGGTATCGTCGAAGAGGCAAAACAGCGGCATCAGACCCATCCCACCGTTACGGCGGCGCTGGGACGGCTTCTGACAGGCGGCGCCATGATGGGCGTTATGATGAAAGGGGAGAAGGATCTCCTGACACTGCAGATCAAGTCGGCGGGCCCCATCAAAGGCATGACAGTAACAGCAGATTCCCGGGGCCATGTGAAGGGATACGCGAATGTGCCGGATGTGGATGTGCCCCCAAGCCCGCAGGGCAAGCTGGACGTGGGATATGCCGTAGGTCCCGGCGAGCTGCAGGTTGTGAAAGATCTGGGACTGAAGGATCCCTATGTGAGTACGGTGCTGCTGCAGTCCGGTGAAATCGGCGATGATCTCACCTATTATTTCGCGGCTTCCGAACAGACCCCTTCTGCGGTAGGCCTGGGCGTGCTGATGAATACAGACAATACGGTAAAGACAGCCGGCGGTTTTATTGTGCAGCTGATGCCATCGGCCAGCGAAGAGACAGTGGCGGAGCTGGAGAAACGGATCAGCCGGGTGACGTCGGTGACAGACCTGCTGGACCGGCTGGGCACACCCGAGGCAATGCTTGAGGATATTCTGGGCGGCATGGGGCTTCAGATTACAGATACCGTGCCCGCGGCATTTACTTGCAGCTGTTCCCGGGCACGGGTGGAAAAAGTGCTGTACAGCCTGCCGAAGGAAGAGATCCGGGAGATGATTCAGGATGGTGAGAGTATTGAGATAAAATGCCATTTCTGCAATACGGCCTATGAATTTACAGTAGACGAGTTAAGTGAGGTGCTGGATCACCGGAAGGAATAGAGGCGGAAGCGGTCAGGACATCAGCATCTGGACCGCCTGATGAATCGGCAGCGCGTATCTGGAGTCTGAAAAACAGGAAGAATGAGAAACAAACCCGTGGGGCTCTTTCAGCACCATGGGTTTTTGCATGGAAAAAGAAGTTCCCGCATCTGTCTGCCTCAGCTGGCTGCCGGGAAGAATGCACAGGCGCCGGGCATCCACACGGAGAGAATTTTCGATTTCGGACACGGTGCAGCTGGCGGAAAAATCGTAATCGCAGATCAGACAGAGACAGTTGTAGCGCCGGACAAAGGCCTGGGCAAAGAAGGTCTGCAGTACCTGGCGGTCCTGCGGCAGCAGAACAAGGATTAAGTCTGCCTGGGCCAGCAGAGCATGGGTATGGGCAGAATTGCCGTAGCGGCAGTCCATACAGACGCAGTCCGTATAATCCTGAAGCAGACGGAAGACATAGTCCGTGTATTTCCGATAGGCAAAAAACGGTACTGGACTCC